>Ga0181394_1000026_pt1 | contig 52782 bp, 45 predicted proteins | sample 17SPOviralmetaG_FD_130123 | JGI IMG/M metagenome (GOLD analysis project Ga0181394, IMG submission 130123) | Marine viral communities from the oligotrophic San Pedro Time Series (SPOT) site, San Pedro Channel, CA, USA - 17 SPOT_SRF_2010-11-23 | ecosystem: Environmental > Aquatic > Marine > Strait...
AAAGCAAACCAATGGCTGCGTCTTGACAGAAGTTCTTTGCTTTCCCTTCATTTTCAGCGTATCTGGTGATCCACGAAGAAACGCTTTGTGGGTCATGTGCCATACCAGTCAAAGCCAAGTTGTAAGAACGCAGGGTGTGAACGGCTTCAATCAAATTGGCTTCGCCCATGCCTCCACCACAATTACCCTGCTATTTGGCTTTGTTGATTGTGGGATAGTTCATATACGTGGGAGACATGGGAGGGATAATGGGCAAGCACGTTTCAGTTGTTATGCGTGATGCCCTCTTTGAAAAAATGGAGAATGAACGAGGGCGAGAGTCCAAATCATCCTTCATCAATCACGCCATTGCGTTTTATTTTCAAAACAAAGACAAGGTGAAGCATGATGAATAGACCTGAAGAAGAACAAAACCAGCAAGCGTTTTATCCTCCGCCATATATGGCTCAAGACACAAACCGAATTGACATTAACCTCATTGCTATGTTGCTATGGCAATCACTTTTGACGGGCATTTCAGTTGCCGTATCACACATGGGTTGGTATCTCCCTGATGCTGGACCAAGCGAAATGGGGCTTCAATACGGATTGATTACGTTTGGTTTCCTTTGCACCGCTATGGTTCTGTTCCATGTTGGCGGTGTTCGAGACTCCCTCGCAATGCGAGCCGAGTTCACAAAGGAGAACCAAGTGGACAAGTGGCATCGCCAACAACACAGGTTGCAGCAACGACGGGCGCAAAAGCAACAATACTGGCAAGGCAACGGCCAGAATCCCCAATATCCATCTCAGGGACAAACCTTTGGAGTCCCTAACAACAAAAAAGAAGAATGATTTGAGGTATGTTCATGTGGCCTTTCACGACGCAGCAGGAACGACAAACAGAAGCCATGTCAATGATATTGGCTGAAAACGCATACGAAAGAAAAATGGAAAGGGTCGCAGGATGGGTTCGAACATTTTTAGCATTGCTCGGTGGAATCGCATTGACTTTTGGAATCCTATTTGGTTTGGAAATGCTGAACATTTCACCATCCGATGTTTGGAGTTGGATAAAAGGCATTTTCAACTGAAAATCAATGGGGGGGCATAATGGCTTCCGCTTTGGTTGCAGGACACATGTTGATGGCCTCCGCTTCCGCATTTTACGCACTTTACCGTATTTTGAGGCCATATCGGGTTGGGATTTACGGGCCATCAATGGTCGGTAAAACAACACTTGACCAATACCTCACCGTTCCTGGCGATATTGACCCAATCCCACGTGAGATGAGGACGGCACATGCAAAAGCCGACACCGCCACAGGCTTTCGAAGTCCACGTGGAACACGAAAACAGGTTCGTATGGTCAAAGAAAAGAAGCCAATAAGAACCACCGATCTTGCTGGCGACCCTATGTTTCGCAACCTTTGGATTGAGGATATGTTCGGAAGAAATGTTGAATTGGTTATTTTTATGGTGGATCACCGAGCCATGATTTTCAAACAGTTTGCTATGGATGCTTCCGCCAGTCTTTCGTATTTGGTGGACAACATGATAAAGAAAGACGTGTCAAAAAACATTTCACGCAAAGCAAAAAAGAACTCAAAGAACTACACGCCCAAGTTGTTTTGTTTGATGATAAACAAAATGGACTTGTGGTGGGATCCTCAAGCAGCAAGATTGTGGCAATTGGGGCTTCAAAAAGAGCATCCAATTGTTGCGCCGTTTCGAGACTCGTTGAAGCGATTGCGAAAGGCAGGTATTCGGGCTGAGGTCATGGCTATGTCCTCACAACACGGCATCAACGTTCAAAAGAACTTAGTTGATTTATTGGATTCTTTGTGAGAAAAGGCTTATGGGGGTGTGAGTTATGGGAGGGCTAATGGCGTATAATCCGTTTGGAGGGTTTAACCCAATGAACATGCTCTATTCAAGAGGGGTCAAATTAAGTGGCCTTGATGATGAGCAATTGCGCCTCATGTCCACACAAACAGGAATCTCATACGAGTTGTTAAAATCACAACAACGTGCTGAGATGGCAAGTGCTGGTTCAACTGGCGACATTGGCGAGGAACAATTGATTCCAACGGTGGAAATCCAACTCAAGTCCGACCCAAAGAACCCAAAGAAGGCACGTAAGAAAAACATCAAAATGCTTCGTAAGGCACTTCGGCCACCGAACTACAACTTGGGTCTTTTCAAGGTTTATCGCTACAATGCAGCGCATGAATGCGCCTGTTGTGGCGTTGATATTCGCAGATTCCTTGAGGGCGACAACGCATACGCTCACATTGTTGATGAAAGAGTTGGACTTTCGCTGGCCGACATTTATTGGTTTGACGAGGACACAGGAAGTGCCAGAAAACCATTGGCTCGAACTCATGGAGATCACGGCGATGAAATGAACAGTTCACTTTGCCCTGCACACCTGCATATCTATCACACGCTCAAAACGTTGGTTCAAGAGCATGAGTTGGCTGAGGATGGTTTGCTTATGAAGCCTGTAAGCAAAGGAACCAAGTTCACCAAAATACCAGGAATGGGTGCGTTTAGAGGGACAAATGCAACAAAAAACCGAAGCACCCCCGAATCCTTGTTGAAATACGAGCAATTCTTTGCGATGATTCACAAAGACGCTCAACATTCCAAAGGTGTTCAACTGACACAACTTCCAAATCCAACAACAGGCATAGTGGACATTGTTCAAATTACGTTTGACCTTCGAGCCTTACAATCGGAAACCGTTATGGCTCAAAGAAATACAATGGCAAACGGAGTTGCTATGCAAAACGCTATCAATGCACAAATGGTAGCACAGGCACAGGAAACAATTGCACAACAAAGGTGAGACACATGGGATGGTTTAGCAGAAACGAAAATACGCAAGGAAGCACACAGTTTGGTTCTCCAACTGGAATGGGAATGGGAATGGGAATGGGGATGGGTGCAGGTGCGGCTGGCATGGGAATGGACCCAACTATGATGATGATGCAACAGACTCAGAACCCCATGATGCAACAAATGGCGAATGACCCCATCACCGCAACTGCACGTTTGCTTCAACTCAACGATCCTGTTGCACAATTTATCACAACGCAAAACATTGGTTTGCTTATGGATTTGGTCGGTGAAGTGGTTCGATTGTCAATCAAAGAGTTCTTCACATCTGTTCAGTTCGTGCAAGACGGGGATAACATCGTTTTGAACACGGCAACTTTACCTGCTGCAATCAACACATTATCGCCTGAGAACTTGGGCTTGACAATGACTCGCCTTCAATCATCAGCACAACAAACGCTCGCAATGAACGAACAGCAACGACAAATGTTCCTCCAAGCCCATTCTATGGGAATGACAATGAATCCACAACAACAACCAGGGTTCTTCGGTAGTCTTATCGGAGGTATGCTTGGAAACCAAGTTCAGCAACAGGGTGGATTTGGTCAAACAGTCGCCAAGGGCGCAACAATGGGGGCTGCTGTATTATGAACAGAAAAGACGAATCACCAAATCAACCCAACATTTACCACACGACAGTTGAGTTTATGAGTCCCAACAAAATGTTGGTTGAAAGTGCAACGATGATTTACATTATCGCCTTCATGCTTGCTATGTTTGTTATGTTGGTTTGGCGAGGTTCGAGCCTCAGTTCAACTCAAGTCCTCATGGGCGCATTTGGCTTGCTTTTCACTTTCGCAATTGCAGTTCGGCAATTTGCTTCTTTTCGGTAGCCTCATCGGGAATGAGGCGGTTTAATCCGATACCTTATTCTCCTGTTTTGACTCGTTTTGACCAAGACGGAGATGGCGACTTTGACATGGATGATGTCAAAATCTTGCTTGGGAAAAAAAAGGTTAAGCAATGCGTTGCTTTGACAAAATCTGGCGACAGATGCAAGCGGAAGGGCGACCTTGACGAAAATAACTTGTGCTATTTGCATAAGAAGAAGGAATAACCCAATAAGCACAATAAGCGTGGGGCAAAGCATGGCTGGTCGGCAGACTCGGAAGAATTGTCCGTTCTGTCAGCATCCAGAACGGGATTTAATCGAGAAAAAAATCCTTGAAGGCGCACTTGACGTTCAAGACTGTGATTTTGAGAATCAATGGCCTGAAGGAACATCTCACCGCCACATGCGAAGGCATTCGGGAGAATACTATAACAATTCCAATTCGCATTGTCCTATTTGCACCGACCCAAACAGGGCAGATATAGAAGCAGCAATCCTTGAAGGACGTGCGGGTATTGACGACTTCGCAGTTGAGTTGGGGGTTGCCAGCAGCCTCGTTTCAACACACATGGAGAAGCACACAAAGCCAATCATTCAACAACACGTTCACATCGAGGCTTTGCCGAATGCCATGAAAACGGTGCATGAATCATTGGGTCGTGTTGAGAAAAACATGAACCGTTTGGATCGGTTGTTGGGTCGGGTTCTTGACCATGTGGAGAATCAATTTGATGATGAAACCGAACCAATTGAAATGCGTGATGTTGAAACGGCATTGAAGGTTCATCGAGAAGTGCGTGATACGTTGGTTGAACTGGCAAAGTGGATGGAGAAGGCTGAAACCATTGAGGATAAGCAATCGGTGTCCATCATCAACGTTCTCCAACAATTCTATTCCGAGAAGTCGCCCGAAGAATGGGTTGAACTCAAATCACGTTTGGTTGCGTCTGGGGTGATGAGTTGAAAATCACAGTTCGCCAATTGATGTGCAAGGATTCTCCTGAGCATGATGTGATTTTGAATAGCAAAATCCCAAAAGAGGATTGGTCTATTGAGGATTTGATGATGTTCACCAGTTCTGTTGATGTTGTGGTGCAACGGTGGGCAAATGCCGTTGGTGAACATATGGAATACCCAACTGAGATGATTGGTTCGATATTCGGCTCATTGATTACAACACGTATGCTTATTGATGATTTGAAAGTCCTCAAACACAATCCACAGGCTGAGGTCATTTCACTTCTTGATGGAACGCAAATCATTACCGATTTAAAACAGAAAATGTTGCCCATGTCCAAATCCTATGCACGTGTTCCGTCGTTGGCCCAATGGTATATGGCTTTAGCAAATGAAATTGATTTGGCGTATCGTGTGATTCGAAGGGGGTTGAAGGATGGTCGTTAGCAATCCACGTGAGCCTGTTCTTTGGACTCCAAGAACCCAAGAAATGATGGGAGGTTGGAATCCACGTGAGGTTCTTGACCACGACATCAACCCAAATGAGGACGGCGACGGTTTATCTCATCATGGACGTGAAACCCAAGAGGACGCAAGAAGCCGTGATCAGCAAGACCCAAAAAAGCGAAGAGAACAGGCAATGCGAGAATTGGCGACTCCTATTCCTCATGTCAGCATTCGCCCTGAGAAAATAGACGATACGTTGGGAAGGTCGCCTCAATTTGAGCAAGAACAACGAATGCTTGAGGCTGGCGTTGGAATGGACTTGAACCGCAACGGCATTGGTTTGTCAAACGGTATGAATGCAGGTTCGGTGCGAAGTGAGGGTCCAAACATCAAATACGGGCAAAGCAATTCGGTTGTTCCAGCAATGCTTGGGAAGGCAATCAAGAATAATAAATGCAGCAAGTGTGGAAGGGCGGTGTTCATGGAGGACGACCCAAACAAGTTCTGCATGTTGTGTGAGGCGGGGGTTAAACAAAACAGAAGCCACCCCCCTGTTGAGTTTGACGAACAAATTGACCGACTTAAAAATAGCAACAATGTGAAAGTTCAGCAGAAAGATTTCAGCGAAGAATGGCAGAAAAAGAATGCCAGCGAGGACATTTTCGAGCAATCATGGGATAGCATCAGCAAAGGCAAGCGACGATACAAAGGTCGCCACATGTATGATGATGAGGAATCCGATGAGGACGAGCGCAAGTCAAAGAAAAAGCGCAAGCGAAAGAAGAAGCGTGAGGGTAAGCGAAAGAAGGCAGCACGTGGAGGTCGCCAGCCCAAATCAATGACCACCAGACGAAAGGGCAATGTCGAAACCGATGTGGATCGTGGTTCACGTCGTCAAGCCTTCCACCCCAACCTTCATAGCGAGGCGATTAGGGGTGTCGGACGTTCTCGAACAGACCGAATCCCTCTCCGACTTCGTGATCCTATTGCATGGGAACGTAAGAAAGCAAACGAGCGATTGCGACGACAAGTGGGTTCACTACCAGCAGGTTTGACTCACCATGCTGATACAAGAGGCATGGGAACAAAGCGTGGTGCAATTCAGGGCGGTTCTATTGGAAGCGGAACAAAAATGCCAACAGTTGCCCGTATGGGAACATCAACAAAGCGATTCTCAAGGGATGCCGTAGGCGACCCTCTCAGCACCCACGACCCATTGTTCAACAAATCGGATATTGAAAAATCAAAGTTGAGAATCACCCGTTCCGAACTCATGGCTATGAAACGTAAGGTTGAGAAATTGATTCAACAACTCAACAAATTGACCAAGGCTACGCCAGAACTTGGCAACGAAGGCAAGGTTGGCGCACAGGCAAATAGCGATACGGCTTCATCCCCAACAGGCGCAACAAAATTGAATGAAGAGGAAGAACCGTATCGGGCTTTTGTTGATATGGCTTTGGCACAGGAGATGGGTCTTGTAGGCAAGAAGTGATTGTCATGCCGTTGGTTGAATTAGATCGGTATCTCATTCGTAAGGGCTACGGTGTTTTCAACATTCACGATTTCATCAACGCCATGCTCGGTGCTGATAGCGTCGAAGAAGGATATTCTCAATTGCAGCAAAACCACCACGACCTCAGCCATGAGAACTTTGCTGGCGTTGAAGCCGATGCGGTTCAATTGGCGTTTCAAATGCAAATGGGCGGATTAACCGAACAGGATAAAGAAATCATTGACCAAAACGGCCATCCTGGTCAAAAGGGTGATTTTAACCAATCATCGCAACTTTGGTTTCAAACGTTTCAAAAGGCTGTGAACATAGGTGCGCCTCTCGTCAATGAGGCCATCTCAAAAACAAATGCAATCAATCGCAAACGTGCTGCTGAGGCAGGACACCCGCCGCCAATTGACCTCCCAATGGCTTTTGTTCAAGACAACGGGAATTATGTCGCCGTTCCTGCATGGCGTAGTGCCGTTCAAGGCTACAAAGAGGATGGAACGCACAACAGGCAGGGTGCGCTTATCACCCAACGTCTTAGCCGATTGACTCACAAACCAGAAGCGTATGCTCGGCCTTACAACATCGGTTTAGAAACGTTGAGATCGGAAAAATACCCAAATGTCAAGTTCAAAGACAAGTTCATGGATGAGGTGTTTCCAAACATTCTTCACGGTGATTCGTTATACATTCGGGACGATAACCTTCGAAATGATTTTGCTTTTGCAGTTCAAAGTGTAAAGCAAAAATACCCTTACTTGCCGTTTGAACAGTTGCAGGGTATGGCCTTACAATCACTACGAAGCCTTCCTCAATTCAATAAGTTCGCTGGAATCCGTCATGGCGATGGCCTCAAATACGGAACGCATTCGGAAGAAGCGGTCAATCAAATGCAAGTTGAACAAAGGCAAGAAAACGCTAATTCGTATGATGAATTGCTCAATTTCATTCATCCTGATATGCGAGAACACGCATCGTTTAGGCTCACAGGCAACCAAGCATACCACACCGCTACGCCATCACGAAAAATGAAGCGATTGTTTGAACAACATCACGGTTGGGATGAAGAAACGACAAATAACGTGTATCAAAACGCATATTCAGGCAAGTTCTCTCATCTCAAAAACAGTCGTGATAAGTTGATGGCGGCAGTTCGTGAGCAAGAAATGTTAGATGGAAAGCCGCCTCAATGGGCGGGTGATGCAATCATGCCACAGGGAGCATCCATCGGTTCTCCTGTTGATGAACAACCATCTCCCCAAATGGAAGAAAGGCCACCTGTTCAAGAAGCCATTGCGACACCGCCACCTTATCCAGTTCGACCCGACCCAGAACCCCCTAAAATGAATCAGCACATGTCTGGTGCAACGCCAATACCTGTGGCGAGTCCAGCATCGCCGCCGCCTCAAATGCAACCACAAAACCGACCTCAACCCCCTATGCAACCCCTAAACGCTTATCCCTCAACCTCTCCTGCCGTTCAAAATACGGGACGTGGGGTTTTGAACAATTTAATGACAAGGCTTGGTTATGCCTACGAATCATTGTTTCCATCCTTCGGAAAAACCGACATGTCCAATGAAGAGGTATTGACTGAAATGCTTGAGAATGTTCAGTTGGAAATCGCAAAGAAAGAAGTGGTGCAAACCATTTTCACAAAATCTCATCAGTCAATCAGTTCTATTGCCGATGTTTCAACTATTGCTAACAGAATAAATCGTCCCAATTCCGACATTGTTTCAATTTATCATAGCCGTGGCGATTGGGAGAACGTAGCAAAGACGTTTGGAATGACGCATAAAGAAGTTCAAATGGTGAAGGTGATTTTCAATGAATGATGATTTGATTTTGCGAGCAAGGCTACATCAGCAAGGATGGTCGGACGATCAGATTGAGAAATACATCGGACAACGCTTTGTTCAAGGGGCTAAAAATCTGGCTGGTAAATACAACCAATCAAGAGCCGCAGGGCATCAAGGTGCATCGCTTGGGCAACGTTTCTTACCTGGTGGCAAACAACGCTACATGGACGCATCAGGTAAGGGCGTAAGGGATTACAACAAAGAGATGAAAGACCAAGCCGCAACAAAACAACAGGAGGCTCGAAATGCACAAGCCGCCCGTATGCAAGGAAAAGGCGTAGTTCCATCAACAAGTGCGGAAGCCCCATTGATGAGAGATCCAGTCAAAGACCCTGCAACGGGGCAAGGAACAACTCGCACCGATCTTGCGGCAGCAACCGTAGGAGATGGTTCACAAAACGGCTTATCAAATGTGCCTGATGAAGTCAAAAACACAACAACAACTCAAACCATGCCTGATGGTTCCCAAAACGTGTCAAACGTTCAAGACATCACGATGAACGCAAACGCAAACGCAAACCCACAACAACCTGCCGCACCACAACAACCTGCCGCACCTCAACAACCTGCCGCACCTCAACAACCTGCAACGGGTGTTGATTCAAATGCACGTGCGGCTGCTCAACAGGCAATGGTGCAACAGGATGCGGCTACAATCCAGCAAGGCGAAGGTGGCCCTAAGCAATCATGGTTGAAAAACCGTTCTTTCGGAGGGAAAATAGCAGATATTTTTTCGGGTGGCCTTACGGCGGGTTTTGGTGAAACAGGCGTTATTGGACGAAACAAAGCAAATCAACAGTCGCAACAACAAAACCAAAAATACCAAGACGCACTACGACGACAAACCAACATGGCAAAATCAATGGAACTTTACCGTGATGTGATTTCACGCCGTCAAATAATCCAAGAACGCAACACGACTCATAATCTCCGACGGTGATACGATGGAAGATCGTGAAGAGGCGTTGGATTTCATTTACAAAGGTTGGCGTGAAGGTCGTCAGCAACGAAGAAATCTGGTTCGACAACGTGGGATAGACCGAACACGTGCAATGCTTTACCCTACCTTGGCGCAACGTGCAAGAGGTTCAATGGCTTCTATGCCTCCTTCAATGCCAATGCCCACCGAACCACCAATTGTCCCTCAAGAAGCACCACCAATGACGGAAGTTCAAGAATCAGTATCATCTCCGCCAGCACCGCCAGCACCGCCAGCAAATGATATGACGAATGACATCATGGACCCAAACGACCATCCCGATGATGCGACAGGGGCATTTCCTGGTCCACACAACAATTTTCAACGAAATAACCCAAAAGCACGTATCGCAGCAGGGTTTCCACCAGTTGGAGAAACACGCCGCCCTGCCGCCCTTCCAAGCCCTGAGCCACAACCGGTTCAACCATACGCTGGCCCAGAAGATGAAGCACGACGTATTCAAGAGGCAAAGGAAAAGCGTGAAAGCCAACTCGCAAATCTGAGAGCAAAGGAGGCTCAATCACCGAATGAACGGAAAGAACCCATTCAACGTGAAGAAATGCCGCAATCCGAAGGACAAATGCCTGTCAAAGAGGAAGAAAAACCTCCTGAGCATGAGGCAGCGTTTGAACCTGCTTTCAACGAAATGGTTGAGAATCCAGTTGAAACGACCAAGCCGGAAAAGAAGGCTACGGAAAAGAATCCAAAAGTTGTTGAACAAACCAAGAAAACACCCGACCCTAACCCCGCTAAAGCCGTTGTTGAAGCAACAAAGCCCAAGAAGTCAAACATTGATTTCATGGACTCCGCCGAAGGAGAAGATTCAAAATCACCTTACGTGAAAGTTGGGAATAAATATGTTCAAGGAGTTGCCGCAAGCAGAATGGTGAGAGAAGGAACTCACAAATGGGGAAGAAAGACCCCTGATGGTCGAAACACACTTCAAAAGGTAAAGGGTTCCAAAAAGGAAACCACGTCAAAGAAAAAAGACCCTGTGGTTAAAGTGGCGGCAAAAAAAGACAAGGAAGCCAAGGAAGCCAAGGAAGCCAATTCAACGGACGAAAGACCTAAGCCAATCAAGCCTGAAGGCAAGGCATCCGACAAAGGCAAAGAAAGAGCAAGGCGAGCATCCGATGGATTGGCGGCAATTGGGATGGGCGATGCCTCCCCCAAAGAAAACAAAAAAAAAGCCAATAAGAAAACGCAGGACTTGAAAGGAATCACAAAGCCCAATCAATCGGATTTGCGACGTTCAGCCGACCAGCAAATGCTCGCAGATGTCCTTCTCAAGAAATTGCCTGTCGCTGATTTGAGAATGTTTCGTCAAGCCACGGGTATTGAGGACATAGCCCCCCTTTTGGATGATAAAGGATTCATGACTCAAGTTTTGGGTGTTGATCCTTCACAGGTAAGGATGATGGGGTTAAGTGATACGCCAACATTCAACTATCCTGTTGATCCAGCAATTGGGTTTGATTTGAATAATTTGAAGTTCAACAACGCATTTACGGGTTTTCCTCAAACAACAAAACCTCACATTGAGGATTTGTATATGCCGCCAATGAAAACCAGTCCTGTTTTGGACGATAAAGGAAAGAAAATAAAAATTGGAATGACAAAAAACAAGTTTGGTGAGAATAAACCAACTTATCAAACGGAACAGATTGAGGATGAGGACATTGGCTATTTCATCCGTGATGGCAAAGAGCGACGAAGAATGACCAAAAAAGAAGCCCAAGAAATCTTGGGTCAAAAAGTCAAACGTGGAGGTTTCAAACCTCCAACGGGACTTGGTTATGCCTCCCCATACTTCGAACCTAAATCTCGACTTTGGCAATTGCCTATGATTGAATCAAGAGGAAAACAAACAACGTTGCCTAAATCTCCTTGGAATAACTTTTCATTCGTGAATAGGCGACCCATTGATGCAAGCACAGTTCCTATACCAAAAATGCCTATTCTTGACAACATGAAAGAAATTGCTTCCTTTTCGCCAAAAGAACTCAAAGCACGTTTCAAAGGATTGAACCCAAAGAAAGACTCATTGACACGGGTTGGCGATAGCGCATATGCAACAGAATACCTCAAGGATTTAGTTTTGAGTATGAATCCAAGCAACATGACTGATGAGGACATTCGTTTTAGCAGCAATGCAAATTATCCACTTCAAACCGAAGGGAGGGGGGTTGTGCGCTATGATGAGGAACCGTCGTATTGGAAACATTTCTTAGCCCCTCATCAAGACCCATATAACGACAATGTGTGGGAAAGCATGAATGATTTGTTCGAATGAGGTGATATGAATGTCCGAAGCCATGAATCAACTTGCAGCACAGGTTGATTTTGAAATGGGGCGGAAGGACTTCAAATACTTCTTCGAAGAGATTTGTGGAAAGTTTGATGAGAAGTTCCCTTGGATTCTCACCAAGTTTCATCAAGAATGGTTTGATATGTCCGAAAACAACAGCAAAACCTGTATCATTGCCAGCCGTGATCATGGCAAGTCCGTGTTTTACCGTGTTTATCTCCTATGGAAAATGGCTTACAATCCAGGCACAGAAGTTCTGTTTTTCTCACACAGTCAGCACCAGTCCATTGAACACATGGGCAAAATGAATGAACTCATCGAAGCCATTCCTGCACTACAACATCTCAAACCAAAGCGAGGATGGGCGAAGCAGAAGTTCAAGTTCACCAACAAATCATCCATCTCGGCTATGTCCGTCGGCAAAGCAGTTCGTGGGGCGCACCCTCAAATCGTAGTGCTTGACGATATTTTGTCAAGTGAAGCCCAAACGCAACTCAAGCACATATCATCATGGTTTTACACGGCACTTCTTCCTGTTCTCCACCACACCGCCCAACTGTGCATTGTTGGAACTCCGTTTTCCTACACCGATCTTTACGCTGAACTCAAGAAGTTGAAGTCCTATGCGGTTCGTGAATATCCCGCCATCAATGAACAAACAGGCGAACCATTGTTCCCTGAACGCTGGTCGTTGGAAGCATTGAACAACCGTCGAAACGACATGACCTCAATTGCATTCACACGTGAATACCTGTGCAAACCGATTGCCAGCGAAGCGAGTCTGTTCCCTGAAGAGGTGTTGAATAAAGTCAAGGATGAGGAATTAGCATTGTCCTATTATCCACATGATGGTGAATCCTACAACTATTACATCGGTTGGGATCCTGCAATCTCAGCAGATAGGAGAGCCGACTACACGTGCATGATGGTTGTTGCCGTTGATGAAAACAAAAACAAACACATTATCCACACACACCATGAGAAGGGGATGGACTTCTCATCTCAAATTGACAAAATCATTGAACTTAACGCCAGATTCAATCCAGTTATCATTGAACTTGAGACAAACAACTTCGCATTGGCGTTTAATCAAGTGCTAAACGAAATCAGCGATTTGCCGATAAAACCCTTCAATATGAGCCGAATGAAGAAAGAGGCTTTAATTCATACCCTCCAACTGCAATTTGAACAGGGCAAGTTGTCAATACCCTACAAAGACGAAGGAGGGACACGGAGATTGATGAACACTTTATTGACTGAACTCTCCACGTTCACCATGTTGGACAACGGACGCATGGAAAGTTTAGGGGGCCACGACGACATGGTTATGGCACTTGCATTGAGCGTTCAAGCAACCAAGGAATATCGAGATAGTATCGTGATTTTAGATGCTGATGTTTGGCAAAACAGGTTAGGGTGGGCAAATGTTTGAGGGTCGAATTGAGGGCGTGTTTGGCGTTGAGTCGCCAGAAGATGTGCTAAAGTTGCTTGATGAGAAGTTGATTTCACAGGAAATCAAGAATAATCAGCAAGAGGCCAAGTTGCTTCAACAAAAAAAGAAGGCGGCGGCAAAACAACCCCAAGAAGGGGCAGGAAGCCCACGTGAGGATGCGGCCATTGAAGGTCTTGATGCAGATAACATGGGTGGGGGAGATACCCAACCTGGAACTCAGGTTCAAACAGAATCCTCGCCTTTGCCCATGACAAAGACTTGGTTTGCTGATAACTTCGGAATGCAAGGCAACGAGATTGTTGATTTGCTCATCAAGTCTGGGCGTGATGAATTGGTGTCAATGATTCAGCCCTTGATTGTCCAAGAACGAATGGCTTTGCTCAAATCATATCCCTCGGTTTCACCAGATTTAGTTCATACCTTGCCCTTCACCGATTTTGATTGGGAGATTTTGCAGAAGAACCACGAATCATTGGCGATACCATTCCGAAGGTTTGTCAAGAGTTGGACGGATGGCAACATGGATGCGTATGAGATTTGGGCGAGCCGCATATCAAAATCGGAACGCCTCAGCATCAATGAGCGCAAGGTGTTGGAGAAAACACAAGCGGTTCTTGACAGTCATGGAAGCATGAACGCTCAAGCCCTGCAAACACATGGAGTTCCAGAAACCACCCGAAAAATTGCGATGCTGATTAAATCACACGGTTTCCTCTATGACATTGAGCCATTTGGTTTAGGGTCAAAGCACAATGACAAAGGATTCTTTTACGGACTCAAAAAGCATGATGTGTTCGTCAAAGACGCAGGGGCTTTGGTTGGAGATCTCTATGAGATGGGCGGCTCAATTGAAATCAGTCCACGTGGAACTCCACGCTTGATTCTCCCTTTCAATTCAAAAGTCTGTAAGGAATATGCTCATGCCCTCAACAATGAAATGGGCGTGAGAGGAATTATAGCCGAAGGCGATGGGTTGGTGATTGAGGGGGAAGCCTCAGTCGTTAAGGCGATTGATGTTTCTTTGCCTCATTTGAAGGAAAAGAAGGGAGAAGTGAACATTTTGCGAAAGGCACTTGAGGATGATGAAAAAGCCATCATGTGCTTGACTTACGCCCATTCAAAACCACAAAAACAAGTTCGCTTGTTGAAGTCTTGGAACCTATCGCTCGAAGCATTTGAAGAGATGAAGGAGGCCGTAGCAAATGGCTGATAAGGAGAGGATGGAACGTCTATTTTCCGCCATTGGCGTTGATATGGAGAGGCACACAACGCCTATGCCGACAATGCCATTGTTTCAATCTGGCATCCAAGAACCGCCTTTGTTGCAGGGTATTACCATTCCCGCCCTATACGCTGCAACATTTGAATGCGTAGTTCTCCGATCCATTCTCAACCACCTTGCAGTTGAAACATTCCGTAAAGGGTATGGATGGAAGCCAAAGTTTGTTGTCAAGTGCAGGGAATGTGATGAAGAATACCATCAAGAAGTTGAAACCTGCAAGTCCTGTGGCGGTGAGGTTCGCAAAGCCGACAAAGGGCAAATTGAATACGCTCAAGCGTTGCTTGAGAGCAAGAACGGCATGATGCAGAACTTCGTGGAAATCATGAAAGAAATCGAAATGGATTTGAACGTCGTTGATGATGCTTACCTTATCCTCACAAAAGAATACTTTGTGGACCCAGATACGAAGAAGGTCATGTTTTTCCGTGTTAAGGAGATTACACGTGCCGACCCTATTTTCATGCGTATGCTTGCCGATAAGCGAGGTGTGCGTGGCGGAAGCCAATACACCAGCCTTGTTGATAGGACATTCCGCACCAGCGACCCAAAGGACAAATGCCCCACAACGGGAATGCCTGTTGTTCCTATTCACTACATGAACCTCGCTGGTGTTGGAAAAGGACAAGTCTATACCGAAGGCGAAGTTATTCACGTCAGCAAATGGTCGCCATCCAAATTGTATGGCCGTAGCCCTGTTGCGACGATGTGGCGACAGGTGAACACACTTATTGCGATGGATAACTACGTCTATTCGGCATATCAAAAGAAGCGTATGCCCCGTGGCGTGATGGTCATTAAATCGTCCAACATGGAAACCGTTGAGCGAACCGCACGAAACATTCAGGAACACCTTGAGCGTGATCCTTCTTACATTCCAACCATCGGTGTTGAAACCGAATCTGGGCGTGGCGGTCTTGAATACGTGCGAATGATGGACACTCTCGAAGAACTGCAATACATCCCTATCAAAGACGACATTCGCCAGCGTATCGCTGCATTCTTTGGCGTGTCCAACGTATTCATGAATGACGTTTCAGGTGGTGGCCTTAACAATGAGGGTATGCAAATTGTTGTGAGCAACCGAGCCGTTGCCTACGCTCAATCTATTTACAACCGCATTTTGTTCCCTCAAATTGTTGAAGCATTTGAAGTGAGCGAATGGGAATTGATTCTCAACCCGCATGAGGAAGAAGATGAAATCATGCAACTCCGACGTGATGAGATGGCTATTCGCAACATGATGCAGATGAAACAGGCTGGATATGATGCAAGCCTACGCGATGGTATAGACGATAAAATCCTACACTTTGACTTCAAGCAACCCGATCCGCAGGAAGTTGCTGCCGCCCAAGCCGCCCAACAACAGGCGCAACAGGGTGGCGGTGGCGGTCAAGCACCACCAGTTCAAAAGACGGATGAATTGATTGACGACCCAGAATTGATGTTCAAGCGAACCAATTTTGATGCAAGCAGGGGGTCAATTCCATTCTCGGATTCCCTCGCTACAACTGCTGGAACAGGTTTGCCTCCTTTGAGAACCATTAGCCAAAACACCAGGAATAGCGGGGGTTCAAGCCCCGATATGGTTCGAAGGGTTGATGGTGCGCCAACGGGGGCATCCGTGAAAACCGATAAACGAGAACACAAAACGCCTCAAGAAAAAGCCATTGACCACCAAATCAAGGAAACAGAAAAACGCAAAGGTTTGGGCGGTTCAAGGGGCAATAGTCAATAAATAGAAGGTTATGCGAAAGGTGAGCGAGATGTCATTTGCACACGATTTGTTATTGCGAGCGTATCAAGGTGTGGACCATGACGCTCGAATCACAAGCCATATCGCACAAGGGCGGGAGTCGTCTGGGATTCCTGAAACAACACGCCATGACGAATTACAAAATCGCCCTCGCGATCCGCAATCCCCTGAAGCACAACACAGCCGACATGTGCGGCGCAAATGGGGGGGTCGCAAGTCGGGTGAAAAGCCGAATGCCCCAATGGTAAGCGGCGACGAAGAATACGCAAAACAAAAAGAGATGAGAAAAATGACAGATGAAAACCAAATCATTGCGAAAATGGACCCAATGGCTCGACGTGCGTTGGCCGCAATTGAAGGCGTTCAAAAAGCCATCAAAGCAAACGACACCGACGGTATCAGCGCAGGAATCATGGCTGCTGAGAACGCTTTGGCTATGCTCAAGTCCGACCTTGACCTACACGACCAAATCACAAAAGCCATGTCCAAGACTCAAACCGCAGAACGTTTCATGGGCGTTATCCCTCAATATGACAACAACGCATCCGACTACAACGGGACTGAAAACGCAGTTGCTATGGGTGTGAGCCGTCATGGTCGTGCGACTGGCTTCTTTACGCCTCATAGGATTGTGTGATAACGATGTGGAAAATGGATGGTTGGAAAAACCCCCGTGAAAGGGCGCATATCTATGATATGTTCGTTAAGCAAGACCCTATTACGTCTGTTTCAACCGCCCCTGCTGCACAACTCATCAACGCAATTGATGAAGGAATCCAAACGCTGGCATCTCAATGCAATGAGATGAACCAACTCATGTCGCAAGCACGTGCAACCAATGTTGCATCCGAGCCAACAATCTCTCTCCAAAAGAACATGGAGGCACTTCGCCAGAAAATCCTTTCATTGTCCCAAGACATTTCAATGATTCGAGAAGCACACGCTTCAATTGCACAAATGCAACCTCTTGCACCAGTCCAGCCTAACGACCCAATGATGGCTTCGCAAGAGCAACAACCACCAATGAACCCAATGGGTGGCGGCATGGGCGGTATGGGCGGCATGGGAGGCATGGGCGTATGAGCGATGAACAAGAACACATTGACATTCTCAAAGAATTGGTTTCCGAAGTCCGTGTGCTAAACCAACGTGTTCAAGCACTTGAGGCCGAGAACAATACGCTGGCAAAAGCCATGAACGACCCTGAGATGCTTATGCGTAAGCAGGGTTGGAAGAAGTTCACAACCCCTCATGCTGAGGAAACCTTTGACCCGTTGAACCGTCAAGTTCCAATTGATAACACGCCCTTTTCAGGAAGTGGCGACCTATTCCTCAAGTCAAGAGATCAAGTTCTTGAAGAATGGAAAGATGCTGAAAAGGCGGTGAGGGCATGAGCGCACAATGGTTTAACCCACTTGAAGAAACCGCAGAAGGTCGTTTGTTGAAAGACGTTCAAGACCTCTTGAAAGAAGTCAAGAACAAGGATAAAGCCGATCTTGACAAAGACGGCAAATTGTCTGGCTACGAAAAGAAACGTGCAAAGGCGATTGAGTCCTCAATGGCTAAGGACGGCTACAAATCAGATCGTGGTCAAAAGCCAGCACCCAAGTTGCCGAGTTCAAAGGGCAGCAAGACGGTGATAAAGTTTGACATGTCCGACAATTGCCCCAATTGTGGTGCAAACCCGCATGAAGAATGTGGGAAAATGGGCATGAACCATGAAATGCGAGCAATTGATTGCATGAAGAATCCTATCGCCTTTGACTCTCGATTTGATGATGCAAGGCAGCATTCCATCCTTGAACACGTTGATGAAGGACATGGTTCAATGCTCATCGCACGTTCCGATTCAAAGAACACCGAATGCTCAATGTGCATGAGCGAGATTGGAAAGAACCAAGACTGTTCAATGTGCATGAGCGAAGTCTCAAAAGCCGACATGGATGAGAAGAACAAATACTGTCAAAAGCACTTTGGATGCAATTATTCCCAATGCACATCTAAACAAAAGGCACAATGCGACAGGGAATGTGGCAAGGAACTCAAAAAATACAGTCAAGAGTCAAGCGTTGAGAACCTATTCCCTCGCTTCCAAAACGTGGATGGCGGAATGCCAGTCAATGCACATGGATTCACAACCAGGGGAACATACCCCGCAACCAATGACGGCCCTAAGAAATCCATTGTGAGCGAAACGGCAAAAATGCCAGCATTCGCTAAGACGGAATACACCCCAAAGGGAAGCAGCCTACACATGCACTACAACGATGCTGGCGGCACACGTGCTAATCCACCAAACATTGACACCATCGAGCAACGCCTTGCATCCTTGACCAAACATGCTGGTCGCAACAATTTGGGAATGATCGGTGAAATTGAAGGGTTGTTGAAGCAGGTTAAAGACCATCTCGCCAAAGCCGAAGGTTGTAGGCGTTGCCAAGATGAATCCGACGATTTTTTCGATACGGTGGACTTTGGGCGAATCTGTTCCGACTGTTATGAGGAATTGGATGATGAGGGACGCATCAAAACGTATCGTTGAAGGTGGTCTTTTGCATGACAACAGAATTGGATAGGATTCGCACCGACGCAATCATTTCAATTCACAAAGCATCCGATTTTGATTTCAAAGAATACGTCAAGCACCTCCCTGCTGAAAACATCAGCAAAGAGGACATGGCGACTATGCTTGGGGGTATGCAACCCCAAATGCCTGAATACCGAATGACGGATTTATCAGCACCAATGGCTGTTTCACAAATGAAAATACCTTCACACAATGACTTCTTGGCTGGACATACAAAGGTTTCAAACAACCCGTTAGCGGATTGGCCTTCGGCATCACCTGAAAACCAATTTGGAAAACACCACCCATTCGGCATGGAATCAAACAGTTGCCCTTTGTTGCATGGTTCGGCATGGGGAAAACCCGCCTATGCTGAACAACTGGCAAATCTCATGCCTGAATTGAAAAACATCGCTGAACGTGAAAGGAGGCTTGCATTTGAACCTTCTCGATATGGTGAGCCAAAGGAGAGCCTACATGACTTGATGATTCGTGATCGCAACCGATACCGCAACCATTCGGATGAAGAATATACAAACGGCAAAATTACCGAATGGGAAAAACGATTGGGATTGTTGCCGTATTTGTTTGGCCTTGAATATCAAACAGAAGATCAACGTGAGCAATTTCTTGGCATTTTGAGAAACATGGCTACAAAGAAGAACATGAACTCACCAGATTCAAGATTCCTCCAAAACAAAATGCAGGAAAAAGCGGGTATTTCATGGGGTCGTGCAATGCGTTCCTTCCGAGCCAGATTCATTCCTCTCCTTCAATGGTGGCAACGTGCAAGTGATCGGCATGGCCCTATTTCCCCTGCTCAAATGCAAAGCGATTTGTTCAAATCGGAAAGTGCCGACTTACACTTTGTCAGCCCTTATGTGGTGATACCTCCCTCTCAAATTGAAGAATCATTCACGCACCATTGGTGGGACATTTACCAGCCTTGGGGTGGTGTTGGCCGTGATTACAAATCATTGCATGATATTTTGAAGCAATCATACCCAAAGGTGTTTGATAGCGACTGGATGGACGAAACCTTGGTGGGTATTTCAGCATCCATGCTTGATTCCTACAACACCGATGGAGGAAGCCACTTTCCACACCTCATTAACAATGATGAGGCGCAGGGGCATCCATCTCATGCCGCTTTGAAATCTAATTTCAAGGATGCTAATTTCTTTGAGAATCGAAGGGCAAATTGGAGTCATGCTTCAAATCTCCACTTCCTACACCCAAGCGAGGTTCAAGGTCAAGGTGGACGCATGATAGTTCCATCCGATCAAATGATGATGAGTCGGCTTGGACGTTCATTAGCGGGTCAAGCCGATATGGGTTCTCCGAGAATTGGAATGTTCCGTGAAGAACACCCCTCATCAAGTTCAGGTTATTGGGATAGCCACAACGCTTTGTTTGCCGCAAACGACATGCACATGGGCAAAGTTATGAACAACATGGCGCAACAAGTTATGAAGCAATTTGGTTCTGGCATCATCAACCCTGCTGATCCAACCAACATGGAACAGGCAACGTTGGCACGTGGAAACCTTCAACAATTGGCTGCTGCCGCCGACTTCGCCATGAAGAAAGTGAACATGGGGGAGGAATACCGAGCCTTAGCACCGATTGTTGAGAACGGCAATGTGGGAATGAAAATCAAGAACATTGGCCCCGTTCATCCTACTTCATTTGCTACAACTCCCCCCACCTACAACACAGGCAACACCCACCTTTGGGGCCATGAAATGCCAGCGAGTCTCACATGGAAACATGACCCTCAAAGCGGGGGAATCTCCTTTGGAATGGCCGAGGAACCGTTCAACATTATGCAACGAACAGTCCATGAAAACAAAATCAAGGCGGTTTTGCCCTCTTTACTTGAAAGCAACATCATGCCTAAGCAAAAGGACATTCATGCACTATCGGCATTGGATAGCCGAGGACTTTCACCTATCGCCACAGGAAGTCTGTTGAAGGCTGATGATTATAAGCCAACAGGTGTGTTCACAACCAAAATCATTCCCGCCTACACCATCCACAAGTTGGACGATATGGAAAAGTTGCGTGGATTTTCAGGTGATTGGGTCGTTCAAAAAATGCCGAAGGGTGAACGGGTCTTTGTTGAAAAGAAGGGCAACCACTTGAAAGGTGGCAAGTTGCCTGGTGGCGTAAAGAAGGAATTGCGTGATATGACTGGCGATTTCACCTTTGATGCGTATTTGGATGGCGACACTTTACACGTTGTTGATTTGCTGGTTCACAAAGGAACAGACCTACACCTTGAACCGCTTGACGACAGAATCAATGCCCTTCGAACACTTTACGACTCAACAGAACACGTTCACTTCCCCATGCCAACCAATTGTGTTTCCACCGACCATGAGGGGTTGGATAAAGCCATCAGCAATTTTGATGAGGACGAATTGTTGATTCGTGATTCATGTTCAACTTTCATGAAGGAAAAGGAAGTTCACCCAAAGTGGATTCGCTATGCTAAAGAATCAATCGCTAAGGCGTTTTATCCTCCAATGCCAGAAGTGGTTGTTTATCCAAACAAAATCAAGTTGTGTTATCCTTCCATTCTTGACCCTGTGATTGTAAAAGGGTCTTTTGATGGAATGGGCTTTGACATTGAAGGGCTTGAAGGCAATGATTCCATCATGTCAAAGGCAATCCGTGATATGCCCCTTTGGAGTCCAGTCGCAATCAGTCTGTTGAAAGAAGGTGCGGCAGCATCGGGTGGTGGCTCAAGTGGTGGTGCATTTACCTCAAGTGATACAGGAGGTTTCAATCCAATTCATTCAAAACCGAAGCGAAAGCGACCACGTGAGTTGAAAATCGCAAAAGAAACCATCCTACGTGCGCCATCAATTATTGGCGAGGATGAGGAAGGCGATAATGTGGCTCACACCATGAAACACGCTCGACGTGCTATCACCGAAGATGATACGGCAAAAACAACTGAGCAATTGTTGGAAAAGGTGAAAGGACTCAACAAAAAAATGCTTGAGATGTTCTCAGGTGAATATGGCCTTGAGCGAACCGAAGAAGGCAAGTGGACTGTCAATGAAGCAATTGACGACGACATCATAGAGAATATGTTTCCACGTATGAATCGCATTTCACCTGATGGTGGGGCGTGGGCTGGAATGCAAGCCGACATCACCGCACCAAGAGGACCAACTGAACTGATTGAGGATAGCGGAACTACGTTTTACGATCCCAAAGAAGGTGAAGAGGTTGAAGAAATCCCAATGAAGCATTTGCGAGTCAAAGATGAGGCAAATGGAGAAGAAGCCACAATTGACATTGAGAATGGTCAAGCCACCCTTCGTATGCCGTTGAAAACGCAACAGGAAATGGCTGATGAGCAAGAAGTTCAACCAGATGATAGGTCCGAAGCCGAAGAGATATGAACCATATCCCTTCATATAGGACTACATTAAATCGAAAGGACAATGGCGACCACACTCGACCTTCAAACGGCATCGTGGAATGCCGAAGGTTCGGACTTCTTGTTGAAGTCTGTTGGAAGTGCTGGTGAACTTTACGTCGCTGGCTACGCATCTGTTGATATGGTGGACAAGCAAGGAGATAGAATCCCTACCGCCGCACTAAAGAAGGCATTCGGCCAATTCATGGATAACAAAGCGTTTCGAAATGTTCAGTTGGCTCATTCTGGTATTCAAGTTGGTGAGGTCGTTGCAGACCACACCGATTCCCAAGGTCGTGTTTGGAAGTCCGAAGTGGACGACCACGGCCTGTTCGTCGTGTGCAAAATCCGCAACGACATTCAAAAAGCACGTGAAGTGCAAAAGCAAATCCGCAATGGCGATTTGCGAGCGTTCTCGATTGGCGGTCAAGCCTTGTTTCGTGTTAGCAAAACGACACCAGAACTTGGAAGCCATCGAGAGATTACCGATCTTGAATTGCATGAAATTACGCTATGCAAGAAAGGTATCAACCCCGAATCAACCTACACAATACTGAAAATGGAAGATGATAACATGAGCAACACAGAAGTTTTGAACGAAATTAAGGCTGGACTGAGCGAAGTTCTCAAAGAACTGAGCGAAAAAGAAGAAACCAAAGAGGACAAATCCTACAAAGAGGACAAATCCTACAAAGGCGACATGATGCGAGAAGAGGAAGAGGGACACACCCAAAAGTCCGAAGAAGCAGCCCTTGACTACATCACCACACTTGAGAAGTTTGCTCACGAATCTGGTGTGGACTTGAACGGCCTTCGTGATCACTTCGGTTTGGAGAAGGCTTACCTTCTCGAACAAGGTCGTGGCGGCTACTCTCACCGTGGACAAGGTGATGAAGTCGGGTCTGGCGAGGATGCTTCCGAGCCAGCATACCCCTCCCTTCCAAGTCCTGGTGGCAACCAATACGTCATCAAATCCCCAAGTGTTCCAAACATGAACATGAATGCACCTTCTGGCAACCAAAACGTTGTGAAGTCCTTGACTCCTGAGATGTTGGAGAAGGGCTACCGCACCTACGCTGCTCTCCGTGATGAAGAAGCAGTTAAGGGACTGGTTGAGAAGGAATGGCAAGACCGCTACCACGCTGAAACGGCTCACGCTCTTGAAGTTCGCAAGCAAAACGATGTTGGAGTCCAACTGAACTCCCTACGTGAAGAGATTGCTATGCTCAAGTCCGAGAACGCATCCCTACAAAAGAGCGAAGTTGCACCTTCGACTCCTTCCACCTCCATTCGTGTGCCAACACATGGCGAGTTTGCCCAGATGGGCAATGACCTTGATGGCTGGCGAGCAGCAGAAGCACTTGCTCAACGTGCGTTGCGAGGCGAATGAAACAACAACATGGAGATGATGAAAAATGACGCAAGGCTACATTCGAACAATTGAAGATATGGAACGGCTCTATTACGGGGCTGGCGCAGGAACCAACGCATGGGCTTATTCGGGAACGGATTTGCTCAAGGCCGACAGTCCCTTGATGTCCTCCACTTCTGGAACCTACCAAGCGATCTTTGGCCGCAAGGTCTGGTCGCAACTGAACCAAGAGTTCAACGCATTCTCCATTCTCCCCAAGAAACCTTGGGAGAAGTCGGGATGGCGTGTCGTGACGGGCAAGCCCGATGATGCCGTCGGACTTCCTGAAAACGGAACGCTACCAGACTCCACCAAGCCAACCTTCGAAGAGGTTTCCACGAAACCCAAGACGGTTGCTTCCAAGTTTGACCTCAGCGAAACCGCCATGTTCCTTGCCGACAAGGATGATGGTTTGGGCGATGCAAGAGCCGTTATCAAAATGGAAATGTCCAAGTCTCACGCCGAGAGCATCAACAAAATGCTTCTCAAGGACATTGACACGACGGCAGGAAACACCTTTGAGTCCATTGACCGAGCCACCTCGTCGTCTTTGACTGAAACCGCCGCTTTTGCCGACGTTTCGGCTCTTGCCGACCACAACATGTATTCCATCACCCGCAACTCAACGGGAACTCGAAGTTGGTTTGATGCAAACGTGGATGCTGGCGCAACTGGGGCCGAGCGACCTCTCACCCTCAACATTCTTGACGGCATGTTCCGTGAAGTCTGGGAACGTGGTGGTCAGCCCAAGGTCATTCTCACGGGCTACGACACCATCGAGAAAATCCAACAACTCTTGCAGCCTCAGCAACGATTCACCGAGATGAAGCGTGTTTCTCCATCCGTGAACGGCGTTCAAGGAATCCCAGGCATGGAGGGCGGCTTCGTTGTCGCCACCTACAACGGCGTTCCAATCATCCCTGCAAAGGACGTTCACAACCCATCTGGCGGAATCAGCCGCATTTACATGCTCGACACCGACTACATGTATTTCTGCACCGCCAAGCCCACGCTTTACCATGAGTCGGGCATTGAAACGGGCGACCCCTTCGGCATCAACCGTTTGGGACAGGTCGGCCTCTTCCACACGATGGGCGAACTTTGGCAACTCTTCTATGGCGCACACGGCAAAATCCGTGATTTGAGCGCATGAGGACAAAAAAAAAATGGAGATGATGAAAAATGGCAAGCGCAAATCTTACCGAAGCAAGCACCTCAGTTGTATTCAGCCTTCCAATGTGGGCTGGTGTGGCTGATCAAGACAACACCGCATGGCTGCAATCGCCCATTGGCTCAAACGCAGCCATTGGTGCAATCAACATGGGTTGCGTGGATGTAGTGGCTACTGCTGCAACAACCACCACCACCCTTGACTTTGCAGACTCGGACACCCCAACTGCGGTCCTCAACCGAATTAACCCCACCCAGATTATTGCCGTCCTCTCGGTTGTCAATTCATCTGATGCGGCGGCTGGCGACATTCCCAACATCGGATTCGGTGCAAAGACCATCAGTTTTGATTCCGATACTGGCGGCGATGGCGACACCCACCGAATTGTGTTCCTTTACCGTTGAGGTGTTCCCTGATGGGAATTAAGGTCGAATACGTGGGCGCACGTTCATACACCGAGTTCCGCTATGGCGGCAAGTCTGTTGGCTTTGCACGTGGCATGGTTCGTGAACTCGATGATGAAGCAATCCCCACCATTCGCCAACTTGTGGATAGCGGTTCAAACATGTGGAGAATCATTGACGATGCACCTTCCCAGACAGAAGCCATGAAAGCAACCATCGAGCCTACGGTTGAAGAAACCGTTGTTGAAGAGGAAGAATCCACCGACGTTGATTACGCTTCAATGACAAGGGCTGCTCTCATGTCCTTAGCAAAGGAACGTGGACACACCATCAAGAACACCACGAAGAAAGCAGATCTGGTTGAACTTTTGTCGGCATAGGTAGGTGTCCGACATGACGAACAACCGTGAATCACTTACTGATGGCGACTTCTATTTGAGTCGTTGCCGTGTTAATCGCCACGTCATTGAATTGACAGGGGGAGAAGCCAAACAGGTTTCTTTGAACGGCAAAATATCAAAAGTCGTTGTTGATGCCTCCGATGCTGCGTTGGCACTTGGTTCTGGGAATCATGGACGTTTCCAACTCTTGATGGACGTTGAGGATGGGGGCGGAAACGAAATCCCTTATTTTGACATAATCGGCAAATTGAATTACACAGGTGCGGGTTCGGGTCAAGTTGCCTTGCTTGAGGTATCGCCTGGTTCCAACAAAGGAACTGGTTCGACCAAGAACTCATTGCACTTCTCAATCACTACTACATCGGCTGCTGAGTCTAACGGTGTAGCGATAGATGAACCCGCCGCATGGAATGGTCTTGTGTGCGGGAAGGTAAGGGTCGTTTGCGATATTGACCCTGGGGCTGTTGGCGTGATTCTTGATCCTGCCGCAACTATTCGTGTCATAATCCTTCTTGAATAGAGCATTTTTTGGGGAAGGGATATAAACAACCACACAATGAGGAATTAACATGGCACTAACCGTTTCTCAGCCACGCCGACAGTCCGTAAATGGAAGCATGATTACCGTTCACCTTGAAATCACCCCCGATACTTCGTGGTTGGCTGCTGGTGAGGCTCTTGACCTAACCACCTACGTTCCAATCCTTGAGTCAATTGTCCTCGATGGTAGCGCAACTGGCTATGTTTGGCAATACGACCACACCAACAAGAAATTGCTTGCCTTTGAAGCGGGTTCTGATGGTGATGCTTTGGATGCCGTCGCTGATGCAACCAACCTTTCATCTCACACGGTTCGAATCACCGTTTCAGGCCGACGTGCATGATGGGGGATGCCCCATGCCACGATTTGAAATTGCAGATTTTGACCTTGAAACGTCAATTGAAATCAAGAAACGTCGCAACACACGTATGTTTGAACTCATGACCTCTCAAGGGTCAATTGCTGAGGATCAATCACCATTTAGCCGTGAGAACATGGCTAAGGCTCAATCTCGCTTTGTGAAGATAAACAAACATGAAGCGAGGGATATTCAAAATATCGGCTCAGGAACACGTTGCACATCATGTGGACTACTCCACTTTTTGTGGACTCCTGAATGTGCCGTTTGTGGAGAACCAATGCACTTCAACTTAGGAGGACATCACCAATGAGCGATGATAAACCATACGACGATGTAAAGCCGAAAGAGGACAAATACGGCATGATGAAGCCGAAGAAAAAGACTCCACGTGAAGTCATGATGGAAACCCCCCCTCAAAAAATGAAGAAGGATAAGCCTTTCACAAAAGCATGGGACGATCTCATCAAGTTCGGTGATTGCCCCGTTTGTGTGGGCGACCCAATGGCTTGTCCTACTCCTGATGTTCCAGCATCGGCTTGTCCAACTCGAAGAAACGCAATCAAACACATGATGCGAGGAAAGGGCGCACGACCCCCAATGGTTCTCCGTGATTAAAGGGGGAACATAATTGCCGCAATCATTCAATCCAGGTCATAGGCCAAGTTCACCATTACACCCTGATGAACTGGTTTATTGCTCGGTTGATGATGTGGCGAACTTTCTTCAACTTCCGCTTCCCGACCCCGTAGCGTTATCAGGAGATAGCATCGTTGATGGCGACAATTTGAAGTTGCCAATCACAGGTGCAAATTATCGTCGTTGGAAAATTGAGAAGGACACCTCAATTACCGTTTATGATGATGCAAATGCACTTGGGGAAACCTACACCGTTTTGAACGTTGAAAGTGGTGGAAGTGGCAACGTCAATATCATTGTTGTCCAAGTGGCAAGTGAAACGTTCACAACCGCCAATAGCGCACAAATCCAAGTCAATTCAGCCTTTACCAACTCCAAAGAGCGAGGCTTAACCAAATCACAGGTTGAAACGCTCATTCGTGAGAAGCAAGATTACATAGACACGGTTTGCCGCATGTCATGGCGACCCCAATTGGTTTCCGATGAATACCAAAACTTCACTACATTCAAGCCATATCGCCGCAGGTATTACACGGATTATGTCGGTGCGGTCTATTTGAGGAACAGATCGGTTCAACGTATTCTTCGACTGAGCGTGTGGCAAGGCGACAAATACCGAGAGTTGGGTTCATCTGTTATTAGAATGGCCGTCAAGTCTGTTGAGATGGGGGCCAGCGATAAATTGTTCATTTGCCCTGCTGTGGTTCATACGGCCACGCTACAACGTGGCAAGACCTCGACCACGTGGGACGGGGATTTTGGCGACAAAACAACCGCACAAAACATTGCGAACCTCATCAACAAGGATAAAGCCACCAGTCGTGGTGATATTGCGATTGGAACGCTTCAAGAGAACAGCAAGCAACTTAACGTGCATGATGAGTTCTTGGCAACCGCCAATAGCGATGAGGGGGATGGCATCGTTATGCTATCGTCCATGCGCTCAACCGAAGAAGGCGAGGACATCACCATCGCTACAAACAACCCCAATTCTTTTGAGTTCTCATTGGGGTTAGACATAGAAAGCACCATTACAAACGTTGCTGGCTCAACCTTTACCGTAAGCAATGGAGAAACGTTCACCAAGCGTGAAGGGCTGGTCTTTTACACCACAGGGGGAGGAACAACCTATGTTGCTCGATGTAGCCGTGTTGGAAACGTATTTACAGTCAATGACGACACCTTGACCACAGGTTTTGTAGCAAACCTCGCCAACGATCTTGTTGTGAAGCAGTTGAGGTTGAAAACCGATGTCATAGATGAAGCCCGTCAAAAGGATTGGTGGTCAATGGAGGACAACGGGGCAATTATGTTCAACAACCAATACCCGTTCTATGAAAACCATTCTTTGAAGGTGTCCTACATTTATGGCGAGCGTTATTTGGATAAGGTGATTAAAGAGGCTTGCATCAAGTTGGTGTGCATGGACATTTACCTTACCGATGATTACACGGTGCTTTTCCCAGAAGGAACCAGCAACATTGACCTTAATGCAAAAGTGCAGAAGTTGGATGAAGAAGTGAAGCGTATGCTCATTCCGTATCAAGAGTCCATCATCGTTGCAGGGATGGGTGGTTGAATGCTTTACAAGTTCATGGAGGACTACTGCAAAGAGTTGAAGAAGTCCTTCAAAGCCCTTGAAAAATCAACAAAAGCAGCCATCAAGGGTGAGCCAAAATATCGGGACGGCCTCAAAGAACGTGAAGAAAAGTTGGTTGAGATTGACGGCATCTCTATGACTGATGAAGATATAGAGGTGAATGTGGCAACACAGGCGCAATCAAGCCCATACCGCCGAAAGGTGAATGAGGATGCTCAACGTGTTTTGAAGGTGATGAAGGATGGCTAAGGATGCACTTCTCGCTATTCGGGATTTGCTCGATTCCAATTGGAACGTATCGCCCAAGCCATCCATTGAGGACATCACGGTTTTGGACAAAGGCGAGGGGAAACGTGGTCGCCTTCAAGACCATGACATCATCCGTATTTTTGAAACGGCACATAACGAGGCTCAACCAGAACTGTTGTTTGATTTTGTGAATATCAACGTCAATCTCACCATTGATATTCGCACCGTTAAGAGTCGAGAGCGACTATCTGCATTGAGGGATGAGGTTCGGCGCATCCTTCATAAGCACAGAAAGGGCAACAATAACGACTTTGACAGGGTTATATTCAAGACGAGAACGGATTTGTCGGACCGTAGCAAGAGGTTCTTTCGTTATACAATGCAATGCGAAGTTGCGATTTTTGCCGATACGTTAGAAACGATTACATGAGGAATGAAACATGGTTGGAACAATTTTTAAGGGCGACGTAGCCGAAGTGTCATGGGGCAAAGAAACGGGTCTTATGGCTCAAGGAACAGGTTCAGCGACAGGTTTTGCTCATACGACCACATCAGGCAACACCAGCCTTCTTACAATCGGAACTGGCGTTTATTGGCACACAGGATCGGGAACTGATGTTGAGATTCCCGACAACGCATTGGTCGGTTGCATCCTTCGCATCACAGGCGGGGGCAATTTTACCGCCGACGACTACGCATCAACTCGACGCACGTATTATGTCATTGCGAATGACACCACGGCAGGAACAATCACCGTTCAACCAGCATTGGCTACGAATGCAGCGACAAATGGTCTAACAACCGACATTTTGGTGCTTGACACCAACCGTTGCCCAACCTTTGAATCGGCCATGACTGATGCAGCACAACAGGTCAAGACCGACCAATTCTTCGGACTTCTTGACAATTTCTCCCTCCCTGAGCCTGAGATTGATGTTCGCAAGCAACACATTGTCGGCATGGGCCGTGATGTGAACGTCCTCACAAGTGGTCGTGAAACCCTTGCTGGCGGTTCTTTCACCCTCAATGCTCACACCCTGCGTTGGATGAAATATGCGCTTGGAGGCCACGTGGCAAAGAGCAAGGGTGAGTTCGCTGAGGTGAGCGACAATTCCGATGGTTCAATCACCGATGCTGAATTGCCTCTCAACATCAAACAAACAACGTCTTTGGTTTATCGTGTTCGTGCTTATGGCGGCGCAACTCAAGACGACTTGACAGGAATTACCGCCGCAAACAAATTGTCTGGCCTCAACGCAGCGACAATTTCAAATGGCGATAACTTGCTAATCGGTAGCAAAACCGCCAGCGATACGGGAACTGAGATTACTTCCACCGTTGCTCTTGACTCAAGCCATGAAGTCATTGACTCAACGAATGGAGGCATTTTCAAAACCTTGAGTTCTGGTGGTGAGCCTCTTTATGGTTCATTCTCAACGATTGCTGGTGATGTCCTCACAACTGACACCATCGTTGGTGGTTCAGGTTATTCGGGTGGAACAGGTGTAGCGACAACAGGCGGAACTGGAACTGGTTTGACTGTGAACACCACCGTTAGCACAGGTGCAATAACTGGTATTGCCATCAACGCTGCTGGCTCAGGCTACACCGTAGGCGACATAATCACCGTATCTGGTGGTGGCGGGAATGGAACATTCCGTGTTGCGACAGTTGATGAAAAGGTCTTGAGAGGTGTTGCCGACATTGATACAAACGCAAAAACGCAAGGTCAAGCCGCAGATCATGTGGTCTATTTGCTCGCCCCTCTTCAAGCCGCAATTGCTCGACGTGATGTGCGAGTCAATCTCGGTTCAACAACTGCTGGAAAGTTCGTTGCTGGCGACTACATTCAAATCGTGGATAAGGACACGCATTCAATCCCAGGTCAAGACGACACCCTCCCAACGGTGTTCAAGAATGAAATCCGCAGGGTTATTGCCGTTGATGGTGCTTACGTCTATGTTGAAGAACCATTCTTCTTTGCACATTCTGTTGGATCGGTGGGCGTTGAAAGACTCCAATACGCATCCGATGATGCAAGAGGAAGCCCAAACATCGTTTCAACAACCAAAGAACTTCAATTTGGTGTTGAACACACCCTATTTGGCGATACTTCACTTCCAACGTTTATGATTGAGCAATCATTCCGAAGGGACAACGCAACGCCTGGAACTGAGCAGTTGCTACGCCTTTACAATGGATGCAAAGTGGGCGGTATGTCCTTCTCAGCAAACACCGAAGGCGAGGTCAAGTTGCAGGTTGATTATGAGGGTGGCCGACACTATACCGACACGGCAAGTGCGTTCACCCCACACCGCATGTTTGAGAACACGGCAAACACCGCCATTAACCGCAAAGCATCTGGCATTGCCGTCAATGGTGAAAAGCCGTATCTATTCCAAGACCTCTCCTTTGAGGTGTTCGGACGGCCTGTGTTGCGAGCAACCCAAATTGAGTTCTCCATCAATAACTCCAACGCTGCCCGACACTTCATTCGTGGATATGAGGGCAACACCACCGATAATGACCAAGTTCAGTTGGGCGGTGTGCAGATGCCTCTTGACATCACCGAAGCACAACGAGAATACACCTTCTCCTTTAGCGCAATGATTGAGGACGACCAACTGTGGGAACAGATTCGAACCCGCAAGCACCATCAAAACACAAATGACATCACCTTGACCATGAAGAAGCGTGGAAGCAATAGCACACGTGAAAACGCTACAATCACCATTGAGGACTACACTATCACAAAAGCCGACCACCAAATGCCTGATGATAAAGGGGCAGTTATCGTGCAAGTCGAATTGGTGGTTCGCCACCTAAAAGTTGTGGAGAACTCGATTTATTTCACGCTTTGATGATGAGGCTTTAAGACAAAAGAATGCAACGGTGATATAATGAGATTGACTGGAACTGTGAATGTTGATGGAAAGCGTGTGGCTTTGGATTGGAAAATTGATGGCGTGTCGGTAAAGGCTGGTCCTGGTCTTTCAGCCGACAATGTGAAGGTTCACACTTCACTACCCAACTTGGCAAAAGCAATGCCTGGTGAGCCAGCACCGATTGAAGAAGTTGTTTCACACCGATATGATGCAATGAACGTTTCCGAACTCCGCATTGAACTTGAACGTCGTGGCTTGCCTGTTTCTGGAAAGAAAGCCGATCTCGTTGGACTCTTGATTGAGTCGGACTCCATCGGTGAAGAACCCGAAGAAGTTGTTGAAGAAGGAGAGGAAGAGGTTGTCGAATAATCCCTTCACCCTCAGCAGCACACCTCAACGGCATGAATTGGAAACACCAGTCGGCACGTTGGTTGTTTTTGTCAAGCCTCTTTCATGGATTGAGCAGCAAGAGGCCATGTCCCAATTTGTTTCATTCAAGACTGGTGCTGATGGCGAAGTCGCACCCAACATTGACCTTGGCGGCTATTGGCGATACGTTCTCACCAACTGCATAACCAAGACTGAACCGACATTGAGCAAGAAGGATTTGCTCAACCTCACCCCTGAAGTGGGCGACGTTATCCGAACAGTCCTCCCTGACTTGAATGACATCATCGGGCAATTTGCTGGCGGTGCTGACCCTTTGGGCTAACCTACGAGGATTTGGTCTTGTTCCTCGATGAAGAAACGCCCGAAAGCGAAAGGCCAGAACTCAACGTTCAACAGGCAACCATCCTGTCGTATCAGGCCATCACGTTTGGATTGGGAACTCATTTCAATTGCCCCCCTCACCTTTGGGACGACCAACCACCAGATCGCGTCATGCTTGACTACATGATAATGCGAGCAGCCAACGACAAAAAGGCTGAAATGCTTGACCGAATGAAAAAAGAGGCTGAAAGGCAAATGAAACACGGAAGAGGCAATAAGGGGCAACCACTACGCACAACAAGTGATGCTGACTTTTTCGAGCGTCATAATGCAAAAATGATGGGTGAATAGGATGGCTGACGAACTCAACAAGTTCCTTACGAGTCAAGCGAGGCTGAATACGCTTGCTAAGGAACAGGGGAAGTCAATGAACCTGTTGAACGTGCGATATAAATTGCTGAACAAGGTTCTTGGGCCATTTTACACGAAATACATTGACCTCAAAAACGGAATGGAAACCGCAAGTGATGTTTTCAAAATGGCAATTGGACAGGTAGGGAAATTGGGCGAAGCATTCAAAATTGCCTTGAAGCCACTTACCGCAACGCTTGGTGTGTTCAAAAAAATAACGACGATAATGACGTTTGTTTTGGGCGCATTTGCCTTAGTTGGGGGGGCGGTGTTCCTGCTCACAAAACACTTTGGAGGCGGTGAACTTGCACTTTCAAGTTTCCAATCGGTGATTGAATCAGGGAAAAAGGTGCTTGAAACATTCAAAAGTGCATTTTTCGGATTGATTGAAACATTGGGGGGGCTTGACTACGAAAGCATTGTTGCGGCTCTCATGCCTTCACTTGAGGGGGCTATGGCGGTTCTGGCACAAATCATGATTCTTTGGCATTCGTTGATGAACGCAATGATTGAGGGCATTGGAACCCTTGTCGCAACCTTACAAGAAGCAGGATTTTTCCAAAAGGCTTCGGATGCTTTCAATGCGTTGATGGCGATTCTTGGTGCGGCGTTTGTGGTTGCCGTGGATGCCATCGAAAAAATAGGTGAAGTGGTGGTCAAAATCACAAGAGGAATTATGAAGGTTGTCAATGGAATTATCAGTTTCCTTTTCAATAGCGGCCTCATTGACTTTGCGATCACGGTTGTGAAATACGTCGTGGTCATAAACGTCGCAATTGCCGTTCTTGCTGGTGCATTCCTTAAATTATTCTTCCGTGTTTGGGGGCAACTCGGACCGCCTTTGATTCGCTTTGTTGCGGCTTTCTTTGGATTCCTTGAGCCAATTATTCGCATTATCACAGGCATTTTGGGTTTGGTCATGGAAGCCATTATGGGGCTTATCATGTGGTTGTTGCCTTACATCACAACCGCTATGGATGGGATGATGGTTATTCTTCAACCAATCATTGATGCTATCACGTTCATTCTTGATGGTGCAAGCAAAGCATTGGAGTTTGGAGGCAACTTGATAGGCGGTGCTGCTGACCTCTTAGGATTCAGCGATGGTGGAGTCGCCACAGGGCCAACAAGTGGCTATCCTGTGGCTTTACACGGAACTGAGGCGGTTGTTCCCCTCCCTGATGGTCGAACCATCCCCGTATCAATCAAAGGCGATGTTGGCGGTGGAGGGCAAACAAACAACATCAACATCAGCGTAAGCGGTGGAGGCAACGCAAGGGAAATCGCAAAGGCCGTGAGCGATGAAGTGAGCAAGGTTCTTCGCAACCGTTCAAGAGGCGGCAACTTCACAAGGGGTGTGATGTGATATGCCTATGATTCAACTTATTCGAAGAGATAGCACCATCATTGAACTTGAAGCAACGGACATTCAATTTTCTTTTCTTCGAAAGGTTTTGGTTCACACGGTTCCTCTTCTCGCTACACGTGCTGCTTTGGACTTGAACACGCCAGAAGTTGGAATCACGATAAATGGAATCATCACCGACGATGAACAGGCAAAAGGCGACTCATCGGCTGAAATGACCCTTGACCTGTCGTTAGCGTTTGGATCGGCGGGTGCTGGCTCTTGGTATCAATCCCTTGATACGACATGGGCAAGCGTCAAGACTGAGATGGATGGGGCATCAATCAAGTTCTCAACGAAAGGACAAATTGATGCAGACCTTGGCGAAAGCATTGAGTTGCAGTTGAAGAATGGAAGTGGTTCAAACGTTGTGGCTACGGCCAGCATAATTTACGCCAACATTTCCTCCACCACCAACACAAGTGGGGTGTCGTCGGCAATCAAGACGGCTTTAGAAGCGGCCAGCATCAAGGTCAATGGCTCAACTGTGGCTTTTACAACTGAGGCTACGGTATCAACAAAAGCAGGGCAAGCGGCATCTGTTTCTTATCACAACCAAAATGGTTCGACAGGTGCTTACACCGATGAAATGCTGGTTGTCAAAAACAAAGCAACAGGGGCAAACGGCAATTCCACCGTGGCGGTTCGGAAAATCGCCAGTTCAAGTTCAACCAATTGGACAAAGCAATTCTTTGTTTCCGACTTTTCAGGTGGCGTTGATGGTGTCAAAATGACACGTGGAGATAAATTGCAGGATTTAATCAACTCAATTACAAATCCAAGTGCTGGTGGTGCGCTCATCAGTCCCAACGTATTGACAGGATCGCTGATTGACCTTCCAGATTCCATAGCCTCTTTTGACTCAGCACAATTCCTCCGCATTGACCAAGCAAAGGCCGTCAAAAAATACATCATCGGTGTTCGCATACCGTATGAGTCCATTGTTTCATCAACGTCTGGCAACAGGGAGTTGCGACAGTTCTTGATTCCAGCAGGACCAGGAACAGACCATAGCGCAGAATCAAACACACAAGACTTTGACCCTGTGGAAATCATCAACAACAAACCAGTTCGACCAAATCCATTCTTGCAGCAAGGCGTTGCCATTCCTTGTGTTGTTCAGGGTTTTGATCCAGGCTATGAAGCGGGTGATTCCGTATGGACCTATCAAATCACCTTGATGCCTGTTGAATAGTTGGTGGGATTGTGAAATGGGCTTGCACAAAATACGAAGCAAGGCCATTCGTTTCAATGGTTTCACCGATGGAATAATCGTTCCAACAGGGCAGAACAAAGAATCAGGGGTGAACCTTCTCCGACCAACCTATGCGGGTGGTGCGGCGACAACAAAAAGCGATGCAACCAAAATCGGCAGGTTGCACCTTCCAACCGAAACAAATCCGTTGAACCGCATTCTTGGGCCGTTCACCATTGATGCCTTCATTGTTCCCAATTATGGTGGAACCGTGGTGGTGAAACCGAAGTGCTTTGAGTTGAAAGTCGGCCACCCTTTCAAGAACGCACCCATTGAGTTCTCAATTCATTGCGTAGGACGTGTTTTCACGCTCACCACGCCCTTTGATGTCAATACCCTGCGTGAGTCCCATAGCGGCACGTATGGAGGCGGAGAACACCTTCCAGACGACATTTCCGAAGGGGCGCAACCGTTGATGCTGATAACGGCTCAATTCACAGGCGATGAAATGCGAATCTATGTGAACACAAATCTGGTCGCCTCCCTCAATTTGGTGCATCAGCGTGTGCTTGACAACGTTTCATCCGACTTTTTCATTGGTGGGCGTGGAGGTGAATATCGAGGCATCATTGAAAGCGTCCGTATTGACAGGGGAACAAACGCACCTTTGCTCAGTCCATTGACCACCACCGATCAAACCGTTGGACTTTGGGACTTTGAAGATGATTTGGACGTTCCAAACCTACATTTTTTCAACAACAAAAACGAATCATCGCCAACACAGGGCCGTGATGGAACGTTGGATGAAACAGGATTGTTGGAGCCTCCAATGGTTTTTTTGGGCTATGATTTTGTGAACGTGGGTGATTTGGGGCATTTTCGAATCTATGATAAGCCAGACCACCCAGAAGAAAACGACGACACGTATTCTGCCTTAGAAAAGTTGGCTTCGCTTGCCACAGGCATTCCGTTGGAGGACATTCAACGCCAAACGTGGTATTCAACGTCGCTTAATTTGAACGCCTACACCTATGGCACGAACACAGGAACGCTTGACTATTTAGACTCAGGGCGCATCAAACATTCATCGTTAAACGCCGTTATCAACCAATCGGGAACTCACCCATTGACTGGCCTTACAAAGACGGCAAGCGGTCAAACACGTGATTTGACAAACGATGCTGATTTTACCCTTTCAACAATTGACGATCTCGACCCAATGGTGAACCCCATTGAGCGTGTAAGGATTATTTCACTTGACTTCGCAAATAACCGTGTGGTGTGTCAATCAGTTCATTTACAAAATGACACCTCCGTTTCAGCAACCATTGAGAATCACCCAAAGGGACAGGGGTTGTTGTTTGACCATGCCGACGGGACTCCAATTTGGTTGGTGTTGGGCAACGCTGATTTGGTGATTGATTCAGGAAACAAAAACACTTCAACTGCCGTCGCCAATCAATTAACACGTCAAAAAGACGCATTTACAAGAGCCAGATTTACGCAAGGGCAACGATTCAATGACCGTAGCGGTAGCAACAACACCGCATATTTTGTTTCAAAACAAAGTCGGATTCCTTCAACAATTGGGGCTACGCCCCCAACTTCCGAAGCAACAGATCCAGACCCTCCGTTCTTTGACGCATTGAAATTGTGGCTTCCCGTTAATGGGTTGTCGGGATATTCCGACGGTGCTACGGTGTCCCACCTCCCTGATTTTAGCGGCAACAAATACGGCGTTTATTCCGTTGGGACGTGGGCGTATCAAGCGCAAAGTGCCAATTTCAACTCTCGACCATCATTGAAAATCACCTCATCGGATGGTGCATTGGTGAACATTGACACCAACGATGGCGAATCCGAAGAGTTTAGACATACCCTCAGCACAAATGGATTCACAGCCTTCTTTATGATTTACAACCCCACCGCATCAAGTTCTGGCCCGTTTGATTTAATCGGTGAAAATGCAAGCACCAACAAAACGTTCTTTGGTCAAGCAGCAGACTCCAACGACTTTGCATTGACAAACAATGGGGCCACCACTACGGCATCCACTATAACCGCAGACCTCACAAATGCTGGATTGCTGATTTTTGAGTTTAACCACACCACGAACAACGCCATTATCTATCAAAACAATGCGACAAAACACACTTTCGTTGGAAAGGTTGTTCAGGATTACCGCTTCGACAATCGGTTGTTTGGTTTGTTCGGCAGGGCTTTAACCACCGACCCTGCCGCAAAAACAGGAACGGCAAACAACAAAGCCCCCCAGAACTTTGAGGTCGCTGAGGTCATTTTCTATGAAAGGGTTCTTACGTCGGCTGAAAGACAACAGGTTCAAGGGTATTTCTTGAACAAATACGGGGTGATATGATGGCGAATCTCAAAGAGTCCAACGACGACGGCTACGCTGGCATGTCGGGCATGACCGCATACAACCGAGTTGAAGGCGAGTTCTTCCTACGTCAAATGCCCTCTCCTGATGAGCAGGTGGTGAAACAAACCATCCAAGGCGTTGTTGATGAGTTCATTTACAAAACCGATGAGGTGTCGCTGCAATCCATCCTCAAAGAAAATGAAGAGGTGAGCCTCACCGAGAATGTCTATTTGGGTGAGTCCTCCGCTATCGTCAATCAAACGAAAACGTCCTTCGCAACTGATTCAGGGGGCGACCCATTCAATCGCATGGTGATTCAAGCAGGGGTTGGCTCTTACAATTCCGATCTTGCCGCCGACCTTTCAGCATCGGTGTTTGATGAAGTGATTGCTATTGCTGTTGAAAACATTGAGCCTTTCATGATGAAGGGACTTGACATTGACTACACGGCAGATTTGGTGAGCAACAAACCAACAAACGACGGCTACATCAAACACTTGACCCCCTCCGACGATCCTCACATCGCTTCGATTGAGTCTCCCTCCTTCTTGACCTCGGCTGGCGGTCCAAGCCGAGTCCTTGTGTTCTATGATGCCATAGACCTCACAGGAGAGGTCGTTGCAGGGACTACGCTCGCCAGTTCAAACATCAACCCACATCAACGCCCGTATCACGTTCAAAATAGCAACAAAGGGTATTTGGTTGTGAAGAAAATGATTCCTTCTGCCTCGACCCTTTATGAAGTCTCAGCAGGAACTTGGCGAAGCCTGTCGGACATTTTGTTCAAGCCGTATTCCTCAGCACCAGCCGTTGATGCCGATGTTCAACTCACAATCACCGCCCCTGGTGGTTTGATTTCACTTCCTACAAAGGATTTCAAGCGACCTGTCAAATCGCACACCCTCAAAACACACGGCTTTGGTGGCGCATTCCCCTCACCATTCATTGATGTAAGCGATTGTGTCATTGTCAAACAAAACAACAAAGGCGGCTATGGTCGCCCTCGTAGGGTTTTGAATCCAAACACCCCCGATGAAACGGCAAATCCAACTCATCACGTTATGACCATCACTTCAAACACAGGCAATGACTTGAAATCGTTTGATGGGACAAAGCGAACCCCCCCTGAACTATCCCGATCCACACTTCAAGTGTTCAACGTTCTTGATAACGTGGTGAAGAGAAACGAGCATGTGGTGTTGGTTGCCCCCGCCAACAAAAACCGATATGCCGTCTTTGAGGATTTCTTGACAAACGTTGATTCAAGCAATGCTGCTTTGGTGTCAATTGAAATTGCGTTGCTCAATGGTCGAGCAGAAGAGTTCAACACGGAGATTTCCAATGGCGAAGCCACGCTTGAAGTGCGTGGTCGGTCAAAGTTGATGGACATAACCGACAAAGAAACCAAGCGAAACCTCAACCTTGGCGAAAGCGTTCCAATCAAGGAGATTGGCGACATGGGAACGCCAACGGTTTCTCTTACATTGGGCGGTGTCGGTCAAGGTGGCGTTGATGCAAAGCCTGAATGGAAACAACACACTTTCCTTGAAGGATGGAAAGACAGAACGGTAAGCGGAGGAAATGCTTCGGTTCGCAACGACCACCAAACGTCCACCGACTATGCTTCAACACGTGCGCTGGTTGAATTGCCGTTGTTCCCTTCAATGTTCTATGACGTTGAAGGTATCTATGAAATCACAGATTCAATCACCGACGGAATACACCCGTTCAACAAAGAAGTGAAATTGACGGTTGATTGCACTATGACGGCAAAAAACCGTGTTCAAATGGAGAAATACGAAGCAAGGAGTTCCGTTGATTACGGAATGCGGGATAGTTGGTCTGCGATTGAGATTTCAAATATCGCAAGCCTTGGAAATGATTACTCCTTCGCTTTTCGAGCGCAAGTTCCCTCAATCCAAGCCGTCATTACGGGCATGGATTTAACCGCAGGGACGGCGAACTCCTACATTGAAGTGGACGACACGGAGGCTTTTGTGAATGATACGCTGCAAGGGCCAAACGGACCAAGTATTGACGGTTCAACGGGTGTGTTAGGGCGACAATTTTACATCACGGTGGGCGAAGGAATGGTCGCACCGACTACCGACCCAACCTTGAATTATTGCACTTTCTTGATGTTCCGTGTTCACAAAATTAACAACTCAACAAACCGCATTTATGTGGATGAAGCATTCTTACGATACCCACGAAACGATCTTGCATTAAACCTTTCAACTTCAAGCCCACGTGCAGACTCATTCGCTTTCGTGAGCGCACCTGTGGTTTTAGGTGGGGTGATTGCTTCAACAGCGCATACTCAAGGATTGAAGTTCAACTACATAACAACAGGTGCAACATCGCCAGCAGAAACCTTTGGAGATCGTTTGAAAGCGCAGTTAGCATTTTGTTTGGGGCTTAATTCGGCATACGGGACGTGTTTTGACAACTCATTGTTGAATCAAGGAAAGAGAAGGTATCTCATTATGAAAAATCACGCTGAGGCGGGGGGTCTTGAATGGGACATTTTCAACGAATACGGCTACGATAACAACCGTGAACTGAAAGAACCAATTGTCTGCATCCCCAACTTCACAGGTTTGAAAGGAATCAAATCGGACGGAAGCGGTTTGGCCTACGTTCTTCCGAGCATCTATTCGTTGCGTGATGTTGCTTTGGCAGGTGATGGTTTCAATGAAGCCGTCAATGAGTTGATTCGAAGAATAAACATGAATGGACACCCCAAAGCCAAGAACAGTTCTGGTGGAAGTGCCTTTGACCCAATCACGGAGGATTCCAACGGCACAGGAGGACACATGGGATATGTAAGGGCATACCGTGGAAAAGAAGTGGAATCACGAACAGGTGAGAAAGGACTTACAATCGTTATCCATTCCACCGTTCCAGGTGCGACAGGGCGTGAGTTTGCCGTGTGGATTACAAATGATAGCGTCTATCCCTATCAACCAATTCAAGCGGTTGGTCATGGTGGATTGTTGGCAACCAATAGCCGTTCCTACCAATCAAGTTCATTCCCTGCACCTATGCCGATTGGGGCTGATGGTGAAACGTTTGTTCCAATCACCACATTTACAGGTGCAGTTCACGGCCCTATCACGCACAGGCACGATACTTCAAACAACCTTCGAGAATACAACGGCATTGGTTCTCGATTCAAGGTTTTGACAAAAAGTGAAACAGGTGCGCTTACACGGTCATATCAATGGGATGCAGCAGGTAAGAACTTCCTTCACATTACCGTTGATGGAACGGCAATGGACGTTTATTTGCGCTCACGTAGCGAATACGCAAAAATGTTTAACTCCGTTTCAGGTAGTTTTGAAGGGGGATTAGTCCGTATCAATGGGGTGCTTTGCACATATCGGAATATATTCGTGGATTATGGAAGTGGTTCGGTGCTTGGCGAATGCCAACTGCAACGTGTCCAAGCCTTGACCGACCCAGATAAATTGGTTGAGATGTTTTACGTTGATGGCGGGACGGCGAACACGAAGGCCGATGAAGTGCATGGAATAGAGATTGATTTCCTTTACCCCTTGTTGGACTCCGAAGGTATTCTGTTTTTTGGTGGAGGCCACACAGGTTTGACACTTGACATCAGCGATGGAACGGATAACGTCTATTCCGATCATTACAAACACCCTCTCGCCAAAGGACCAACTGGTTTTGCTGGATTCCAAAACGTGGGTGAGATTTCAGCACCAACCGCTATTTTGGACTTCACCGATGTTTTGAATGAGGACACCATCAATGACGACACGCTACGTGGATTTCACCATACTACCGTTCTCAACTCAAACAACGAACCAGAAGGAAAATGTGCGTTCTATGGTCGCCTTCAAAATGGGATTTACGGAACTGATGAGGACTTGGGAACAGGGGCGGTATCGCAGGACAACACCAAATGGCGAGAAGATCTCTATAATCGAAAGGTTCGGATTACCTCAGCAAATGGAATGGCTACGGCAGGAAACGGGCCAACAAACGGTGTTGAAACCACCCCGACAGGTGCAACACCAACTATGAAATTGTTCCATCATGGCGACGTTGTGGCTCTTTTCAACAACAATTCAGGAACGGTTGAAGCCGAACATGGAGAGGTGAAGGAGTTTGACCCGTCGGGCGAATGGTGCGTTTCAGCCGTTTGTCGTGCGCCAGCCTCAAACCCAAATTATGCCACAGGGCCAATTTTCCATGCGATTTATGATGATGGGACACCAAACGGAAAACCCTACGGTTTGCATCTTGGAGGCTCGGCTTACATCACCCCCCCTGTTTCGGGAAAAAGTGCAATTTCAATCGCAATCTCTTTTCCAAACGGCTCTTTCCCCGCAATTCCAGGCGCAAGTCCCTTAGCCGTATCTGTTCTTGTTCCATCAACCGTCCCTGGTGGAACAGTTGAGGTTAGCAGCATTGGTGAAACATTCATCATGGCTGGTCGAAACCCAAGCGGTGGCAGACCTTCATTCCTTTACATAGGGAATACCGTAGGCATCACCGATCCAACATCAGGTGCTTATGGAGGTCCAGCCATCCACGATTTCAGCGATTTTCTCATCAATGTTGGAGATGAGAATTATGGGGCTATCGGCACGTCGCCAAACGTAAAACCACTTTTTGAAACAGAAACAAGTGGATATGCAGGTGGAAGTCCAGACCATCCGAATGTTCCAACAGCACTACAAACAATTCGAGATAAAAATATGGCGGCAATTGGGTGTTCATTGATTGGCTCTCCATTTGTCAATATATTGCCTGGTATGACGGTTCAAGGCGGAGGGTCAATTTCTGCCCCAACAAACGACTATTTCACCGCCCTTCAAACAGGGACGGCAACCTATGGAGTTGTAGGGACTGGCGGCTCATTTGGAAATGGAAACAATTCAGCAGGTCCAATTCATTTTGCGGGGTATTTGGCCGAAGTTGCTTTATGGAAGCGAGCCATGACGTTTAGCGAGGCAACAACTTGGTTTGCGGGACGTAGCAAGTGGTGATTGAATGGCTGATGTTTATTCTCGATACATTGACCCCGCCGCAACGGGTTCATGGGGTGCAACATCAACAGGTGAGTTCGCATCAGGCATTTTTGCTATGCACATCACCTATCCTGATACCGAATATGGCGATACGGTGGAGAACTGGCAATCAGGGGTCAATTCAGTTGATTGGAGGCAAGGTGTTTCACTTCTTATCCGAACCCCTTTGGCATCAGCATCAGCAACAATCAGCGAAGCAACAAACGTTATCGCTATTGATTTGAAACAGGCTAAAGCCAACCATGCAAACCCAAATTACACGTATGATCTTGGGACGGAAGAAGCAGCCCGTTTTATCGCCGCTAAAATCAATTCACGACGAATCAAAATGAAGGGCGAAAACGATCTAACGAAATACCTCCGAGCAAGGTATGTTCGTCAATCATTGCCACACAAATACGAAGTCGAGGTAGTTCGTTTTCAAGCACAGGGAGGTGGGACAACTACACTTGAAGTTGAGTTGCCGACAAAAGACAAATATGGTTTTCCATCGGAACTCCCCAATGATTTCACCTTAAAAGTTGAATCAAGTGGCGTAAGCCCACACATCGCCGCAGGTTCGTATTCAAACCCTTCAATAAAAGCAACAAAACACGGAGTAAGCGGCGATTTTGGAGAAGTTGAAGTCATTTTAGATTCAACCCCCACGATAACAGGAAGCCCATCGGCTGGCGATGCTTTGACAAATACGTTCACATTGATTGGCGAATCACCAAAACACACAATCGCAATCACGTGGGACAACTACACGCCAAGCACCAATGATGGCTATTGGGGTGCAGCCAATTGCGGCCCTGTGGTTCAAGGCATGGGGGCTATTGGCGTTCATCGTTTGGTGGCAAAACCAATGGATGGTGGCAACATGGGGTTGCCAGCGTTGAACTACGACTCTCGAAGCGGCATTACCGCCGTTGAGCATTCAAGCAATCATGGCTACAACCGTTTCAGCATTGAAGGCTTGAACTCATGCGTGATGGCTGAAATGCCACCTCCTGATCGGAAAACACGATACCCCGTAGTGCAAGGAATCACCACGCTTCATCCAGATACCGAAGGCGATTTAGCATCAAATCGTTTGAGAATCCAAGAATTGGAATACGGAACAGAAGTGTTCTCCGACAGTAGCACATCAGGTGAGGTGAATGTTGAGAATGGGAGATACCCCCAAACATTCACCAATTCGGTTGCAGTTGAACACTACGTTCCTACGGGTTCAAATGGGGTTCACCTCAAGAACATTAACAACGATTCAACCAGCATCAAGCATGGGTTGAATGACAGTTCGGAGAAGGCTTATGCCCGACCATTCCGAATCACACAGGATTTGAACGCAGAACGTGTTCAAGGGCTTCAAATCACAAACGAGCATTTGGTTTTTGAATCAATGAATGTTGTTGATGATTTGGGCAACGAATTGATTTTGGAAGGCGGGTCGCCCTTTGGAACAATCATTCGTGATTTTGAAGTGCAAAATGCAAGAGAGAATCCCGCAACTGGTGAAATGGTTGTTGGACCCTCAGCACCAAGCGATACCGTTCCACCAAACCTTCGCATTCAACTTCCAAAGCAAGAAGAAATCCCAGGAGGCATTTTCGTGCGTAGCGGCCATGACCGAGTTCAAGCGTGGTCAAATCAAACATGGGGGATGGGTGGCCTCACCGCCCCCGATCCACGTGCAGCAGGTGAGCCAGAAAGTGCAAGCCCATACGACCCCTCCCAATACGAAACACATGACCGTTCTTTGGTTTTTCATTGTGAACGTATTTTGCATGATGGCTTGGAGTCCGTCTTTGGCCTCGATTTGAGCGTAAAGGCAGGGGCAGTTCCAAGCGGAACTACACGCCTGTTCTCAGCACACCGTATGTCGGACCACACCGAGCGTGGAAGCCTTTTGAAACAAACAAACAATGGGGCTGAAACAGGAAACCCAATCCCCCATCATCGTATTCGTTTTGGCCGTCAAGGACATTCCTTCGTGATGCCTCTTTGCCACCGAGGAACGCCAATGTCCATGAGGCGGCAATTGCACCGTTCACACGGTTCGGCGTATTCCCTCATGTTTGAGGGTGAAACCGAATACAAACACTTTGGATTTGGCAACACCAATTCAACAAACAGTTCTTCGGTTTTCCAACTTGATTCATTGGACGTAAAAACAGCCTCAGCCGTCCATTCAACAGGTTCATTTTCCTCAGATGGTTTGCCTTTGGATGAACTCAAAGGGATGAGGGGTTATGACGTGGATGGCGCATATACGAGCGCAACACATCGAAGCGTTCCCGATTATTTGTTCGCACCTGGTCAAACACACACCAGCGTTGAAGGAACGCCTCAAGACGTGGCTTTTGCATTGGCTGAAATTGACGGTTCGATTTCAACAGGCGCAGCAACCAAATTGTCATTGCAGGGAAGCACCTTAACGGCAAACAATCGTTTCACCACGGCAAGTGAGTTCATGGTGAACGGATTCTTTCTCAACAATTACCTCGGCATTGGAGGTCGCCCTGAGCCGATTCGGAGAGTCGCTATTGACTCAGGCGGCAACTGGTTTGTGAGAGGCTATCATGAAGGCGTGATTCGCCCACGTGTAGCAACTGAATTGGCGACTGTTCCTCCATTGGTTTGCCATGACCCCGCTTTGCTCAACATGGCGGGGTCGCCTTATGCAAATCACGCAACGGTTCCAGCAACCAGTTGGATTCAAGCAAGTTCAAGTGAAATTGACATGGCTTTGGTGAAAGCGAGGGACACCTCAACAGGTGGAACGCCAGATGCTTTCCTTTGCACGTGGTTGGCGGAATACTCCCACCCTGCATTCTTTGGAACCATGCGAGAACATTTCATGTCCTTCCGATACCGTGAGGCAGGAATGCCAAGATCGTTGAATTATCCCTCCACACGTGGTCTTTTCCTTCGCAATCAATCAGTTGATGGGAATTATGGAACAACAGGCTCACCTGCCGTTTCCTTGCCCTTTGAACGCATTTACGTTGCACAATGGATGCAGAACTACGCCTACAACGGTTTGAATGCTGGCGGTCATGGGAACGTGGAGGGGCTTCGAGGCGTTGGTGCGGTGTTTATGGGGCATACGACCCGACGTGAGGCACATGGAACAATTCAACTCTATAACCAAAATGGAACGGCAAGGTATTCACGTGGAGAAGGGATTGGAGACTCTTTGAACCCACGAAGTTCAATTGCCGTTGTTCAAGGAATTGACGTTGATGGCGACAGCGAGGACTTGAACAAACAATTCTTTGTTCTTGACCCTTATGTGGCAATAGATGTAAGCCGTCGGCTTCCTGTTCGTGCATGGGGTATTCGTAGCGGTTCAAGTGCGCCAAACATGCTGGCTGGCGATCCAACCGAAACCCAAAACACCTACGCCATGCTAAATAGTGGCCGCTTTGACGGTGGAAAACACGACTCAATGGAGGACATACCGCAGGGCGTTGATGCTTTCACCAATGACACCAACATTCGGTCAAATACCGCCAATCGTGGGGGAATCACCCGTTCAATTCCTGTTGGATTTGTAGCAAACGATTTCACGACTGAGGCGCACCCGTTTGAAAGAAACACACGTCAAGCAAATGAACGTATCAAAGCACAGGATGAACAACTCGGCATTGGTTCAAACCTTGGAATCACCAGCAACGGCCAGTTATCGCCACACGCTCAAGCGGCTGGTTCTTGGGACTATGAAACAAATGATACGAGGCCAACAACTTTGCCTGTAAGCGGCCCCGTATTGTGGCTAAAAGGCGATTCTTTGGGTTTAGAAGATGGTGCAGCAGTTTCCTCTTGGGTTGATTCCTCAGCAAACAATTGGGAGTTCACGCAGGGTTCGGCTTCTGCTCAACCAACATTTATCAAACGCGATCCAATCGTGAACAATCATCCCGTTATTGACTGTGATGGCAACGACTTTCTGCAAATTGATTTCCAAGAGGAATTAAACCCTGTTGAAATGACGTTGTTCACCGTTGCCTACGTTGATTCCGACGATGGAGGGATTCACGGCATCGTTGAATCCCGTTCTGGCTCGCCAGTTGCACGAAGCGGTTTCAACCTCTATGGGCGTATGGATTCGGGGAACAAGTGGCAATTTTGGATGGGTGGGAACACGGGCTGGCCTAATGTTGAAACGGCAACGAACTCATTGGAAGGTAGTGTTCCCGACATCATCACGGGCAAGATCTATGGAGGGAATGGGAACGGCAGCAACGCAACTCAAGAAATCTATGAAAACGGGTATCTGGCCGATTCCCAAACGGCTTTGTTTTGGCGTTCAACTGCTTCAACCTACATGGTGGGGCGTGTCCCAGGTTCGTTTTATCTCAATGGAAAAATTGCTGAGGTCATTCAATACAACCGAAAATTGACTACTCAAGAGCAATATGAGGTTGAGGCTTACCTTTCCCGAAAATACGCAATTTCAATCTCCACATCAGCCAGTTTAAGTCATTCAGGAAGAATCAATAATGCCGACAAAATACCGCTTAACAAAGGAACCGATCCATTTATTGATTTGGTTCAAAGAAGCGGCAGCACGTCTTACTCGCAAGAACATTCGTTAGGTGGAATAATAACGACCACGCTTGATGAAAGGTTTGGCGCATCTTCCAATTTTTATCACCTAAAAGGAAATGCACTTCACACAAACGGACATGCGATTACTGAGTCAAAAGGTGAAATCTCCTATCCGCCCAACGGATATTCAACCGCCGTTGTTTCAAGTTTGACTGTTGATGATGCCCGACCTGATTTGGTGAACGAAATCAGCGAAACACGTCAAATCCAATCGAGAAGTGAGCCACGCCTTGGCCTCATCATGGAGGTTGAAAGTGAGCGAAACGACAACAAAGACGTGAATTATTCAATCACAGGGACAAGAGCGTTGTCGCTACACACCGATCTTATGTTGGGGCATCACTTCCCTGTTCTCCCATCGCACGTTGTCAAAAGCAAAATGGCGAACATTGGATTTAGCAAGGACGGGACGGGTTCGGCAGCGACAGTCCCAGACTACGACATCAAGCCAACATGGAGTCCCGACTCCAACAACTCAAAAGGTGCGGTTGCATTGTCTGGCGACACCGTGAAAACGGCCTACAAAACCCACGCATTGGACGCTTGGGCTGTTCGAGGCGTGTCGGACCTTCCAGCATGGGGAGGCGTGTTTATCCTCCGCAAAACATACCTCAACCGTGAGGACTCCGAGGATGCACCATTGAACACCGAGATTGACTCCAACACGAACAGGGCGACCACATCACACCCCCGACGTAAATACGTGGACTACATCGTGCGTCCTGTTCGCCCGTTGAAATTGTTTGGATTCGCTTCGGATTTGCTACAAGACGGTTGGACAATGGGGCCGCAAAGTTCGGTAAGCACCGCAACCCTCGCATCTCAAGCCTTTGACCGTGATAAGCGATATGGCGTGTTTGAAATGAATTATTCAAGAGGGGTGAACGGCATTGAACCCATCACCTCGGCAGGTTCAACATTCGCCATTGATTACCCCGATTCCAACGAATACGACGTGGTGTGGCACATTATCCCCACCGCCAATATGCTTCAATTCGCAAAAGCCGACGCTCACCGCATAGACGATGGAGGTTTCTTCAATCCCAAAATTGAAGCACGATATTCACAGGCTCAAACAACAGGTGGCGGCGAACCAATTTATCAGTCCGAAACACGATACGCCACTACAACTGGCATCATGGGCGACCATGCTCGACAGACCAAGCAACATGAAATCACACAGTCAAAAGAAGCCATGCGCTACTTCCCACGTGTCAAGGTATTGGCAAACAAAGGAAGTGGTGTTTTCTTGGTTGATGATTCCAGCGTTCTTCCAGCAACAGGCAAGTTGTTTGCTCTTGACCATTCAGGCGTTATCACCTATTCAGCCATCAACGACAACGATTTGACCACCACAGGAACATTGACCAATCTTGCTGGCGTTTCGGTATCGGATTTCACAGGGCTTGAGTTGTATTTCACCGACGTTTCCAGCATCCCATCATCAGCACCAGGTTCAATTCGCTATGCTCGAAGCCCATTGGTCAAGCAAGCAATTGCACCAACGCTGGTGGATAACGCCGTGATTGCTATGCAACTTGTTTCACAAGCATGGTATTACTACGACGAAACCACCAACGTTGTGAGCAAAACGGCTTTGAATTATCGTGGACTTTTGCACTACGAACCTTCCGACTTCATCATGGCGACTCAACGGCCATTTGAAATCAAGAACGGCAGCAACCGTGGCGTGATTCAAAACAAGAACTCACTTGATGAAATCCGTTCCGATGGCCGCATTATTTCAAACGATTTCACCCCCCCGTATATCATTGATTCAAACAATATCAAATGGAGAGTCGTTGAGGTTATTCGTGAACAAAAGAACGCCGTCATGGTGTTCAAGGACATGTCGGGCAAGAGCCTATCGGATTCGGGCATGGCCGTTGGCGATGTGATCGCGGGTCAGGCTGGCTACATCGGCCTTCGAACATCGGATGCAGCCATGCACCTTCTCAACGATGCAGGAGGAAGCGTTGCTGGAATCACAATCACGCCAACCTCCGCCATGCACGACAACTCAAAGGACATTGAAACGTATTTGGGCGCACACCCAATGCTACGTCAAATCAACGACCATTCCAAGCAATACGTTTCACGTGATACGAGAGGACTCAACACAATGGAGGTGTTGCGAAACATTTCACAATTGGATGGTCGCCAAATCATCAACGAGCGCAACGGAACAATCGTATTCTCGGATAAAGTGTTCAAGGAGAAGGGCATTCGCATTGGAATTGAGAATGGCGTTCAATCTGTCAAAGTCAGCAAGTTGTTTGATTCTCCAAACGAGATTGTCATTGTTGGTGATGTTATCGCTGGCAACGAAATTGTGTTCATCCGTGTTCGTGATAGCGAGAAAATACGTCAAGCCTCAGCAGGTGGCGAAGAGGAAGTTATCAAAACACTACGGCAACAGATTCCTGGTGTCAAGAGCGTGTCGGCTGCACGTAAGTTGGCAAAGACCCTCCTTGCGAGGGCTGAGAATGGCGCACCGATGATTTACATTCAAGGATTGATGAACGCTACGTCTGTTGAGGCTGGCGACATCATAGATGTCAATTTGCCAACTCAAGGCGTGGTCGGCAAGTTCGTTGTGTTTGAAGCAAAGCATCATTATCAATCGCTCAAAACCGACCTCACCGTTGCTCAATACGAGAAGGGCATTGAGGGTATTTTGGCCGACATCAAAACCAGCACCGTTGATTCAAGCGGATTGAGCGCAAGTTCTGGCGATAAGGACATCAAAGAAAACCTTGCTATGTCAGCCTCAGTTGCCATCATCAGCGTTCATCGAGTCCGTATTCGCAACGTCAATGAAACAGGCTTCATTATCGGTGCAAGGCACAAAAACGGGCTTGGAAAGATAGGTGTTCGGGATGGGAATAAAAGAGGCTTCCCCATCGGCATGAGTAAGAGCCGAAATTACGTGGTGAAGTGAGATGGACGGGAATTGCTACCAATGCGCTTATCGTGCGCTTTCAACAGGAAATCCCGAATGGCAAAACCCACGCTTAGTCCATGCCGACATCACGCATTCACACACAGGCGATCCATATTCACACGCTTACGTCGTTTATGACAAAGCACTTCCTTTTCCAGAACCAATGCCCAAAGAATGGGGGGGCAACATTCCAACAATGGAGTTCGTGCATGACCAGTCCAATTCATTCAAAGGATCGGATGATACGCCACGTGTGTTCTATGAAATGATGGCAAGACCAAATTATGAAACAATGCGTGAATACACGCTGGAACAAATGATGGAACAGGCTATGAAACATGGGCATTACGGACCCTGGATTGATGATGAAAAACCGTTTAAAAAAGCATGGAAGATGATGTGATATGCCAGTTCTTGACCCCCTAAAAGCCGCTTTGACCGACCACCTCCAAACGCTCATCAAGAAGTGTTCGCTTGGTTCTGGGGCTTCCGATGCCTCAAGCCGTGATGGAGGCGCAGGGAACACCAAAATGAGCCGTGATACGACCATTCAACGTATTGATGATCGGACAATCTCGGTGAGCGCATTATTTGACACCCAATTATCCAGCGAACAGGACATCACCGAAGTTGTGCTTCATGGCACAAACCCTCTTGATTCGCCAAGTTTTAGGGCAACTTTCATGCCTATAACAAAGAACGGCACAAATGAAGTCCGTGTGGATATTTTGATGGAGGTTCGATAATGTCCGACTTGAAAAAGAAAAAATGTTGCTGCGGTGCAACTGAAAAGAATCCCTGCGCTTGTATGAAAAAGGGAATTATGAAATGTTCAGCAAAAGAGCCTATGTGCCAATGCTACAAGGACTTGAAGAAACAGGGCAAGCACCCTGCTGATTTGAAGAAATCATTCAATGGTGCATGGTTGATTATGAAGGCTGATGAGGCCGACGTTGGCATTTGCGATGGTTGCATGGAAACCGCCTTAATTGGTCGTCTTTCAACGGGTCAAGGCAATGCTTTGCTTTGCTACGATTGCTGGCGAAAGGAGATGCAATGGCGGCATTTAAGAAATGTGGACCTGGAAGAATCAGGAGGCTACGTCCACCCCAACGATTATTTCGAAATTGAAACATGGCCGCATAGCGACATGGAACCTGGAATGGAGGGCTACCAATGAGCGATTATGACCCCTATGCGCCAAGACCACTTTCAGGATTGGCAAGAGGGCAACATGATTCATACGCTCCAACTTGGATGAACAAGGTGATTGAACCCGCAGAATACACCGAGGACGGTCGAAGAATACGAATGAAAGGGCTTACTGAGGATGAAGCCAACATGGTGCGAGATGAATTGAAACATGGAAATGAGGTGAGGACGGCTCCCGATGGGACATTCATGCTGCTTCACGCTGATCATCCTCGATATAATGAAGGAACAGATTACTCACAGGGTTCGCCTAAACGCATTGCCATGATGGAAGCATACCAAAAAAGGAATGAAGAATACCGAAAAAAACACGGGTTGAAAAAAATGAACGATGAAACATTTGAGATTGCATGGGAACTGATGAAAAGCGACGAGAAGGGCGACAACGCCCCAACCAATCCTGGTCTTTGGGCGCAAGCCAAATCAAAGGCACGTTCTAAGTTCAAGGTTTATCCGTCTGCCTACGCCAACGGTTGGGCTGCTAAATGGTATAAATCCAAAGGTGGCGGCTGGAAGAAGAAAGGCAAGAGCAACAAGAAAGTGAAGAAATCCGACGATGAAGGATGGACTGATAACGACCTTCAATGCCGAATGTGCAAATACGTTCAAACCCCTGAAGAATGGGAAGCAAAGAACTGTAAAAAGTGTGGGACAAGGAATATGCTTCATCCGTTTTGGCGTTGATGCTTCATGATTGACGTTCCCGTTTCCGATCTCATCTCAAAGGACTTGAGGCGATGGTTCAAGGAAAAGTGGGTGGACGTTTCACGTAAGGGCAAAGACGGCAAGCACCCTCCCTGTGGGCGTGGTGAAGCCAAAACCGATAGCAGGGGCTACCCCAAGTGCCGACCATCAAAGAAGGTCAGCAGCAAGACCCCTGAAACCACACGTGGCATCAGTTCGAAGGAGAAGAAGGCAATGACTCGCAGGAAGCGGTCAAAGCCACAGGGCGTTGGTGG
>Ga0181394_1000029_pt1 | contig 49102 bp, 62 predicted proteins | sample 17SPOviralmetaG_FD_130123 | JGI IMG/M metagenome (GOLD analysis project Ga0181394, IMG submission 130123) | Marine viral communities from the oligotrophic San Pedro Time Series (SPOT) site, San Pedro Channel, CA, USA - 17 SPOT_SRF_2010-11-23 | ecosystem: Environmental > Aquatic > Marine > Strait...
AAACAAATTATAAAAACAAAATCTCATGTACAAAGTTAGATTCCACCTCGGACGAGGTAAGAACTTCATGCACTGGCAAGTAAAGTCAGATGAAGGCGTAGTTAGCTACGTAGACCCACAGGAAAATCAGCTAGCTATGCTAGGATGTAAGCTAAGCTTGCAACCAACAGCTGCTAAGAAGATTCACGACGGTGCGAACAAGACTGTGTGTGCATGGATAGAGTGCGAGGGAGTGCAAGTACTGCCCGTCAATCGACTCAAGCCTAATGAGCAAGACTACCGCATCAAGTTCAACCCGCGTCAAAGTCCTAATTGGACTGACGGATACAACAACGTAGTTAGCGGTAACGAATACGAAATACTATTTACAAATGACAGGACTCTATGGGTGGTTGGTGAGGCTTATGAGTGTGGATCTTCCGACTTGGTTTAACAACAAGTTTGGATGGTTCTTTAAGAACGGAAACAAATAACAATTTTATACAATGGATTACAATCGCATTTACACAACAACAGATTACAGCGCATTCGACTGGGTGGAAATCAACCGAGAGGTTGATAAGGGCAAGGTCAAGGTGCTTGAGAAAGACATTAGGAATGGCATAGGTGTGTTCACACCCATACTTGTGAACCCCGAAAAGGTTAACGGGAAGATTCAGATTGCCGACGGTCAGCACAGGTTTTGCGCCCTGAAGAATCAACGTAGACCAATCAGGTACATCTTTGCGATGCGTCAGATGAAGCTTGATGACATCACCTTACTCAACAGCCGCCAAACACCTTGGAAACCCATGGATTACGTAAAGGCGTATGCTACTGCTGGGCGGCAACACTATGTGCAGCTAGTAAACTTCTACAATGAGGTCAACGAGCGAGTCGAAAATTCACACAACTTGCGTCAGCTGTCCATAAGATCCGTGTCATACCTAACTCAGAACAATACGAGCCATTACAACGACACGAACAAGAGCATCAAGAGCGGCGGATGGGAGTTCAGGAACACCCTTGCAGAGGCGAGAGAAAACCTTGAGATATTCATGAGCTTTGAGCAATTTGGTTGCTCCTTCAACGAAACATTTATGCAGGTCATTCTGAATCTAATTAGAAACGAAGCGGACTTCGATGTGAATCGTTTAGTTAGACAAGCAAAGAAATACCCGTACAAATTTTACAATTGCAGCCGAAGTATAGATTGGCAAAGGATGGTAGAAGAGGTGTACAATCATGGTCGAGGAACGGCTAATCGAATTTACTTCCGATACGTATAAACAATACATATGAATAATCAGGAGGCTGTTAAATTTATACAGGGTAAGGCTAAGACCTTATCCAAGCCCAGGAAACTGGCTGCAATGTGGGTCATGGAAGATATCGTTTCTACCGATGTAGATGATTGGGTAGATACCCCGATACACGAAAGCCTTAAGTATTTTATTAACGCAGGTAGAGACGTATTAGATAAACGTATGGAACAACTTGCTATAAGTGATGCTGAACGTCGTACCTTCGTGAACGGTGCAATCGGAATTGCCGAGTCAATGTACCACTATGCAGAAATGCATCACGAGTTAAGAGAAGAGTATACGTCAGAACGCTGACGGGGAAGAATGCGTATGGTGCTCGGGGAGATCCCGTGACTAGCCCTGATAGAGAGCTATGAGAAACAAAGCAACTTCTTTAATTCAACTGAATTAAAATTTAAGTAAATGGAATCAGATAACATGGTGATAGAGGAGTACTATAACCTATTAGGTATAGTGCAAAGCACCTCCAGAAAAAGAGAGCAAGTGCAGGCAAGAGCCGCCATGATGGTAGCCCTAAAGAAATTCAAGACGTGTTCAGCAGTAGGCAGGCTATTTGGAATGGATCATGCTACGGTTGTTCACCACTGTAAGAACCACGCAGGCAACATGGCTACGTGGGATGGGTACCATGAGAAGTACGATGTAGCTGAGGCGATGTGCGCCAAGAATATAACACACCGAAGCGTCCAAGCAAAGCTGGATTCAATCAGGAATGAAATTCAAAGACTACAAGAAGTAGAAAAAATAATGATGAGTAAAGTAAAAGAACAATTAAAATCTAGTGAAAATGAGTAATTACAAATTCAAAACAACAAACATTCGTGGTAAGCAATACGTCGAAGTCAACGAGCGAATCAAGTTTTTTCGTCAAGAAGATCAATACAAGAACTGGACTATTATGTCCGAATTCACAGTGCTTGACTCAGAGCAAGCTGTATGCAAAACAACCATCGCTGATGATACTGGACGTGTCATTGCCACTGGACATGCGCATGAGATGCAAGGTGCATCCAATATCAATAAGACCAGCTACGTTGAGAACTGCGAGACCTCTGCAATCGGGAGAGCACTCGCTATGCTTGGAATCGGAATCGACACTTCTATTGCGTCGGCTAATGAAGTCGAAGATGCAATTGCAAAGCAAGAGTCCAAGAAAGAGGAGAAGCCTGACTCGAATGCTAAGAAGATAAAGAAGGTTCAGGAGAAGTTCGACACTGACCCACCCGTGAACATCATGGATAAGGCTGTTGCGTATATCAAGTCGCAAACAGACAAGAAGAAAGCGTTCGACAACATCATGAGCAAGTACGAGTCATCCCTTACGGAGAAGCAAGTTCAAGGTCTGAAGAAGTTTGTCCGATGAGTAAGGGTATAAAGACTGGAAGCCTTCTGCTCGATCAGCGGAGAACTAATCCCAAGAAGTGGGAGATGTTTAGGGCGCAGTGCCTAAAGGCTAAGATGCACAAGAATTGGCAAAGCAGCGAAGAGAGTAGTCCTGATTTTTCGGGGCTATTCTTTATCAAGCACAAGGACTTCGTAGGTGACATCGACATAGCTGAGTTTTATATAAACAGCAAGAACCAAAAGTTCTGGATGACGCCAGGCGATCCCACTCATTGGTGCGAGATCGAGACATATGACTACACTTGGAATGACGGAACACCAGTATACGACGATGAATATTTCGGATAAACTCAAAGAGAGGTACGGCAAATCACACCTGTCTTATTCCTCAATCAAACAAGCTCTTGGAGACATGGCTCAGTTTGATAGGTACATGAAGGGTGAAGTGAAGTACAAGTCTGATGCGCTAGACTTTGGAACGCTGTATGACATGCTATTGTTTGAGCGAGACAAAGCGTTTGACACCTATGTAGTCATGTCAGAAACACAGATTATGTCCAAGCTGTCAGACAAGGCGAAGGCTTCTAAGAAGCCATCACTAACATCAGAGTACAAAACTGTTCTCGCGAGCATGAAAGCCGAGGCTATCGAGTCAGGTAAGACTATTGTTTCTCACGACGACTGGCAAACCGCGAACGATATGATCGACCGTCTATCTACATGTGGGTTGCTTGACACTTACCTGAAGGGTGATTATCAGGTGGGTTTCGTTGAGGAACTCAATGGCGTTCAGGTCAAGGGGTTTCTAGACTGCCTAGGAGATGGCTTCATAAGCGACAGTAAGTCAGCCAGAAGCTCAGAGAAGTTTAGGTACGCAGTGAGAGACTTCTGCTATGACATACAGGCATACATATACACCGAGGTATTTGGGATCAAAGACTTCTATTGGGTTGTTCAGGAGAAAACTTATCCTTACCTTCCTGCACTCGTTAAGTGTACAGATGAAACCTTATTTACAGGTGAGATGAAGTTCAATGATGCGCTAGGTAGGATTCAAGACTTCCTTGAGAAGGACTACAACCCAGCCAAAGACTATCTCAAGTATGATGTTTGACGACGAAACAAATGAAATCGTAGAGGCTGTGATGACCATAGCTTTATTTATTTTAATCTTTATAATCCTCTAATTATGAGCGAACAAAACAAGAAGTACGAAAGCGTACTAGTCGGGTGGGCTGATGACCCCATCTACAACGAGAGTGGAAATTTAATGGGATGGAAGTTCCGACTAAAGGACAATGAGTTGAAGGACTGCATTGACCAGTACACCACGGAGCGTGATTCCGAGGGCAAGGGCGGCAACGTTAGGTTCACCCTATTTATGTCTAAGTCAGGCAAGGCATGCCTAAGCGTGTGGGATCCTAACAGCGAAGCTGCTCAGGAGCGACGCAATGAGAAAACAAAAACAGGTAGCACGGAAGAAGTGCCATTCTAGTATATGTATCATTCGGAAAAGAAAGGGTTGGGCATTTGCTCAGCCCTTTTTTTACCCCGACTAAACCTATCCTATGGGAAAACCTATATACTACATGACCGCCAAAGCAACATTCATAAAGAAGAAGTCACCATTCACTCGTCTGGTATGGATCGTTAGCTCATTTGACAGTCCACTTGACATCATGAGAAGTGACAGCAAGACAATGGGCAGATTGAGAGCAGAGATGTATTCAAAGAGTGCTAAGAAAAAGGTCATAGTGATAGACGAAATACTAACCAAGAAGGAGATAGGTAAAACAAACCATTAAAAAAATGAGGGTAACAATATTCAAAGATCTCTACAAGAAATCAGAATCTGATGCGCACCTAATACAGATATCTACTGCACTTCGAAGGATTAAGGATGGAGACTCAGCGGCTACCGTTACGGCTGTTCGGGAGGGAGCGAAAGAATTTAAAAAGAAACTTCCCATTGTGTTGTTCAGTGGAGAATTTGAGAAAAGAAATGATGAAGCACTTAAGAAGCATAGTAAATTTGTTGTACTTGACTTCGATCACATTAACGTCGAAGCATCCAAGGCGTTACTGGCAACGGATGCTTACGTCTATAGCTGTTGGGTTTCTCCTAGTGGTGACGGACTTAAGGCGCTGGTTAAGATAAGTAACCCTGAAAGACACAGGGACCACTTCAGAGCGCTTAGAACCTACTTCAATAAACAGTATGACCTTGAGGTAGATGAGTCAGGGATTAATGAGTCTCGCGCTTGCTTTGAATCATGGGACCCTGAGATTGTGGTCAATGACGAGTCAGCCGTATTCGGTGCATTTGCCACGGAGAAGAGTGAATCACAGGTTGCTGTGTCTCAATCAGACAAGTACACTGACTACCAAAAGCTAAACTTAGCTGCTCGTATGATCCGACAATGCTCGGATGGAGACAAGCACGCCACTCTACTTCGGTCATCCAGGCTAATGGGCGGCTACATATCCGCAGGAAGGATAGAGGAGGACGAGGCTGTTCGTGTCCTGACTCGTGAGATAATGAAGCGTGATGTTGACGATGAGCAACTCGCGACTAGAACGATAAGAGAGGCTATCGAGGTAGGCAAGAAAGATCCCATAAGAGCAACAATTGATGACGAAAGAAAGGCTCAGAGACAGTTACTAGTGAACGACGGGGACATGTCTTTCATCTCGTCTGATGATGAGGACTTCAGGTGGATTGATGACTACGCTAATGGAAAAATCCCTGTTGGTTTAGATACTGGAGATAAAGAAATGGACAATTACTTCAGGTACAAGAAAGAGTTTACAATCATAAACGGGCATAGCAACGTAGGAAAAACAACGGTGGCATTATACCTGATGGTTAACTCTTCAGTGCGTCACGGATGGAAGTGGGTCGTTTACTCTTCAGAAAACAGGACAGCTTCTTTGAAGATGTCGCTCATTCAGTTTGCAATGAACAAACAAGTTTCATCCATGAATCACATGGAGAGAAAGAGAGCCTACGAGTGGGTGGGAGAGCACTTTACCGTTATCAGCAACAAGCAGGTGTACAGCTACTCAGATATCATCGTCTTCCTTGAGAAGATAATGAAGCAACAGGAGGTTGATGCTGTTTTTGTAGACCCTTACAACAGCCTTAAGCTTGACATGGCTAACAGCTCCATAGGGGTTCATGATTACCACTACGAAGCGGCATCAGAATTCCTCACGTTTTCAACAGCTAACAATGTAGCAGTGTGGCTTAACATGCACGCAGTGACTGAGGCTCAGCGACGCAAGGGTGATGATGGGCTTCCAGTTGCTCCATACGCAGAGGATACCGAAGGAGGTGGCAAGTTTGTTAATCGTGCTGACTGCTTCCTAACTATACACCGAAAGGTTCAGCACCCTGACCATTCGCAACGTAAGGTTACAGAGTTTCACGTCAGAAAAGTTCGCGACGTAGAGACTGGAGGGCAACCTACTTCACTCGACGATCCAATTAGGTTTGAAATGAACACTTCAAGAACAGGATTCAGAGTGTTCAAGACACAGAAGGAACTATACCAAGCTGTTGATTTGCAGGGCGGTGAACAGCGCTACTTCGAGCTACCCGTTAACTCTTCTTTTTTAGAAGATTAAGCTGTACCTTGACCGTGTGAAGCGAAAAGCGAAGGGGACACCCCGTAGGAAATCAGCTAAGAAGCGTAATTTAGGTAAGTATAAAAGCGGGTTAGAAAAGACATGCGCTGATATGCTAGCTGATTCGGGTCTAAGTTTTACCTATGAGACCCATGAGTATTTGCTGTTAGATAAGTTCAAGTACCCAGGCGTTTACTTGAAGATGACCGCAAAGAAGAAAGAGCTTTCCGACAGAACAGGTTCAACCGTACTGCCCATTAAATACACCCCAGACTTCGTCGGACCAAACGAAGAGTGGATAATTGAAACCAAAGGATACACTCCCTCGCATCATGACTTTCCGATGCGATGGAAATTATTTTTACGTCACTTGATAGACTCAGGAGAACCAGTCCCAGCTCTCTTTATCTGTAAAAACAAACAGCAGATAGGAGAAGCAATCGTGAAACTAAAAGAACTAGGATATGGTAAAAAAGGATCTAACAAAAGAACAGCTAGGTGAGTGCTATAGGATAGCGACGGTAAGGTTGCATGATGAGATAACAAACTTCTACGAAAGCCTGTTTGAAAATAATGGCAACCCTAGGACAGACCCTGGAAATGTTTCCAATATGATATCAGGGTTGAGGGTTATTATAAATCAAGAGCTTGACTTAGTTAAAGAGTCTTGCTATCAAAACTTCGAATCCAATCTAGATGATAAGTCAAAACAGGAAGAAATATTCTTCGACAACAGGAAGGGTAGCCGAGGTTAGGTTCTTTAGAGCTGCTCAAGCGCTTGGTTTTAACGTCGCAAAGAGTAAAGACGAGGAGGATATCTATTTACATATAGACTACTGGATATCCATGGAGGCTAAAGGTAATTGGGGGGTTGATGTGAAGGGAAACAACTTGCCCGACGAGATCTGGTGTGAGTTTAAAAACGTCAGAGGTGATCAAGGCTGGATGTACGGAGGGGCATCAATCATAGCCTTCGACATGCCAGAAGAGGGAGGGTTCGTCGTTATCGACAGGAAAGACCTAAAGGATTATTGTGAGGAAAATGTATCTGAGGACGTCGTATCCAACAAAAGAGATGCCTATAAGAAAAGATACACTAGGAGCGGAAGAGGAGATGTAATAACAAAGCTTATGTTAAGCGATTTAAAATCCATCCCCTCTTATCGCGTCTGGAAATACTTTAAGGATTACTGATTTGTCCAGCTCTTCCTGCCTATAAAAAGGATCAAGTTCGGCACCGTAACATATTGTTCCCCAGTGAGCTAGCAGTATCTGAAAGTCAATTACATTGAAGTATCCGTTACCGTTTAGATCTCCAGCTACGTAGCCTGGATTGTCCCAGTTAGACAGCATAAGCATCAAGTCAACCATACCTACTACGTGGTCTCCATTCAGGTCTCCTAGGCAGTACGCTTCTTGATCAGTGATTCCTGGACGAGAGATGGGTAGTATATAGTGGATGCGCTCAATCTGACCAGGAGTAAAGTTGGTTCTACATGAATCTGGGTAGTAGTCCATGTGATTGTTTGGTTCGTATCCATACAGAGCTGGGGGACATATAGGGTTCTCGCAGGTAAAGCTAACTTTAGTAGTTGGTGTATCGCATACGTAGTCACCAGACTCATCGCAAGGACCTAAGTCTTCACCGCAGAATTCAACATTCCTGAATACATGCTGCAATCCAACGTAGTGACCCACTTCATGGATTAGAGTTTTGTTTTGACTTCTGGTAGGATCAGAAAGCTGAGGACCGTAACTGCCAAACATATCAGACCTAACCCACACCCCGTCCATCTCGGTTGTAGCGGTGTAAGATGTCCAGGCGAATCCCAGTATTCCGTTGCAGAACTTAGGGAATATATGAACGTTCATGTATACCTCTCTGTCCCACACCAGATCCTCTACGTAGGCATCCATCCATTGAAACCCGCTTTGGCTGTAGGGTACACATATGTTGTTTTGTTCTAAGATCACAGGAGCACCCCAGAACTCATCAAAGTCGTGGTACATAATCGATACAAGATCGAAGTTAATCATGACCTCATCGAACTCCTCGTTCAAATGCTCGTGAGCGTTCATGATAATGTCCTCAGGTATGTAGCTATCTGGGAAGCTGTCGGTGTAGTATATGTGGTATACGTAATCTATTTCCTCCCATTGAACAGCCTCGGGGACGTACCCCATCATCCTAGGTTGTATGTTTTCGTTTCCGAATACAACGCAAGAATCCTGTCCTACAATCACGTACTGTGAGAGCAGGCACAGAGCGAGGACAAACCACCTCATTGCATCTGGTTCTTGGCGAGCAGGAGCTTGATCTCCTGTATGTCTTTAAGCAACTGCTTAACGTCGTTCTTAAATTCTGTGCTGTCGTCTTCCAAGGCTTGAACGCGAGCAGAAAGCTTATTATAATCGCCGTGAAATTTAACCCACCCTCCGACTAGAGTAATACCTAGCATTAAAAACTCGAAGTGGCTTAGATTGTCCATCATTTTTTCTTGCATTTCATGCATGAACAACTAGAAGAGACAGATCTCATTGGGGTAATGAATCCTCCGTCTTCGTTTAGGTTCTTTGTTTGCTTTCCATAGACACTGAGAGGAAGTTTAACCGCGTCTTTATCCATCATAAACCTCTCTTCAAGCATACGCATGACGTCTTTTTTATCCATGCCTAAATCCTCAAAGAGCATGGCATACTCGTCAGCTTTTTCGTAGCCACCAAGGGACTGTGCTCTCTTAACATCGTCCACGTTCCCAACATCTTTTATCTTTCTAAATCTCATCGACCCATTATCGATGATGTCATCAACTCTTGCTTGTCCAAAGATATCGTCTATCTGATTCTCAAACTTGGCAAGATTAAACATCTCAGCTCCCATGGCTTCGTCGGCAACCTCTTGAGCCCTTCCTTGTAGGTTCAAGAAGCCCTGAGTATCTTCTGCTCCTGCTTTCCGTAAGGTTCTGTCTGCTACGTACTGTAAGTTCTCTGTTGCTCTTCTCTCCGCAAGATCCTTCATGGGGTCGATTGCCTCCATGACAATGTCCTTAGCCTTCTTGCTAGCCAACTCTTTAGATGATAGCCCAGAAATATAATCAGAGACCATCTTAACGCCCTTCTTACCAATGCTTTGGAATACTTTAGGTCCAGCAAATGAAAGGAGCTCAAACACGGGGTTCACTTGTTCTAAGCCAGCTGGATCAGCATAGTACATTCCTCCTGGCTGTTCCATCAAAAGCTGTCTTTCAAGACGGTTGATGTTATCAGCACTCATAAAGGGGTCATCCTCAATTTGGCTCGCTATAATAGCTCCTAGTTTAGGTGCGTTTGTGTTCGTGGATTCTCTTGCAGCTACCAATGCCTTTAGCGGGTCACCGTTAAATCCTCCAACTTGGTATTTCTTAATCTTCATTTCCTAGACTTTTCGATCGTCCTTCCCGCAAAGTACGCTCCGAACGAGGTAAGCATAAGTATCTCTAGCAAAGATACGTAACTATCCTTGACGTTAAATGCCAGAGAATCAATGCTATCGATTATCATGGTGGCGCAAAACACTACCATTAAAGTGATTAATGTGGCTGGGCGAATCAGCTTAGCTAACTTGATATCACTACCCATATCAGCCTTCCACCTTTCAGTCACGTTGTTTTGATAAGCTATCTCGGCATCCACTTTGGCCTTTGCTTCGGCAGGGTCAATGCTCGGGTCTTTATCTAACAGATTCTTTACAACCCCTAGAGCGCCCTTGTCAGGAAGTAAATCACCTACAGTATCAAGGACCCCTGGAGCCTTAGACCTAAGCCAAATTCCAAGCTTGGTATCTTTAATCTTTTCTTGGGGCATTGATAGGGGTGGTTATATCATTTATAACTTTAATCGCCTGTGTCCTAGACATACCGCCCCAATCCATAAATGCTTTAGCTACATCAGCTCTACTGACTCCTAGCCTTTGGGCTCTTTCGGAAAGCTCGTACATCTCTCTCTGAATTTCTTTAGCTGCGTCGTTAGCCTGATCAAGATTATCATACTTCAATCGCTTTGCTTCACTTAGTCTATCCTTCAGTTCTTTAATTTTAAACTGAGACTGCTTTAGAACATCCACGTTGTAAGGCTTAAGACCTGTAAGCTGTCCTATTGTTTCCGTGGGGCTGTTGTCTGATTTGTATATCTTTCGAATTGAAGTAACGGTTCCAGGTTCAAATACTTTGTAAGCATAGGACAGCAGACTCGTAGCCTTATTGACATCAGTATCCTCTTCGTTGTATATGCTTCTTCCGTAGTCATCTTGATTTCCGTACATATTGAGGAGCCTTTTTGTGGCAATGTCAGTGTCAACGAACGGAGCAAATATCTCTACGATTCCTTTAGAGAATCCGTTAGTACTGAAAGCATTAGCTACCTTGTTGATTCCTCCATATGGATCCGACGCCGAAACATCTATATAACTAAACTTTCCGTCTTCAACGTTAAAAAGAAATGCGTCTGAGTTCTTTGACCAAGGAGCAACAAAGTACTTAATGTCATTCTGCTTCTGCTTCTCTTCCTCAGAGTCCACCATCGACCCAAACAGACCCATGACTCCAGCGCCCGCAGCCGTGCTAGCAACACCTAAAGCAGCAGTCTTTATGCCCATATATGAAGCAGCGCCGAGTAGTCTTTTCAACCCTATGCTAGTTAGATTTTTGTTTCCAGTTCTTGATCCCTCTGCAATTTCCTGTTTCCCAATCGCAATTGTATTGTATGCAACTCTATATGATTCAGCTTGAAATGAAACAAAGTTTCCAATGAGCGGAGACTTCCTGAGCATCTTAATGGCCTCTGGTACCCTGCTGTATGTTGGGTAGGTGTTCTTAACTATCTCGGCTACTTTACTGTCAAGTTGAGCTGTCTGGTCAACGCTAAGTTCTGATGGCTTCTTACCAAACATAGCTTCCGAGTACCTATTCTTTTCATTTTCAAACGCTACGATCTTAAAGAAATCATCCTCTGCTTGATAAAGATCTTCAAGTTTTTTCTTTCCTTGCAATCCTTTTCTCTTTGCAAACAGCGTCGCTCTTTTAAGTCTGCTTGCATCATTGCTAAGCTTTTGATCGGACAGCCTACTCATCAGTGCGTCGTCAAAGTCAGCGTCCTTAAACATGTCCCTTATCTCACCTAGTCCAGCACTTTGCTTTATAATTCCAAGCTCTATATATTTATTTAACTTGGCATTTAACGCTTCGTTATCGCTTTTCCCTAGGTCGTTCTTAATAAGTTTGAAAGCTTGACCCATTTGAGTGAAGTCAGTATGACCGTTAACGAGCATAAATCCAAGATTACCTGTTACGTTTTTGGAGTGAGTACCAAACGACGCAATGGTCTTCATCCACTTAACAGTAGCAATGACCTTCATGTAGTTTTCGAGGAGTGCATTAGACTGGCTTACAGTACTATCAAATTGTTCCGCTATCTCCTTGGTCGTAAACATGCCATTCAAGGGAGACATGGTTTCACTACCTTCAGCTGCAATCTGAACGCTGAAAGGTGGGTTTGGTTTGTCAAACAAGAATACCCCTTCACCAATACTCTTTACGCTGTTCAAGAACTTCGCGCTTTCTGCTGCCGCAACCATACGCATTACAGACCTAGCGTAATTTTGCATTGGATCAGTATACTCACCCATCAAAGCTCTGATCTGAACGGGTATATCCTTTTGTTTCTTCAACATATTAAGATCCTTAGACCCTAATCTACCCTTGCCCATAAGATTAAAGGCCGATTCTTTATCTAGGTATTTGTCTACGTAACCGTCTACAATAGACTCTAGGTAAGCATCCTTATCAAGTCCTTTGGGATTTTTGAGCGGGTCGTTTGCATCCTTCATAGCTTGAGCACGCTCTCGCTCCCTGATAAAGTTCTTTGCTCTGTTTATTGTGGCCTGACCCTCCTCCGCTTCAAGCTCTGCTCGCAAAGCCTTTGGGTCGTCGAACACTCTGTATGATCTGGTAAGGTACTTACCTATATTCATTGTGACGGCGTCTAGCCTAGACTCATTAATCACACCTTCGTTGATAAGCTGTACACTCAATCTATCTATCTGCGCTCTTAGTTCATTAGCGAGATCAATCGCTTCTACACTAAGGTTTCCCGCAGCACCTCCCCTTAGGTAGCCGTCGAAGTCATTAACAAATTCTTGTTGATTTTCTTTAGGTACAGAACTGTAAAGCCTGTTAAACTTCTTGGTTGTTTGATCGACCACACTAAGGGTCTTAGCAATTTTAGCATCCTTAGCTTCCTTGCTTAAGAAGGTGCTCTTCGATAAGAATGATCTAGCCGAAAAGTACCTTCTTTGAAATCCAGTTCTTCCTGTGAGTATATCAGCAAAGAATCTCTTCGGTGATTTTAAAAGCTTTTCAAGGGCTGGTGTCTTAACGTACAGATCCTCCTGGTTCTTCCTGTCAGACATCTCCTGTTTAGACTGCTCGTCAACACCAGGAGAATCAGTTTCAGTGGCAGGAGTGTCTTCCTGTATTAACTCGAAGGTTGTTGTCTCAGGTGCTTCGCTAGGTACTTCATCCGCTTTGACCTCGGCATCATCAATAACTGCTTCAGCCCCGCCCGCGAGGTCTTCTTGTTTTCTTCTGACGTAATCGTCGTGTTCTCTTTGGAATTCTTCATCCTGTTCTAATATTTCGTTTACCCTTTGCTCTTGATCTGGGCTTTGAGCTTGATCAAGAAGTATCTGATATGCAGCATCCTGAGCTTCCTGACCTTCAAGCATGGTAGTTTTGCCCTCAGAGTCCTTCAGTGAAACCCTAGACACTTCTCCGTTTTCGTCGTAATCTATACCGCGAGTAGGAAGATCCCTCTGTATTCCAAACTCATTACCGTCGTAAACAATATTTCCGTCTGGAGTTATTTCAATCTGAGATTTATCCTCGGTTAGTTTTAGATCAGACATGGGACTGTCCATTACTTCATCGGCGTTTCCGAGGTCTATAATCTTGTCGTCGGTCTCAATGACCACCCTATCTCCGTACTCAGTATCCCTTCTTAGCTCACCCTTGGTGCCGTCTTCCATGACCACTATTCGGTTAAGCTGTTCGCTTACCATTGGGGTTGTTGGACCTTCTTCAGATGGAGCTATTGGCTCATCGTATCTGGAGTTTATTGTTTCAATTTCCTCATCAACTTTTGACAGCCTACGCTTTGCTGACTGAGCGTCGGAAGATACAAGTCTCTTTCTTTCCTCCTCAAGCTGAACAAGCCTTGACTTGTCAGACTCCTCAATACCATCTGGAAGTACATCTTCAATCAATGATCTTTTCATCCTAGATGACACCTTATCAGAAGTGGCTTGATCATTGTCAATACTTATGTTGGCCGATTTCAACTCATCAGGAGTCGCCGTGTCAACAAAGTCCATTAAGGTCTCAGCGTCTACCTCGTCACCATTCACAGAATAAACAGGTTTGTTGGCTGAGGTTGTGGACTTCCTTATAGGCTTGCTGGTGCTCTCTACATCCTTAGTCTTCTTCTTACCCAAGTAAGTTGAAGCAAGCGTGGCAGGTAATCCACCGAGTCCTGCGGCACCTTCCATGATTATCTCCTCGGCAGATTGAGGCTGATCAGCAGCGACACGAGCGGCTGACTCACCAACACCTCCCAGTACAGCCTCTCCAGCAGCCTCTCCAGCCACTACTCCTAAATTAGCTAGTTTTGTTGTGGCTTTTACGGCTCTGAATGAGCGTGAGAGTACCGCGCCTCCTATGGCGTCAATTGCAGATATAGTCTTTCCTCTTTTTACAGATCGGTTCCTAATTCTTTTGTAAGCTTCGTCATCTGAAAGAACGGCCAAGACATTCTCTGGACTAAACTCCCTGTCCCCTAGTTCTTCTTTCAGGAATTCTGTAAAAGAACTAAGCGCTTCGACCTCGTATCCAGCAGCAGCCATGGCAAAAGGAAGTGACCTAGCTCCGCCAACTAAGGCGCCTGGTGCTGCACCAACTCCTCCAGCAAACGACCCAAGTCCCGCGCCAGTTCCAACGCCAAGACCAACCACCTTTGACGCCTCCTTTAAAGATCTTCCGTTTAACATTCCAGCCATGGATTCAACCATGACCTCTGGAAGTACGCTAAGGTTATTGCCCATTGCGGCGAACGTCCCGAACCAATCCCCATACTTTTCTTTGTACCCCTCAAGGCTGTTGGAGTAACTCATCATCTCGTCGCTTTGACCTATCGAAGCTACTTCTTCGTTGTAATCATTAATCGACTGAACGTACTTAGATACATTTTCTAAGTCAACATTAGATTGATCAGCCATAATTTGGTAGGTCTCATCAATCGTCTTGTTTCTGGATGACCCTCTAGATATAGCCCTAGCCATATCATCAGCAAAATCACCGATAACGGGAATCGCATTTATAAAGTTTCCCGCATCACCCTTTAGGAACTGTTGTTCTTTAGGTTTTGCTACACCATAATCCGAATCTCCAAGTCCTTTCGGCTCGACTTGATTTGTATCCGAGGTAGACTCCGTAGAATTCTCCTCCAAAAGAGATTCTTGCTGTGAATTTGGTTTTTTTTTTACGCTACCGAAATAAGAATCATAGAACATATCCTTGCTTAAATCAGTCAAGTCTTGTTCCACGACGTAACTCCATAGACTCTCGAATTTTTCTGGCCTAGAGTATGCGTCAAAAAACCCCTGAGCATCTAGGTCAGTCATATTCTGAGAACTCATGTATCCATATAACTCTTGATACTTATCGTCCATAATTCTTATCCGTTAAACTTTTTGGCGGTAGTTGCTTTTGCAGGGCTTTTACCCATAGCGGCATCGATCATAGCCTCAACAGTAGTAGGTTGACCTGGGGACCAATCCGCATACGTTGACCTAAGGATAGCGTTTAACTCCTTAATCTTAGCCTGGTGCTCTGGATCCTTGAGGTCAAGGTATACATTAGGTATTTCCTTTCTTTCAATATCGTTGTATAGACCAGAAAGCTCTATATAGATACTTCCAGTTCCATCCTTTACAACTGAGATAGCTTTAGGGTTTGCTTGTACTGCAAATGGAGTAACCGTTGCCTCTCCTTGGAGATCAAGCGCTCCTTCCTTCTGCCTATACTGCAATGGAATTAAATCAGTAATATCAAGTTTCGGAACAGCCTGTCCAGTAAGATGAATAGAAGGGAACGAAGTAGCCTCTACGTTCATTGGGTCTGACACGCGCTGAGTAGCCCTGACATCAATGGCGTATTGAGGTATATAAGTACTCTGCTTTAAAGCTTCCCTCTTTACAGCCCTGTCTTTATCACTCTTAGTTGGCTTGTATGCTGTAGGTTTGTTCTGATCTAGCCAAGCATTTCCAGCGTCCTTGGACCACGAATCAAAAGCCGCATCCCTGTGCGTTTCATTTTTAAGAACAAAGTTTACATCTAACTCGCTGAATGGATTAGCCTCCTTGTATTTTCTGACGTAGTCTCTAGCCGCCTCCCTCTTTAGATTCTCGTCGGTAAGCACTTCTTGCATGGCCCACTCAGAGGCTTCTTTCTCGCTATCGTGCTTATCATTTGGACCTTTTGAATCGTAGAAATCAAACCCTCTTAAAATCTTGCCTGGAGTTAATCTAGGCATAAAAGGATCTAACGGTTGAGACTGAAGGTAATCTTCGTATCCATTAGGGACGGCGGATTCGTTGAAAGATACTGGGCCGAACGGAGATTCCAACTCAGCTAATTTAATAGCATTCTCTTTAGTTCCGTACTTTTCATCGACAAAGTCATTATCAAATTTAAACGCCCCGCCCATGGCCTCACGTTTGTATCCACCCATGAACGTACCCATCTTGGGGTCATCCTTAGAGCTGCCAAAATTTTCAGTCTTATACTTCTCTCTAGCGTTTATGAAGTCTTTAAGCTGTTGCGTTGCTTGCTTGAACTTTACCACGCCCTCGTTAGACCCAGCAAAATCATCTATGTTTTCACTTAAATGATTTGCCCACTGACTAGCGTATGAGTAATCCCTCCCAAACATGCTAGACCTGTCTGCATTCTCTATAAGACCCGCCATCTCTGAGGCCCTAATTTCCTTATCAGCCCTGTCTTTTTCAAACGAACTCAGCTCGTCTTGAAACCCTTTAAAGGGATTGGATGGTAACGACGTACTGTACTGTATTTTTGCGCTTCTCATGCTTGTGCTTTCAATGCGAACTCGATCATTAGTTTGCGAAAGTAAGGGGACTGCTTAGAAACTTTTTCTTGCTGTTCTGGATTTAAAATAGCCTCACCTCCCGTCATCTCAGCAATCTTGACTCCCTCCTGTACTATATCAATAGGATTGTTATCGTGAGAAAATTCACCTGGAGTAACCATACCATCTTCTGCTTCGATGGGGTTTCCATTTGCGTCATATCCAGGCAGCCCAGCAAACAGCTTAGCCTTCATGTCTGCGGCATAATTGCTCCCAGTCATTCCGCCGCCACCAGCACCACCAAATCCTCCAAATCCCGCACCTGCTCCAGTGCCGCCGCCTCCGCCTGTACTCTTAAAGGCATTAGCTATAATGTCTGCGTTTCCAAGAAGTGACGATACCCCTTGAATGTTAGCTGACTGCTTGTTTCTTCTCATTTGGTCAATGACATTCTGATTGGATTGAGCGGCAAGTTGCGCTGCGTCCATCTGATTGACCGATAAGTTTTGATCAAAGTTAGTCTGAAGGTCAGAAGCTCTTTGCTCTACACCAGCGAATGTCTTAAGGGCTTCTTGGCCTCTAGCTAATGATTGAGCTTCAATGTCTGCACGGCGCTGAGCAGATTGCCTTTGAGCGCCGCTCAGCCCACCCAACAAAGCCTGGGCTCCTGCTGACTTCAAAGCATCCGTAGTAGACGCCTCTCGCTCAGCTTCAATCTGTCTCTGAGCATCAGCTGCTGGATCCTGCTTGGATGTCGCTAAGAACTGACGAAAGCTATCCGATACTCCGAACGACGGCATATTTTTTAGGAGGTTCTGGTACTGTTTCTCAGCGTCTAGCTTACGCCCTTCTGCTAACTCAGTCTCTGTTTTTGCAACCTTGCGACCTCCAAAATACTCAGCCGCCATTGGGCCTAACGTTGTTATTAGAGTGATTGGATCAATAGCCAACGAGAGACCTGGGTAATCAATAAAGAATAATTGTTTTATAAATTCAATCATGTTGATACAAATATAGTTATTATCGGCCTAATGGGTGGTGAGACTTAGATTCTGTTACGTGTACGTTAATACAATAGAGCTCCTGTTGATCAGATTGCGCAGAGTCTAAGTCTAATTCTATAGTCATAAAATGACCACGCATTGAGTCTCCATCAGTTGACACCTTAAAGTAAAGTTTTTCTGAAGCTTCTGGCCCTGATACATTACCCAAGGTGGTGATGGTACTTGCACTTAAGTCAAACGAGGAAACGGTAGATTGAGAGTCAACTGAACCAGAAACTCTTTTATATGAACCGTCAGAATCAAGGTAGTAAAGAGGGGTCTTTGATAGCAAGAATGGAGCCCTGTCTATCCTGGAGATATTGGTTACAGTAATTACATTCTGGTTGTTACTAGCATATGTTCCAGCGTATACATACTTAAGGCTTTCATCCTTGGGCATCGAAGAGTAATAAGAGCCTTCCTTTTCTTTAAACTTAGGGGTGTCGCTACCGAATGCGTCGTGTATTACCCCAGATGTTTGGCCTAAGTTAGTAGTAGCTTTAGTTGACATCTCCCACCTAGGAGAGTCTCCTTCGTATGATATAGCATCAAACACCTTAACCCTAGAGGGGAACATCTTGGACACAACCTGAACCTTTGAGTTGTAACTAACCCCGTAAAAACTGTTGTGATTTGATTCATCATCATGCTTCCAGAATATATCGTTACCGCTTACATACTTAGCAGTGTACATCATATTATTCTGATGTGAGTATATGTCTGGGCTGAAGCTATATCTGCTCTGCCAAACACCACGGCCAACGTCGTACCCAACAGTATCCTCGTTAGTTCCCCGTCTACTTAGATAGTAAGTGTTGTTTCTTGGATCATATCCACTAACGTATTTATCTGCACCGCTATCAAAGAAACCTTCAAAGTAAGAAGACATTCCCTTCTCAGATATTGGAACCAGCTGACCCCCAGTAAGTGCGCATACGGCCTGCCTAGACTCGTCAATAAAGTAAACTGTGTTGTCCCTGATAAGAACAGCCTCAGGATGATTGCTGCAACCGTAATCACCAGTAGAGTATCTTCTTTGACCCAATACATTTGTAGACACAGATACATCAGCACTTCCGCTTGAGTATTCAATGATGTTCTTATTCACAGGGATCAAACACAACTTGTTTTCCTGTATAGCGACCAAGTCATCGTTATAATTACCCAAGTAGTTTATCGCACCAAAATTACCTTCGAGGCTGTCAAAGTTTCCTTGAGAGGGGTTGAAAGAAGATAGCGATAGATTAGCTACATCTTCTGCGTAAGCGTCACTATATGTTATTCCGTTTAACCTTTTTATCTCCGCCGCTTTTTCAAACACAGCATGAGGTCTCCCCTTATCCCAGGCTCTTGAACTGAAGTAATCTGAATACGATAGACTTTCCAGTTCTATGTTTGTATATCCCCACTCATCTGGATGTTCTGTATTCCAGCTTGAAGAGATATACTTCGGCCCATTGCAAGCTGTTGTTCTTGAGTAAGAGTCTCCAGACCTGACGAATAATGCTGGGCCGTGAGCGTTTGTTATGCTACTGTCTTTCCAATCTCCAATTCTTTGCCTCTCACCTATCTCGTAATAGACCTCAGATTCTACTACCTTGGGTGTTAGTATCTCCACAACAGATAAGTGACCCCAAAGACTAGATGTTGAGGGTGTCGTTGCGTCTGGGTGATTTTGACCCGTTACCGAGAACCAATCAAACCCGTTATACTTTAGCTCATTCGTATCATCCGCGCTCATTATTCCAGCCGAAACCTGAGGCGCATCTATAACAATAAACTCTCCTTGGTGTTCGTCACTAACGCCGCCAAGAACACCCTTGGTTAAGGTTATGGTAAAGCTTGGACTTGTTACTGATCCGTAATCGGGTAGGTTAACCGTCAATACATCCCCAGACCTAAGCTTCCCTCCTCCGTGCCTCACCTGAGCCTCAAGGACTGTGTTCGCGTCTTGGATTTTTATATTCTTAAAAGAAGGAACGTTCACACTAGACGTTATATTGGTCCCCCCTCTAGTAACCGTGACTGAATCAGATGCGATAGCGTCTATCTGCTCTAAACCTGAAGCGCTAAAACCACCCTGAATAATGTAATCTTCTTCCAGTGCTCTCTCCTCACCAGCAATAGGGTTGTTATCATCACCTAGTATCTCGAAACCGACAACATTAAACTCTATAAAAGAGGATGAGTCGTTAGCAAGGGGGTAGTTCCACGAAACTGTAGTGTTGTCATTAGCATACTTAACAACCCGAAGCTTATCTCCTTCCGTAAAAGAATAAGATTTGTCTCCGTTTTTTTCTGTCTTAAAGTTCTTTATTGTGTCAAGGGAAACGAATAGCTGTTTTCTTTCAACAAGAAGATCGCCGTCTGTGTCTCTAGCTGGAAAAGCTTCTCCAGTAGTGTATTGAGTATAGTCGGAAAAACTAGACATACCCCCGTAAACCAACTGCCAGCCCTTAGCCCAAGGCGGAGGATCATTGGTGAGCGCAACGTCAATACTAGCTGAACCTAAAGAAGTACTCGAAGCCGCAGATCGTTCACCCAAAGAGTCAACGTAAAAACTTCCCGCCTTGTTTACGAATCCGTTCCTGTTGAACTCGTCGTAATAAACCACACCAATATCGTGAGAGCAACCAGCCTTAAAGGTTTTACTAGCAGTGAAGGTCCTCCATGAACAAGATTCAGTAGCGTCTACGTCGGAAGGGGTTCCGTATATGCTTGGATTAAAATTGGGTGAGGCTGTTCCTATCGACGTTATGGTTGAGTTGGCTTGAGACCCCGCGCTCCAATTATCTAAACCAAAGTTACCTGTAATCTGCCCCTCAACTGCGCCAGTGTAAGCATTAACAGAAAGGTCTTGAGTAAGGGTCTTTACATATGGAGTTATCAAAAGCTCCGTGTTGTCTGCTCCCGATGAAACATCAAACCCCCATTTGGCTGTAACCGCACCAGACACAGCGTACTCATTACCTGTCAAGGAACCAAAAGTAGCTGATGTTAACTTAGCTTTGAGGCCGTCTCCAGTTATTAGATTGTAGACTATTTCGTAGCCCTCAAGCTCATTCTCCAGCTGTTGCTCTAAGAATAACTTGAAATCAGTGACGAACGCAGACAGTGATTTTGATTCTGGATTAGCGTAAGAGATTGAAAAGTTTTTTGATTTAATCTCAGTGGTATTAAAAGGTATCCTAGTGTTGACCGAATTAGGCAATCCGACCTTCATAGTGTATGACCCTGAATTCAAACCGTTCACCCCTGGGGTGCTGGCTGATCCAATAAATATCTCTTCATACCCAGTAGCGCCGCTTGCGGCTAGCTTAAGCTTGGGGCGAAAATCAAAAGAAAACTTCAGTAATGACCCACCAGGAACAGTAGAGGATCCGTCAGTAAAGAAAGAAGGACCGTTGAAATCAAGTTTAATTCTGTAGGTGTTTGATCCAGGTGATGAGGCAGAAACACAATCTTCAACCAAGAATTCAGTCTCATTATCTGAAAATATTACAGACCCAGTTCCTTCGCTTGAGAGGTCGTCATAGTTTACGTTAATCGTGGATGTTATTTTCTTGTTCTCAAACCCCTCTGTATAGTCAGAGTAAAATAGTCTGTTTCCTGCTAGAGCTTGACCAGAAGCTTTTAACGGAACATTGTCGAACATCTTATCAACTACTCTGCCTGGTACGGCGGACGATCGTTGCTCATTAAAGAACTTGTATTTCCCGCTACCCGCGTCATATACCTTTAGGTTTGAACCAAATGTATTCCTGAATAGATCTGAGTTGGGGTTAAACTCGTCTATAACGAAAAAAGAAGTGTCGTTGTTTTTCCTTGCCAACAACCTAACCTTTGAAACATCGTCAGTGTAGAGTAGATTCAAATCTATTTCGCAAACGTTGTCGGTAAAGTAAAGCTGACCACTCTCGTCACCCTCAAGCCCTGCGGAAGGAACAGCGTCGGAAAAGGAAATCTTCGAGTAGGGGCCAATGGCTGACTCCTCTCCGTCGGTAAAAATATTTTGCAATGCAAACTGAAACGCAAGCCCTTCAAAATTGTTTATTGAAAGAGAAGTGTCTGTAAGGAAGTCAGTAGAAACTGGCACCGTGGGAGCACCCTTTATGGTGTTTAATGCGTAATCAAGGTTACCTAAAGATTCGTAATCACCAGCAATCGCCCTGTCTACGTTTATCTTTCTTGGCTGTTTTTCTCCATCGGTGAAATAAAGAACGCTTTGCAATAATCCATTCTGCTGGAAGTCTGCTACAAGGAGATCAGCCTTAACGAATCCTTCGTGATCAAACTCAAGCCATACGTTTTTAAATACCGTCTCTACGCTACCATTACTAGTCTTTAGCCTGTATATAGCGTCGTGATCGTGATCGGTTCCAACCGTAGCAACAAAGAAGTATATGTAACCCGTTTGAGAGTCTGATAACTCACCAATAATCTTGACGCTGTCAGTGTCTAACCCAAGGTTTAGTCCAGTAGAAACAGATGAATTCCCCTTGACATTTTTAATGACACCCTCTGTACCATCGCCATCTTCATTAATAGTGACGTTGAGGGCGTCGGTCATAGAACCCTCTTGCAGTAGTCGCTGATCCTTATCGCTGACAAGGAAACGCGGTATAATCTTATCAATAGGCATCAGAACTTAGGTGATTGCTTATAGTTCTTTCTAATGGTCTTAAGAGCTTCTTCTTTCGTAAAGGATTTAATTCGAGAGTTTGCTTTTCTCCTTTCGTTATAATACTCCGATCTAGCTCGGGCTTTTTCATTTGCAGGTACGGATGCTTTACGCTCAATAATCCTGTAGTACATGTAAGACATAAGAGCCTCTTCAGCATAAACATGGATGGAAGGGTTCTTAGCTCTAGCTTCGTCAGCTACGTACTCGATCACTATATCGCTAACACCACTCTCAGTTGAAAGCTCAATCCTATTCTGATCCAGGTTCATCCTGAACTGACCAAAGTACTGACCACCTCCAACACCATATATAGCGCTAGCACCTCCGTAAGCAAGATTCCTAAACACATGAGAGTTTAACCCTTGACTCAGGTCGTCTGCGCCTCCAGGTGTCCCCCCTCCGCTAGCTGACTTAGAGTCAACCCTATTGTAAACCCCGTCGTTATCAGTGTCAATAGCTTCCGAAGAAAGTCCAGTTCCAAGCCCGTTAATGTTTGAGTACGCCTGAGAGTAATTGATGTTTTTATTTTCACCAAGCACATAAACGATACCATCGGCTCCTACCATCCCCACCTTGCTCCAGTCAACAAAATCGTCTGGAAGCTCTACCGTATTATTAGAAGTATTTACAGAAAGCTTTAGAGACCTGATCTTCTTTGAGACATCAAATCCCATCTCTCTTATGCCTCTAAGAGCATGAGTTCTTATCTGGGTGTCCGAAGCGTTCCCAGCGTAATCATCGTTCTCCATCGTGATGATGAAGTCATTTATGATTTGATCAAGTGGTACTGTATTTCTAGCCATTAGTATGTTTCTGCTTGTTTATTCGCTGCAATCTCCTGGCTAGCGTAATTAGACACATCCGCATCTCTAAGGTTAATCCCTACCATCCGAGCAATCTCGTAAATCAAGTCACTGGTATAGTGCTCTGGCAGCTCAAAGTCTACGTCGGAGGCTGTTCCGTCAAAGTAAGTGGGTTGAGATTGTGTTCGCTCACCCGTGCTTAACCTGCCCTGAGGAATCTTATAATACCTAACCTCAATGTTCTTGATCGAAGTAGGAAATATATGTATATCATCAGAAACCAGGGCTACTGGAAAATCTTCAGTAGGAGCGCTTAAGTTGCTTAAAAGAATTCTTTCGATCTTCTCCTCATCGTAGCAAATCTCAATAGGTTTTTTGCTGGACTGATCCAACATAATGTTACCCTTGGTGCTGATTGATATGATCCTAGAAAGGTCAGACGGTTTATTAAACAATCCATCGGTCTTAGGTACTATAGACTTCCCTGAAAAGTAAGATAGGTCCTCTTCAATTCGTTTCATGCGCGACTTATCTCGTGTCGGATTAAATCCAGCTCGTGATAAACGCTTTGCGTCTTTGATTTCATCGAAGAGTCGATTGTATATATTTAGCTGAGCTACCTGTGCGAACGTGTTGAATTCAGAATCAGATACAAAACCCTGCTGATCCTTATTAGCAAGGTTCAACAGTGCGTCTCGCACTAAAGATATACTAGCTCCATTTGCCTGTGCCATGAGACAAATATACGAAAAAGAAAAGGCCCCCTATTGGAGGCCCTTCTGTATATATGGTGTCGCTTTTAAAGCTGTCTCTTTATCTCGTCGTAAACAACGGATCCAGCCTCGGTCAGGCAGTACCTAACGAAGACATCAACAGCATCTTTCCCTTCGGGAATCGCTATGATATGATTATTGGTGTCCTTCCATCTAACGTACCCGCCATTGGTGCTAAGGATTCCAAAAGAAATAGCATTCTTAACATCTGACTTCACCTTGGTTGCGGGGTTATCAAACATAGAAACAAATACCTTGGGGTTTCGTTTGGCATAGATGGTTAAGTCGTGCTTGACTTCATCCATTAATCGCTCTGTGTTAATGCCTAAGGAAGTTGCGACGGATAATAGTTCGTCGGTTGGCTTCGTTCTAACTAAGACGAGCGCATCAACTACCTCAAACTCTTTTTCAATAGTGTCTTTTGCGTTCTTCTGATAATCTACAAACCTAAAAATAGATCCCCCATTCTTTTCGTTGAAGGGGTGCTTGTCTAAAAATTTAGCTAGATTGGGTTTCGTGGGGGGAACGAAGAGACGCTTATTTTCAAACACCACAGGAGACATAACAGATGCTTCGCTCTGATCATCCTTGTAGATACTGTTCTCTCCTTCGCAGTACCTGATACTCATCACACTTCCTTTGTCCTTGTCGTAGGTGCTGTATTCGCTTTTACCCATAAGGTAAAGGATACCCCCTCCGTTGATGATCTCGTACTCCCTTGGTACTTTTTGATATATATCCTCTTCAAACTCCGAACGGAAATTTTTAGTCTCGACGGGTGCTTGGATTTCTGTTGCCTGTTCAGGCTGTTGTTTGCGGGGTCTACCCGCTGGTTTTTTTGCAGTTGCCATTATGTATGAATTAAATTAAGAAGTATATAACCAAGGAGAGCGATTCCCTCCCTGGTTATACATCAAGCGTACTATACTATTACTTGAACGCAACGAATTGGTTCGCACCGCGAACACACAAGTTGCACTCAGAACGGTAGTTGAACTTAGCCAAGTCCTCACCTCCAGTGTTGAATCCTAGGACTCCACCACCTTCTACCCAGTGCTCCAACTCACGAGAGTAGTTGCCAGCAGCTTTGTAGTTCATCTCCAAAGAGTGGTGACGGTTACCAGTTTTCATATCAACAATCTGAGACAAAGGAATCAATCCACCCTTGTAGCTAGAAACACCACCCATTGCTGGGTCGTTCAAAAGCTTCCAATCGTGCTTGTGGAAAGTGTAACCACCCTTAGTGAAGGACTGGAAGCCCATCTGGATAGCCATTTCTTTGTCGTTGTTGAATGCACCGAAAGCGTTCATAGCTCCAATACCTCCAGACCCAATACCAGCTGCTCCGAGCAAGTTATCCAATGCTACCATTGAAGCCTTGTTCAAGTAGAGAGCGTTCTCAAGAGGAGCTCCCTGCTTATCAATAGCAATGATGACTTCGTCAAATCCGCCAGTAGTGTCCATATCAACACCAAACACGCCAGTACCGACCGTGCCTCTATCTTCGATAGCGTCGAAGAAACCTTCAGAAGTAGGTACGGCAGTTCCATCTGATTCTCCAGTACCGTCGTTGTTGAATCCTGCGCCTGAAGAGCCTTCGTTCTGAGAGAATACCAGCATAGCCTCACGCATGTTGATGAACTTTCGACGAGCATCGAGCTCACCCTTCAAGTACCACATGTTCTGTCCGCCTACGTTTACGTAGCCTACGTTAGAAGCCTGCGAACCAGTTACATGAAAGCTCTCCTTTACGATATTGAAAGGGTTGCGTCGTCTAGTCAAACGTGGCGAGAATGGCTGTGATGGCTGATCAGTTCCCTGAGCATAAGCATTACCAATTACGCTGTACGTCTTTGCCGCTGTCAAGGCCGCTTCAGCTCCGTTAGCTGTAGATAGGTCCTTACCTTTAATAGCGTCTGATGCTACACTGGTAATCAAGAAACGCTTGTTATCACTGTTCAAGACAACGTCATTCACTCTTACGATATCGGTTTCAGCGCCTGTATTTGTGACTCCGTCAACCTTTGCAAGAACGCCAGCAGCTCCAGTCGTGAATGTGCGACCGAGTCTACCTTCTTCGTACCATACAGTTTCGTCTGCGGTACCAGCGCTCTTCTTTGCGCCAATTACTTCAACAAGACCAGAGAGACCTTGGTCGCCATAAATAGCGGCGTAGATGTCTCTTACGTCTTCTCTTGTTCCGTCCACCAAGTTGTCTAACGAGGTGTATTTGTCAGGGGAGGTAGAGTAATCTCTTTGCCCTAAACCCTGATCTGCTTCTGTTACAGATGCCATATTTTCTTATTTTTATGTTAAGTCCCTCATGTGTTAATATTGAGAATTTGTCTCAATTGCCGAGCCAGAGGGTCGCTCGCGGGTTGTGCGTTCGCTTGATTCGGTGATGTAGGGGTTGCGTTAGCTGCGTTCTGCACGATACCTCGTTGACCGTCGGACATGCCCTGTCTGTAAACAGACTGAACAATAGTCTCCACGTTGTCAATTACAGCTCTGTGCATATTCAACATATCGTAATCCCAGCTACCATCCTCACGCACGTAAGGATTAAAGAAATCGTCAAGCCGAGTGTTCTTCTCAGCCAACTGACTCTTGTAGTTGTCATCCATGCCAAAGGTGAAGGTCTTATCATTTCCGAGATTGAATTCAATCCCTTCCATAGAGTCCAACTCCGATTTCATGTTTGAAACCCATTCGTCATCAATCAATGAAGATGGTTCTTCAGTAACCTCTTTGCGCTCTGGAGCCTGATACTGCAATCGCAGATCTTCTATTCCTTTACGCGCATTGGTTGCGTCAATCTTCATTTGCAGTCGCGAAAGCTTCACCTCGTCTTCTGAGTTAAGATCTGGATCGAGCTTATACTTGCTAGAGACCAACGTCGCAACTTCGTCCTGAGAAAGGTTGGGGTAATCAGACGTCATCTGTACTTGGATAGCAGTCAAGTCGTCCATTTCGGACGGATTTAAAGACTGATAAACAAACCAATCACGCGGATCACGACCAGTGTTTTCTACGAATTCTGCAATAGCAGATATGCGTTCGTCGAGCTCTCTTTGCTCCTGCTTCTGCTCCTGAAGGTCATCGATAGAGTTGATGTCTCTCCCAAGCCTTTCGCTAAGGAATCCGAACACCGCGCTTTCGACCTCTTCAGGGGCGTATTCTTGTTGAGCCTGCTGCTGATCAAGCTGAGGCTCTTCAATAATTTCTTCTGTTGTTTGTGTTTCAACTTGAGGCTCCGCAACAGCTTCTGGTGTAGGCTGTTCGAGCTCGGGCTGAGGTTCGGGTGCGACCTCGGCTTGCGGCTCAGGTTGAGACATAGCTTGAGCTACCTCTTCATCGCTGATAAATCGAATTGATTCGTCTTGTTGAGACACGGCTTGCTCAATGGTTTGATTATTATCCTCCATTTGAATTGAATTTAATCGCAAATATATGCTTTATTTGGTTTGCATTAAGAACGCCAAGAAACTCTTTTAGAGCTCTTCTTCCTTTTCATTCCTACGCTGGTGCATGCGCTAAGAGTGGGCCTACAGGCTGGGTATCCCGTTCCTCGTTTAGATCCAGCACTCTTCCTTCCACAAGGAACAGCTTTCCCAGAAGCCTTTGAAGCCTTACAGTCTACCCAACCTTTTCCGTTGTTTCGATTAAACCATTTACGTAAACCCTCCTTAGCCATTACTTCTTTTTAGACTTATTACCCCAGTTCTTAGCGCCTACTTTTCTGCACTTAACCAAAGCTCCAGACGCATATGCAGAAGGCCACACCTTGTAGCGTGACTTCACTTTATAATAGCATGCGTCCTTCTTTACGACCTTAGCCATGATTAACGATTTTGAACTTGGCTTCTTTTACAGCCCCAGGGTGAGGTTTGTAATCCCCCTTCATAAGAAAGTATCTACCGCGCTCTTGCATCCAGTGAAACCCATCAGGCGCTGGAACAGCTTTAGTGGCTGAGCTGACCTTTAGCTTTCCTCCTTTGTTGTATCTAACCGCATTCATTACCACTTAACTTTATTAGCCCAGTAAGCAGCACTGCTAGGGCCTTTGGCGATGTTCTTTCTATGTCTAGCCTTGAATGACTTTCGTTTAGCCTTCATCTTAGCCGATTCACCAGCCTTAGGCTTACCCGCCGTACTTGCCCCTCTTTCTCCAAATCGAATGATCCTAATCTTACCGTTTATCCTTACGGCAACGACGTGTGATTTCTTCCCACTTGACGATCTTTTAGGTTTACTCAAACCAGAAAGTCCATATCGTTTTAGTTTTGATTTTTCACTTTTGCTTAGGGACATAAAGCAAAGATAATAAAAATAGAATAAGGGTTTTAAACAAGGATGTCTTCCTCAGAAGCTAAGTTTTCAGTTTCTATAGACCAGTCTGAGTCATTCAAGATATTTGAAACCTCTTCATTTGTGTAGGGGCCTTCTTTAGATTTAATCGAAGTCAATGAAGACGGAATGGATACAGATTCGTAACACAAAAACGTTTTAGTAGAATCAGAGTTATACCTAAGAGTAAGCTCACTCTCAAGAACTTCGCTAAAATCAACGTCTTTTACGCTGTTTGCAGGAATGACAAAATAAAACCTGTTGTCGAATGCGTCTGGACTCATGTTATTCCGTAGGTTGATTTAGTAGCGTTGTAATTGTTGAGTATGTCAGAAGCAGACAAAACTTTATCATACATCCTATACTCTCCTATGTAGAATTTTTCAGCCTCCGAGCCGCTGGTTCTGTAAGCACCAAGGACCATAGTGTTTCTAACCCATGAGCTAGGAAATACATCAACGCTGGTGTTAGTACTTGGGGTGCCTGCATTTTTGTAAAGAGCCAACTTATTTCCTGGATCTGCGGTAAAGACCAAGTGTACCCACTCTCCAGCTGGCAGGGTCATGCTAGGGTTCCAAGTAGTATAGATTCCGCTCGGTCGCATGATGCGAATAAAGTCAAGAGGCGCGTTAGCACCACTACTACTGGTACGAAGCCTGAAGCCACTGTTTTGATACGCGCTAAATATATTTGAATGTCGAGGCCAAGTCGTACCAAAAGACCGTACCCAGATTTCAACGGTAAATCCATCACCATTGGTATACTGGTCCGCCCAATTGTGGTAGTAAAGATTGCCCGCACCCAAGTTTTCGTTAAAGGGGTCGTTAGACGAATGGTTTGTACCAAGGTATAGCTGTCTGGTAATGATGTTGTCATTGCTTCCGTCCAGAAGGATTGCATCTACACCATTCACTGTGGTCCAGTTTGAGCTACTTCCATTAAGTAATCGGTGATCTCCCTCGATAGCTGGACTAGAGTAGCCCGCGGAATTAGCTTTGTTTACTATTCTTCGATGAGAAGAACTGATAGGGCTAGCGCCTCCATCGCCGTCAGCCGCCTCCCACCATATCTGCAAATCCGACGTTCTCATTGAAGTGGTAGCCGCCACGGATACACCCCCGACTTTAGCTATAGAGCTTTTAGTCACCCCTGAAAGCTTAGCTATTGAATCAATATCTATACCACTAAGTTTGGAAATATCAGGCATTAACTCAGCTCTATATACTCGACAGAAGGATTAAAATAAATAACGCTAGTGCTGACTGCGTGTCCAAGTACTCTTTGATAGCCCGTAGTTGGTGCGGTAGAAGTTGCTTGACCCGATCCATTCGAAGAAGAAGAAAACACCGCTTGACCCGCTGTGAGTTGAGCAGCGAGCAATGAGGGGCGAACAAACCCTCTCAAGATGAATCCTGAACTCATTGTACTTCCTACTGCCATACCTAAAAGGGAAGTTTGAGAAGCTGCTACAGCTGTTGAATAAAGAGCCCAAGTTGTCCCGTTGTAGTAATATATCTTTCCAGCAACAACAGAGGTTACAGAGCTCCCAAGATAAGTAATATCGGCTCCATCTCCATAATCGCCAGTAGAACTGATGCCAGAGCTATGCTCTTGAATAAACTCATTTGCCGTGACTGGCCCATTCAGTGTAATTCCACTACCGCCATTAATGAGAGTTTCATTAAAGCCAAAATTAAATACAGCTTGATCTGAAGTATTAGCAAACGCTAATGTTCTCATGGCTCCGCTCGTGTTTTTAACAGAGAGCTTCTGGTTGTTATCAAGATGAATCCCACCCGAAGCAACAGCTAAATTGGTTCCGTCGTACGTCAGGTTATCCTCAGCCTCCAATGTATCGGCGGTTCCTGACCCCGTGATAAGCTTATTGTCACCGTTGTTGTTTATGGTTGTGCTGCTTCCCCCACCTCCAGACGGTGTAGAAATCCAAGATAGGTTGCCAGATGAATCCGACTCAAGGATCTTATTGTTACCTCCTGGAGAACTACCAGGTAGGGTAACGGTATACGTCGATGAGAGATTAGGTACCGTTAGATTAATAAAATCACCCCCATTACTTGAAGCCTCTTTAAACCTCAGGGTACCAGCACCTGCGCTAGAAGACCCAGCCACCTCAACCACACCCGCACTCAAAGTCACCAAGTCATTTCCAGAATTAACAGATCCGCTAACAAAATGAGCTAAATTACCTCCGTGTTCAGACTTAATGCTAAGGCTGGATGTGGCTCCAGAAACCGTATAAGTTCTAGATGCGGTAGATTGAGTAAGGTTTGCACTACCTAGGTTAGTGTTATCACCCTCTACTAATATTTTTTTCCAGCTTGCCACTTATCATTAGGCTTTTTGAAGTTTAGGGTCTTCTTTCTGCTGAAGTTTTTGAAGACGCGAGAACTCCTTTTCTAATTTCCCCATAAGAGAAACAATAATTCCAGCGTCTGAGGCTTTGATGTTTGCCTGCTTTGTCACTTCGCTCAGGAAGTATACTTCTGTGATGTCTAATTTCATTTGAATTTAATTAAAGGTTTGAAATTATTTAGCCTTCAGTTGATTCTGAAGTTTATTTACTACGTCTGCCAACAAAAGTACATCTTTTCCATCGAAGCTACAATCATGTAGCGTCTTTAAAATATACGTAAGCTCTTGCTGGGTCAAGGTGTCAGTGGTAACACCACCAACAGCCTTGCTCTTACCGAGAATGCCCATTATTATGAGTAGATATAAATGTCTTCGTTGGTAGAATTGACATACAAGTTTCCGACTTGAGCAAGATCCGAATCCGCACCGTTTGTATTATCTGTAGGAACAGCAGAATTGATGTGAACGTGAGTGAAGAAAGCATCAGGGTCGATGGCGTCCATGCTGCTAGTTGCACCAGTCTTGTCGAAGACAAATCTGTCATCGGACTGGTGGTAACCGAAGGCAACACTTTTTGTATTTCCCTCAACAACGAAACCACCATCACGGTCTACATTGGTGGCGCCGCCTGAGTTATTAAGATAGATGAACTGATCTTCAACCAAAAGGTTGGTTGTGTCAACAGTTGTGGTATCACCATTAACAGTAAGGTTTCCAGATACTGTGAGGTTATCACTGATAGTGGTCTCAGAAGTGCCATGTCCAATAGTGATTGCAGTGCCTGAAACCCCAGTGCCAAGCTTAACTTCCTCTGCTCCGTCGGTGGTCTTAATGTTCAGGTAATCCTTACCGTTTTCCTCAATGGTAAGAGCCTCAGCGAGGTTGTCATCAATCTTGATCTTGCTCTTACCTGTGTTGCCGCCAACAAAGTCGATAGTAAGACCTACAGCTGCATCTGCGATAGAAATAGAGTCAGCATCAATATCACCTACATCGACAATGTTTTGGTTGGAAAGGTCAAGGGCTGTAGGGCCATCGGCATTAACGATCTCTACGCCGTAGTAGAATGTAGCGTGACCTGTTTGATTGATTCCAAGGGCGGTCGTGTAACTGTTCAACGCAGTGCCTGTGGTAGCAGCAGGCTGAGTTACCTGGAAAGACAAGCCACCCCCAAGTCCCTGTCCAGTACTCGCACCTCCACGGAGGAAGAAATCAATACCATCTTCGTCGGAGTTGCCTGCCGTAGCCTCTGTAGAGGTTATTTGGTTGACCTGTACAAGAGTATTATCGAGATTGAGGTCGATAGTTCCATCGGTATCGCCATCTTCTTCTGTAAGGTTTCTTCCAGCGTTGAAGGTGGTAACACCAGAGGATACAGCAGCAATAATATTTGCAACAGTAGCCTTCTTGGTTACGTTGTTGTCGTCCACGTCCTGAAGAGGAATAAGGTCGCTCGTGGCAACACTTGTTATTGTGGTGACAACCGAGCTAATATCGAGGTCAAGCGTAATATCAGCGGAATCAGCTCCAAAAATCTTATCGTCCCCACCGCTTACAGAGATACCACCTTTACCAGCAGTTGTCCCTGTAAGGATATCTGCCGCAAAATTAGCTGGTTGAACGGAGGTATCAGCAAGGTCGCCTTGAGCCGATGTCGCAAAAGACGAAGCATCATCAAATGCTGCGGTACCAAAGGTTACTTCAGCTACAGTAAGAGCGCCAGCAGTAGTGCCATCCGTAGAAGAGACGACAAGATTTGCAGTTAATTGACTATCACTAATATCGGTGGTTGCGCCTAGATCGGCGTTAATTGTACCTACCTGTATATTAGCATCCTCTACGAGGACCTTTTTCCATGATGCCATGATATATTTTTTTGATTTCTAAATATTTCAACAAATATACAACGTTTTTATTACGTCACTCCGAAGTATAGATTATCAGCAGTGTCCGCATACATACCGCCCTCAAAAGCTGTAGGGGCAGGGGCCGTGTGATCGAACTGCTTAAACTGTACAAGACCGTCTAGATTTATCTTTCCAGTAGATACTGGGGATGGAGTAAACTTTATCGTTTGATCTGTTGTAGCCTCTATCTTAAACACAGACCCTGTAGAGGACATCTCCACAGAGTCGTTAAATTCAATTTTGTCGCTTTCGCTAAGCTCAATATTGAAATTGTTTGTTTGAAGGTTAGCCCCTAGCTGAGGAGATAAGTCTTCTACTATGTTTTGCAAACCACCACCAATAATGGTTGCTAGGTCTGTCCACCCTGTGGCTTTTGTAGCAATGTTACTAGCGTCTACCAAGAGGTAAAACTTAGAGTCGCCCTGGTGGTAGACTATAGTAACGTACTCCTTGAGCTGATCGCTTACAGACGTAAGACCAGTTAAACCAGCGTCGTTAGCAACCACCCTGACACCGCCTCTAACGAAGTTAGAATCAACAAAAGCTTTTTCTGAGTTGTTATGGCCGTATTCGCCCGCTCTTCCTATTTGTACTGGCATGATTTTATGAAATGCTTAGGAATTGGTTATTGATTGCGTTTGTAGAATCACTTCTGTAAACGGTATAAGTACTGGAAACTCCATACCTATTTTCAAGCGTGTAGGTGCCAAGATCATTGAAAGCCCCAAGGGTAGGGGATACACCATTCAAGTTCATTGTAGTGATGTGACTCGTGCCTGGATAGAATATATACACAAACTTATTGCTCGTTTGAACGGTATATGTATTCGTACTTCCTATGCTTGAAGGATAGGATCCTGTCTTGATCTCTCTTTCATTACTACCGTTGTCGTCACCACCAAACGCTGCATAAACAGCTTGAACGGCGCTTGTAACAGAGCTAGAAGTCAAGGCTGTTGTGTCGAAACACACCTGATAAGAGTGGTAGTAGTTTATGTCGGAAAAGTCACCAGAGGTGTCGGACCCGTGAGTGCTATCAACAACAATTCTATATTTATGGGGTGTGGCCTCCGCCGTTAAATCAGTAGATCCGTCTGTAGCAACGGTAATTGAATCCGTGTTTATAGCCAGGGAAATGTTATTCTCAGTGGAACCATTTCCTAAAGAGCTGAGATCCGTAGTAGAGTCTGGAGTTGTTATCTCCCTGTAATTGCTTCCTACTTCAAATTGAACAACAGAGTCAATTAGCGGATCATAAAGCTCATTCCTTCTCACGTCATAACGAAGAGTAGACTGAACATCACCATACTCCCTGGTTGTAGAGGTTGTGCCTGTTGCAGCAGAAATGGTTGAATTGCTCCTAGTTATTTGCTTGTCGCTAATAGTGGGAGCCGCGAAACTATTGGCTGTTGTGAATTCGTTTGCTGTCTGTTCAGTTGTGCCGCTAGTGCTGTCCGTTACCCTAAGCCGAAAATGGAATACGTTGTCGCTAGCCCAAGCCTCGCCAGTACTATAAACCTTTGAGAGGTTCGAGGCCCCAAAAGTAACCTCAGAGGATGTGTACGATTGAACCGTTGTCCAGGATCCAGTAGGGGTTGACTGAGTATTAGCAAGTTGGTATTCAAGTACGGCGGTTCCCGTAGCGCCCTGGTTGGCAATACCAAAGTTTATAGAAGATACAGTTACAGAAGATGCGTTTGAAGGGTGCTGCCAATCAGGTCCAGAAAGGCTAAAGCTAGGGGTTGGGTTAACGGCGTCCGTAAACGCATCAACTAAAAGTTCTGAAGCTGTCTTTCCATTAGCAAGAATAGTGTCTCCATTTTTGTACTTACCAAAAGTTTTTACGACCCCCAAAACGGTGGGCATGTTTGCCACATAGTTCTGAGTAAAAGTCACTTGGCCTCCGTCCGCTCCGTCTGCTCCGTCGGCTCCGTCAGCTCCATCTGCTCCAGGCGCACCATCTGCTCCGTCTGCTCCAGGCGCACCATCAGCGCCCGCAGGACCCGCAGGACCCGCAGCTCCATCAGCCCCGTCTGCACCATCCGCTCCATCATTACCAGCAGGACCAGCAGGACCAGCCCCAATAGCGCCAGCGACGGTAATATTGTTAGAGGCAACCTGAGTTAAGTTAATTACTTTAGACTCGGTTGTGCTAACAACAGACACGTTAATCAATCCGCCAGTAGAACTAGATACAGTTATTTTAGAAGGTTGGTCTACACTTAGTGGCATGGCTAACTATTAAAGCGTTATGGAAACATCTTCATTAACCTTGAACGTGCCGTAAATTAAAGTTGTAACAACTCCAGCCGCAGTCTTCTGCTCAATGTCATAAACATATAGCCCAGAGCTAACAGCCCTCATGTTGGTAGCGGATTCTGTAAAGTCTATAGCTGAGGATGTCGAAGGGTCTGGGGTTGTAGGTTCGATTTCCAGGATAGTGGAAGAGTCGTTAGTATCAGCATCACGAACCTGCATAAGAAACACATCGTTTTGATTGAAGTCTCCCACTGGCGGCGTGTCGTCGGTAGCCAATGTAAGCCTGAGGGAAAACGTGTCACCTCTCTTACAGATGATGTCAACTCTTTGAGACGTGTCTAAGTTTATAGTTGTAGCCATATTAAGGTAGTATCTGAGTTTGATTGCTAGAGGACTGATCTGAAAGCTCCCCTCGAACTCCACTTCGCTGAGAAATGAGTTTGCTTTGTTCAACGGCCTGCTTCTTCACCCTGTCGTCTTTTCTGTCTTCTTTGAGCACCTCAAGCTTTTGCTTAAAGTTCTCGTCGTCTTCTTTAAATCCTAGAGTAGCCTGAGCCTTTATCAGCTCTATTTCTTTTCTAAACTCATGTTTGACCCCTTCAAGCTGAGCCTCCATTTGAGCTCTCATTTGCATCTCTTGAGATTTCAGCTGTGCCTCCATCTGCATCTCTTGCTGTCTAGCCTGAGAAGATGCCATGGCTGACTGCTGTTGAATCTGAGCTTGTTGCTGAGAATTTTGCATAGCAATCTGCTGGTTCATCATGATCCTCTTTTTTCTCCTAACCACTAGCAGTCTTTCAGCCTGATTGATATCCTTGAGTTGACGTACAGCTATAGCGTCTTCTAAATCAATTTCTTTTTGAGAAAGGGCAATCTGAATATTTTGTTCTAGGTACTGTCGCTCACCCTCTTCCATTTCCTTTACAACACGAACACCAAAGTTATACATAGCTAAGTTCCTGAAAGAACTAAGAACCTTCATGTTCTCGCTACCTACGGCGTTCTCATATATTCTGTAAAGAACTGAGTCAGGATGGATAACCTGAATACACTTTACTATATCACTACAAACCTTCTTGTAAAGGATCATTGTTGAATTTGTGATGTCGTAAATAGCATTATTAGCGGCGGCCAATGCTTGCTGTCTAACCCCCACTAAAGAGTCACCCTTAGGAGAGCTAGCATCCATGACTTCGTTTATACCTGTGGCGTCGCGGATCATCCTTAGGTAGTGGTTGTACAAACCAATAAGCTCATTGATGTTTCGTATGCTGTTACCTATCTCGCGTATTGGTGGGTTCTGGAAACCTCCTTCTGGGTTCTTGCTTCTGTAATAAAAAACACCAGTTTGCTCGTATATGTCATGAAGTTCAAGTGGTTGAAGTTCTCCTCCTTTTCCAAGCTGAACATTTTCAAGACCCTCAATATCTATAATGATTCCGTCTGGCTTGGCTTTAGCTACGGCCTGCTGAATCTTTAGGTGAGTAAGCTGAAGTTGATCCGCAAATCCGATGCAGCTATCCACCATGGACTTCGGCATCATATCTAGCAGGTTAGTAGCGCAAACAGAATACGAAAGGTTTGTTCTCGTTATGTCGTGAACATTCTTCGGTATGTTGTTTTGCTTCCTATAGTTAAATAGGTATTCAGTGCCTAACACGTAGCACCCACCGTAAATAGAAGCGCTCTCTAGCTTTACTACTTCCCTACTGAATACAGAATTCTGAGGACCCTTATAAGAGTTCCCTTTTGAGTAGAAACCTAAGTTACCATATCTGCTTTCTTTTGATTCAAAGTACTCACAATCAACAGACATAAACTCAAAATCAAGGATACCGACCTTGTATTCGTTGTATCCTTGGTGATTGATGTTTGTCGTCTTGTCTAGGCTTGAATTACTCATACTCGATTCGTGGCCGTATCTCTTCCGCGAAGACTGAGCAATCTTCTTAAGGTCCTCTTCTGTAAATTGATCTCCAGCTAAACGACGTAACTCATTTATTGTAACATACTTTACGCTACCCGCATAAGTTAGATCATCAAAATTTGGGTCCTCTGTGTGGCTGTGAATAAAAGTAGCTGGGTCTACGTAATCAGTTCTTATCCCGTACTGAGGGTCGTTGCTTCTCTTAACAACAGACATACCCAAAATAGCTAAGTCGTTAACGCATCTCCTGAGTGTAGAGTCGTTAAAATCATTCCACTCTAGCGTAAGGCTTGTAGAGATTTGAGCTGCTATTTCAGAAGAAGACTTAATGTTGTTTCCGATAAATATCTCGGCCTCTTCAAGAGTCTCTGGGATTTCGCTAGACTTCATGCCGACGCTAACCCCAGTTTTCTCTTCTATCTCAGCAAGTTCGTTACGAGCCTCGATCATCATTTCGATCTTCCTTCTCTCCTGATCTTTTTCAGACGATGACAAAGGATCAACAGCCTCTAGGTTAGGGTAAGGGTTAAGCGATAGAATCTTATTTACTACGATTCTAACGAACTTAGGTAGTATTGGGACTGGAGTGAAGTCCAGGTTAAGCATACTGCCGTCACCGTTATTAGGGTCCAGGGATGAAAGGAGAGATTTATATATGCTGGTGTCTTGAGTTCCATTCGCATACTTCCTGTTTCTTTCGAATACACGCTTTCTGCTTTTAAAACTAGACCCTTCATCATCTATCTTCCCCCACTGCTGGTAAATGGACTTAGCGTATTTCAGACCGTAATCCTTTGTCTGCTTCTCTTCTGAAGAAGCTAGTGGGTCTGGAAAGCTAGAAGATTTTTTACTTGTACTATACATCTGCAATGAGTGGAGTTATTTTAACTCATTGCAAATATAGTAAAACTACGAGTGCCAGGCTTTCGGCTTGTAAGTCCTAAAGAAAGTCTTGTCATTAAAGGATTGTTTGGGTTTTTCCTTCTTTACTTTTTGAGAAGCAAGCAGGGCTAATCCAGAACTAATTGTTAGGTCAAACTTGGTGCGCTTGTCTATTTTGTATCCAATCCAGTCCTCTAGCGTCCTGTTGAAATACATGTTACCCATCTGATCTGACTCTGGCTTTATTCCAACATGGTCATGAATGTATGACTCTATTGCCTGTGCGTGAGATTGTATTACATCTTGAGAATTAGAAGGAATACCTTTAGTCTTTACGTTTGATGATGAGTTCGGGTTTCTTAAGAAGTTAGGTCGATCCATTAAGTACCCGTCGTAACCCCTTGACTCAAAGTATCTAGCTATACCGTACTTGTTGTTTTCTATTAACAACGGGTATCCGTAGAAGAATGCACACATCAAAACATCCTCGTAGAATATGCTTGCGAGATCTGGCCTTGATGCGTACTCAGCGACAAACATATTTGACGGAACTTCCATGTTAAACTTGTTATACATGTGTAGCGCTCCCTTTGAGCCCCTTCCGTCAACAGTTGAGTCAAGGTCGTATGAGTCAACCCCGCCGCAACCTATGTGTGAATTTGATGGCTTAACCTTACCTCGATCCTCAAACTTCTTATTTCGAAGATCGTCTGGAGGTAACCACGAAACTCTAAACCTACCGTTTGAGTCTGGAGAGAACACAACCTCTTCGTCTTTCTTTTTCCAGATAAAGTTCCCTCTCACCACGGGATTAGGATACAGGTTATCGTTATGCTCTATCTGCTGATATATCTTACCTATGTTGAACAAGCTTCCCTCTATGCTGTCTCTAAACGCTTCGTCTTCGGTGAAGGGGAACTGCCTGACAATCTCATTAAGCTCTGATGGGTCTTCCTTAAAAGACTCTCTCTCGTTCTTGAGATATCTCCTGCTACCCTGGTCTATTTCGTCGCCGTCTATACCGACGATCGGATCTTCAGGATCATTAACTATGGAATTACCATAAGCGTCAAAAAAACCTTCGAGCGCATCATACGCTGGAATAAATATCCTGTATAGTCCTGACTTTGTCCTTCCGTTGTTATTCCTCTCGTTTGGGTCCGAGTCTTTCCATAAACCCTTGTACTCTTCACCTCCTTTGTTCATTGGGTTTACGGTGCTCCCCACCATAGCCTTCCCTATGACTCGCTTTCCCACAATCAAACAAGTTCTCTCAATTCTCCACGCCTCCCTGATGTCTGTTGGCTTCTCCCACTTTCCCGCCTCATCGAGATACAGCATGTGTAACTTCTCCCCGTCGTAGGCGTTGTTGGTAGTGTTCTTCCAGTTTATCACTGTGTTTAGAGCGTCACCAACCTGAGAGGTCTTGTTCTTCTTTGTGATACGTTTAGATGGTTCGCGAAATGCCAACTCCATACGAGGGTTTGTGGTACCGTCTTGAATTGGCTTGAAGAAGAATGGGTAGCCGCGAAAGATCGCAACCACCTTCTTCATGAATATGTTCTCCTGAGAGTCCTTACCAGTCTTTGACTGAATACCCAGAAGCTTTTCTTTAACTTGAGTACCCTCGTCAACAAGCACAGAAGAGCATATGTTAGTGTAGCCAGAACGACGACACTTAGTATATAGCTGACCGAAACAACGGGTATCAACCTCGCAAGCAGCCATGTGAATGAAGATCTCTCTTTGGAAAGCAAGGTATGATGGGTATCCGATATCAATTTTAGACCACTGTAAAAACATATAGTGTCTGCCTGTAATATACGTAGGCTTGCCATTATTGTAAAACCAAATACCGTCCCTCCTGCGTTGAAACTCTTTCTCGATGTATACACGAAATCTTGATCGAAACTCGGAAGGTTTTTGGAACCACTCATCCATACTTCGAATCCTTTGCAACTCTTCGGGCATAGGAATGCGTTTCCACATCTGCAACTCCTTTGGTTGGTCATGGAAGAGTATCTCAGATCGCTTTGGTTTTTTTGGGAGTACAATAAGTATCCCATTCGATTCGAAGTGATCTCCCTTTGTACCGTTAGGGTCGATCTTAATCCCCTTAGCTTCATAACCTTCTATGTCGATTAAATTGGACATCAGTAGCTCTGTCCGTGTGAATCCATCCTACCCAGCGAAGGTACACCTTCTTTGGGGTTTTTTATCTCCATTTGTTTACCACACTCACACTGTCCTTCAGGGTAGTAAACACCACCATCTTTAAATTTCATAGTGAGGCTTCTTACAGATTTCTCTGCTTTACATTCTTTACAAATTAGATCGGGCATGCTGTTTAATTTTATTGGTACACCAGACAGGATTCGAACCTGTGACCGTCTGCTTAGAAGGCAGATGCTCTATCCGACTGAGCTACTGGTGCATTCTTCTTTCGTGTGTTTTTTTGCGATGACAGTTTGAGCACCTTACCTCGCACTTTCTAATTTCTTTCTTTATCGTTTCGAGAGAATAAGACCAACGAACCATATCTGATATGTTGGCTCTTTTCTCACCCGTTACGTGATCAAAATCCAATACGACTGGATTGCCCTCGCCGCAGTCCAAACACCTGGACATTCTCTTTACTCTACCGACGAAATCTTTATTCTTGTTTCGTTGGTTAATGTTTCTCCTCCTGGACCTCTCTTTTATCTTATCCTTGTTTTTCTCGTAGTGTTTCAGTGCAGCACGAGCCTGATCTTTTTTATTCTTATAGGCCATGCTGAGTAAGGATCAACTTAAGTTAAAGTGAACTATTAAGTGATCGGTAGTAACCGACTGATTATCAAAGTTATAGTCGTTCCAATAGATAAGTCCAGTGGCATCACTTTGAGAACTTTTCTGCGAATCCTCCTGAGTAATCTTTGTCTTGTTCGATTTGTCCATTGGTTTGTAGTTCTTTAATCATTTGCTCTAATCGTTGTCTCTCAACGATGAGTTCTTTACAGTCTACGGCGGTTTGCTTTATTGATTGAAGTTCAGCTTTTCTGGCTGATCCCCCAGCATCTGGATCGACGGGCTTTTTTATCTCTTCGATCATATTGTTAATAGCGACCTCCATGCTTTTCATTAAACTCTTGGAAGCGCTAACCGTAGTAAAACTACTTGCCATAGCCAAAAACAAATACTGGTGTCTTAGGTCCTAAGTACGCCCCAGCTATATTGTACTCAAAGTGCTCCATAGCGTCCTCGTCGGTCATCTCGTCATCCTCACAAAGTATAGCGATAATCTTTCCTATATCGTATACGGCTTTTGATACATCGTGAGCCTCGTAGCTAATGCCTATTACAGCGTCATCAAACCCATCAGCAAGCAAACACTCTTCTTCCTCTAGCAAATGCCAGAGGTGGTCTTTATCCATTTCAAACATGTCAATTAAATTTATGCCTCAATATACATCAGGTCTTGCATACGAGTTCTATATAATTTTTCCCCGTCTATATTAAAAGGATAATCTGAGTTTTTAAGAATACCCACGATATCCCCCTTCTTTACCCCCATAGCCTTTAGACCTTCTGAATCAAAAGCAACCTTAGCTGTCTTAACCTCTCTCTCTTTAACCTCGATAACTTCGATAACACTTGACTCAGTCTTTTTTTTCTGCTCAACATGCTCAAGAATTGACCAGGTAGATAGCGGATATACCTTACCATCCTTCTTAGACTTGTAGCAAATAGCTTGACAATTAAGGGCAACGACAGGATCGTAACGAACAACGTAATGATCGTCGTTAACAGGAAGAGGCTGACCATCTGATAAGACAACAAGATGATGAAAGTAAAGGGTGTCGCCAACCTCAACCCCTGTCTTGAATTTCGCGGGTACCGATACAACTTCTCCTTCATTGATTCTATTTTCAAATGGTTGGAACTTAGTGTCTAAATATAATTTAAGACCACTTTTTGTTTTGATCTCGTCGTTATACCGCTTAGGCACATGAACGACGAACGAGTTTAAACTCTTCATGAATTAAAAATTAAGATCAAACTCCACCATACACGGCATAGAGTCAATAGACTTCCATAGCATGGTTGAGCCATCACGTTCAATATAAATTAAGTATCTCTTTTTTTGGTAACGGAATAAGTGCTCGTCATCCATAACAATAGCAGATATGGATCCAGTTCCAGCTCGCATACCGATATAATATGCCATTCCATTCTTGGGGTCTTTTCCGACCACAATCTTTCTAATAAGTCCTTCCATTAGTTTAATGATATACCAAGGCCGCCAAGAAGATCGTCAAGGTCTATCTCATCGTCGTCTTCCTTGTACGTGGAATCCATGACATCTTTAACAGCTTCAAGCTCTTCTCTGCTTTGCAGGTTAAAGCTGTACATCGTTTTCATTTGAGCGTCAGAATCTCCCTCCTCAACTGAGTCTAGATCGATAAGACCTATAACTATCGAAGCGATGGTTCTGTCTTTCATGTCAAACTCGTCGATAGTGTCTTCCATCTTCCTGACCAAGGAATACATTTCAGCAAAGAATAGTGTGTCCTTTTTGTCCATGGTTTAGATTTGTATGATCAAATATACGACACAAAGAAGATGCCTAAGTCAACGGTAAAAAAATCACGGCTATTTAGGGAGGTTTCAAAGCTTCCAGAAAAGTACATAGGACATAACCACCTGAAGAATATAAGGAGCGCTACTTGTCTTTTCCTGGAAAACAATCCCGACCTAACTAGAGCTAGGTTAAACTTCATGCTATTCGTATATGACCTAGAGTTCTTTACTATCTATTGGGCAGCTGATAATTACGGAATGAGGGCGAAGAACATATCGGAACGGTTCATATACCCGATGGTGAATGACGAGTACATGTACAAACACTTTGATAAACTAACGCCGTCGCAAAACGAGGACGACCACCTGTTCAGAGATGAAACTAAATTTAATTACAGGGTTAGGTATGCGTTATCTCAGAAAGGTAGGTTGGCTGTACAGCGTTTCTATAACGGACTTTAGCCGCTGCAATTCTCGCATCCTTCTGGAGCATGGATATTACATGTGATCTTTCCGCTCTTGACCTTCTCTTCAGTCGCTTTAACTCTATCTGTGTCTAGGAAATCTACGTTGAAGTCTTCTTCTTTTTCTTGCATGGTAAAAAATTTAGGATCGCGAATATACACAATCCAATTTTACCATTACATGGCGCTGTAGTAGACTCCTTTTTTGTCTCTGTGAGCCCTCTTTATCTGCTTCCTGTTGCCGCCACCTTCTTTAAATGAGACGTGTACCCAGTATGGGTTCTCATCATCCCCGAACTCCCAGATCATCTGATCCCACTCTAGGTTTTCTTTTATGAAATTAAAGATATCCGAGTTGGTAATACGGCCATATATGTCGGCGTCGATATCCAAAGCCTCACCAACCATATGCTGAGAATACTTACTCCCCCCAACAGCCTTGTTTAATTCTTTGCACCTGAATCCAGAAGTAATCCCAATGGGTACACCGAAGTGATCTCGGACTGGCTGAAATATATTATCAGCTACGGCTCGTAGGTTGTGTATCGCCCATTGGTCTGGGGTATTGTCGATCCCCCTTCTGATTGCCGTGTGAGACATCAAGGCTTCTTTTAGCGTTAGATTTTTGCTTAACTGCATTGAATTTATTTTTCTCTGCAATATACGCAGGGTTAATCCGCTTAAGCCTCGGATTGAAGTAGTTTTTACTGCCCAATCTTGCTGGTCCTCATAATCATTTGCAATGGGCTAAGTCCATTTCCTCCGCTTTGAGATTTGTACTGCTTTCTTAATTCTCCTTTAGATCCAGGCATAGGAGTAAACAGTCTTTCACCAAGAGATATCTTTGACCTCTCATTCTTCATCATCTGCTTACAGGAGTCGCTCATCTTACCTTCTTTCATGCATCGCTGAAGAAACTCGCTAGCCGAAGAGCTTTTAGAATCCATTAAGTCTTGTTGCTGCGCACTTCTACCGAAAGCAGAACCCCCGCTACCGACCTGCTTAGAAAAGCTGTTCAGTACTCTAGCCTGTCTAACTTCAGCTGGCTCACCATATACATCACCATAGAAAGCTGCTACTGCGGGATCTTGCATTGTCTTTGCAAGTCTCATAGCCTCGGAAGGAGATATGCCTTCGTTGTCTACTATATCACCGACGTTATCCTTGGATATCCTAACGCCCCTTCCGTATACTGGCTCACCTTTACTGTTGAATCCTTCTGGCCTTTGATACTTAAGGATGCCTGATTCACTGTCCTTATAAACCCTGCCCTTTTCAGGTTGATCAACCATGAAAGCAGCTTGAGGGTCAAACCCCCTGCTGTCTCTGGTTCGTTGAGTTGACAAGAACTTCATGAGGTCGCCAGCGTCCATACCTTGAGAAGACAAAGCATCAACCAACCTCTCCATAGAGGTCCCGTACTCTTCTGAGTCTTTGTACTTTCTTATAAGTACGCCGTCATCCTTTTTCTTAGGCTTTGACATTACTTCTTCTTTTTGCCGTAGCTACCCAGGCTGTTCAACAGACTCTTAGTCCCTTTGACTTTCTGCTGCCGCTCTAGGTCGTCCTGATGCAGCGAGCGTGCCTGACCAACGGCGCTGTTTAGTGCCTTCCTGGTGATCCTACGGATATCTCTTTTTTTCTTTCTCTTTGCTTTCTTCTCATCCCTGGTCACGCCCCTTCCTTTAAGGACATCAGCTTGAGTAACTTTACCGTCACCCGTCAGGTCAGGGAACTTTCCTCCCTTATCATAATTTCTTCTTAATGATCTCATACTGCAAATATAATAAAGATAGTTTTAGCGCCGTGCACAGCTTCGTTTATTGAGTGACGCTTATTAGTTTCTGTCTAGTGCGTGTACGCACTCTATAAGACATCTACTTCGATATAAACAGCTTCGAAGCTTTATCGCTAAAAGAGCTTTGGCGAAGTTACAGCTTTTTTCTTACAAAGTCAAGTGATTTAATATGGTTTAGGTAATACAGTATAACACACTGAAAGGCAAAAGGTTAAACACCGATTAGTGATCTTATGGTTTAAGTAAATGATTTTTGATCACCTCGAAAAAAGGGTTTGTAATGCATACCGTGGGGATTATATAGGTATACACACGCCGCACATACACGTCCGAAACGCAGCGGCAGACCCCCGTGGGTCAATCGAGACGGATGATTCCGCATACATTACAGGTATTGACAGCAGCTATTCCACTGATTTGCAACAGGTTAGCCCCTTCTACTTCAAGCAATTGTCGAAGCGAATCCGCTTAACCCTCTGAAAGAGAGAGGGAACAATCACACCACCTAAACCAAAATGTAACTAACCTACCTCACCCTAGGGGTGACACTTTACGCCTAAGGCGTTAGCCCTGCCGACGGAGACGGAGACGCCTAATGCAGCAGGTCTGCCTCATCATGCGTATGCGATCTGATGGGGTATATACTACTACGTAGTAAAAAAACATCAGGCAAAATAAATTTGGAATATCGAAAAGTCCGTTATACCTTTGCCGAGCCGATTGGAAAATCCGATTGGTTCAACTGACCCCTTAGGGGGTCACTCAAAATCTTTATCCATGGCTAAAGCCAACCAACTCCGTGTAGAGTTACTGCAAGCAGTAACGAAGTCTGTCAACAAAGTGTCTTTCAATCCTAGCAAGGCTAGGAAGGATGAGGCGTTCAAAGCTATCGACTCTCTTCGAGAGTATGTCGAGAAGCAGTCCAAACCGAAGGTTTCTAAACCGAAGGTTTCCAAGCCTAAGGCGAAAGCCGAGGTTGACCAAAACCATCTCCTTGAGATGTTTGCTGAATTCATGAGACAACAACAAGTTGTTGAAGAGTCTCCAAAGAAGCCGAAGGCTACTAAGAAGCCGAAAGCTAAAGCTTCAAAGCGTAAGGCGAAGCCGACCAAAAGAACTCCTTCGGAGATAGTCGCTGACTCCGACGAGATGAAATCTCGTAAGAGAGAAGTTGGTGTAATCAGCAAGGCTGATAAGAAAACGGCAAATGTCAGCGAAGCTGCTGAGAAAGTCGCCTCACTCGGAAGGCACAACGCTGATGCTAAAGCATCCAAGTCAGTCAGCAAAGCTGAATTGACTACGGAGTTCCGTCGTCTGAAAGACGAAAGTCCTGAAGATGCTGTCCGCCGTCTTAACGAGTTAAGAAAGCGAGCACAACTAGAAGCCGAGCTTCTAGCGGAGATTGGCAACGAAGTTGTCGGTCAAGTTGAAATGAATTTCTAATCGAAGATCAACGTATATACCTAACACTTAACACGAAGCATCCCCCTTCGGGGGGTTGTTTCATCAAAATCTCTTATCTATGATAAATTTCCCATCCACCGACCACGAAGAACTTATTCAGGAACTGAATGAGACTGCTCAACGATGCAACCTAAAGGTTGATTTCAAATACCTCAACTCCAAGGAGTTCAAGGAGCAATGCAATCAAGTATTGATTGATAAAATAATGAATCTGATTCATCAGATGGACAAGGCTCACGAATACTTCGGAGATATATATCTCCCATTCAGTCGGCTTGACGCCTTAGACGTCAATGCGGCATATGACATATGTGAAGAGATGATGAATCATCTCGAGCCGATTGGAGATGCATTAGAGATACTCTCTAATCGAATGGAGTTGCCAATCACTGGAAACGATGCTTATGAAAAGTACCTTAATCAGCTTGCTGATTATACTCACCCCTCTGAAGCGTAAGGCGTTAGGCATACTGATGAGGCTTCAATAGCCGAAACCCCCTTAGGGGGGTCTATGTCAATCTCAAATCTTTATTATCTATGATAACATCATGGTCTCAGCTTAAGCTGAATGATGCCACAAAGCGAATCGAGACTCACGTGGGGCGTGCTACGCCTCAGGAGTTACGCGAAGGAATGCTGTGGTATAGCGATGCAATGAGCTTCGCTCAAACTTTATCTCATGCCTTCGACATTACTAGAGTAATGGCGGCAGGTATCATCTCAGCTTTGTCACCAAACAACAAATGGGAACGCAACAAAGTTGATGCTTGGAACCTGTGTGAGGCATATGCAAAAGGCTTAAGCCTTGATGATTTCAAAGTTAGCACTTACAACTCTAACAAGGTTAGGGCTTGGAACATTCGGAGCGGTGAAACCGAAATCACAAAGGAATCTCGTAAGACGTATGCATTCGCCTTAAACGTAGGAGATCGTGACGAGTCAGTCGTAACGCTTGACAAGTGGATGGCTAGAGCCTTCCTAACAACTTCGTTGAAGCCTAAGAAAACACTGGAATCGTTCACTCCAAAACAATACGACAGGCTAGAATCTCACTTCGTGAACGTCGCGAAACGCCTAGGGTATAAGCCTTACGAGTTGCAGGCTATTGTGTGGGTCGTCATGCGAAACCGATGGCTCAAACTAACTGATTAACAATCAGTTATAAAATTAAATTTGGAATAACGGAAAGTCTGTTATATCTTTGCAGTCGGCAATTCAGCCAACCTCTTCAAAATCTTTATCCATGGATTACAATGCAATCCCCCGACTCCGTGCCTTACACGTTGAGTTTTTCAGCCCGACAAACACCAAAGGTGCTAGGGTTAGAATCAAAGATGAGCGAAACAACGTCACTAAGTGGCTCTCATATGACTATGAGATAGGCAATATCGCAGGACAAGCATATGCTTATCTGAAAGAGCAGGGAGTCATCACAGATGACAAGGATGAATGGGGCATCAACGACCCTATCGAAATACACCCTGTTCTCATGCTACATGATACACGCCGAGGATACACCTTAGGCGTTCCAAACTTCGAAACCCCAATCAAATGAACAAAGCAAAATTGCTAGAGCAAATGCTCTTTGACGCTGAGGTGTTAGGCTTAGATGTATTGTGTAACACGTCGGAATGGGACGAGTTAAACGTAGACGAACAAATGCAAATCCAATTAAATTTTTCATAAATGAAGTTACTAACTGAAGTTGAAGACACACGTATGCTTGATATGCTGTGCAATGGTCTCTATGGTGATGATATCTTCGATATCAATGTCGAGTCCTACGAAGTAGCAAGTAAGTGGTGCAAAGAAAACCCGAAGGCAATCGAAGATTTATCAATGCCGCAATGTTATGAGCCTCGTATATATGCATATCTGAGATCAGATAAGGCGAACAGCATAAAGATTTACGACAACTATAGCGATGAAAATCTTGAGTTGACTTGGGACGGAATGGTAAAGGGGATGCAACTCCTTGCCTCAAATTACCAAAGGCACTTCAGCGATTTGATGGAGGGCAACGATGACTTTTACACGGCTAACTCATGGTTGCAATTGGCGTTACTAGGTGATGTCGTATATGGATAACGCTTAACACGATGCCAAACCACTTCAATGAATTTAGCGTTGATGAAATCATCGATGCTTACATACACTTCTCTTATTCAAATGACTTCGAAGCCTGCAAAATGGTTTCGGATGCCTTTGACAGCAAAACTAGTATTAACCTTGTTAACTTCTCAATACAATGAAAACTCAAGAACAAATTGACGCCTTAAACGACCGAACTAGAACCTGCGGAGGATTTGAATCCGCTCTAATCGACGCATATATGAAAGCCGACGGAGGCAACTCCAAGATATTGGAGCAAGCCTTTAAGGGGACTAGATTTGACCTAACTAAATACTAAGCATATGTGGAGAGACGGATACGACTACCCCTCAGACGAAGAGCCTGAGGAGCGAGACTTCTTTGAAGAAGCGGACGAACAGCATGACAGATACCAAGATGAGAAATTATGAAAATAGAATTTATGAATGAACGCCTTCCTATCAGGAAGGGAACAGGGGTTGTTTATCGAGGGGGATTCGGTTCTCATGAGAGAACCGTGGCAAACGTGATAGCAGTCGAGCAAACGCTTAACCCCTCAGACAAGTATGGGCATGAGGTGGATGAGGTGTTACACCTTAGGGACAATTACGTACTCACCCTAGACGATGGGCATTGGTGCTACTCTCATCAAGTCGATGGGGTGGTTGTAACTGACTGTAACTCATAGAGTTAAAAAAATAAATTTGGAAGTTAAGGATTCTTTACATTATCTTTGCGGTGTCAACATCGACAAAATCAAAATCTCAATTACATGAAATGTACACACAACACATTGACCTCCCTGCTATCTGCATGGGACAGACTGGAAGTAGTCGGAACCAACCCCGACAATCACAAGTCCATACTCACGAAGACCATCATGAGCCACCCAGAAGAGTACGGATTGAACGAAGTCAAGATAGCTATCGAGTATCGAATCGAAGATAGCAATCATATGACCGCCCCGTATATATATGCATTCCTCGTCATGTACGATCAAAACGGACACCGAAGAAGCGTAATCAAGAATGGCTCATGGGGTTGTCATGGTGATGATATGATGGAGTTCAAGCTGTGGTTTGCAAAGAAGTTGCGGGATGCAAACGACTTGCAAGAGCAACGCATCGAAGATACACAGGACAGAATCACTAAATTCCTGTCATAACGAATCCCAATGAGTGTGAGTTAGGCGAAACCAACCACTGCAAACGTAGGCTATATGGCGTGTCTACGGCTCATTACATACAAGCAACTACATCAATCACCTTGCTGAGAT
>Ga0181394_1000030_pt1 | contig 49015 bp, 69 predicted proteins | sample 17SPOviralmetaG_FD_130123 | JGI IMG/M metagenome (GOLD analysis project Ga0181394, IMG submission 130123) | Marine viral communities from the oligotrophic San Pedro Time Series (SPOT) site, San Pedro Channel, CA, USA - 17 SPOT_SRF_2010-11-23 | ecosystem: Environmental > Aquatic > Marine > Strait...
AGTAAAGCCTCCCAGTGAGAGTCCCGACTTCGGTCGGGGCTTTCTGCTTTTTACAAACAACCAAAGTCCCAGTGTTGCCAACCTCCGCCGGTCGCTTCATACATGAGCCAAGCACTGACCCAAATGTTCGCCTCTCCGTTCGTGGCTGGCTCACCTCTGAATCTTCCTCCCACGGCGACTCTGGCACGAGCGTCCCAGAACTGCGGAAGATGTTGGAGCAGTCCAGTCGCTCCGGAACTTGGATTCACAGCGTTCTCAATTCCTCCGCTCTCGCATTGCATCAAAGCGAGGAAGCGATCCAACTCGTGGAGCCTGTCGTAGTATGCGAGCGCCTCGGTTGCGATCTGTCTCCATGACTCAGTAGAGGCTCGGAATGTCCGTGGCGATGAACGCCAGACAGGGAGATGATCGGAAGCAACGATGTCTTTGTATTTCATCAGCGTTGAACTGTGCCGGTTGAAAGTTTCCGGACCGTACACGCCATCGGGTTCCGCTCCGATTATGTACTGGAGCCACCGAACAGAATCTGATTGTTCGCCGAACTGGTAGTCGTCTTGGATTGCGTATCTGGTGATCTGGTCCCAGACGTGTCCAGAAAAGACTTCAGCCTGCGCCGAGTTCACGGACATCAGCAGAATGATTACTGATATGAATGTCGCTGTTGCTTTCTTCATTGTTTCCTCCCAACAATATGTTCCGGCGTTCACCGGTCGCTGTTCTTTGGTATGCGTTCTTGAATCTTGCTTCCACCGCTCCGATGGAAGTCGCATCGCAGACACGTTGATATCCGCCGAGCGCTTTCAATGCTTCAGGGATCGCTTCATTGGACCATTCTGTTTCTCGGTTGCGTCCTTCTCTCTGGATCTTAGTCATGACTTCTTCCCATGCTTCGTCCCACGCTTGAGGCAAAGCGATATTTTGGTCAAGTCTCATCGTGACCTCACGGATTTCAGCCACGGTCGGGAAGAACTTTGATGTCTTGATGATTTCATCACAGGCTCTGGCGAGAACCTCCGGCGATAGATCAGCCATGGCGTTCAGATAGATCCGGATTGTTGGCTTCGGTAACTCTTTCCGAAAGCCAGCCGTCAGGATCGCTAGTGCTGACGCTGATGCTTCTGATGACATACTGTTCCTTCCATGGGTAAATGTGCCTCTAAATGACTGTGAGAGGGCTTAGAATCCATTCTAGCGCCTCCTCTGAGCCTTCTCGTGGCGCTTTCAAGCCGTAGAGCCTCACAGACGCTCCTGAAGGATTTCGTTGATCGCTCCCCAAGACGGACCGGATTCGGTCGGCGCTCCTTCTTGAGCCATGTCTCGGAAGTACTCAATCTTTGAAGCGTCTCTCAGGAGCAGACCGAGATCGTTGTAAACCTTGTTTTGATCGTTGCGCCCTGAATGCCATGGAGAGTTCCGCCAACCAACGACAGCCATCATCACATCTTGCTCCGAGTAATCCTTCAACGCATTCTCAATGAGGCGTTTGCGTTTGCTGTCCAACTTCGTTCTGTTCGGATTCTTCTTTGCTACCTCACACCAAGTTGAGAAAATTCTATCAACGACTTCCTTCTGGTTAAGTTCCTTTTTAATAGTTAAAGGGGTGACAGATTGACCGCCCTCAAGGATGACAATTTGACCGCCCTCGTGGGTGTCACTCTGACCGCCCTCTAGGGTGACAGTTTTGTCGCCCTCCCCGACAGGAATGTCCTCCTCCCAGACAGGAGCGTGGAGACAATACAGATCCGAAGTCTGGCGACCGCTGTCAGTGATCCGTGGCGTGACCGTTATCAGCCCAGCCGAGATCAGTTCCTGCTTCGCTCTCTGGAGAGTCCTGCGACTCGTTCCCTCCGGCATCATCTCCTCCAGTCGGCGGTTAGATGGAAAGCATTCATGTTGAGCATTGGCGAACGATGCCAGCGCCAGCCACAACCTCAACGCCGTTCCTGATAGTGCTTTTCCTTCAGCGTTAGTCGCTCCGATCATTGCTGTCGGAACGATAACTAGTTTATGCCCTTCCCAGTGTCTCACCGTTGGACTATTCTTGACCATGTGATTCTCCTCTTGTAGATCATGAAAAAGTTTCCCCTGATTAACCGGTCACTTGAACGCTTCAGTCAAGTGACCGGTTGGGGGTTTTAGATTATCTCAGCGAATCATATTCCGCCACACCTTGACGGAACGATTGATCTCGGAGACTCTTGTGAGCGATCTGTGTCCACGTTCCTGACACGGCGTTCAACTGTGTGAGCAATGTGCGCTCCGCCAGTCCTCGCTCGCTGGTCTTTGGTCGTGGAGTCCACTGATCCATTTCGTTGAGAGCGTTGATCCAGCCCCAGCCAGTATCTCGGATTCCATCAAGTGTTTCCGAAGTCAACCAGTGACGGATCACATCGTCCTGACGTTCTTCACGGATCCGGATTGCTTTGTCGCTCAACTCTTTCCATTCGCCACTTGGGTTCTTCATCTCACCGCCGAATCGTTTGCCTTTGAGTCCGGCGACTTTATGGAGTGGAATGATTTTGTTGACCAGATATTTGGCATCTTTGAGATTGATCTTCATGTCCAGAAGTCTCTCAATTTCTTCGTCAAGTTTCTCAGCATATGCCACAGCGATTCCCAGAGCCTCTCGTGCTTCCTCAAAGCGCTGATCCATGTGTTTGGAGTGCTTGAGAACGAACGATGATTTGGCTCCCCTCATCATCAACTGGACGGCGTTGTTGCAAACCGGTCGGAGCGGAGTGTTTGCGAACCGGAGTCCGGAACTCATATCAAACGAGTTCATGATCGCTAGGTTCGCTTCAAACTCTCCTGACTTGGGCTTGAATGGTAACGCTCCAACGAGCCAGCCGACAGCGCCCTTCCGCATTGTTCCTCCGGCGAGCGGAGACCAGCCGGTCCCGACGAGCGCCTCAAGGAGCGGTATTGCGTCACGATGCTGGAGAACGTGGTATCTGTTCCCAACGAAACCAAGAGGCTCCATGGTGTCTATTCTGTATGTAACTCTTTTGTTCGGGAACGGAACTGATATTGCTTCATATTGGTTTACTGGAAGATCCACGATCGCATCAGTGATCCCGACTGTGTAGTCAAGACCGCTGGCGACCATGGCTTCATTGATCGTTGTTCCTTCTGGCAACCGTGTTCCGATCGTGGACCACGGCGCTGTTCTTTCTTCTGCTAATTTCATTAAAACATCTCCTCTTGTTCTTGGGCGACTTCATCGCCTTCAGTTTGTTCTTTGAAGTCTTGCTTCATTTCTGCCATCGTTGTCGCTTGGCGAATCAGAACTTGCAGTTCTTCATCAGTGACTTCCTTCGGCATGTCATCAGCGTTGGAGCGATCTCCCCAGATCTCAACGGCGAGGTCTTTGTCTCCATTACATGCTTCCAGAAGTTTGGTCTTTGCTTCAGCGAATGTGTGCCACATGATCTCTGGAGCGAACGGATCAATCTCTTTGACTTCAGAAACTTCAACCTCAATCACTTCACCTTCCGGATCAGTGTCCGCTCCGATCTCCTCCGGAACGTATCCGGCTCCGAGAACAACGTCACTGAAAAGGTATCGGCAGAGTTTACTGACTGCTCGCCATGTCAGCATGGCGTTCTGATACTGCTTCCAGTTTCGCTTCCCTGCGAGTCCTGCTGACTCAGCATCACCGACGCTGAATCTTGACTCATACACGTCTCCGGTGTCGTGTCGTTTACCGATCGCAACGACCGCATCTGGTTCCTCTCGGAAGTCAACGGAATGTCCATGGAGTCGGACAAGTCCCAGCATTGCTTCCGGTCGGAGCGACGCTGAACCTTCTATAACATGATAGTTCCGCATTGAGGTCATCACGTCCCAGTTGAACGCACGCCCAGCGAGTCCTGAAGCGATGATGTCCGCTGACTTGCCACGGTACGCTTTCGGAACGATGGAACTCTTTGCAAGAACATCAGCCTGCTTCACGACCAGTTCAAAGTGAGCCTGCTCACTCATCATTGGAGCGCCTTCTTGTTTCACGATCTCGCTCATAGTGAACCGCCTTGAGTGATCTTGACCGTGGTGTCCCATCCCTTCACACAGAACTCGTCATCGTCAATTCCGATTGCTTTCAGTTCGGTCCATCGTGGTTCCATTCGGAAACATTTGTTGTACAACCGGTTCCGGCTTTCGTGAACGTCAACCAGTTCACCGGTGTCAGTGTTGACTCTGTGTTTGTTCTCGTTGGCGATCTTGTTGACTGCCATGACGAGCGCTTCACGATCAACGTCTTTGCGAGTTGATTTGTTCACTTGCTCAACGCTGACTTGAACGCCGGTCGGTAATGCTACGACCGCCATTTTGTTTCCGTCAGATTTCATTTTCTCTCCGACTGATTTCTGGATCAACCCATTTATGTATCGGAGATGCTTCATGCTATTCGTTAAAGAATGACTTGTTGCAATCTTTACCTCTGGTGAAACTTCTTGCTTTTCAATTTCGTTGGTGAGTGTCTGAGTTGCATCTTCAATCTGTCGGATCGCTTTGAGGACTGCACCGTCAATGGTGATGTCATCTTGTTGGATCTCTTTGGTTTCTGATTCCATCAGATTCCTTCCTGTTTCATTTCTCATGCCAGACTTTGGCACGACTCCCAGACTAAAACATGGCTGTGACATTCCTGTGGCGATTTCACCGATTTCAATGTTTTGTGTTTTTTTGGCGTTACTTTTCAAAGAAATTTATGGGGTCTGACCTGCAGTTTTGTAAATTTCTTTTTTATGAGTTGTAAAGTTAGGCATTAGGGTCTATCTTGAAAGACATGGAAACAACTAAGGAGATCAACCAAATGAACACAACAGCACAACTCAACGAAGCAATCAAAACTTTCAAATACACAAACAACAAAGAACAAGCAATCATCGGAAAAGCAACCATCAACAAAATCCGTGAGGACAACATGGAAGAAATCCGAAACGCATTCTTGACAGGCGGAACGAGTAACGAACTCACTCAAGCAGATATGGAAGCATCAGAACTCGCTTTCCGACTTCACGTTGTATTCAAGATCTAAGCGACAGGGTTGAGCGGTAAGACCGCCACGAGGAGCGAGACCTCACAACTCACGACCGGACAATCCGGCAAACAAAACCACCAAGATCAGAAGGAGATCAAAATGGAATACCAAGTTAAATTTGTAAAACAAGAAAACCAAGGATTCGTCTTTGAGTTTACGAACAAAGCAACAGGCGAATCATTTGAGGTTGCTCACACTTCACTCTCATGGTTGAGTGAGGACAAGACCAAGTTCGCAGACTTTATCCAAGCCAACCCAGACGTAATCTTTGACATCGTTCCAGCCGGAGATAAATACGATGATGGCGTGGATCATTGCAGAAGGCTCATCAATGGCGCAAGGCTAGAACTTAAGATCCGAGCATATGATCTTGAGCCATGCGAAAGAGTACGAGCCAAGGAAATCATCAAAGCAGATCGTGAAGAAATGCTCATTGAACTCAAGTGGAAATATCAAAGAAGAAGCCACTACGCAATGGACAACCCAGTATCAACCACCGAGTTGAAAAAATGGGTCATGGACTGGACACACAGCATGAACAACGATCACTCACTAAAACTAGCGCTAAACGAAAAAGGCGAACTGTTCTAACCAAAAGGACTGAGAGGTAACGCCTCCTCCGAGTTCATGACTCGGCAGTCCACGACCGGACAATCCGGATCACAACCACCAAGATCAAAAGGAGATCAAAATGGAAAATATAATTTGCGGATATTGCGCTAAGGAAACACCAAGAGAGGAACTAGAAAGCGGAGGTCGGTATCAAGGCTGTTGCCTACCATGCCAAGAAGAAATGAAAGAGCAAAACCTATAACCACAAACCACCAAGACCACAAGGAGGTCAACATGAAAGCATCAACCACTAATCGGAAAGTAGAGTACTCAATCAACGGCAGAGTTCTTGAATATCGGACTGTTGAGGAAGAAGCACAAGTAGTCCAAGAGGAGCGGAACAATGTTCATCGCTCAGACAGACTCCGACTCGCCACAATTCAAAACGAATTGCGTGTCGCTGGAATCCAATCCGGCAACAAAGAACTCTCTCAGATAGCGAATGCGATTGACAGCGCTATCCATTGGGAGGGATTTCCAAAAGGCTACACAGCGGATCAAGTTGCTGTCGCTCAGGAACTCCACATTGCTTCCAGAGGAACAGACTCCAGCACCTTCGCAGAGTCAGCCATGCCAGTCCTTCTCAAGGTCATGGTTCTACAAGATCTTGAAGGACTAAGGAGATCAAAATGATTGACGGAATGAGAGCAACAGTGATCCAGCCATCAACATATGAATGGCAATCAAAGTCAGCGTGTCGCACAGAAGATCCATCATTGTTCTTCACCGAGACCGGACAATCATCAGGACCAGCGAAAGCGATCTGCGCTCAATGCCCAGTCGTGTTTGATTGTCTGCTGGACTCACTGATCCACGGAGACCGGTTCGGGATCTTCGGAGGACTGACAGAGCGTGAACGCCGAGAAGTCAAACGCTACTGGTCAGCATTCCGAGACAGCGGAGCGGATCCAGAGTCGGCGTTGGAGTCAGCGATCGTAGAGTACGGCGATCGCCACGACAAGTTCAGCGTTGAGAGTTACATTCAAAACAGAGAAACAAAAAGTGAGGAGAATCATGGATGAAGATATTGAGAAAATAATTGAGGGCGCTCCTGATTACCTTCAGGACGCTTTGAGGAAAATGGCGACCGGAGAAGGCTACGTCAAAACCAATCCGGCGACGATGGGCGAGATCCGCTCCATGGAGTACGAGCCGAACGATGGCTTTGTCTATCGTGCGTCAGCGTGTCCGATTCCGTTCAGGGGATTTGAAGGCGGAGGCAACGTTGAGGACTACATGATCCTGACGATCTGGAGTCCGTCCTACAATCCGACAGGGATCACATACGTCACTGAAACGAATGGATATCTGGCGGACCATTACATCGCTGAGAAGTTTGATCCTCAAGGCAAGATGAATGACTTTGAGTTGGGAGCGGTTGTGCATCTGGCGAGAGCGATGCAACTCGGAGACGGAACACCAAAGCCAAAGACAGTGTTCCAAGTCATCACAGAATACATTGATGAGGAAGACAAAGACAATGAGTAAAAAGAGGCTGGCGGTCAACACGATTGATTTCTGTGAGTGCGGAGACACTCGCTGGATCAAAGCGAAGAAGTGGGAAGGCGGATTCGTGAAAACGTTCGTTGGGTACGTCAGTGTCTGCGCTCACTGTGGAGCCGAGTGGGAGAACCTCAGAAGCGAGCATCATCGTCATGAGTGATCTATTCCAGCAACCATCATTTGAATATCAGGAGACAACCGGATACGTCTCTGACTCTGACACCAGCATCAGTCACGCTCAGTTTGAGAAGCGCCGAGCCGGTCAAGTCCAAGACACAATCCTGTCAGCGATCAGCGCCACAGAAACGATCGGAGCGACCTCAGCAGAGGTTGAGGAGCGAACAGGGCTGGCTCACCAGACAGTCAGTTCAGCGATCAGGAACATGGAACTGGACGGATATGAGAAAGACAGGAGCAGAGGCAAAGTCGTCAAGTTGCGAACGATTCGGAACGGCGGTCACGCTTACATCGCCACGGCGTTCATGTCGGAGATCCCAGCGAGCCAGACCATGGAGCCGAGCGTTCGCCGGACCTCGTGGAAGAAGAAACTGGCGGAGGTCATGACGGAGGTTGAGTCGGTTCTTCATTACCCTGAGCCGTTCCTATCCAACCATTTGAGGGACTTGATCGCCGAGGTTCGGGCGGACCTTGAAAACTAACTTTTCAATGTTTTGTCTTTTTTGAGGCTCTTTTTTGCCTGTTTTTAAGAAATTTCTTTTTAGTGAAAACCCTTGGATTCTAGGGCTTATTTGGCGGTTTTGGAAAGAAATTTAGCCAACCGGCGCAGAATGAGTTGTAAAGTTAGGTATTAGGGTCTATCTTTAAGGACATGGAAACAACTAAGGAGATCAACCAAATGGAAACAAGAACAATCGTCGCAAGCAACTTTGAAGTAGGAATGAAACTTGTTCACTGTGGCTTCATCGTCACAGCAGTTGAGAAAAAGGGAAACCGAGTTCTCGTCACTCAAGTCCACGAAGATGAAGAATGGTTTGAAGAAACCACAGAGCGAGTAAGCGACTATCACCAAAACCAAGGACCGATTACCGTAGAGATACAGGACTGAGGGGTAAGACCTCCGCCCAGAGCAAGACTGGGCAGTTCACGACCGGACAATCCGGCAAACTAAACCACCAAGATCAAAAGGAGATCAAAATGGAAACAGAAACACCAACACAAGCAGAAACCAAGATGGAAATCAACATAGGGTTTGTCGTAGTTACAGAATGGGCTGATGGCATAATTGAAACTGAAACATACCAAAATGAAGCAGGTGCTATCCAGAGCGCTAAACAACAGAACAGCATTGAGGGTGTAACCTCCTTCGTACACAAATTGGCACTCGGTGAAGCAATCGCCTAAGTCAAAAGGACTGAGAGGTAAGACCTCCGCCCAGAGCGAGACTGGGCAGTTCACGACTCGGAACAATCCGAATCACAAACCACCAAGATCAAAAGGAGATCAAAATGAAATTACAAAATGGAGAACAACTAACTGTAAACATAGAAATCAAACTTACAGAAGGTGACATTCTAAATTTATTCAATAATTGGAAAACAATGGACCAAATCTCAGAAGATCAAATACGAGATCAAGTTGTTTCATTCATTCAAAATAGAACAGTATTCAACAAAGTTAGTTAATCAAAAGGACTGACCGGTATCACAACCACCAAGAAGGAGAAACTAATGCAACCAATAAAAATCACAAAGCCATCAGCATACGATCCGATCCCTAGGCTCGGAATCTATGCTCGGTGGTACGAGGCGGAGAAACTAACGCCAGAGCAGAGACAAGATCCAGAAGCGCTCATGATCCGAGACAAAGCAGTCCAGAACGCTCTCGTGAATCTAGACATGAGATTCCGAACATACGCTGAGGACTCATGGACAGCGATGGTTCTCAAATACATTGAGGACAACTACTTCGGCTCAGGGGAACCAGACTGGGATCTCTGGGTTCAGCGAGAGGAAGATATCATCGCTGAAGTACACTTGCAGATGGACAGGCTACATGTGGAGAGGAGCAAGAAATGATACTCGCAATCATGAACGTGGCGAATCCGTTGTACGAGTTCTTGATCCTGCCAATCGGATTCATTGCTCTGGGCTGGTTCTGCAACTCGCTCTCTGACAAGTACCTTGAGTATGAAGCAAACAGGAGTCAGCCAAACCCAACGACCGTTCGGTTGTTGTTCCCTCCAGAGGACACAACGCCGGAACTGTATGACTGGCAGAACGATCCCTACTTTTCCACCGAGGAACAGTAGAATAATCTGAGAGCGTCGGTCGTAGAGCGCAAAGACCGAAGCCTGATATTTGTGAGTCGTCTACCCCAGACGGCGAGTCAGTCAGGCTCTTTGCGACCGGCGTTCTTGTATCTTCTCAACGATCAGGCATATCCCGACCGCCAACAAAGACATCAACGAGATCCGCCTTCATATGGAACAGCGTGACCGAGTGAGATCATCTCATCGTTGAGGCATTGACCGTCATCGTTCAGGATCCTTCCAAGGACTCTGCCGAACTTTCCTTTGCCGTCAAGTTGTGTCTGTACGATCACAACGCCGTCTCCTTCTTTGCACCACTCCTCCACATATCGTTTGGATAGAAGTCCAGCCTCTTTCTCAATGGGATCTCTGGTGCGTGACTCTGGCGCATTGATGCCAGCGAATCGGATCCTCGCTTTCATATGGATATCAAAACCGAGATCCAGAACAACATCAATGGTGTCTCCATCAATGATTCTTTCAACGGTTGCTTTGTAGTGGAATAGTTTTCCTTTGCTCATGGTTGTGTCACCTCCGTGATTGTCACATTGTAGTATCCGTTCGTGTCTTGATTGTAGATGCCCAACTCTAGGCGATATGTTCCAGCCTCCAGTTGGCGTGTGATCGCCGAGTCCCAGCAGTTGCCGGACTCTCCGCATTCTTCGTAAGTTCCGCAAGTGCAACCTCCGTCGTCATCTTGTTGGAGCAGGGTTCCAGTTGAGTCATCGTACAGTTTGATGAATGGGTCGCCATAGTCGCTTGGATCGTCCCACGCTCCGCAAGTTAGATCTGTTCGTGCCACGATCTCCAGTGTCGTGGTTTGCTGAATGGTAAATACAAGCGTATCCGGTTGTCCAAATGTGTCAATGTCCGCCACACAAGAATCTCCAACGCCGGACCAGCCTGCGGTCAATCCGCAGTCAATGGTTTGAACCGCTGTCACTGACGAAACTGTGTCCACCGTGTACGGATCACCGATCACGATATCAATGAAGCCGTCAGTCCATTCCGTGGTGGTAGTGTCCACATATGTTGTTGTCACGGTCGTTTCTGTCACCGTGGTTTCATACCAGTAGCCGTCACTAGAATCCAAAGCCTGAGTCGTCACCGAAGAACTCACAGAACTCTGATTCGTCTGCTCCGTCGTCACAACAGGATCCATCGGAGTCGCACAGCCACTCGGTTTCGGAATCTGAGTCGTCGTCCATGAAATCGTCATCATCTCCGGTGGGTTGTCCTCCCTCCACAGGCAGTCCCTCACTGTCGCCACCAGTTCCTCCGTCGTCCATGAAGTCTCCGTCTGTGTCTCCTGAATCGGTTTCTGAACTGTCTCCGTCAAGTCCTCCCAGATCGTCTCCGTTGAAGTCTCCGTCCCAGTCAGGAAAGTCTTGGTCGTTCCCTTCCGTATCTGGATCTCCTCCCATTTGATCTCCGTCGTCGTCTCCGTCCAGAGGGTATCCACCCACGTCTCCGTCAGCGTTCCCCCAGCATCGTTGTATTCCTCCGTCCTCGTCGTATTCGCAGATGAGATCACTGGGGAGTTCGTCGTGTAACTCCTCAGCAGAATCTCCTCCGAAATCAATTCCGTCCCGATCAGGACCGGCTCCGGATCCCCAAAAGGGTCGTCGTCATCAACTCCTTCAAAGTCGTCCCATTCGGTCGCTTCCTCAATGTAGAAGTCAGCGTCATAGTCCTCTGGATCCCAGAAGTCGTCATCCCAGTAGTCGTCATCAAAGTCGTCCCACACAAAGTCATCGTCATCGTCGTCGTCTGTGGCGATCAAGAAAATCTGATCTTCCTGAATCTGCTCAATCCAAGTGTCGCCCAGAACTTCCTCCACTGTTCCAGTCGCTACCGCTTGGAAGTAGTCAGCATCAGAAGCCACCCACGCTTCAATCTGATCTTCCTCCGTGGTGAGTTCACCGGTGTCAGCGTCGTATGTGATTTCGTATTCAATCGGCGCTTGATCTTCTTCCAGTTCAGTTTGGAACTCGGTCTCAATTAGGATCTCCCCAGAGTCAGCGTCAACAATGTCAATCTCAATCAACTTGTCTGCTTCTTGTCCTTCTTCTGGATCCTGCTCCTCCAGATCAAACTCAATGTCTTGGTCAGCGTCAGTCGGGATCTCCACCGCCACATCTTCCACAGCGATCTCCAGAGTTCCGCCTTCCAGACCTTCAATTTCCACTTCGCCGTCATCGTCCCACTGAATCAGAGATTGATCCTCCACCGGTTCGCAATCCTCACAAGATTCTTCCGGCTCCTCCAACGCCGTGACCGGTGCTTCAATCTGAACGGATCGTTCTTCGTCCAGAACCAGCAAAGAGAACTGTGTCTCAGCCTCAGCGGTTTCTGGCTCCTCCACAATGTCCGCCGGATTTTGGCTGGTGCTTTGCGTTACGTCCGCCGAATAGGTTTCAACCTCTGGCGGTAAATACACGAGAACAGGATCAGCGGTTCCTCGGCTTATTAGATACCGGTATGAGGCGTTCGGGATCTCGTTGATGAACTCTCCATCAAACCAGCCGAGGCGATTGTTTTTGCCGTCTACGATCCGCAAACCGATTTGTGTGTCTCCGGTAGTCGCAACCGTCAGGAGCGTCCCAGATTTGGTTTGTGCGTCGTTGGGACAGAATGGACATGTGAACGGTCCTCTTCTGGCGCTCATCGGTGTCAGTTCCAGCGTTCCGGTTGATCCGGACCAACCTCCGCTCGTGTCGTTCGGGTTGAGGCTGGCGAGATCGTAGGACCAGCGATCGCCGTCAATGTTGATCCAACGCTCCTGATTCGGGTGATTTGAGTCATATATGAAGATCCGCCACTGATCTCCGATCTGTTCCACACTGTACGGTGTCACAGCGTGTCCTCCTGCCTCTGAATACAATCCGAGCGTGTAACCCAGCGAAGAACCCTCAGAAGCGCCTGAGAAGTCCTCTGAGAGCGTCTGAGCGATCTGCGCCGGAGTCAGGGACAAGAACTTCTCTGCTTCCTCAGCGACCTCAAAAGCGAACTGTGTCGTGTACCAGTACGCCAACTCTGAGAGCAATCGTGGATCCTCCTTGACCATGGAAGCAACATCAGCCACATTCTGATATTCGCTGATGGCGTTCGCATCGTTAGCGAGCCGGAGCGCCAGCACAGCGAAACCTTCGCAGAGACCGTTCGCCATGGATCGGTTCGCCTGCTGAATGAGTTGAAGCACAACCGGATAAGGCGTGCATTGATTGTCAACGACTTCGGAGCAGACTTGATGATCGCCGTACAAGCGCCGGACCATGTTCACGGTCAGCGATGCCGGTGCTTCACCGCCACCAAAGTTCTCAAATGAGAATCCATCTTCCGCTGGTTCGTAATCCAGAGACACGCTGACGGTTTGCTGACTGTCATCAATGACGACAGGGGCGACTGTCTCCTGTTCGCCTCCACCGCTGGAACACGCTCCAGCGATCAGCGCCAGTGATCCAAGGAATCCACAAAGTTTCTTCATCGCCTCTTTCGTTTTGCTTGATAGATAAACAGACCGGCAAGTATCAGAATCAATCCAACGCCGACAAGAATCGGAATAAGAGATCCTGCTGGCGCTCCTGCCAGATCCAGAGAGAAGTTCTTCCCTCCACCGCCGAGCAGATCATTCTCTGATTTGAGTTCCGCCACCGCCGACTCCAACTGCGTGACTTGATACTCCAGTTGAGCCTGATCGTTGCCAGAGTCCCAGAGGAAACCGAACGCTCCGCCGATGGTCGCCGGTAGTCCGAGAATATAAGCGATGTTGTCTTTGATCCGATCAATGAGAGACTTGGCTTCATCAATCCGGTCCAGTGTAGATTCCACAGCGCTGGTCGCTGAATCCATTTTGGAATCAATCGTTGATCGCAAATCAGCGATCGCATTTATGAGTTCATCATTTGTGTCGCTCACCTCAGCGACCTCCTCTTGGTCGGTCACTGTAGGACACTCCTATCAATAGAATATCAAATTTCTCGGATCGCCACAGAAGGTTCTGAGAACAATGTATGATGACTTAAGCAGATCCCCAAAGAGGTATGACCTCCTAGTCTTGGTGGTACAAAATTAAGTGGTTTCTCCCTGCTTTGGGGATTGGAGCCGGTCGGACGTTGTTTCCAAAATCTCCGCCGACCGGCTCCTCCAGTTTCATCAATTTCAATGTTTGGTGTTTTTTTGGGGCTGTTTTTGACGATTTTTGAGAAATTTCTTTGAAGCGAAAACCGTTGGATTCTAGGGCTTATTTGGGGATTCGGGAAAGAAATATCGTCAACTGCCGTGGAATGAGTTGTAATGTTAGGTATTAGGGTCTATCTTTAAGGACATGGAAACAACACAAGGAGAAACCACAATGGAAATCAAAATAATCAACAACCAAAGATATGACTTTGAACCTACTATCATCGCATACAACGTTGACAGAGAACTAGTCGGCGAAGTTGTTTACTCTCAAAGAGAATTTGAGAAGGTTACTGATTGGCTAGAAAAACAAGATAGAGAATATGTTTCTGGATCACTTAGCAAAGCAATCAACTTGACCAACATTGCATCAATCCACGAACTCGCTAAGAAACTCGGTTAAGGCGAAGGACTGAGGAGTAACGCTCCCTCCGGATTCATGATCCGGCAGTTCACGACCGGACAATCCGGCAAACAAAACCACCAAGATCAAAAGGAGATCAAAATGGAAAATATAGAAATCACAAGATACTCAAAAGCATTTGACGGAGCGGATTACAAAAACCGAGGCGTTCACATCTTCGCCAAAAGTGCCCATATCACAGCGACGCAGAGGCAAGAAACAGAAGAAGTGTCAGACGTAAGCGTTAATCTAGATGAGGAAACGAAACTTTACTTTGCCTGCGAAGGCACTAGACACTTAAGTTTCAAATTTGGTGAGACAACAATTCGCTTGACAGCGGACCAGTTGGATCAGATGATTCAGAACCGTCCTGATGTCACCGGAGAAACTTACATGGACATCACCGCTTTATATTCCGATGAGGAGATTGTCAGCGCATAATCAAAAGGACTGAGCGGTAAGACCGCCTCCGAGTTCACGACTCGGCAGTTCACGACCGGACAATCCGGCAAACAAAACCACCAAGATCAAAAGGAGATCAAAATGAAAATCACAAAAGGAACAACAGTGGAACTAGTACACTCAGATCACTTCAATGGGATCATCGGGATTGGAACAAAAGGCGAAGTCCTTGAGGTCTATGGAGATGGAAGTATCAACGTGAAATGGGAAAAAGGCGGAACGCTGTCATTGCTTCCACAACTCGGCGACTCATTCAAAGTCATCAACTAATACAGACAAGAACACACTTGGTGGTGTGTTTCCATAGGGAAGTCCCCGACTCCGGTCGGGGGCTTTCTGCTTTCTGCCCTGATTCCACTCAACGAGATCAGCGAGCAGAGCATCAGCGCATTCTTCTTCCGTCAGAGGCTCCTCAGAGCCTCTCAGAGGCGTTTCTACGAGTTCTAAGCATGACCAACACCGGAAACCGGTATCGGCGCTCCACGTCACGTCACAGCCGTCACAGCGGACAGCGGTCACGAACTACTTTTTCTTCGCCGGAGCCTTTTTCTTGGCTGGGGCTTTCTTCGCTGGAGCCTTCTTCGCTGTCGTTGCTTTCGCCGGTGCTTTCTTTGCTGGGGCTTTCTTCTTCGCCGGAGCCTTCTTCTTTGGCTTACCTTCTAGCGCTTCCCACACAGCATCATCAACGACACCAGTCGGTTCCAACTTGTTGTCATTCTGGAACGCCACAACGCCACGGAGAACCGCTTTGCTGAACATTCCCTTGTTGGACCGCCCAACGTCATATCCACGCTCACGGAGTTGTTCCTTGAGTGCTATGACAGCGACACGGTTCGCTCTCTTGTTGCTTAGTCTTGGCTTTGTCATGTCTATCTCCTACTCGTAGAGATGCTCGTCAGCATCTTCTGGAATATCTTCCAGTTGCTTCACAATGGAAGCAGTTGCGTCACCGATCGGAGCCATCGTGCAGATCGCTCCTTTGATGACTGAAATCATCGCTGGTAAAGCGCCTATGCCTGCCATTTTGAGAGTTGAGATTCCGCCCATGTCCACGCCCATTCCGGAAGCAGAAAGCAGTCCGAGGAATGTTTGGACATAAGTGAAGATCGCTCTCTCAGCGATGTCTTTGAATTGGTCAATGTTTAATCTCATATCATTCTCCTATTTGATAAGTTTTGCCCACGAAAGGGGACCGCACACGGCATCAACAACTAGATTGTTCTGGCGTTGAAACTGACGGAAAGCCTTGTCAGTTTTTCTTCCCCACACGCCGTCTGGGAATCCGCATTTGTACCCTTTGGCGTTCAATCGTTCCTGAACGACTTTCACCGCCGAGTTCCGACTGCCTCTCCTGAGCGGTCGCCTAGCAACTTGAGCGCCGAGCATGGCGATCGCTCCTGCGACTCCCTTCATGTCCACCTTGGTTTTTTTCACCGCTTTGGACTCGCTCTTTTCGCCCTTCATCGCTGGCGCTTGGAAGATTCCATTTGAGTTGCGCCATTGATAGTGCCATGCCTCGTATTGAGGTCGGAAAACTGTTTGGCAAACGCCGTATTGTTTCGCCACTGGAACGAACTTTGCCCATGTCAAACCGGAGTAAAGCCGGATATCAACTGCGTGTCCGTAGTTGTCAAAAGGTTGTTGCATATGCCATGAGCCTTGAAACAATCCACCGCCGAACTTCCTGTCTGGGTTGCTGGCGAGATTGAAGTGAGAATAGCCAGCCTTGCCTTTCAACTTGTTCTGGTAACCGTCCCAGAAATACTTCTGATCCGCATACGAACGAACGCCACTCACGATCTTCGCTTTGCCATTGAACTCACCATTGAGGAGAGCGTCCAGCCGAGCGACGAACGTCGGGTGCAAGAGATCCACTCTCACTCTGTTATGTACTAAAGGTAGTTTTTTTGCCATGTCATTCTCCATTCTAGTTCAAAGGCTTTCAACTGTCTGTAGCCACGACATATCCATCGGTCAAAGCGTCAGCGACTTGTTCCGCTGTGGCGTTGATCTGATCGCCGTGTTGGTATTGGTTAGCACCAAGAATCTTTCCTGCTTCATACGTTCCAGTCACTTGATTGAAATACATGTTGTTCGCCACAACTCGGTATCTAGGCATCTTCAACCACCTTCAAATCAACGTCCTCATCTTCTGGCGTTGCTTCCTCAAGTAGTTGACCCATTTTGCGAATCTGGACTGCTTGAACACAGATCTCAGTTTCTTTGGGGAATCTGTTCTGCATCTCAGCAAGAACCTCTGATGGGTTAATATGTATTTCCACTATTTTCTCCTTATTCTTTGCTATGCGTCAGCATCTGCGTCAATGCTTGCATCTTCATATTCTGTGATGAGTTTGCCATTGTTGTCTGTTTGCGGTGACCCTTTAATGTTATCGTCTTTGCGTTCGCCAATAACCATCCAAGAACACACAGCGCCGTCTGGTCCGTTGATTGTCAATGTCTTTCCTGACAGCGACCAAGTGACAGCGTTTCCTGAACTACTAACCATAGACCAAGTATTTGTGTTGAGCGCTTCCCAAGTTCCAGCAGTTATGTTTGAAACTGTGTCAAGATCAATCGTTGCTGAACTTCCTGAGATTGTAACTGTGCCACGATATATGTTGTCACATGTTGGACCTTCAATGAATGAGTGACGCAAACGCCAGTCTCCTCCTTTTGTTGGGTGAGGAATATCAAATGATCCTGAACCTTTAGACAATGCTCCTGAAACCGAAACAGAACTGGCTCTTAGGAACATGCTGTGCAACAAGTCACCACCACCACGAGGTCCGATATAGAATTGACCTCCATCTGGTCCGTCAAACCAAAGTCTTGAGTTATCGCTTCCACTTCCAGTGTTGTCAGCAAGGATGTCATATCCCTCAGCAAAGTTGATTTGAAAGTTTGATGAACCTGCTGTTGTGTTAAGCAAATTAATTTTTGCATTCCCCCACAACTCAAGATCATCTGATGCTTGATCCCATAATAGAAAAGAACCACTTTCTGCTCCGAAGAACTTCACATCATGCCCAGTGTCATCAACTCCAACAGTGAGTGTTCCAGTCATTGACGTGTTTCCTGTTACGTCAAGAGAACCGGTCACGTCTAACTGGTCAGCGCTTTCGTCCCATTCCATATATTTCCCAGATGTAGCGCCAAAGAACTTCACATCATGCCCAGTGTCGTCTTGACCGACCGTGAGTGTTGCTTTCAATGTTGTTGCTGATCCGTCATAGGTGAAGTTAGCGTCAGCGCCGAAACTGCCACCGTCGTTGAACTGGACTTGATGATCCGAGCCAGCGACTTGATTTGAGATGTCAGAGGTGAACGCCACTGTTCCTGTTCCATCTTTGAATGTGATTGTCCGATCAGCGGTGGGATCAGTGATCGCAAACGTTGTCTCATGAGCGTTGGCGGTTGCTCCCTCAAATACAAGTGCCGATGCTCCTGAAATGACCGCTGATGTGAGATCCATTGTTCCGTTGAACGTTGATGAACCAACGACCGACAATGTGGTGTCAGCATGGTTGGCGTTTTCCGGTGTCGCTGAGTCAGGGTCGGAAATATAAACCCTGTCGTTCACCAGATCAATTCCGATCGGGAGCGGAACGTTGTCTGTCGTTCCTGATCCTGTTGTTTGGTCAATGAATGATCGGAAGCATGAACCGTAGTCGTTCCAGTCCGTAGCGGTCACGATGTAACCGCCAGCCCGATTGTTCACTTGAAATTGCCAGTTGATTTGTGTCATGTCGTCTCCTTAGAAGAATAGCCTTGTTGTGTTGCCCAGTTCTGAGAACGCCGAGTACGTTCCAGAGCCGTCGTCCAGTGTCCAATATCCGGCTGTGTCCGCCGGTGATAGTTCAAACTCGGTTGTCCATGAAGCGCCTCTGCCTTTGTGCAAGATCCTCTCAACAATGACCGTTGAACTGATAGCGTTCCCAGCGGACGGCGTTCGCTCAATCACATATGCGTTTCCGAGTTCCGCCTGTAATGCAACCGCCCAGAGAGCGTCCTGTTCCTGTGGGATCATTCGGATTGACTGAACCCTGTTCGCCGGATTCGCTAAACGCCCGATATTGTATTCCGCCCATGAATCAGCCTCAGAAGTTGAAGTCAACAAAAGATCTCCCTGAGTCAGGGATCTGACACCGAACTTGGTTTGTGAATCAGTATCATTTTTCTGACTTCCGGAAGATCCTGAAGCGATCACTGTGTCAATCCTGTTGACGATATTCAAGTCCTCAGATTCAAAGTTGAGTCGGTTGTACTTGACTCTCCCTCCTGCCGTTGATGTGTCAGAAAATGTTGCTGAGATTGAAGCGAACTGAGAGACTCTGTTCAAGCGGTTCAAGAATGTCATCACACCGGAGCGTGACACAAAGAATGAACCGATCTCCGCTGTTTCTATTTGCTGACATTGCAAAAGAACATCTTCCGTCACAGCATATGTTTTCGCTGGGACCGTTTGGTTGTTGGAATCATTGTCAATGTCCCGATATCCGGACACAGATGTTGAGCCGGAGCCTGAACCGATCCATTGAGCCTGATCTAAAAGGTTCGCTACTCTAAGACCGGAAAGTTCTTGAGATTCTGAACTACCGTCACATCTCGCCAGAGATAACGCTTTGAAAGCGTCCACGCATTCCAGTCTCGTCACTTGATCTTTCTCATGCGGATATTCCTGAACCCATTTCTCAACGAACCCACGGAAAATCACATAGGTTGTTGATGTCGCTGGATCAGTTGCTTTGACTCTGACGTGACGCATCGGAATCACGTTCGTTGATGCGCTCACATAATACGGCGATGGAGAGCCAGTGTTTGATGGATCCAAATATCCGTTTGAGTTAGAAACGATAATCACGGCTCGCCCTGCCTGCGTTGTGGATAGTTCGCCTTTGCGTCCACGAACGATCTGGAACTCACGAATCGGATTTGCTGTTGAGATCGTCGTGAAGTCAGAATCCTGAGCATCTTCAGTGATGCCCTTCTGGAACGCCACTTCCACGGTCACGGTTGCGAGAGCCATTAGCCGAACTCCAGTGAAGCGTTCCGGTTCTTGGTTCGGATTAGTTGCGCCTGAATAGCGTCAGCCAGATCCATTTCGCTCAGGACAGATCCTTCAACAACAACGTTGACTGTTGTGCCACCGCCGAGGATATTTCCAGCCTGATTCAAGGGTATAATTGCCTCTGGACCCTGCTCTCCAGCCAATATCGGGAAGGTAGGTCGTGTTACCACGCCCCCCTTTGCCATCGGTATTGCACCGCCAAGGAAGCCGGTGATTTGCGCTCCGAAGTTCGCCAAACCTCCTGCCTGCGTCACTCCATCAAGTAGCCGTTGTAGACTCGGCGTGATCTCAGCGCTTCCGGAGACAATCAATTCACGGTCGTTGATAAGCCCGATCTGCTCATACGCATCATCAAGGAGACCATTCAGCAAGTCAAACTGTTCGTTGCTGATGAGGTTAGCGTCTTTCAGTTCGTCAATGTAGCCTCTTTGATCTTGGAACTTCGTGTTCACTTCGTCCATGGGCAAGTCAACAAGTTCTGAAGCGAAGTCATCTAGTTTGTCCGTATAATCCGCCATGGCGTTGAGAGCGTCTCGTGATTCCTGAGTTTGAGTTCCGATCTGACCGTTGGATTCGGTCAACGCTTCTGTCAGTTTCTCAGATGCTTCAATGACATCAGCCTCAGCGAGAGCGACAGCGAACAGGGGATCAGCGAGTGAACGCAACTGATCTCTCAACTCGTTCGTGAGATCAATCTGGTCTTGCATCTTCTGATTCGCTTCTTCTATCTCCTGCGCTAGTTCTTCTTCGCTCTTTGCGACTTCTTCGGTTGCGTCAACCATGTCCGGCATCGTGAAGCCTGAAAGATCGCCCATCACAACGTCAAATTCTTCAAAGCCAGCGTTCACCTTTTCTTGAGTGTCTTTGGCTTTGTTCGCTTCAGTTTCAATGTCATCAAGGACTTCTTGGAATGATTTCCCTTCGTTAACGCCAGCAATGAGTGAAGCAACAGTATCAACTCCCAAAATGTCGGCATAGTCAGACATTGCTTTGCCGGACTCAATGTATTCCTTCGCATTTTCTTTGAGTTTGTTGTTGTGGTCGTCAAAAGCGTCAGCAGTTTCGTCCAACGAATACAGAATCTTCCTCGCCTGATCCAGCGACAATTCCTCTGCTTCTATTCTTTCAGCGATGGCGTTCGTTACTTCTGACTCAGCGCCGGTCACTTTGCGAAGATGCTCAACGAACTTGGCGTTGGTCATTCCTGCCAGATCCACTTTCTCTTTCAACCTTTGGAACTCATTAGTTCCACCAGAAAGAACCTCCATCGTGTCCTCCATGGACAATCCAAGCGCTTCAAACTGAGGAACAACTTTGTCTTTCAGGAGCAAGTTGTACAGGGTTTGCTCACCGGCTAATCCTTCAAACTTCATGGCAGTCCCTTCAGCGCCTTCTTCCACCGCTTTGAGTTCCTGAGCCATGTCTCGGAGTCTCTGGACTTGCGTCGCTGTGGGATCTCCAGCCTTGATAAATTCTTCTGTCAGTCCCTTCTGGCGTTTGCGTGCTTCTTCTGCTCGTTTCCGGAACTTAGCGAACGCAACTCCGGCGACACCGATCGCCACGGCGCTCGCAATAGCGATCTTCGGATGAGCGCCAAGAACTTTCCCGAACTTAGACAGGACTCCGCCTGCTCCCTTACCTGCTCCGAATCCAGCGGAAGAAGCCAACTTGCCGAACATTGTTGTCAAACCATTGATCCCATGAGCCATCTTGCCGACAACGATCAGCGATGGACCCATGACCGCCAACAATCCAGTGAATCCCAGAATCACTTTCTGCATGAACGGCGACATGTTGCTGAACTTCTCCGCAAGACTTCCAACGAAATTGCCTAACTTCTCTATGAGAGGAAGAACAATCGGAATGACTTTCTCACCGACCTCAATCATTGTGAGTTTGAACTGCGCCATCGCTTTGTCAAACTTGAATCTTGTGGTTTCTGAAGCGATCGCAAACGCCTCATCGGTTTTCCCAGCGGACTTCTCCAACTCAGCGAACACCGCCACAGCCTGATCCGCTTGAACGCCGGTCAGTTGCAACGCACCAGCCAACGCACGAGTGTTTTCAAAGACGTTCGCCATTTCAAGACCGTTGCCTTCCAAACGTGAACGCAACTCAAGCAATCCCTCCAAGAGACCTTCGTCTTTGACGGCTTTCCTGAAGTCCTGCGATGAGAAACCTATCTGTTCCAACGCTTCTTTCGCCTGAGACGAAGGTTTCAGGATTGAGTTCAGGATTCCACGCAACTGAGTCGCTGAAGCGTTTGCGTCACCAGAGGATCGTGTCAGGAACGCCATACCAGCGCCGATCTGGTCAAACTCCACGCCCAACTCAGAGGCAACCGGAATGATCTTTCCAAATGTAGGAGCCAGATCTTCCGCTGAGGCTTTACCCTGTTCCACAGTTTTCGTCAGAACATCGGTCGCATATGAAGCCTGTTCAGCGCTCAAGCCATAACCATTCATGGCGTTCGTGACAGCATCGGCGATCGCTACCGTGTCACCCAAACCAGACGCTGACGCTTTCGCTGAGAACTCCAACGCCCTGACCGCTGACGAGGCATCAAGACCGGCAGATGTGATGAAGAACATGGCATCAGCGAGTTCTTTCGGCGACCGAGCAGTCTCACCCGATAAACGCTTCACATGTTCGGACAAATCAGCGACTTCTTCCGCCGAGCGACCAACCAGCGACTGGATCTGAGTCATGGAATGCTCAAAGTCCATCGCCATCTTGAACGCTCCAACACCAGCACCAACGATCGGCGCTGTGAGTTTCAATGAAAGTGTTTTGCCAGCCTTAGCCGACGCATCTCCGAAGCCTTTGAGTTTGCCCTGTGCTTTTCCGATCGCTTTGTCAAACTGTTGAGCGTCCATGGCGAGGACGGCTTTGATTGTGCCGATGATTGACTCAGCCATCTAGCGCCTCCTCGTTTTGTTTCGGTTCTGCGCTACTTGATGAGCGTGAGCCTTTTCTTCCGCTTCTAGTTTGTAATATGCAACCCATTCAGTCAGTTCTCCAGAACTTATATTGTTGAGAAGGTCGCTGACTGTCATGCCCAGATCTTTCGCTAGTCTGAAATAGAAACGACGTTCTGGTCGTGTTCTTCCTCGGCTGTCTGGGAATCCGAGGAATCTTTTCCCGAATCGTCTGCGCTGTCTGAACTCAATCCGGATACTTCAAGACATTTGGTGGCTAGGTCGCCAACAACCTCACCGCTTTTCTCGTCCATGAGCCATTCCAGATCTTCTTCTGAGAATACTCGTTTCCCAGTTTCAGGATCAAAGCAACATGCGACAATCATGGATCCCCAGAGGCTCTCAATCCGGCTCAACGCCACCGATGCAATCGCATCAACGTCCGTTGCTCCTTCACTGGTCAACGTGCTGGCATAGATAGCACGCTGGCGAGCGCTCATTGACTTCACCATGATCGTCACTCCCCATTCAGGGATTGAATACAGTTCCGAGTGTAAATCCTCGGAGTTTCTTATTTTGTCTGCAAGATTGGACACTTTGGTCACTCCTTCTGCTAGTTGTTATTTAATTATGATGATTATGAATATGTCCCACGAGTCACAGCGCCGGTCACTTGAAAATCAGCACTGAAGGTCACGACATCAGCCACAGGATTTGAGATGCTGTATGAAGTCATGATCGCTTCTCCGGTGTACTTGACGTTCCCAGATGTGGTTCCGGCTGGACCATAAATGAAGGACCGGCTGGCTGGCTCTGCGCCTCCTGCAAGATAACCGTCAATGGTGGCATCCCAGATTCCGCTGATGCTGATGGTTGTGTTCTTGATACCGACAATATATGAATCGTTTGATGATCCGTATGCTGTTGTCAGAGCGGTTGCAATGGTTTCAGGGAAGTCAACTGAGGTCAATGTGTCAGAGATATTCCGGCTTGAACCACCGGTGTCATCTATGGCAAAATCTGTTGATTTACCGTGTACAAATGTTGGCATTTTTGATTCCTCCTAGAATCTAGCGAAAGCAATCATGAATGTGATGCTTCCTGATGAACCGGCGGTGCTAGCCGATGCCCGAAGGTAACGGTTCACTGTGCCGGATACTGCTTTAATCTCCGAAGTCTTGGCAGAACTGCCGACCACGGTGAATGAAATAAGATCAGCCCACGTTGAGTCATTCGCTGAGTGCTGAATCTTGATTGTTGTGTTCCCATTAACAGTGTTGGTGGGAACGTGTAGAGTCCCAGCGCCACCATTGGATGATGATGCTGAGTTATCTACAGAACTGAGATTGCCCAAAGATCCATGAGCAATGCTGGCTCCGGCGGTGAGTTGAACTCCCGATGCCAGAGCGAACGTCAAATTGGTTGTGTTATTGGTGGAGCATTCAAAGTCGGCGGTCACGGTGCTGACATCAGCGACCGGTGACGAAATCGCATATGACGTTTCGTTTGCCTGAGCGACGATCGCTCCGCTACCAATAGACGCTGATCCTTCACGAACTGTGATGACCGGTGTCGTGGCGTTACCGAGAAGCGCTTGGAGTTCTTCATCGGAGCCGTCAGTGTCGCCTGCCCACATTCCGCTCAAGGATAACGTTCCGGACCTCATGCCCATGATGAACGCTGAATCAGTTGCTCCATACGCTGTCGTCTCAGCGATAGAGTTGTTGATGCTCGTGTCGGCTGATGTGAAGTATGAGGAAAGATCAAACTCGTCAATGTAAACCGCAGTATCTTTTCCATGAATGAATGTTGGCATGGTCAGTCACCGTCCTTTTCTGATTCGGGTTCTTCCGCTTCCGGTTCTTCCGGTTCCGGTTGTTTCTTTGAACTGGTTTTGGCTGGCGCTCCGGCTTTGATGTAGCCGTCATCAATGAGCCATTTCAGATCCTTTGATGGCGCTTCAAATGATTCTCCGACGTTGTATGTTTTGCCAGCGATCTCAATGCTGGCATCTCCTGTCGGTCCTCCTGTCACATGGTATTTCGGCACGCTGGCTCCTTAACTTTTCCATGGGAAAGTCAGCGGACCGTCCACATGGGAACTCAGGACACAAAGGTCACTTTGGGTTTGGTAACATGATAGTTCACCGGAGCGGAGAGTCATTGGAGGTCGCTCCAGTTTTGCCGATTTCAATGTTTTGATGGTTTTGACACTCTTTTTGGAAAGAAATTTATGGGGGCTGACCTGCGGTTTTGTAAATTTCTTGTTTTACGAGTTGTAATGTTAGGTATTAGGGTCTATCTTTAAGGACATGGAAACAACACACCAAGGAGAAAACCAAATGGAAATAAATTTACATCCAACAGCGACCAGATTATATGATAGCCATGTCAATTCAATAGATGAGTCCAGTAGGAGCCGTTTCAAAAATTATGAAACCGCTTATAGCCACGTTGAAAAAATAATGAAAAATTATATAAACGATACTGAACTAAGCCCAAGATACGGTTATACATACGTTGAGCGAAATCTACCAACAGATTCTGGAGTCGTAGACCGATATGGCAACACAATGACATTAGATGATATTTACCAACTGATCGTAGAATCAATAGCAGAAGATATACGATGGCAAAATCATATTCAAGAAAACTTCAGTTAAAGATTTACACAAATAGCGCATAGGAGAGTCCCTGACTTCGGTCAGGGGCTTTCTGCTTTTTAGACCAGAGCCATTTGAGGAAGATCCGCTTCCATTCGTTTCGCTTGACCGCCGATGGAGTAGCCACGCAACTCTCCGGACTTGACCATATTCCAAGCCCAGTCTTTCCAGATCACTCCCATGAACGGAGTGTTCGCTGGGAACTTGTACTTGGTCACGCCTTCATTCGGAACAGTCAACTCGGTTTCTATCGGGAATGGGAACGTCAGGATCTCAACCATCTCTCCGGCTTCCTTCTCCGAGTGTTGCAAGTAGATCCGGCGGTCGCCTTTGCGAACCCATTTCCAGAGAGCCTTCTGCAACGTGTTCTCATCAGTGAACTCTTTGTGAGCGTCCTCCATGTTCGGAACGTACACCGGTCCCAGAGTGAATCGTTGCTCTGCTTGTTTGACGACTGGCAATGAGCCTTCCATCTTTTCCAGCATCGCTAGTTTCGCTTCGGAGTTTCCGAGCGTGTACGGCGGAGCGAATCCACGATCCTCCAGTTCTTCTTCAATGAGGTCGTGAAGTGTCACCATGTCCGGAGTGAGCGCTTTGAGTGTGTGAACCCTGTCGTGCCATTGGATCAGTTCTTTGTCTGTCGCTGAATACACGCTGGAGTCAGCGAACGATTCTATCTGGCGGAGACGTGCCTCTGCTTGAGGTCGTGACTTGTAGCAACCGAACGATCTGCCGGTTGTCTTAGAGCGAACACAATACTGTCCATCTTCCATCACGATTTCTTTCTGGGCTTTCTTTGACGGCGTTGAGTAGTTGAATCCGTATCGTTCCTCATCTTCCCGATCAAGGTCAATTTCTATCATGCCCTCATCTTCCATCATTTCTTCTCGGCGATGCTCCTCCTCGTGTTCCATTTGTTCTTCCTCAACCATTTTCTCCTGAAGTTCATGAATGAGCATCATGATCGGTTCCAACATGTGGTGACAATGTGGGTGGTTGATGAGACTGCGGTACGCCATCAGCATCAGTGTCATTGGATCATCGCTCAAGTCCTCGCCACCGTAGTCCTTGTATTCGTATCCGTATCCTTTTTCTAGCATCATTTGAGTTGCCTCCTTAAGTGTTTCTTTCTTTGCTTTGCGTTCTTCCATGATCTGGTCCCTGATTCGTTTGCTCCACGCCTTCGCTTCGCTTCCTCCCCAAAGCAAATGCGCCTGAAAACCTTTGCTTGGATAGTTGTCATCTGAGGGATCCCAGCCTCCGGCTCTTTCATCTACAGCATGGCGAGCGAAGAACGAATACATTCTGAGGACTGTGCTGGCGCTCAAAGACTTTCCGTTCACGATGTCTCTGGCTCTAGCAATACCCACAGGAGTTCCGCCTCGTTTGCTGGGCGGTTGCTCCGATCTGAGTTTCAAACCACGCCGAGCCGAGGCGATCATGCCAGCGGTCGGTTTGTAAGTGTCTTTGCTGATCTGTTTGAAGCGTGACTTCTTCGTGGATTTCGGGTGTCCCTTCGGGAGGAGATCCGTGTCGTGTGTGCCTCCTCGGAACCTTCCGTTGCGTAGAGCATACAGATATGAGTTGACTCTGGCGTATGCCCATTGATCCGGAGAACTCACTGTCGGACGTACCGATTGCGGATTGGTCCGATATGCGCCAACGCCTCGCTCAAAGACGGCGATCAGTGTTCTCAACGTTGTTCGTTTGCTGGCGGTGGAGCCAACCTTTTCATTGTGGTCCTTGACTTTGTTCTCCAACGCTGTCCGGACTTTCTGAGATACTTGCTTCATCATCGGTTCGCTCCTGTGGCGGAGCATAGAAACTTTGACCGGAACATCACGGTCGCTTCTGGAGAACGTTCCATCTTCGTTGTTGATGAAAATGCTGACGATAGCGACAGGGGAATCCTCTGAGACTTCAATCGTTTCGGTTCCGCCTTCGCTGGTGACCACGGTTTCGGTTCCAGAGGTCACGACTCGTTTGACTTCCGCAATGTAATTTCCCTTAGCGGTCCGGTAGGACACAAAATCTCCCTGCTTGACGGACTCGGCTTTGGTCAATTCCACGCTCATTCTCCGATCCTAGTCCAAACACCACTCAAATCGTTGTAGCGCTGAGGCGCTCTCAGGCGCTCTCTGAGCGATTGACCGGTATATCTGCCCATTTCAACCATATTTGAGCCTCTAGGAGCCGTTCTGAGCCGTCTCAGCCGACTTTGATGGGCTGTTGGTAGGCTCTGGAGCGCTTTCGTTGACTGATTTGCACCGTGGGCAACGCAACCTCCATGGAGCGCTGACCATTTCGGCGAGGAGTTTGCCACATTTAGCGCACCGGACTTTCGTTCTGGTAACTCTGCGAGACTCAGTGACGATTCTTGTTTCACCATACGGATCCTGCCTCACGGCGTTTTCACGATCTGGAAGTTGCACGCCATCATCATTCTGTCCTGCGAGTCACGTTCCAGAGCGAACGGTGACTGAACTGCGTTGATCCTGAAATAATATGTTGAGGTCAACGTCTCGTTGGATACGAGTTGCAACTTATCCCAGCAGTCCCTGATGAGCGTTTGGGCGGTGGCATAGTCTGACGCTCGGACAATGATCTGGACTCGTGGGTTCTCAAACACTGGCGCTGAGTTGTTGCCCATGGTGTCCTCTGGTCCTTGACCGCCGGTTTCGTACAACGCCACGCAAGTATCAGGAGAATCAGGGAGCCTTCCATAGAACAGATTCGTTCCTGCTGTCAGAGAGACAGCGGAGACGTTGGTGTCTAGGTAAGCGCCGACATCAGTGAGGACCGCCATCAGTATGTCCCTCCTGTCCATGTCGTGAACCCAGCCTCAGCCTCCATTCGTTCAACGAAACTCTGTGGGAAACCTTCTGTGTGTTTCAGGAACGGTTTCTCCAAAAATTTGGCTTCGCCTCCTTTGGGGTGATTGAACTCTGTGCGCTCATGCTGGACAATCGCATACGGAGCAGACGGTCCACCATAGGTGATTTCGGCTCGCACCGTTTTCTGAGTGAATGACTTCTGGCGAGTGATGTCCATGGACCCACGGAGAACGCCGGTGTCCACCGGAACGAGCGCCTGCGATTCGTTGCCGATATGTGTCGCCAGAGTGTACATCGCTTGACCGGCGACTTGCTTTCCGTTCAATCCAGCCTTCTTCAGTTTGTTCTGGAGATCAACGAGTGACTTCTGATCAATCTTGAATGACACGCCCTTCTGAGCCATCAGCCACCTCGTTTCGCTTTGGTCCCGACATAAGCGATGACCGCCACTTGTCCATGAGTATCTTTCTTGGTGTTGACTCGCACGATTGGTCGCACGCCAGAGATCGGCGCTGGAAGCGTGATCTGGTCGTCAACGTTCAACGTCAATGAAGCGTCCGGAATGTACACAATGAACTCAGTGTCAATCAGATCTTCCCGAACGTTCCTGTCGGAAGCGCTGACTCTGGTGATGAAAGCATCATATGAGGTCGCACCGCCGGAGAATGATCGCTCTCCGTAGGAGTTCACCGTGGAACTGGTTCGGATATCTACCGAATCCGGAGCCATGTTGACTTTCAGATCGGTCATGAACACCGCCGATGGTGAAGCGCCTGTCATCAGGACGCTCCAAATGGACCGAAATCGGCATACCGATCAACGGTTCCGCTCGCTCCGTCCCTGATGTCTACGAACTGACCTCTCTTGAAGTAGTGATCCACGAGGTCACTGTTTGCGTCATCAATCTCTTTGTCCGAGATCGTGATTCCTCCAGCGTATGGAGTCGGCGTTGAGCCTTCACGCAAAGCGAGTTTCTTGAGTTCTTCTGCCTGCTCTCTGGCTCCTTTGGCTTTCTGAGACATGCTGACACGCAGATCACCGATTGCTTGGTCGGCTAGGCGTGAGAACTTGGAAGCGATTCCGAGTAAACAACGATATGAGGCTTCATACAAGCCATCAGTTGAGGTGGTGCTTCCGGTGACTTGACTATTGACCCAAGTGATTTCTTCGTTTGAGAGCAACTGATCGTTCGTGTCTGTGTCTCCGATCAGGAAACGGATCGCATTCAAAGCACTTGAGTCTGGGTCTCCTGAATAAGTCCACGTCATGGTTCGGACCTACGATGTGGAGTGGATAGAACCGGCGATTGCTCCAGAGGTGATGTCCACCCTGATTCCGTTAACTACTGCCAAACCATTTGCGAAGTTGATGTGTTCAATTCCGTTGGCGGATAGTGAGATCTTTGCCAGTATCGTTCCAGAGTTCGCTGTGTTGTCATAAATGATACAACCGGCAGTTGATCCGCCTGTCTCGGTGAATGTGCCTCCGAAGAAAACGCCTCCACCGGATAGAACTGTTTGATCGGAACCGGTCAATGCTGTTGTTGTTGCTGTATTGTTTGGCGGACTTGCCATGAGTTCTCCTGTTCTGTTGTAAACGAATTGAGGACCGGACCGGATAATCCGGAGCCGGTCCTCAAACTAGGTTGATTCAATCAACTGTTATTCCATATTAGGAAGCAACGCAGTTGCTGAGGAAATAACCGAGAGCAGAACTCACGACTTTATAGTCCCATGCGGATTCAATTTCCACACGAGTTGCTCGTCGCTCTGGGAGTTCAAACTGGCTGATTGCTGTGTTGGTCCCTAGTCCCCCACCGACACCACTCCAGACCATGTTGTAGCCTGCAGAAGGCATCATGAGTCCAGCGTTTGGTGCAACGTAGCAGACAAGAGCATCACGGTCTCCGATTTGACTGTAGGAAGCAGAAGCCCCTTCGTCAGCGGAGTTGAATGTACTCATCATAATCAGGACACGATCAAGTCCGAACAGTCTAGCGAGAAGATCCGCTGTGACTGAATCAGATGATGTGTATTTGATCCGATCAGTGATGTCGTCGTTATCAACAAGATTTGAGAACACTTTGTATGACATGACCATTGTGTTTGCCATGTAACCAGTGTTCGTCAAGATTGTGTTCTTTGCGGTTTCAACGTCAGCGATTGGAGTTGAAGATGAAGCGCTCCAGAGTGTGGAAGGCGTTGCATCTGTGTCCCAAACTGAAGTCGTGAAACAGTTGGTCGCCCAGTCACGTTCTTGTTTGATTAACATTTGTTGTGATAGGAAACGAGTTGCGTCAGCCATTGGATCCAGCGGAGCGTCTGCGTTTGCCATGGTCAAGTGACCGATGTCTTTATGCAGAGCATAGTTAGTTGCTGAATATGTTGCTGTGCTGAGGCTGTAGCCGGTTCCAGCGGATTCCGTACCATCGGCACGAGGTAACACTTGATCTCTGAAGAAGTCTGCTTGTGAGTAGACAAAATATTTGTCGCTCTGCTTGTTCACACCGATCGTTGGAAACACTCGTGATGACACGAAAGCGTTTTGGTCCTGCATAAACGCAACACTCATTTGAGTGAGGATTGCGTCTACATGGACATCTTGTGAAGTTGGTTGTGGCATATTAGGCTCCTCTGCCGTTCGTTACATTGATGAACGCTGTTTGAAGTGTGCCAGATGCTCCTGCTCCGATTGCTTGACCGCAAACGTGAACAGTTGTCTCAGAACCGAGTGAGATTGGTTGCGCCTGTCCATCTGCTGAAGTTCCGATGACATCGCCAGATGCGAGAGTCGCATCAGCGCTGACTTTGGAAACTCCGAGACAGCGAACGATTGCTTGCTCTCCGGATTCTGGATTGTTTTGCAGAACACCGATTGGTTTATCGGTAACTGCCCCACAAACAGTGACTTGAGTTTCTGACGATAACTTCACAAAGTAATACTGCTTCGCTGATAGATCAGCAGAAGCGGTGAAGAAACCAATGTCAAAACCTTGTAATTCATTCGCCATATTAGATCACCTTTTCTTCTATGTAGCGTTGATATAGGTCTGGTTGCCTTTCAGCAACAACGGTGATTGCTTTTGCAAAATTTTCTACTTCGCCGGACTCAACGAGTTGTTTGGCTGTAGTTTCAATTTGTGCATAAGCATCTCCACCATGTGATTCAGGGGTTGCTGTTCCGAGTTCTTTCAGAATGCCAGCCTCTGATAGTGCCAGAGCGGTTGCATCCAAGATTGATTCAATCTTTTCTGCTGACTCTGGATCAGCCGTTCTCACAGAACGTAACACAGGAGCGAACTCTGTTGGATTCAACTCAGGAAGGATAGCCCAGCGCTGAGAAGCGTCAAACGCTTTCTCCATCTCACGTTCTTCAACGAGAGCCTCATTTGCCTTCTGAGTGATCTCCAACTCTTTTCGCACATCTGTCAGTTCTTTGACAACTGCTGAAAGATCGGGACTGTCTACTGAAGCGAGGACAGGAGTTGCTTCAACCTCTGGTGAGGTTTCTTCAACTACTGTTTCTTCTTCGGCGACAACACCCTCATTTTCATTTTCTTGAAGTTCCACTTTGGGTTCTCCTTCAGTTGATGTTGGATATGTCTCCTCATCATTGAGTGACTCAAGAGCCGTGTCCAGATCACTGGACTTCATCACGATCCAGCCTTCATGAAGATGTGCTGGGTGGTCAACGCCACTCGCTTCCTCCACAATTAGGTCAGATAGTTTTGTTGATTTCGGCATGTGAAATTCTCTCTTTGACGAGTTGCCCAACATTAACGCAATCACCGGTGATCTCATTGTAGGTTTGGCGAGTTTGTTGACTGGTCAATGTTTTGTGTTTTTTGAGGTTGTTTTTGGGCATTGAAAAATGATGTCTGACCTGCGGTTTTGTAAATTTCTTTTTTAGATGTTGCATTGTTAGGTATTAGGGTCTATCTTTAAGGACATGGAAACAACGATCACTAAGGAGATCAAAATGGAAACAGATTACACACAATTAAAAGCTCCGATTTCTCGGAAGTCTTTATCCTTATCAGCAAAATTACTCAATGCGCTAATTGACCAACAAGTAATTGATGGGAGAATAACAGAAGAATCAGCAGAAGACATCAAAGAATTAACGGTATACCAACTACACCAAGCCATTGAAGAAGGGCAACGTGATATCTGGATGGAACATCAAAGTTAATTCCAAGGACTGAGAGGTAACGCCTCCACCGGATTCATGATCCGGCAGTTCACGACTCGGAGAACAATCCGGCAAACCAAAACCACCAAGATCAAAAGGAGAAACTATGGAAACACTAAAAATCACAAAAACCTTTTTATACGATCACGAAGACAGAGGATTACCGATGCCGAATATCGTAAAAGAAACAAAACAGCACGCATGGATAGAGATCAACTTTACCCATGCCGGTTACATTGACCTCATGAACGATGCCGAATACTACGGATGGGAAATGGGGCAAAGTGGTTACGAGGACACCGGCACAATCCGGTCAGCACGAAGTCTTTACTTCAAAATGGAAGACACACTGTTACATGAATCATTTGACCGAATGGCTAGTAGCGACTGGTTTCAAAACTGGTTTGATGAAGTAGAAAGAAAAATTTGGGAAAGCAGAAAGCCAAGAAAGCAAGAACCAAAAACAGAAGCGCCCACAATGGAAACACTACTAAGCGAAGAAGAAGACATACTTCGTGCTATTGCTAAAGCAATGGGAGCACGACCTAGCGACAATGCAAGCAAACAAGAAATAGCACAACTCATATTAGGGTTACCTTTCGCCACGCCGAACTCTGGAACGTCATCTATGCTGGACAGGAGGAGGTCATGAAATGATATTCACAGGGGCATATATCGTAGACGGTTTGAGACGAAGATTTCAGATTGAGTTCAACGTGTATAAAAACGAGTGGGTTGACTTCCCTGACTGGTTGCGAGAATCTTTGCAATCATTCATCGGCGAAGATCCTGCCGATTTTGATTCGGTTCATGAACCGTCTTATCTAATCACGCCGACTCTGGATCCTGAGCCGTTGATTGTTCCGGAGCCAGAAGATGCTGGCGAAGATCTGACATTCATCACCGGTGTCAACTCGGCGCACACTTTGGAAGAAGTGATGCTATGGCTTCAACGCAACGATGTCATCACACTCAATGAAAGTAATGGGATTGAACGAGTCTTTGTCATGCCGGAGGATCCGATTCCGGTCACGATTCTTGATGGCTGGGTGGATTAGATTCCGCCGTACATTCCATAGTAGAAACCAATATAGTCCTCATCGGCTTCACCAAGGATCGGCGTGCTGAGTCTTTTTCCAGCCTCATCAAAGTGTGTTGTGATCCTTGGAATGTTTTCTGATCTGATAACGCCGTTCTTCCCTGAATATGTTGCTTTGTCCATGAGGTCTTGGAACGACATTGCCAGCCCTTCATAGTTGGCGTGCCATTGAAACCATTCATCTGTCCCGATCCGAGCATCACCGATCTTCGTCGGGGCAACGATTCCTGTGTTTGCCCAAACTGGAGAGACATCTGCGTAATAATCATAACCGTAATCTTCATAAAATTTGGTGGCGTACTTTTCTTGCATCATGTCCGGAATGGTTTTCTCCTTACTATTTCCGTCATATAAGCCTTGTTTTTTGTATGCTGGATCGGTTGCTCTGCTGGGATCCGCTGTATATCCGACTCGTCTCCTGTACCACGCTCTCTCCAATGATCCGAACGTTCCGTTCTGGTTCTGGTACAAGTGTTGGAGTTCATGCCCCATTGTTGTTTGGTTCAAATTGTTGTAAGTGATGTTGACATGTCCTCCTCTCATATTGATGTCCTGTGAAACCATGAGGATTGTGTCTGGTATGTCGTCCATTTGTTGTGTCCAGTCATATCCTTTTGCATATTGAGCATCAAAACCTCGTTCAAAAGTGCTTGCGTGCGCCCTCGTAGGTGCTTTTGAACTCGTAGTGAAAGTGAAACCGTCTCGTGTGTATTTGTCGCTATTCATGAGCCATTCATCAGTTTTTTTGCCATAGAACGCTCGGTTTCCTCCTGCGTCCCGATAGCCAGCAACAACGTTGTCAATCTTGTCCGCTTGATCCAGTGTGGTGGTTGCTTTGAGCCTTTGTGTCCAAACGGTCGGAACATAACTTGTTGACTCATCAGCCATCATCTGAGCGAACTCATGATATTGGTCCGGAGTTACCTTATCGCCCTTTCTCGCAAGGATCTCTCCGGTCTTAGGATCACGGATCGTGTATTTCAACTCTTTCCCTGCTGACGGACTCGTTTTGCCAGTTGCTTTGACTCTGGAACTTTGTTCAAGCCCTTTACCGAACTGAATCGTGTCACCTCCAGTGTCTCGTGCTTCCTGAAGAACTAGTTGTCGTATTGCGCCACGTTCCGCTTTCTGGCTGAGGCTGGCTCCTCCTCCGAGATTATCCGTCCTTACGCTTTCAAGAAATTCTTTCAAATCTTTTTTTACAATGTTTTCTGCTACTAACAAATCCATTGATTCATATGCACCATCAAGCGTTTTGATGTCGCCTTTCATTTGCTCGGTTATGATTACCCGATATTCACTGACCCTCTTTTGGTATGGATCAAACCCTAGTCGTTCCTGATATTGAGATCCGAGTGCCGGTTCATTGCCGTCAATGATCTTGTCAAGAGTAATTTTGAGACGGCTGTTCCCTGTCACTCTTGCTCTTTCTCTTATAACCTCAGCCACCCTTGGATCAACAACCGCTTTCCCATCGTCACCAAGAACGGTGAGTACTTCCCACGCTTCATCAGTGAGTTGATCGTTGAAGTCTTTGGCGATTTTCTCTAACGCATCATCAACTCTTTTGGCGCTGTTGACTCCATTTCCACGCAACGACCATTGTCTCACTCCTTGGTTTGCTTCAGCGATTCCTTTTGATCCTGAGCGCAGATATCTTCCAGAGATTGCGTGACGTTCGGTGAACTCGCTTACCATATCCAAGAAAATATCTCTGTGTCCGCTTTGGAACGCTATTCGTTCAGCGCTCCCGACCGGATATGTTTCTGATTCAGCGATCAACTCACGGAGTTGTTGAAGCCTTTGTTTCATTCCTTGCTTTCTTCCTGCAACGTCTAAGAGTTCATTGCTGGCTCCACGGTTGGAATCCAGAGGCAACTCATCAAGAAGATATTTGGCGGTTTCATCAAGGTTTGGTGGCAAGGCTTCTTCAAGCGCAATCCAGTCATCAATGAGTCCTTCTAACGTGTCAATGGATTCCGCTTTGACTTGTGTTGCTAGAGAAGAATCTAACTCTGCGATGACATTCAGGACTTCTTTATCTTCTCGGATTGTCTTTGAGACTTCTTTCTTGTAGTCACCGAAATCTCTTGCTCCTGATCTGGGTTTCGGTGATTGAAGTATTTGATTGTTAGCGCCGAAACCAGTGGAGGAGGTGTACATGTCATCAATCTTGTTCAACATGGTATTGATGGCACTGTCATATGTCTGTAATACTTGCGAACTGAGAAACGGTTGTCTTGTTGAATTGTTGATGATGATGAGTTGATCCATCATGTCCACAATGTCGGTGAGTACCTCAATCGGAACCGCCTCTTGGTTACTTATAGCCAGCAAGAGATCGTCCCAGTTCTGAAGCGAAAGTTTTTCATCGGAGAGCGCCCTGCGTCCGGTTCTGAACAACTCTTGGACTTCAGTTCCAGCCTTGATGTCAGCATAGGGAAAGAGTTCGCTGATTTCGGTGTAGTTAACATCATTAGGCAACTTTGCGAACTGCACACGCTCAAGAATTTTCACCGTGTCTGTGGGAAGAACAATCGTTTGTGTCCCTCGTTCCCACCACTCACCTTCCAATTTTTTTCCATATTTGTTTTTGAGTTGCGTCAGTTCCGATTGAAGTTTTTGTCTCGCTTCAGTGACTTGTTCCCTTGATGCCCCACTTCCAACGATCTCATCAATTCTGCGTTGGACTTCCCGTTCCATGGCGTTCCCAAGTTTCGTGATTGCTTCAACTGCTTCGTCAGCGACCGAGGTGGCGCTTTCTTCCGCTAGTTCTGACCAGACTCTCAAACGACGATTCACAGATTGCCAGTTGATTTCTTTGCCACTGTACATTTGCCTCTGGAGAATACGCTCCGCAAAATTATCCGTGTCTAGTTTGATGGTCCTACCAGAGAGTTTCCTTCCGCCGAAGTCAACGAAATAATCTAGTTCAGGAACTCCTTCAGTGAAAGTGTTTGTCGCTCTGGCGGTTTGTTGGACTTGGAGTGTTTGGATTTTTCGGCTTCGTTCAACGGCTTGAGTTTTTTCAAATATTTCTCGCTGGAGTTCAAGTATTTCCTCAGCGACTTCTCTCGGAGCGTTCGCCATGAGCGTGTATCCCTGTTCATCAAACACAAATGCTGAGAAGTCATCAATTTGGTCAATGGCTTTGCGGATCTCTGTATCAATCATGAGGTCGCCGAGATAATTCCATTCTTCAGTATCTAAATCGCCCCATGTCCGTCCAGCGTCGTCCCAAACAAATTTCTCCACGAACTCGTCAATGTCTGAATATCCCATCAGTTCATCAGTCGGATCAGTCGCAACTGGAACGACTTCATCAGCGACTTCAACGACTTCATCAGTGACCGTTGTTGATTGCATCGGTTTCGGATCTGGGATTGTGTCCGGCGCTCCGCTGGCTGTAGCGCCACCGGTTTGGATTCCAGCCAGAGATTGGTTCTGCTGATTAGCGAAGTTCCAGAGGAATGGATTGCTGGCGGTTCCGTCTCCGCTGACAGTTGGCACACCGAACACCGGAACGTTCGGGATCAGGAGCCAAGTGCAACGACAGTTCGGGTGAACGAACGCTGGCTCTCCTTCGTACCATGATTCGTTGTAGGGGATAGCGACACCGTTGAGCGGTCCGCAGATGTAGCACGCATCTTGAGGAGCGGTGATCCATTGCCTTTGCGCTTTGTCCCTGTCAAATAATCCCTTCGCTGATGCCTGATCGGAGGCGTGAAGCCTTCCTGCATTGTTGGCTCTCATGATTTCTGTTCTGGCAATCATCTTGGCTCTGGACCTTCGGAGTTTGTTGGCGTATTTGTCGCTCCGTTGCTGAACGATCTTCAACGCTTTGGAACCGGTGATTCCTCTTTCGGTGAGATCCAGAGCGGTTTGTTCAGCAAAGTTGGCGACAGCGTTGGCGTATCTGGGGAACAATCCATTGGCGTTGATGCCGTAAACCGATCCGAGGCGCTGAGATACAGAGTTCAGGGGAACAGCCTCTGAGAGAAGCGCTGTGAGCGCTGTGGCGGTCTGCTGATATGTTCGTTGCTCTTGGAATGCTCGCCCGACCAGAGAACGAACGCCAGCGATGTTTGTGTCTGCCAGATCCGTGACCATGCTCGCTGACGACTTCACCGCATACGCTTCCGCCGTTGGGCTGGTCCGGTCAAACCGGAACCTCATGATCGCTTCTGATGGTAGAACATCATCGGCTTTGGTGACTTTCTTGAATCGTTTGTATTCTTTGCTCAACTGCTTTGTGAACTCTCGCATTGAGTATTCGCCAGAGTCCAGAAATTGGTCCAGCAGAACTTCCCTGAATCGTTCTTGATATTCTCCTGTGACGAGATGAACGTTGAGATCGTATTGGGATTCGTCGTTGAGCGCCATGGAAGTCACCGGACCGATCGGGAACATTTCAGTCACCAGAGTCTCCACCAGAGGTTTCGTTTCTTCCCAGCATTCCATGATGAGGTCCGCTAATTCTTTCTCTCTCCGGTTCAGATCACCGATGCCAGCGATCCGCCACGCTGGTTGCCCTGACTCTCGTTTCTTCTCAACATTGGAGTGATGCTTTGTGGAGACGTGGCAGTTGTCGTGATGTTCGTGTGGGAGGCTCAGGAGAATCTCTGGAACTCTCCGCCTCTTAGCGACACGGACTTTCACGCCTAGACTTCTTCAGCAGATTCCGCTGGTAGCCCAGCCACCTCTCTCAAGTATGATTCAAGACCTTCATCTGGGAACAGCATCGCTCCGGCTCCGCTGATGTTTTGAATGAACTTGGACAAGGCTTCAATGTCAATGTTTTTCGGTGGCGTGTACCGCAACGTCGGTGTCAGTTCTTCAGAAATGCCGTTCATTTTCAACAGTCGGCTGAATCCATAGTTTGAAACGACTTCGGCGATTCCGTACAGCCAAGCGTCCAGTGAATCAGTGAACAACTGGATCTTGGAAACTGACAGCGCTTGAGTCCCGACTTTCTCATGACCAAGGAGAATGAAATCGGCAAGGAGACTCATGGCGATCCTCTGATCGTATCTATTGATGATCTCAGAGGTGTCAAACTGTCGTGAACCGCCAGTAGCGAGCAGTTTCAGATCATATGCGAGGTTTCCGTCCTCGTCGTATGCGAGAGGGAACACAATCCCTTCCTGCTCGTCCCTTTTTATATTCCGGACGATCTGCTTAACAGCGCTTAATGCCTGCTGTTCTTGCGCTGTAGCGTTGTCTGAGAGGAGATGCGGAGGCACGAGAGCGATTGGCATACCCGCCAGATCACGCTCAACGCCGATTGCTTCTATCTCCTGAATCTTTGATTTCATGTACCAAGGAACGAACGCATTCCGGAGAACTGAGCGACCGTTCGGATTGTTCATCTTTGAAGTTGTGCGGAACAGGAGCGATTTCTCTATCGGTAGGAACACCAGACTGGATCCGGCGAACGTGGCGTACATGTCTCTCTGGTAGGCTCCGTTGATTCCGCCGTGTTTGTCCATGTCCCATTTGTGGATTGTGTTCTGGTTACGGATAGCGAGTTTGCGCCAGCCGATCATTCCGTCATTGTGTTTGGAGTTCGTTTCAGCCTTGTCGGTTCTTCCCTGTCGGCGTTTGTAAACGATCTCATGATATGAGAATCCATAGACCAACATTGACATGATATTGGACAGGGTATCCGCCCAAGTCTGAGACATGTCAGAGAGGCATGACGCACAGAACTCGGCGACTTCAACTGACTTCTGATCTTCGGTGTCTGTCGGTTCTACAGTCCAGTCCACTCCACGAATCATCATCTCTATGGCATGGAGGCACGCCCCGATGACCGGATCGTTGTCTGCCATTTGCGTGAAGTTGGCGTAGGCTCTGCGCCCTTGCAAAGCACGCAAGAAATCCTGACGAACCTCACCGCCGTATTGGACGAGACCAGAGGAACCGATCTCTCTGAAGTCGTTGGAAGAATAGTTGACAGCCTTCTCAAAGTCGTTCGTCAAATCGGTCATGAATACACCCTAGACCAACTCGCCAGAAATGTCACTGAGGTCATTGAGGGATCCATGGGTTGCTTTGCTCCAAAGAAACCGGAACGATCGCTGAAACTTCCCTTCTTCTAGAAACCATCAACTCGGTGATCGCCCAGACAACAGCGTCCAAGCGGTCCGGTGATGGTCCTTCGTGAGGAACCCATGAGCAGAGTTGGTCCTCAAGGTCGCTGAAGAAGCCGACATGATGGACTTTGCCTTGTTCGTAGAGGCTGGAAACCGGTTCGGCTCTGGTTTGTTTCCCTCTGGAAGCGTGAACGAGTTTGATTGGGAGGTTCGGATCTATCATTCGGAGTGTGTGACTGACCATCTCTCCGCCCTGATTGGATTCGGCGACGATCCTGTCGGCGTTGCTTCGGTGGTAGGCGGACACGACAGCGGTTCCCCATTCCAACGGTGTTCCCCTGATTGATTTGTCGTCCAGAACATATCCGTGTCCTTCGGCGCTGACTCCGGCGACAACGATTCCTGTTTCTGCTGATGACTTGTTGCTGGTTGATGCTGGGTCAACGGCGACGATGATTCTGGTGAGGTCTGGGTGTTCGTGAACTCGGTGGCGGTCAATATCTTCCCGAACCCAGAGAGCGCCTTCAACGTCATCTAGGACTTCGGCGTGGAGTTCCTGTCGCCCTAGTCTCGTTCCTTCGTAGCGCTTCAGGATCTCATCCATGAATGTCTGAGCCAGATTCTGCTCGTTCTCATAGGTTGAGCCTCTGGTTGTGTGGACAGATCCGTCATTGATAGCGAGAAGTTGCCTGATGATCCTGACCGGTTTCGGCGTTGTCGTCACGACCGCTCTGGGGTGCTTCCCGATCCTGAGTCCCAACATCAGCATGTCATAGGCTGTTGGATACCTCCACGAACTGACCTCATCACACCAAGCCAGATCATGGTTCGGTCCTCTCAATCTCTCCGGCTCGTCCGCTGAAAAGGCGGTCGCCACAGATCCGTTTCGGAAAGTCACTCGGCGCTTTGATGGTTCATATCGTGGTCGTTCGTCTTTGGGGAAGATCTTCAGCAGTCCAGACTCGCCTTCAATCATTGTGTCCCTGACCGCTGACGCTGTAGGACCAACGAGAGCGATGTGTTTTGCCCTGTTCCGACTGACTTGTTCCCTGATGAACTCGGCTCCGGTTCTGGTCTTGCCGAATCCACGACCAGCGAGGATCAGCCAGATCCGCCAGTCTCCTTCCGGCGTTCGTTGTTTGGGTCTTGCCCAGTATTCCCACGAGTTCAGAATCTCCGGATCGTTGACTTCCATTTCGTTGAGGATCTCCAGTCGTTCCTCATTGGGTAGCCGAGCCAACTGATCCATGATTGACAGCGTTGGATCGGTGAGGACGAGAGCAATGTCGTTCATGTGTACCTCAGCCAGATCACTCCGAGCGCAAACATGGCGATCGGATATGCGTACAGGAGCGAGATGTCAAAGACTTCCGAGATCGTCATGACCGCTACGAAAGCCAGAACCACGCACGTTCCCAGAAATCTCGTCATTCGTTCTTCCTGAGTATCTTCAAACCGTTCACAACATCTGCTCTGTCAGCGATCTCTGAACGCTTCTCCGCCAGATCCACCTCCATATCAGTGATATTGTCCTCTGTAGAGGCATTTCTAAGCGATTCTGAGGCGTTTTGAGGTGTTTCAGCGGTGTTTATACCCTGATCGCTCTCAACAGCCTCTGTGAGCGCCTCAGTCTCCTCTGATGTGGATTCAACATATCGGTCATGTAGCGCTTGAAGCCGGTCCTTCAGGATCTGCCCAACATCGGTTTTGATCTCATCGCCGTCCTGCCCAGAGATCTCCAACTGGCGAGGAGCGTCCAGTCCATGGAGTCTGCGCTTTGACTCCGTAACCTTCAACGCCGTTTCCATAATCCGCAAAGACTCAGAAAGCGTCAGCGTTGGATCCTCCAACATCTTGTATGTCCTGCGCCACAAATCCTCAACACGCTCATTCTCAATCACTCTGAGTTCCGTCACCGACTCATGCCCCCAATATTTCACCGCCGAATCAAACGCCATCTTCGCTCCAGAACGAGACTCATACCCGACATTCTCCGCAATCTCCTCAAAAGTAAGCCCAGCCTTCCGGAAATCAATGACTTTCATGTACTTCTCAATCGTTGTTGTTGGCAAAGAACGTTTCATAATGTTCAGAGTATCAGTGTTCAGAGGAGCGTTCAGGGTTTGAGGGTCATTCTTTGTGTTTGGTTGGTGGTCTATTCTGGTTTTTATGTTTGGTGGTGAGGTTTCTTCTCCTCTGTTTGAGTTTGACTATGCGTTCCCTCGTGGGGAGTGGGTAGAGAAGGCTGAGTGTCGTGGGTTGGAGGTGTCTGCTTTTTTTCCTCCTAATGGTGTTCGCCCGAAGTTGGCGTTGCGTGCTTGTGAGAATTGTTCTGTGAAGCCGGAGTGTTTGGAGTGGGCTTTGGAGAACAATGTTCATTTCGGTGTGTGGGGTGGTTTGACTGAGCGTCAACGGTTTGATGAGAAGCGGAAGCGGAGAAGTGTTCTGTCTTTGGGTGATCTCATTGAGGGAAATGGTCTCTAGGTGTCGCTTTTTTTCGTTCTTCTTTGAGTGCGTATATGTGAGCGTCTTTGTCGTAGCCTCGCTCTGTTGCTGTTTTGCCTCCCCAGATGCCGTCTGTGATTCCGTATGTGATAGCGAAGTTCAAGCATTCGGTTTGGATTGGGCATGTTTCGCAGATCTTGATTGCTTTTCTCCAACTGCCTTCGCCGAAGAAGTGCCTCAGATCTTCTTCTTTGCATTTTGCTTCTGATGTGTCCCATGTTGCCATTGGTCCGAGGAACTCTGTGATGTGATGATGGCTTTGCCGTAACTTCCAATGATTGCCGTTCTCTTTTTTTTCTCCTTGGTAAAGTCCCCTGAGAAGGTTCTTGTTGATAGCGCTACTGTCTAAATAATAATTTTTTTTCAGATAGTGCATCCATGAGATTCCTGCGTTTCTCTTTGACTTCATGCGATCGCTTTCAAACGATTGATTGCTTCTGAAACGCTTGTGCTTTCCTGAGCGACTGTTGATTCATATTCATATCGGTTGCCTCTGTCTGTTTCTGCTTCAAAGTGAACGTCGCAGATGAGGTCAAGGTTGATTGTGACGTGGACCTTGACTGCTTCCTGTTGATTCTCAAGATATCGGTTGCCTGTGTACCAGACATCATCGTGATGGAAACTGGAGTATGGCACTCCGTATTCTGAGCAGTCCAGAGTGAATGAAATGATGTTGCCCTTGGCGGTGAAGTCGGTTGCTTCCATTTCGTGAATGTCAAACAAGAGAGAAGCGACTGTGACCGGTTCCATGGTTTGACCATCTTCTAATTCCTGAACGATTGAGATTGCGTCAGTTACTTCTCCTCGGAGTTTCGCTCTCTGGAGGAAGATGCCCATGTCGTCTTTGATCGTTGCGTTGGTGACACTGTGGAACGCAACTTGTCGTTTGTAGGCGTAAGTTGAGGAAGGGAGTTTGATGAGCCAGTTGCGGATCTTGGAGACGAGTGCTTTGTCATGCTTGGCGACGTTCTTGAGAACTTCCTGAGCGACTGTCATCGGTGTCCTCTTGTTGGCTTTCCATGTCTGAGAGAAAGCGTCAGCGGTTGCGTCACCGTAAACGAACCGGACGACATCAACGTAAGCGTTGAGGAACGCTGGACCATGACCGGCGGTGAGTCCGGCTGGGAGAGCGATACCAACTTCTCCCTTAAGGAGATCCATGCGGTGATCGTTGAGAGCGTGAGCGAACTCGTGAACGACGATCCAGCGCTTCATCATCTGTGGGAGGATTGAGATGGTGCGTCCCCATGCTCTCCAGAAAGAGGCTTTGCCTTTGTCGCCCTGAACGACTGTGATTGCTTCCACGCCGAACTCTGAGCAAAGAACGTCAACGAGTTCTTGAGCGTCAGCGATAGAAGCAACGTCAATTTTGTTTTCGCCGAGTGCGGTCCAGAAGGCGTTTTCTATTTCATAGGTATTTGATTTCTTGGAGTCAGTAGTGCGGTTCATCATGTCCCCTTAAGCGTTGATTCTTCCGTCGGCTCTTGCGACCTTGGCGTATTCTGACATCAACTTGTCTGCTTGGAAGTAGCGATCTTTGTTTAGTCTCCAACCGAGTGTCTCAATGAGTTCTGGAATGTAGACATATCCGAGTTCAGGCTGTCCCCAACCAAGATCACATAATCCGAAAGCGTATCCGTTCTCGTCACATTCTGAGATGAGCCAAGTTGAAGCGCCAGCGCAGTCAAAGAGTTTGACGGCTGGTTTCGGATCAAAGAGTTCATCGTTTGCGTTCGCTACCTGTGAGCGGTTGTGGTTAGCCACCAGTTTTTTCATGTCTGCTTTGGTGAGCATTGCTTGTTTGATGTTGAAGTTGATTTCCATTGTATTCTCCTTAGTTGTTTCCATAGGTACATAATAGGCACAGATACCTAGTTTCATGCAACTTATTTGAAGATTTCTGCAAAAGTGCTGGTCAGCCCTCATAAATATCCCTCCGAAAACAGTCCCAAAAAGACCAAAACATTGAATCATCACTGTCGGATTTGAGTGGACCAATGGTCCAGTCAACTCCAAAAATTTTGCTCTCGTGCCTCCTACGCCTCCTCATTTTGATCGCTCACGATGAGTTGCTCGCTCTGCTTGGATCTGAGCATCGGGTTCCGATCTTCGTACTGGACGTTCCTTCCCTGATTCATTCCCAACGGAACCTCAACAGGGTTGCCGTCAGAGTCAACGATGGATTCCCAACGTGGGAACTCTCCGGTCGGGTAGACATAGATCCAATACTCGTTCGCTGTGTCCACGAGTCTGGACTCGGCTGGGTAGATCATCACCGCTTCACGTTCCGGTCCAGCGACCTCGTTCTTGATCTGTTGCATGTGCGCCCATGGAACGATCGTTGTCCGGTTGTGATTGTGAACGCCGATCTCTAAGTATCCTTCACGCTTCCGATTGTCCTTGAACGTGACGCTGACCGTGTAGCGATCATTGCCCCAGACTTCATCTTTGTGGACAGCGCATCGGATCTCATCATCGGACATGTCAGGGAACTCGGATCTGAGTCCAGCGATCAGTTTGTCCTCCATCACTTTCCTGACAGTCGGTGAGTCTTGCTTCAATGGTTGCCATGGTTTCTTCTTCGTTGGTTTCTTCTTCGCCATTCTGGTTTCTCCTATCTGTTGGTCGTTCCTTGACGAGCCACAACGAACTCATCAACTGGCACTGTCATCGCTTCACCGAATCCATCAAGGTTGACTTTGACGTATCCGTTCTCGTAACACTCAACGACGTATCCTTGATCCTTGCGTGTGCCTTTGCATCGCTTGAGTTGGACATACACGTTGGTCCCAGACTTCAGGATCCGTTGTCCCTCTCGGCGGATCTCTTTGACCGGCTCGCCGATGTCACTGTCGTCAATGACGATGACTTCTTCTTCCTGCTGATCCCATTGAAGACAACCATCAATCCATTCGTCTTGAATTGATTTGAACTCTGAACTGAACCGATGATGACCAAGCACATCATTCAATCGTTGAGTCGCTTTGCTCTCGCCCATGGTCTCCTTCTGCTGATGCCAAGTCTCCAAGGCTGTGAGCAGTCGGTCAATCACATCAAGCGATGACGTTGCTTTCCATGGCACGAGGTTCGGATCAGTGATTCCGAGATCGCTCATGATCTGGTCGTAGCCTTCGCAGTAGATCCTTTGCCTGATCTGTTCTGTTGGTACTTTGATTAATTTCATTTTGACCTCCTTGTGGTCTTGGTGGTGTCGCCTAAGCGAGTTTCTTTTGAATGCTGGTGAATGTGTTTAGTTGCCGAGCGAATAGTCCTTTGGGATTGTGCTTTCTGTTCTGCTTCGCTTTGGTGATGCTCCTCTCGTAGTATGCGATCCTCCCATCAACACATTTGGTGAGTGCTTCAAACTCTTTCTGTGTGAGTGTGATTGTGATTTCTGTTTCCATATTAAACTCCTGTTCGTCTAGGTGGTATTACCTAAGTTTACACTATGGACATGAGTTTGCAAATCGTAATTTTTGGAGATGGACAAAACCGCTGGTCAGAAAAAAAGCCAAAACGCTGTGACCAGCACTTTAAGAAATTTTGAAATTTCTTTTTCTAATTTGCCGATGAACGCTGAATCAGACCAAGTTTTTCTGACTCTCCAACGTTGTCATGGATCCACCGGTGACACAATCGGCACAGCGCCACCGAGTTCTCAACGCTGGTAATTGATCCGCCAGCGGAGCGCAGAATCGGTTCGTGGATTTCTGTTGAGAGTCGTTGGCATTTCGGATCGTGTCCGGCTCTCATGATCTTCGGACCAGCCTCGCAGATCTGGCGGACCGATAACTGATCCGCAACAAACGTTCGGCGTTTCCGGTTCAGTGATGCCTGCTTCTTTGAGACAGGATTCAATCTGCCTCCACGCTTCAGGGGAGTCTTACGCTTGAGAGGAGTTCGCTTCATTCTTGGTCAATGCTTTCCCTGCTGGGTGTCGTTGTCTTGCTTTCCACTCCCACATATCAATCACGTTTGATTCAGTGTCGGCGTTGCGTTCATCTGTCTGTGAGTTCATACCAGTCTGTCCAGATTTCTTTCGGGTGTCTTCCCAGATTAGTCGCTAACCGGTCAGCAACGACCCATGATATTTCATTTCTGTATTTCAAACGCTTGTAATATCCAGTAGAGATTCCCAACGCAAAGGATCGGCGTTCGTTATCATGACCACAATTTCTTCCGATAGGAAATGCGCTGTCAAGATATTCTTTCAATGGTTCAGTCGGGATCCAGTAATAGTTTCTAGACATCATCGGCTCCGGCGATTGTGGATCACATTGTGAACCGTCTGTGGATCAAGTTCGCATTCCTTGGCGATCTCTCTCTGGCTGACTCCGCTCTGGAAAAGTTCACGGAAAAGTTCACGGCGTTGGCTCGCCATGTCGCTCCGGATCTCAAGTTGCTTCGCCATGCCCTGCGTCAAGTCTTTCGCTTTCCTCATCATGGTTTCTGTTTGTTCAATCATTTCTATCCTCCTAGGGATCGGACATTTGCACAGATGGTTCTCAGTGCGTCCATTTGGTTTCGTATCGCAATCAATGATTGTTGAGTTGCTTTCTCTTTTGCTTCAGCGATCTTCCAAGCGTGGAACGCCTCCGCTGAGTGTACTTGAGCCAGCGCCTCTCTCGTGGCGACTGTTCCTTCACTCTGGAGAAGCGTCGTGGCGTACAACTTTTTGTATGTCGCTTCGTTGATCGCTCGTTCGGTTGCGACGGTGGCGTAGTATTCAACTTCTTTGTCTAGTCGGTCAGTGAGGATCATGAGTCGTTCCTCAACATCGGTTTGAATGATCGGTCCGTTCATAATGGAAGCACCTCCTGAGCGAGACGGCGCACAGCGATCTCACAATACTCAGGAGAAATATCCACGCCAATATATTCTCTCTGATGTTTCTGAGCCATTTTGCAAGTTGTCCCTGAGCCACTCATCGGATCAAACACAAGATCTCCGGCATTGCTCCAACTTAGAATGTGATCCTCTGCTAATTTCTCAGGAAACATTGCTGGGTGTTTGAACGCAAACTTGTCAGAGGTTGTCCCATGAAGTCCAACCGAGTATCTCCAGATATTTGTTCTCGTCTTTTTTTCGTTGTAGACAATATCACGTTTCCGATTTACGCCATCTGCTCCTTTGTTGTAGAGCGCTCCGTTTCTTCGGAAACCAGATTGTTGTGTCGCAGTCACCAGAGGGTTGAAAGTTTTTGGTTTCCCTTTTGTCAGAACAAACATGAACTCAAAAGCGTTCGTGTATGCGTTCTTCCTCATGAATGGAGTGTTCTTCTTTTCGTAAATCATCACATCGTGGCATTGGAAACCAAGTTCCTGAAAATAGAGTGCCTGCCTGAAACTGGTAAGAGAGCGACCTCCTTTGATCTTGTCTCCGACTACCCAGACAACAACGCCACCATCTTTTGTAATTCTGTAAAGTCCTTCAGCGATATCTTCAAATGGAAATGAGTATCCCTCATAGTTTCGCATATCATCATATGGTGGACTCGTCACAGTGAGATCAACACTTTCTGGATTCATTCTGTCGCTCATAAATTCTGCACAGTTCGCCGTGTATATTTCATTCGTGGTGATCGGTCCGTTCACAATTCCTCCCTGATCTGTCCATACAGAGGCAACACTGGCTCGGCGAATCTACGCACAGCAATCTCACACGCTTCCTCTTTAAGATCACAACCAATAAATTTGCGGAAATGATTACACGCCGAAACTCCGGTTGATCCAGAACCCATAAATGGATCAAAAACTAGATCTCCGATATTTGAATGAACTTGAACAAAAGGATTCAATATCTTCAATGGCTTTTGATTGGGATACTTCACTCTCTCTGAATCTGAATTGCTGAATGTATAATCCCAAACACTCCCAACGCTCTTGTCCGATGGATAGCCTTTTGATTCAGCAACTCTGTCCGTTCTTGGAACATGCTCCTCGTTGAAAATTCCTGATGTTTCATTTTCTGTGAACGTCAAAATGTGATTGTGCTTATTCGCCCACCATGAAGTTCTCGGATTGCCTAATCCAAAAGACCAAATGATTTCACCACGAAAAACCAAACCAAATTTGGTGAGTCTCGCTACCAATGAATAAGCCAAACGATAATCGCATATCACAGCAAGAGTGGTATCTGATCCAAACCAATTTTCGCACACTGTTTCTATCTTGACTGAAACTTCTTCTGCTGATTCTTTGTCCTCGTAACTTTCACCACCGAGACGGCTTTGGATTTTTCCTGTCGCATACGGCGGATCAGTCAAAATGAGTTTTGGTTTTTGATTCGTTGGTTTAATGTTCACGCAGTCGCCGTGATAAATCGTTGCAGAGTCATCTTCATAAAAAGGATTCATGTCTCCTCCTTAAAAGATGCCACCACAATCCGCAGTCCATCTTTCTCGCCGAACTCTGGAGCGTGGAAAGAGATCCGGCGAACATGGCATGGATCATCGTCAGGAATTATTCCAGCATCAACCAGTCCATCAATTCCGGCTTTGACCGCTGGGTAACATGAAGCCACATCTGGAATGGAAACTTTGCGAGCCAGTAGAGGAGTCGCTGAGATTGTGATGCAGTCCTGCTTCGGGATCTTCGCTTCCAGAGCGAGCCATGCGAAACGCTCACGAGTTTCTTTCACGATCCTTGCTCTCTTGTGGTAGTGCCATCGGCGTTCGGCGTTGGCGGTCCATGGGCGTTCGTTGTCCTCAATGATCCATTCTTCTGTCATGTTTTGATTATAGGCGGACACCTAACTGAGACTGGTGGCGAAACACCAAAAACAATGTTTTGTGTTTTTTGACGCTCTTTTTGGAAAGAAATTTAGGTGGTCTGACCTGCGCTTTTACAGATTTCTTTGTAGAACTTGCATGAAACTAGGTATTTATGCCTATTATGTACTCATGGAAACAACGATCACTAAGGAGATCAAAATGAATGTTAAAGAAATCAACCAAATAGCAAATGCACTAAATGAAATAGAAATAGAAGCCAACCTATACCCAAGCACAGGATTTAACGAAGCAGGGGAAACAGTTATCCGAGTTGGTCTAAGCACAGGAAGTGCAGAAGACTTTACCAGCAACCAAACAATAGGCGAAACATTCCTATCAGTTGAAGATGCTTTACTACTAATTACGAATCTAACAAACGCAGTTCGTAACGCAATC
>Ga0181394_1000033_pt1 | contig 48109 bp, 60 predicted proteins | sample 17SPOviralmetaG_FD_130123 | JGI IMG/M metagenome (GOLD analysis project Ga0181394, IMG submission 130123) | Marine viral communities from the oligotrophic San Pedro Time Series (SPOT) site, San Pedro Channel, CA, USA - 17 SPOT_SRF_2010-11-23 | ecosystem: Environmental > Aquatic > Marine > Strait...
AAATGGTTTAAGATGGTATGTTAGTGGTAGTTATTTAAGTGCAAGTATTCCAGCAGCTTCTTTTTCTAATAATACTTGGTATAATATTATTATATTAAATAATGGTTCTACAACAAGTTTTTACTTAAATGGAGCTTTAATTGATTCTGCTTCTGATACAACAAACTATGTAGCAGCTCCTTTGATCATAGGTGATTACTTTGGAGGAAGTTATGTTGTTGATGGCCAAATAGATGAAGTAGCAATATTTGATACAGCTCTAACGGCTGATCAAGTTCAATTTGATTTATATAATGCAACAACGACAGGTAAAACAGCAGATATAGAAAATAATACTAACCTACCAACGCCAGTGGCTTGGTACAGAATGGGAGATTAATATGAGTACAAAATTTTTAAGTCCAGGCTGGCGAATGCCAAGAAATGCTAATCAGAGTAAAAGTGCTAATTATAGTTTAAATTTTGATGGTGGAATTCAATGTGTGACAGCATCAAATTTTAGTGGTTTAGCTAACAAAAACTCAGGTTCTTTTTCTTTATGGTTTAAAACTACTAACACAACTACAAATGCTGGAAAATGTATTTTTTCTATACCTTATTCTGGAGGTGATAATGGTTTTGACCTTTATATAAATAATTCAACAAGCTTGGTGTCTTATTTAAAAACTACAACTTTTACAACAACTACCACAAACACTATCACTTATGGAGATGGTAACTGGCATCACGTAGCAGTTGTTTATGATGGTTCTACTCATAAAATATATTTTGACACTGTAGACGTTACTAATACAAGCACGCCAACACCAAGCGGAGCAATAGCTGCTTCTACAGTTAACACAGTAGAAATAGGAAGATTTAGCACGAGTTATCAAAATGAATTTAATGGACAAATAGATGGAGTATCTATTTTCGACTACGCTCTTTCTGCAAGCCAAATAACAACTTTGTATGGAACTGGATCTGCTATTGGCAACCCAATGGCTTTACCAAGAACACCTATCGCTTATTATCCTTTAGGAGGATCAGCCGCTGCTTTTAGAACTCCTGTAAATACAGGTGACCAATGGCTGATAGAAAATAATGCTATTGGAGATTATGTTTTTGATTTTGATGGAAGCAATGCACAAAATATCAACTGTGGAAATAATAATTCTTTACAAGCTACATCAACTTTAACACTTTCAGCGTGGATTAAATACACTACAAATGATTCAAACTATAGATATGTTTTAACAAGAAGGGATTTTAATGACAATAATTATATGTTTTATTTAAATAATACAACAGGTACTAAGACGTTAAAATTTGCTTCAAGTGGTGTTGCCACAAGTAGTGGTTCAGTAACTTTTAATAAATGGCATCACGTAGCTGTAACAGCAAATGGCAATAGTATTAATTTTTATATAGATGGCACATCAGCAGGTTCATCAACAATAACCGCTTTAAATTCTATTGCTGATAAAGATTTTATTATAGGAGATGTACCTTATTCCACATCAAATGAATTTGCTGGATTAATTAGTAATGCACAAATGTTTAACACAGCGCTATCAGCAACAGAAGTAGAAACTCTTTATAACTACGGCTCACCAATACAAACTTTAGTTAATATACCTCAAAGCTCTAATCTAAAAGCTTGGTATAAACTCGATGCAAGTGAATTTTACAATGGTACAAGTACAAAATGGGAAGTTAACCAAGCTTTAAGTTTTTGGAAAAACTCTGTAGATTTTAACTTAACTGATTCGAGTGCAAACAGAGCTTATATTCAATGTGCTAATACTACTAATTTAAATTTAACAGGTGCTATGACTATAAGCGCTTGGATGAAAGGAGATCAAATATCTTCAGGCAGTTACAATGGACTTGGAACACAGGGAAATTCTCCAAGTAGAGGGTATGGATTATTAAGAGGAACTAATAACGCTATTTTTAGCATTAGCGACAATGGATCTAATTTCCTTAATGTGTCTTCACCAAGTAACACTTGGCTTGATGGTTGGAATCATATAGTTGGTGTTTTTGATCCAAACTCTAGATTTGAAGTATACGTAAACGGAGTTTTTAGTGCTTCAGGTACAAATTATGCACAACAAACATCTACTAATCCTTTTCAAATTGGTAGTAGAGGTGATGGATCAAATTTATATAATTGGTTAGGTCAATTATCAAATGTTTCAATATGGAACACAGCTTTATCAAATGGCGGTGTTAGTGTAGGAAGTGTAGCCGGTGGTGAAATAGCTACTCTTTATAATGGTGGTGAACCTTTACAAGATTTATTAACAGGACCTCAAAATAGTAACTTACTTTCTTGGTGGAAGCTAGATAATATTACTACAGGTATACAAGATAGTAAAGGTACTAATAATGGTACTATAGTAACATTAGGTAATGGTTCAGTAAGTAAGTTTAATCAATCTGTATCTACACTAAACGGTACAAGCTCAGGAATGAATCAATCAAATCTTGTTCAAAGTGACTTACAAACAGTTGCACCTTATAGTAAATATGCTATGAATTTCCGTGGAGATCCTGACGATGATTACATACAAGTTGGAACATCAGACGCTTTTTCATTAACTGATATGACCATTAGTTTCTGGTTTAATGCTTCTTCTATAGGTGGCAGTACTAGATGGATATGGCAAAAATGCCAAAGCACAGCAACTAATAATTACGGAGTTTATGTTCAACAAATAAACAGTACGAAGTATGTTATCTTATGGGATGATATAGACAATAGAGGAACTGCTCCGTTTTTAGCTTCAATAAACGAAAATCAATGGTACAACGTTACACTTACTATGGAGTCTTTAGTTAGTAAAATGTATTTAAATGGTTCATCTGTTCCCGTTTATGCAGGAAGAAGTGCAACTGCAAGGGATAATTTAGCAAGTATTACAGCTCCATTTAGAATTGGTATTAACGTACCCTCTACAGTTGAATTTTTTCAAGGTTCTATTTCTAATGGTTCTGTTTGGGATGCTGCTTTAACACCTGCACAAATAACAGAAATTTATAATCAAGGTCTTCCTAGTAATTTAAATTCTCACTCTGCGTACTCTAATTTAGTTTCTTGGTGGCAGTTAGGTGAAAATAGTTCTTTTGATGGAACTAACTGGATATGCGCTGATGAAAAAGGCAGCAACAATGGAACTAGCACTAATATGATTGAAACAAACTTAACAAATGGTGTAGGTACAACAGCTAATGGAGTATCAAGCGGAATGGCAGTTGGAGATTTAGTAGGTGATGCGCCATATAGTACAGCTAATGCAATATCAAGTGGGATGGCCGTTAATTCTAGAGGAACAGATATACCACCAACTCCGTAAAAAATATTAACTTTGTAAAAAATCAAAAAATGGCAACAACTTATGTAGTAATGAACCTATCTGACACGAACTCAGTTTTATTCAGTCAGGTGAACCAATCTTCAGCGCAAACAATGCGTAGAAACGTAGCAAATACTCAAGGCGTTTTATCATTTCAGGTAGAGCCTTCTTTTATCACTAATGGGTCATTAGTTCCGGTAGGAACATATACTCACGAAGAGATATTAGTTTTATTAGCTACTCCAGAATGGACACCAGCAGACCCTGAGTAGTGAAGTATAGAAAGAAAATAACCACAAAAAGACCTGGGGTACATTCTAAGAATGCTTCCAAGGGGCAGACGGGATACAAACCAAAATACCGTGGTCAAGGCAGATAATATGGAAGAAACTATCTTGATAGCTTTGATTTCAGCACTTGGAGTCAAGGAAGTGTGGAATATAATTAAAAAGAAGATAGATATCTCTGCAAAAAAAGAGGACAATCAGATAGATAGACTCACAGAGAAAATATCTAGCTTAGAGGTAAAGATAGATGAGCTTATTCAAGAAAATATGAATCTAAAAGTAAAGTTAGCCAAAATGGAAGAAAGAATATTATTAACAGCTAAAAACAGAGTAAAAAAATGAAACTATCTAAAAACTTAAGTTTGTCTGAAATGCTTAAAAGCGCCACCGCCAGTAGAAGAGGTATAGATAATAGCGCCACTGAAGCACACATCGAAAATATGAAAGTATTTGCTGAGAAAATATTTCAGCCTATTAGAGACCATTTTGGGGTTCCATTTAAGATTAGTAGCGGTTATCGTTCAAAAGACCTTAACAAAGCTATAGGAGGCGCTCACAAGTACAAAGACGGAAAGTATGTAGCTACTTCACAACATTGTAAAGGAGAAGCTGTAGATTTAGATAGGGATCACGCTGGAGACCCTAACAACGCTGAGGTATTTCACTATATAAAAGATAATTTAGATTTCGACCAACTTATTTGGGAATTTGGAACAGATGAGAATCCTAACTGGATTCACGTTAGTTACAATGTAGATGGAAAACAAAGAGGTCAAATATTGGTGGCTTATAAAGATGGTAAAAACAAAACCAAATACAAAGTCTATGGAGGAGAAAATTAATCAACTTTTACAGGGTCAGGCTGTAATGCAAAACCAATTAGAGCAGATTAGCAAGCAAAAGAACGACCACGAAAAAAGAATCAGAAGTTTAGAAAAAAAGTTTTGGACTTCAATAGCCGTGCTTTTAACAGGAATAGGAACATTTATAGAAGGTTTATTTTTACACAAATGATAGAAGAAAAAACAGAATTTGAAAAGATGTTGGAAAAGTTAGAAAAGAAACCTGTTCCAGAAAGAACGTGTGACATACACGATGAAACTTGCGAAAGTTGTTCAGGATGAAAAAGAAACTAAAAGATACTAAACTAGGCAAGTTCTTAAAAGAAAAAGCACCTGGTGTATTGGATAAAATAGGGGACATCCTTCCTTCAAATGGAACACTTGGAATCATTAAAAACGTCATTAGTCAAGAACCAGATTTAACAGCAGAAGAAAAACAAGCACTTCATCAGCAAGTGGTAGAGCTTTATAAGTTAGAAGTTGAAGACAGAGATTCAGCTAGAGAAAGAGAAGTAGAGCTAGCTAAAGCAAAGAGATTTGACTTTATGTTTAATTTAACAGGTTTGGTTGGACTTTCTTGTTTTTCCTTTTTGGTTTATGCCATTGTCTATTTAGAGGTTCCAGCCCACAATAAGGAGATTTGGATTCATTTAATCGGGGTGACAGAAGGAATCGTTTTGAGTATTTTTGGTTATTTTTATGGGTCTTCATCATCAAGAAGAAAATGATTATCTTTGCAATAGTACAACTAAATTTAATCAAATGAAAAAAGGAGAAAAAACAAAATTAGAGGCTGAGGAATTAGCCCAACTGCAAGAATTACAAAACAAATTCCAAGGTTACAAAATGCAACTGGGAGAATTAGAGATGCAAAAGTCAACTGTTTTAAAAGAGGTTGATGAAGTAAGGGTAGATTTTAATAAGTTAGAAAACGAATTTATTGAGAAATACGGACTCGATTCTGTCATTAACATTAAGACTGGGGATATAACACCAAAAGAAAATGGCAAAGATAAGTAACACTACCTCGTATCCTAATGCAACACCTGCGTCAAATGACTACGTTATTGGAACAGACATTGATGACAACAACGCAACTAAGACATTTAAGCTTCAGGAGATAGCTGATTTGAAACAGGCGGTTACTAGTGTTGGTTTAAGTGGGGGTACTACAGGCATTACTATTACAAGTGACACGGTAAATCCAATAGTAGCGACAGGAACATTTACATTAGGAGGTACTTTAGCTGTAGCCAACGGAGGAACAGGTTTAACATCTTTAGCAGAAGGAAGTATTCTAATAGGAGACTCTTCAAGTTCTATATCTGCTTTATCTATAGGAGCTAACACTTACGTTTTAACATCTAATGGAACTACAGCATCGTGGGCTGCTGCTACAGCAAGCAGTACAATTTCTGTTCAAGATAGCGGTGGCGCTATAACAACAGGTATAGATACTTTAAACTTTAACACTAATGTTTCAGTCATTACAACACCTGGATCTAGTACAGCTATCATAAATGCTTCAGGAGGTTCCGGATCTGTATCAATTACAGCTGACAACGCATCTACTGATTATGTAGATATTCAAGTACTCCCAAGTCCTATTACAGGAACGGGAACTGTTTCTGCAGATTTAAATGCTGTGGATGGAACTTCTGATTCTAACACTAAATTCTTAAGTAAAGACAATACTTGGGATGTGCCTTCTTATTTTGCGCTACCAGCGTCTACTATATTTAATGATACTTTAGGTTTTAAGGGTTCTAGTCAAGGTGTTTGGACAACAGCTAATTCAGGATTATCAACTAACATAGCTAGAAAATTAGAATATGGAGAGTTTGTTTACATACAATTTTACATGGTATTTGGTACTTCAACTCCCGCTGCAATAGGCAATTTAATTATGACAGGTTTACCAAGTGTTTTAGCTACAGGAATAGCGGTACCACAGGGAAGTAGTAATATAACTCTAAATACGGATACTGCAACAGGTCAAAATGATTTTGCATTAGTAGGCAGACCAGGTGAAACAGCCGCTAATGAAATGAGTATAAAAGGGCACACGGCTTCTTCTACTGCATTAGTTAATATTGACGCAGGAATAGTGCAAGAAAATGCTGTTATATCAGGGACAATACAATATTTAAAGGCTGGTTCTTAATTAAGATTCGGTACTAAAATTTAATAAAATGGAATACATAAGAAAAGTGTCTGTTGGCTCAGATTACAAGTCGGCAATGAATTACATTGTAGGACAGCCGGTTCTAAGAACATATACCATACACGTTATCAAACAGGAAGACGATGGTGAAATTAAAGTTTACGTAGAAAATAAAAAGAACGAAGTTTTTCTTTGGAAGAGTTTTAGTATAGCAATGCCTTCTTCTTTAGAATACAATGTAAACTATTGACATGAAATCTCCGTTTTGTTTCATAGTAAAACCTCAAGGGGGTAATCGCTATGACAACTTAAGTAAGCACGGTGATGGCAAGCTAATAAAAAGTACTTCTCAAGAGGACCACACCGCTACCAATAGATTTGCCACAGTCGAAGAAGTTCCTATTTTATGGTCTTTTAACAAAGAGATATCCAAAGGAGACACTGTAGTGGTACACCACAATATTTTTAGAAAGTACTATGATATGAAAGGTGTAGAGAAAAGCGGTCCTTGTCATTTTAAAGATGATTTATATATAGTAGACGTAGAGCAAGTGTACTTATATAAAAATAAGGGTAAGTGGAATTCAGTAGGAGATTATTGTTTTATTAAGCCGGTAGAAAGAGAAAAAGATGTTATATTGTCTGTTGATAGAAACAAGCAGTTAGTAGGAGAGGTAAAATACGGTAATAAGGATTTAATGGATTTGGATATTTTTGAAGGAGATAATGTTTGTTTTTTGCCAGAGTCTGAATACGAGTTTGAAGTAGATGGAGAAACATTATACAGAATGAAAACTAAAGATATATGCGTATTAATATAAGTGTAAAGAAGCTAAAAGAAGACATTATATCTGCTGGTGAAATAGCTGTTAAGGAGTTAATAAAGGTAGCTAAAGAAGATATTATAAAGTACGATGCTGAAGACGATTTAGCAGCAGATAGATTAAAAAATGCAGCAGCTACAAAGAAGTTGGCTATATTTGACGCATTTGAGATATTAAAAAGAATACAAGAAGAACAAGCCATTTTAGAAGAAAGAACAATAGAAAAAGAAGCATATCAAGGATTTGCAGAAAAAAGATCAAAATAGACTACATCAAGTTCTACAAGAGCTTGTGCCAAAAAGTGTTATAACTACTAAAAACAAGGCTAAGGCTTGGGAGTATGGCTATAACGAGAAATATAATATTGTTGTCATATCTAAAGATGGAACTTTAGGAGAGGTGTATGACATACAAGGATTAAGGGTAGGATTACCTAAGCAACCTAAAAATATTAACACTAAGTTTGATAAGTGGCAAATAAATGAGTTACCTAAAGAATTAAAAAGTATAAAAACCATATTTGATTGGCAGAAAAGAGACAATGACTTTAAATCAAAGTGGGTAGATTATGTAGAAGCGGAGTTTGATAAAAGAGAGTATGGCGAGTGGTTTACTAATAACGGAGAGCCAACTTACATTACTGGTACTCACTACATGTATTTAAACTGGACTAAGATTGATGTAGGTAAACCAGATTTTAGGGAATCCAATAGAATATTTTATTTGTTTTGGGAAGCTTGTAAAGCAGACAAGAGAAGTTTTGGAATGTGTTACTTAAAGAACAGGCGTTCTGGATTTTCATTTATGAGCTCTTGTGAAGCAGTTAATCAAGGCACGATTACTAGAGATGCTAGGGTAGGTATACTTTCTAAGACGGGTTCTGATGCTAAGAAAATGTTTACTGACAAGGTAGTTCCTATATCTAATAATTATCCGTTTTTTTTTAAGCCTATTCAAGACGGCATGGATAAACCAAAAACAGAATTAGCTTATCGTGTTCCAGCAAGTAAAATTACGAAGAAGAATATGGATAAGAAGGATGAGTTATTTATGGATGGGTTAGACACTGTATTAGACTGGAAAAACACTTCAGATAACTCTTATGATGGAGAAAAGTTATTACTGTTAATACACGATGAAAGCGGCAAGTGGGACAAGCCTGAGAATATACTTAATAATTGGCGTGTAACAAAAACTTGTTTAAGGCTTGGGTCTAAAATTGTAGGTAAGTGTATGATGGGTTCTACTTCTAACGCTTTAGATAAGGGTGGTGAAAACTTCAAGAAATTATTTTATGATTCTGATGTAAGTAAAAGAAATGCCAATGGACAAACTAAATCAGGATTGTATTCTTTATTCATACCAATGGAGTATAACTTTGAGGGATATATAGATGAGTATGGTCATGCAGTGTTAGAAACTCCAGAAGAACCGCTAGTAGGTGCAGACGGAGAGAACATAAATGTAGGTGTGGTAGATTATTGGCAGAATGAAGTAGACTCACTAAAGACCGATGCAGATGCATTAAATGAATTCTATAGACAGTTCCCAAGAACTGAGTCTCACGCATTTAGAGATGAGAGTAAGCAGTCTTTATTTAACTTAACTAAAATATATCAACAGATAGACTACAACGATGCTTTAATAAAGCAAAGGGTATTGACTAGAGGTAAGTTTATGTGGAAGGATGGCATTAAAGATACTAAAGTGGTATGGATACCGGAAAAAAATGGAAGGTTCTTGGTTTCGTGGACACCTAAGCCAGAGATGCAAAACAGAGTCGCTACTAAAGGTAATCTTTACTTTCCAGGAAACGAACATTTAGGATCTTTTGGATGTGATAGTTATGATATTTCAGGAACTGTAGGTGGCTTTGGCTCTAATGGAGCTCTTCACGGTTTAACAAAATTTAACATGGATGAAGCTCCTAGTAATCAATTTTTCTTGGAGTATGTAGCCAGACCGCAAACAGCAGAGATATTTTTTGAAGAAGTATTAATGGCGTGTGTATTTTACGGCATGCCAATTTTAGTAGAGAATAACAAACCAAGATTGTTGTATCACTTTAAAAATAGAGGGTACAGAGCGTTTTCAATAAACAGACCTGATAAAAGCAAAATGAACTTGTCTAAAACAGAAAAAGAACTAGGAGGTATACCTAACTCATCTGAAGCTGTAAAGCAGGCTCATGCTGCTGCAGTAGAGTCTTATATTGAAAAATATGTTGGTCTAGATTTAGACTCAGTTTACAGGGATCCTGACGAAATGGGGTCAATGTATTTTAGTAGAACGCTAGAAGACTGGGCTAAGTTTAATATTAATAACAGAACTAAATACGATGCTACAATAAGTTCAGGTTTGGCTATTATGGCTAATCAAAAAGGTTTGTATCACACCCCGAAGAAAGAGTCAAAAATAAGCATTAACTTTGCAAGATATAGTAATAAAGGTGCATTGAGCACGATTATAAAGTAAAAATGAAAGAACCAGTAATTCTAATCAACCCAACTACCTTTCCTAACCAACAAGCCACAGACGCAGAAAAAAACTCACTAGAGTACGGAATGCGTGTTGGTGAATCTATACAGTATGAATGGTTTAAGAGAGATGGCAACAGTTGTAGGTTTTATGATCAGTGGGTGGAGTTTCATAGATTACGACTATACGCAAGAGGAGAGCAACCAATAGGAAAGTATAAAAATGAGATTGCTGTAGATGGAGATTTAAGTTACTTGAATTTAGACTGGACCCCAGTTCCTATCATACCTAAGTTTGTTGATATTGTTGTTAACGGTATGGCGGACAGATTATTTGATGTCAAAGCTAGTGCACAAGACGCAATGTCAGCTGAAAAAAAACATCAGTTTCAGGAGATTGTAGAGGCGGATATGGTAGCGAAACCAATGTTAGAGGCTACTGAGGATATGTTTGGTATTGACATGTTTAATACGCCTAAGCAAGATTTACCAGAGAGTGATCAAGAGTTAGCGTTGTATATGCAAATGAACTACAAGCCAGCTATAGAGATTGCAGAAGAAGAAGCTATTGACACTATACTAGAAGAGAATCACTACAAGCAGCGAGTTCAGAAACAAGTCAACTATGACTTAATGGTATTGGGCACTTCGTTTGTTAAACATCAATTTTTACCTAATTCAGGAATATCTGTAGAGTATGTTGATCCAGCATCATTAGTATATAGTTATACTGAAAGTCCAACTTTTGATGATTGTTTTTATTTTGGTGAAGTTAAGCAAGTCCCTATAACAGAGTTGGTAAAAATAAAGCCAGATATTACTCCAGAGGAAATGGAAGAGATTGCCCAGATGTCATCGCTTTGGTATAATTACTATGGTATTGTCAGACCCTATCAGGATAGTTTATTTCAAAAAGATGTAGTAACACTACTGTATTATAATTATAAGACTACTCGAAAGATGGTTTATAAGAAAAAGCACATGGATAATGGAGGGGAGAAAGTAATTAGAAAAGACGAGTCGTTTAATCCATCTGCAGATGAAGAAAGATTTGAGAAGTTAGAAAAAAGAATAGATGTATGGTACGAGGGTATTATGGTGATGGGAACTCAAAAAGTATTAAAATGGGAGTTGTCTAAGAATATGGTTCGTCCTAAGTCTGCTTCTCAGTATGCTTTACCTAATTATATTGGTGCTGCACCAAGAATGTATAAAGGAGTTATTGAGTCTTTGGTTAGAAGAATGATTACGTTTGCTGATTTAATTCAAGTAGTTCACCTTAAGTTGCAACAAGTAATATCTAGAGTTGTTCCAGATGGTGTATTTATAGACGCTGATGGACTTAATGAGGTTGATCTAGGCACAGGTGCCGCATACAACCCAGAAGACGCTCTAAAATTATATTTTCAAACAGGTAGTGTTATTGGTAGAAGTTACACTCAAGATGGTGAATTCAACAATGCTAGAGTTCCAATACAAGAATTAGGCACCAACAGTGGTCAAGCTAAGATGGCTAGTTTAATAAGTTCTTACAACCACTACTTAAATATGATTAGAGATGTGACCGGATTAAACGAAGCTCGTGATGCGTCAACACCAAACCCTGATGCTTTAGTAGGCTTACAGAAACTAGCAGCTTTAAATTCTAATGTAGCAACCAGGCATATATTAGAAGCTAATTTGCAGATTACTCAGAAACTTGCTGAAGCATTGTCTTGTAGAGTAGCAGATGTATTAGAGTATGCAGATTTCAAAGAAGAGTTTGCAATGCAGATAGGAAAGTACAACGTGTCTATACTAAATGACATCAAAGACTTATACCTACACGATTTTGGAATATTCTTAGAAGTAGCTCCTGATGAAGAGCAAAAAGCCCAATTAGAACAAAATATTCAAACAGCTTTATCTCGTGACCAAATAGATTTAGAAGATGCAATTGACATTAGAGAGATTAAGAATCTTAAAATGGCTAATGAGCTACTAAAGCTAAAGCGTAAGAAGAAACAAGAAAGAGATGTAGCTAGAGAAAATGAGAAAATGCAGATGCAAAGTCAAATAAATATGCAATCTCAACAAGCAGCAGCCCAATCTAAACTACAGGTTGTTCAGGCAGAAACTCAAGCTAAGATTCAGATAGAACAAGCAGAAAGTCAATTTGCAATACAAAAATTACAACAAGAAGCGGTTCTCAAAAAAGATTTAATGGCTGAAGAGTTCATGTATCAAATGCAACTAAAAGGTGTAGAATTAGATAGTATCCAGCAAAGAGACAAACAAAAGGAAGATGCCAAGTCTTCTAGAATATCTAAACAAAACACAGAGCAATCTAAATTAATACAACAAAGACAAGATAAACTTCCACCGATAAACTTTGAATCAAACGAGGATAGTTTAGATGGTTTTGACTTAGCTGAGTTTGACCCAAGATAGAAGTAAAAAAAAGTTAGTAACTTTGTACAACTAAAATCAAATCAAATGGATAATATAAAAGTAAGAGCCCTAGATGGTGCTGAAGAAAAATCAGTAGCTGAAAGAGAAGAAGATCTACTAAAAAAAGCAGGTCAAGCTCAAGAAGAGACTACAGTAGAAACAACAGAGATTCCAGCAGAAACACCATCTGTTAGTGAGGAAATAAAAACTGAAACTCCTGTAGAGGAAAAAAAGGAAGAGAAAGTAGAAGATAAACCCTCTTTAACAGAGGAAGAAGTTCTTTCATTTATTGGAAACAGATATGGTGAGGAAGTGTCGTCATTAGACGATTTAACTTCTAAACGTAATAACTCTCCAGAGGTTCCTGAAGAAATAGTAAACTATTTAAATTATAAAAAGGAAACTGGAAGAGGGTTAGAGGATTTCATTCAATTAAACAAGGATGTTAATTCCATGGATGAAGACCAGTTGCTGTTTGAATTTTGGAAACAACAGAAGCCTCATTTAGATTCAGATGATGTTGATTTTGAACTTAGTGAAAGATTTGCATACGATGAAGATTCTGATGAAGCTCCAGTTATTCGAAAAAGAAAAATAGCAAAAAAGGAAGAACTTGCAAAAGCCAAAGAGTACTTTAACAATCTAAAGGAGACCTATAAGACGAAAGTTGAGTCAACACAAGATTTTATACCTGCCGAGGAGTTAGAGGATTTTAACGCTTATAAAACAAGTAAGAAGGAAACACAACAAACGTTAACTGAGCAAAACAAGAGGTCTGAGTATTTCTCAAAAAAAACCAATGAGTTATTTAATGACAATTTCGAAGGTTTCGAATTTAAGCTAAATGACAAGGTGATGAAATACAAACCTGCTGATTCAAATAAATTAAAAGAGTCACAAGCAGACATCAATAACTTCATATCGAAACACTTGAGTGAGGAAGGTTACTTAAAAGATGCCGCTTCGTATCATAAGTCACTTTCATTAGCTATGCACCCTGATTCATTTGCCAAGTTCTTTTATGAGCAAGGTAAATCTGATGCGGTAAATGACATAACTAAGGAAAGTAAAAATATTGACATGAATGGTATTCGTAACGCAACTCAATCGGTGTCTAGTGGAGGTTTTAAAGTTACGGCAGTTAGTAGTAGTAGTGGTTCTGGATTAAGAATAAAAAGTAACAAAAACAAAAACTAACAACTAAAAACAAAAACAATGGCAGGATCATTAAATGCTGGTGGAGTTTCATTAACCCCCAGTTCGGTAAAGGCAACTTTGCCAAGTAATTATATTACTGATTTCAACTTTTTGAATCAGTATTTACCAGACACTTACGAAAAAGAATTCGAAAGATACGGTAACAGAACAATCGCAGCTTTTCTAAGAATGGTGGGAGCTGAAATGCCTACTAACTCAGACCTTATCAAATGGGCAGAGCAAGGTAGACTACACACAAAGTATGCAGCAGCACAAACAGCTACAGCTCCGGCTGCAGTTGCAGTACCCGTTAAGTTTTTAACAGGAGCTGGTGCAGCAGGAACAAATGAAGCTTGTAACTTTAGAGTAGGACAAACTGTTTTAATATCAGAAAATGGTGGTTCAAATTCTAATAAAGGTATAATCACTTCTGTAGGAGCAGCTACTACTGATGAGTTTTTCGTAGCTTTTTACGAGGCTAGTCAAGTAGTACCAGCAAACGTTCCATTAACTGTATTTGTATACGGTTCTGAATTTAAGCAAGGAGATTTCGGAATGGTTGGTTCTTTAGAATCTGAAGACATCTTCTTATCTAATAAGCCAATTATTATCAAAGACAAATATGTTGTTTCTGGTTCTGACATGGCTCAAATTGGATGGGTTGAAGTAACTACTGAAAACGGAGCAACTGGATACTTATGGTATTTAAAGTCTGAGCACGAAACAAGACTAAGATTTGAAGACTACTTAGAAATGTCTATGATCGAAGGTGTTGTTGCTGAAAATGCTTCAGGTGCTTTAGCTAATTTATCAGGTTCAGCTTACCCAACTGGAACAGGTTTAGCCAATAACGTAGGTACTGAAGGAATGTTCGAAGCTATTGAAAGTAGAGGAAATGTATGGGCAGGTGGTTATCCAACTACTTTAGCTGCATTTGACACTATAATCAAAAGGTTAGACAAGCAAGGTTCTATTCAGGAAAATGTAATCTTTGTTGATAGAAATTTCTCTTTCGCAATTGATGACATGTTAGCTGCTCAGAACTCTTACGGTGCAGGTGGCACTTCTTACGGATTGTTTGACAATGACGAAGAAATGGCACTTAACCTTGGATTCAAAGGATTCAGAAGAGGTTATGATTTCTATAAGTCAGATTGGAAATACTTAAACGATGCTACTTTAAGAGGTGGTATTGATGGTGGAAAAGTAAGCGGTACTTTAGTGCCAGCTGGTTCTACTTCAGTATACGATCAGATCTTAGGAAAAAATGCTAAGAGACCATTCTTACACGTAAGATATAGAGCTTCAGAAACTGAAGACAGAAGATATAAGACGTGGATGACTGGTAGTGCTGGTGGTGCTGCTACTTCAGATTTAGATGCGATGGAAGTCAACTTCTTATCTGAAAGAGCGTTATGTACTATGGGTGCAAACAACTTTGTATTGTTCAAAGGATAAAAAAGACAATTATATATGGGGGCTTCGGCCCCCTATTATTTACATAATTAAATTAAATCAAATGAAAAAACAAGTATTAAAAGACAGGATGTATAGGTTAAAGTCGGAAAAGACGCCTCTATCCACAATGATTAATTCAACTCACTCAACGAGTAACCCTTTATTATACTTTGATGAAGAAAAGGGAATCAACAGGGCAATGAGATATGCCAAAAACCAAAAGTCTATTTTCGAAGACGAGCAAGATAAAAATGTATTAATAGAGCCTATTATATTTGAAGATGGCTTTTTAAACACTAAAAGAACAGATACATTACTGCAACAATTTTTAGCTCTCCACCCTTTAAATGGGACTTTATATGAAGAGGTAGACTTAGAGCGTGATGCTCAGGAAGAATTAGATTTATTAACCCTTGAAATAGATGCGTTAAGATTAGCCTCTGAATTACCTATTGCAAAAATGGAAATGATTGGCAGGGTTTTAATGGGAAATAGAGTAGACGGAATAAAAACCAATGAGCTCAAAAGGGATATATTAATATATGCCAAAGAAGATCCAGAAGGGTTTTTAGAAATGTTAGATGACTCAGATTTAGAGTTGGAAGAATTAGTAATCAAAGCGTTTGAGCAAAACTTAATTACCTATAGAAAACAAAAGAGAGAAATCTATTATAATCTGAAAGACAATAAGAAAAGAATCATTACTGTTCCGTTTGGTGAAGACCATAAGCGTTCATTAATATCTTACTTTAAAACAGATGATGGGTTAGAAGTCCTTGAATTACTGGAAAAGAAAGTAAAATAAATAGGTTATCTTTGCTCTTTATTAACTCATAAAATTTTTTAAATTATGAACAAATACTGTAAAATTACACTTGATGGCAGCGCAAACGCTGTAGAGCAATTTTCAGCAAAAGACGTGGCATTAGTATATCTTGATTCCGCTGACGATGTTGTTATTGTTTTTAACAATGGTTCTAAAATACAAATTGCTTCATCTGCTGCTTTAGTACAAGCTGATGTTAGTACTGTATTCGGAGTTATTAAAGACGCACAACAATCTAGATGGCACGAAGTATTATTAGATATTCCGTTATTAAGTCAGCCTGTTAATGCATTTACATTTACCTTTTAAAAATTAGAAACTATGAACAAATATTTAGTTATTGGAAATTATAATTTAGGAGCTGATGTAATTCACGTAGGTTTAGCTACAGGAAATTTAACTTTAAGCTACTTAGATAAGCAAATTGTATTAGATGGTTCTTCAGCATTTACTGCTGCTGATAAATCAGCAATTGAAGGCGCTTTAGTTAGCGTTTGGAAACAAGGTTACACTGATTCAACTATAGATGTATCACTAAGCCAAGCAATAAGCGCTGTTACTATTTAGTATCGCATTTATTATTTAACTATAAGAGTCTCCAAGTGGGGCTCTTTTTTTTTGCTTATCTTTGTGGGAAATAGCTTTCGATGATCAACGAGGTAAGAAATACTGTATTATCTATACTAAACAAAAACAACAACGGGTACTTAACACCAGAAGAATTTAACTTATTTGCGAACCAAGCTCAACTAGAAGTATTTGAGGGGTATTTTTTTAGTCTAGCTAACTGGAAGAAAAAGCAAAATCAAAGAATGTCAGGGGAGAACTACGCTGATATTGTTAAAGAAATGGAGGAAGTACTCGACATATTCACTGTTTCTAGTAGTTTAACTCATGTAGCCACGGGGCAATTTACGCTTCCTAATGATTGGTATACTCTTCTTAAGATGGAAGTCGTAAAGACTGGTCCACCAAAGACTTATACTGAAATAGAAAGAGTAGCACAAGCTAAAATAGGAAGACTTTTATCATCTAACTTAACAGCTCCAAATAATAGTTTCCCAGCCTACGTAGTTGGTCCAGCTCCTATTGCTAGTCCTATTAACCCAACAGCAAACACTGTTCAAGTTTATCCAGAAAGCATTAACACAGACGTGCTATTGACTTATGTTAGGTATCCACAAACTCCAGCTTGGACTTACAATACTATTGGTGCGGACGGTGATCCAGTATTTAATCCAAGTAGTGCTTCTTACCAAGACTTTGAATTACCACTTTCGGATGCCATTGATATTACTATTAAGATTTGTGAATATGCAGGAATTAGTATTAGAGAGCAGGCGGTAGTTAACTTTGAGAAGGGCGAGGAAATATTACAACTTAAAACTGAATCTTAATGGCATATATAACTGACGAAAAATATTATACTAATAGTAACGTTGTTCCTAAAAATTTAAACTGGGGTAGTTATCAGTATGTGTCTTTAAAAGACATAGTAAACAACTTCAAGTTAATGTATTCAGGTGATGATAAGCTAGTGAGTAACGCCACTAGATACAATATGTTGTTTCACGCCAAGAGAGGTATTCAGGAAATTAATTACGATGCTTTAAAAAACATCAAGATATTAGAGCTAGCTGTTACGGATGACTTAAAGTTTATATTGCCTCACGACTATGTAAATTACGTTAGAATATCGCTTTATAAAGATGGTGTTTTATTTCCATTAATAGAAAACTTTCAAACTAACTTTTCATCTGCTTACTTACAAGATCAGAATGCTGAAATACTTTTTGATTTAAGTGGTAATGCATTAAGCCCAGAAAATTCTACACTAGATTTACAAAGAATAAAAGGAACTAAGCCAACCCTATATTTAAACAACGGGCACCCATATCATAATAAGCAAGGATACTGTTGTGATGGAGAATGGTATTTTGGTTTTCCAATAGGAGGGCAGTACGGTTTAAATACCTCACTAGCCAATCAGAATCCTAATTTTAGAATAGACAAAGCGGGTGGTGTAATTAACTTCAGTTCTGAAATGGGTGGACAGTTAGTAGTATTAGAATATGTTTCAGACGGGATGGAAAATGGTAATGATGACGAAATAGTTATTAATAAACTAGCAGAAGATTACTTATATGCCTATATTAGATTTGCTCTTTTGGAAAATAAATTTGGAGTTCAGGAGTATATTGTTAATAGAGCTAGAAAAGAGAAGACAGCTAAGTTAAGAAACGCTAAAATCAGATTAAGCAATCTACACCCTGGAAGACTTTTAATGCCTTTACGAGCAAGAGCTAAATGGATTAAATGAAATTAACTAGAACATTCACGAAGGGGATAATGAACAAAGACCTCGATGAGCGTCTTATACCCCCTGGTCAGTATCGAGATGGACAAAACATAGGTGTTTCAACCTCTGAAGATTCTAACGTAGGGTCTATTGAAAACATGTTGGGTAACACTCAGGTAGGTGGGGATTTATCTTATTTAAGTTCAGCTGCTAAAACTATTGGGGCTATCTCAGATGACGCAAGAGAAACTTTTTATTGGTTTGTTACAGACACTTCTTTTGATTACATTTTAAAGTACAATGAAACAACAGGAATTGCCTCTAAAGTATTAGAAGACACCAAAGGTCGTGTTTTAAAATTTAATAATGAATACATAATAACTGGTATTAGCATTGTTGATAATTTGTTGTTTTGGACAGATAATTTAAACCCTCCTAGAAGATTAAACATAAAAAAATTTTATGCGTTAGATGCTTTTACTGAAGATGATATTTCTGTTATTGTTAAACCACCTTTAACCAGACCTGTTATATCCCTTCAATTAGCCGATTCAGAAGTTAATCTTTCTCAGCAATCAAACAATATTAAAGATAAGTTTTTAAGGTTTGCCTATAGATGGAGGTATGAGAACAACGAGTACAGCTCTTTATCACCTTTTTCGTCAACTGCTTTTTCTCCAGGTGATTATAAATATAATTATCAAAATGCGGAGTTTGAGAGTATGTTAAACCAGTTTAATCAAATTTCCATTGACTTAAGTACAGGGGAATCTCAAGTAACAGACATTCAGTTAGTAGTAACTAATGAGTTAACTTCAGCTGTTTATATAGTGGAGACATACAATAAAGAAGGAAACAACTACTCTAATAATTCTACTGTTAACGTTCTTTTTAATAATAACAAAATTTACAACTTATTAGCAGCTGATGAAGTAACTAGATTATTTGATAATGTTCCATTAAAAGCTCAAGCTCAAGCTATTGTTGGGAGTAGATTATTATATGGTAATTATGTTCAGTTTTTTGATATTGTAGATAGCTTTAATACCCCAATAAACATGGACTTTACAGTGTCTTTAGAATCCTTAGATGTTTCCCCTGGATCTTCTATGCCTACATTTAAAAGTAATAGAGATTATGAGGTTGGTATTGCCTATTTAGACGAGTACGGGAGAATGACAACTCCATTAATTCCTACATTAAACAATAGTCAATACAGCAATACGATATATATACCAACTAAACAGGCGATTACTTCTAACGACTTAAGAATAAACATAAATAACAATCCGCCTGTCTTTGCCAATAAGTATCGTATATTCTTAAAAGAAAGCAACAAGCCCTACGATAATATATTTCCTTTATTTTATTATGTAGCATCTTCTAAAGTGTATTTTTATATTGATAGGAGTGACGTTAATAAATTAAAAGAAGGTGATTACATTATTGTTAAAGTAGTAGGGAGCGAACCAACTCTTAAAAAAGACGAGTATAAAGTTTTGGAAGTAGAAGTTAAGGAGAAAGGGTTTTTAGGAAACAATGAAGCTGAAGGTCTTTATTTTGCTATAAGCGATCCAGATGGAGATTTTACAAGAGATAATTTATTTCAAGATAGTTTTGAGGGAAGAGGTTTTTGGAACGGAATGGGAGAATTTGCTGGTTCTACTTCAATAGGCGGTGCTATTCAAGTGACAGATATTGAGCCGTTTATAAATCCTGTGTCTCAAATAGATGTTCCTATATTTTATGGTAAATCAACAACCAATCAAACGCTAACTCTTGTAGCTAATCACTCTTCTCAATCTTCTCCTTACGATCCAGTGGGTAATCCAGACACTCTTTCAAGGCGTTACAAAATAACAGTTATAAGTGCTACTGAATATAAATTAGAAGAAATGAGTGGTGATGGAGGATACACTACAAGGTCTTCTTCAGAAACTATATCTTATTCTTCGTCATCGCCCAACTCTCTTCCTAAGTCTTTATCTGCTGGTTTTGATTTAGGATATTTTTATTTTTCAGATGGAGCTGGATACAGAATAGGGGACTCTTGGGTTATAAACTTTCATTCTAGGAATTTGCCAGGTGCAGGTGGTTCAGTAATAAATCCTAACATGCCCATGCAACATTATCAAACAAACCGTATTGAGAATTTTGTTCAACAACCCGAAGTAGGATGCAGGATTGCTATTTTACCTGGGAACATCCCAGATACCTGGAATTTAGATAACGACTTTTCCACCCCTGTAAATTCTTCTGCAAATTTTGTTGATAGAGAAATAAAACAAGGTTCTATATTAGACTTTACTATATACGAGCAAATTGTGTCAAGAGGCTTTTTACAGGGTTCAGGAAGTAATAATTTAGCTGATTTAGTGTATGCTGAATCTCCGATTTCACAACAGCAATTTGTAGCCAGTAGAGATTACAAAAATATTGAAGAGTGGTTTTATGAAGACGAGGTTTATTTAAACTGGGATCACATAAACGCTTTTAACTCTCAACAACAAAGAGGGTCTAGTTTAAGGGTTATGTTTAAAAGAGGGCTATGGAACGACCCTAGCAACCCTATTTACACCGATCCTGATTTTTGGTGGCAATATAATTTAAATTTTGCATCTAACTGGACCAATCAAATGTATCAGAAAGGAAATACTACTATACCTACATTCGGTAATTACCCTGATTGGGCTTCGTTTTTAACTCAAAAAGCACCTGTAAGGATGTGTATTGTAGCAAGTGCTAATAGCAATCCATCTGACACTTGGAATACTAACCCTGAGCTAGTTAACATCATCACTCAGCTTAGTATTACCATACCTGAAAAGGGAAATCCTGTTTTTGAAACTAAACCTAAAGAAGCAGATGTTGACATATTTTATGAAACACCATTTACATTTAACATTACAAACGGAGTACATGAAGGCAATGTTCAAAATCAAAGCAACATTGATGGCGGTGCTCCTGCTATAGTAAGTTTAAATACAGCAACTTTAAGTAATGCCACTACTAATGATATTCAAAATGCTGAGTACAATTCTTATTGTTTTGGTAATGGAGTTGAGTCCATGAGAATAAGAGGGGATTGGAATGCATCAGTTTTAAGATATAGTCCTAGAGCCTCTACTCCAATTGATGATTATGGTCAAGAAAGATTAGGCGCTAGTTTAACGTATAGTGGAATATATAGAGAAAACAGTACTGTAAACAATTTAAATGAATTCAATTTATCTCTAGCTAATTTTAAAGATATTCAAGTCGAGTACGGTCCTGTAAGAAAACTTCATGCTAGAGATGCTGATGTAGTGGTTTTTCAGGAAGATAAAGTGTCTAAAGTGTTGTACGGGAAAAATTTACTATCTGATTCTGTTGGCGGTGGTAATGTAGCTTCTATACCACAAGTATTAGGAACTCAAATAACTTACGTTGGTGAATATGGCATTAGTGAAAACCCAGAAAGTTTTGCAAGCTGGGGCAACAACATGTATTTTACTGATGCTAAAAGAGGTGCAATATTGCAATTGGGATTAAATGGTATTTTTGAAATATCGCAACTTGGAATGAGTGATTACTTTAAAGACTTATTCAGAGCCAGCTTAACTACTCAGAAGTTAGGAGCCATTGACCCGTTTAAAGAGCAGTATGTATTATCGTCAAATTCAATTTCTGCTCCGCCTTGTAATTTTAGCATAACACCAAATACAACAGGTAGGTTTGGATCTAGTTTATCAACATCAACGGTGGATGTTAAATCATCAAAAGCTTGGGCTGTTGAGTTGTTAGACACTGGGAATGGTAATAATTGGGTAACTATAAATGGTTCTAATCCTGGTTATAGTGGTTATGGAAACGAAACTATTAATATAAAGGTGTTAACTAATTCTGGAACTCAAAGGCAATTAAATTTTAGAATAACAGGATGCGATAATACCCCCATAACAATTCCTTTTATACAATCGGCTCAAAAACCATTAACAATAGACGTAATCGGGATAGGAAGCACTGCGGATGCTAATATAAATTTAAATACTAATTCTTCTTATACTTTTACTAGTAGTGCTGTTGGAAACGTTGATTTTAATAATCAAAAAATAATTCAAAATAATCAACCGTTCTTAGACAATGTATTTGAAGATATAGAGGGTTATCAAGCTGTTCCTAAATCAGGGGATACCGTAACTTTAAAAGCTCCTCAAACGGGAGCAGTAAATAGAAAATCCTTTGATCCTACAATGGGGACTAAAATGTATTATTTAGTTTCTAACACAAGATACAATCAAAGTCAAATTGACAATTTACTTAACGATTCAAGCACAGTGGAAATTACTCCTACATTGTCGGCAGGAAATTTTGAGGGCGGATTTACCTTTAGTAGACCTTCTGACGAAAAATATTTGTATTTGGTGTATGACTATAGAAGTAAGCAAACTTCAGGTAATAGATTTATAGTACCAGCAGCCACTAATAATGTTGCAGGAACATTTAATGGAATAATGAATTTGGGAACTAAAGTTGGTAGATGCGATTTAAGCTATTTGCCAAGTACTGCAACTGGGAACATATATACTATTAAACAAGGTGATACAGTAATAGCTACTACAGGGACAACTCCTGTGACTACCTCGGGCACATTGTCTTTTGTTAAGAAAAGTTCTACTGTCACTACTTATGATATAGAAATACAATATTATGGAGATAATCAACAATTTGAAGCTTCAGTCCCAACCCCCACTTTAACATCTTTTAACTTTGACACTGCAGATGAATCTTTAGATCCTGGGAATGCTTTATATGTGTGTAGGTCAACAGCAACACCACCAACTGGTACAAAATATCATGATGGAGCTAGTGCATTACCTGTTGAGGGTGATATTATATATGAGACTCCGAATGGGAATCCTCTTAATTTAAATGATGCAGTACATAGAGTTGGAACAACAGTTTATCCTGGAATGAACTGGGTTACTGGAGGAGCTAATGGAGTGGTTCTTAATGCGGGTGCTTGTGCGGCTTGTGCAGAAACAGTCGTTCCTTCTTACACTGGTCCAACAACAATTGCAGTTGCTTTAAACGCACCATTAAATATTAAATTACAAACCACTAATAACCCAACTAGTTATAGCTATGTTTCTAATTGCACGAGGTACTTCTTACAGGGAGGAGCTGAAGGAGGAACAGTTTCTATCACCTCTTGTGATGGGTTAGCAAGTACTTTATTAATAAGTATTGAAGCTAATGTACCTGTTAGTTCCAGTACTACGCCTGTTGTAGTGAGTGGAACAGTAACTGTACTTAATGTTGGAAAAGCAAAAAATGCAATATTACCAGCTGGACTTGATTTAAATACTTCAACAGGAGTTATTACAGGATCGATTAATTCTTTAGGAACTTATCCATTATCACTTATTCCTTCTAATTGTTTTGGTCAAGGAGCTTCTTTTACAATTAATTTTCAATCTGTAAGCGCTAAAACAAAAGTATTCGAAATGGATGCGAGTCAAATTAAAACTACTCATGCTGATTCTTGCGGTATACCAGCTGGTCAATTAAATCCTACCTTGTTTTTCTTTACAGGTAAAGGCGTTGACTTTCCAATAGTAAATGATAAAATTTTCACAAACGATAAAGTGGTAGGTATTAATCCGTTTAACGGAGGATATCAATATTATAAAGTAGAATGGGGCGGAACAAACGGAAGCACTTTGTTAATAGACGCTAGAGGAACTGTAATAGAGGTAACGGCTTGCCCATAAAAAACAAATATGTCAAATATAACAGTAACATACGGACCTACAGTTAAAGGATGGACATCTTTTCATTCTTACATTCCAGAGTGGATGGTGGGTATGAATAGTAATTTTTATTCCTTTTATCAAGGTAAGCCATGGAAGCATCACAATAATGCTGTTAGAAATCAGTATTATGGGGCAGCTTCAGTTCCATCTAAAGTTAGATTTGTATTTAATGATGCTCCTATAGAAACTAAAATGTTTAAAACACTTGAATTAGAGGGAACTAAATCTTGGAAAGCTGAAATGACTAGCGACTTACACACAGGCTTAATAGAAGCGGCATACTTTGTTCCAAAAGAAGGAGTGTTTTATGCTAATAGCAGGCGTACTGTAGAAACTGGACTGGGTGTGGACTTCTCTCAGATATCTACTCAGGGTTTAGGTAATTGTTCTTCTACAGATTTAATTGGAACTACTCTTACTATTTTATTTACATTTCCTGCAACTGTAGGTATGAATCAAATAGTTGACATAGGTGATATAGCTTATTTTGATGATGGTACAGGCACATTGGCAGAGATAGGACCTATTGAAAGTATTTCTGAACCTGACGTGTTGGGATCTGGTTTTATAGTAATAAAGAATCCAGCTGCTACCCCTGTTGCAACTAACTTTGTGTTTGCTGCTAAAAATAGTGTAGCTGAATCTTACGGATTAAGAGGGCATTATAATGATGTTACCTTAACAAACACAGATACAACAATCGTGGAATTATTTGCTGCTAGTAGTGAAATATTTAAGAGTTATCCTTAATTTAGTATCTTTGTGTAAAAGTGAAATTTATGTCCAGAATTAAAGCGGTTTTCGTTTCATTATACCATTGTTCCTTAGCTGTATTAAACATTTACCTATTAGACCTTATTTTTTCAGCGAGTGATGGTAGTTTCTTGGCTGTTGCACCAGCCGTTGTTTTAGGGATTGCTCAAATGGGAGCCTCTGGAGTTCAAATGATACAGCAAAATGCTGCTAAAAAAGCAGCAATTATTGAAGCGGGGAGATTAGGAAAGTCAATTGCAAATAGGAGATTTGTAAATAAGTTCGCTGCGTTACAAGCTCCAACTAAAGGGACAGAAATGCTAATGGAGCGAGTGATGAGACAGGCACAGGCATCAACAGAAGCAAGTAAAGAAGCAGGGGCTAGAGGAGTTATTGGAGGGACGGGAAGAACAGTTCAAGGAGTTACTGACGCTGGTGCTCAAATAACGGCTAGACTAGATGATTTACAATTGAAATTAGATAATAAGTTTTTAACTGAAGAACAGCGAATAGGGTTGATGAATGAAAAGAAAAACTTGCAGCTAGATTATCAGAGATTAGCAGGTGCTCAAGGGGCGGCAACAGCAGCTCAAACAGCGTCTAATCAGGCTTTAGGTAGTTTAATAAGTGGAGCGGGAAGCGCAATAGCTGGAGGTATTGCAGCAAGTGACTTGTATAGAGGAGGGGAAAGCATTGAAGAAATAGATGTTACTTCAGGAGATTTTAGCAAAGAGGTTCAAGAGGATATAGATCAATTATCGCCAGAAACAGACCAACAAAGAACAGCGAGATTAGAAAAATACAGAAAAAGCATTGACGTAGAAGGGGATATGGCTAAGGATTTGGACATGATTCAAGACCTTAACAGTGAAGAACCAATATATGAAAATTTAGACGTTAACACCCCTTATGATATGAGCGGTCTGCAAGGAGCTTTTCAATTAGGTGAAGAAAACTTAGTAAGGGATTCTTTGACTGGATTAATGACAACTAAACAATAAATGGGTAAAGCAATAATAGAATACGCAGGGTATAGAGCTCCTAGAACCACGAATTGGGATAAGGTTATTGGAGATGTAGGTGAGGATATAACTGGAGTTTTAACAAAAAGAGAAAAGCAAAGAGAAGAAGATTTTAAAATTCAGCAAGATACTGAGTCTGCTATTAATGATTTTTCCACTGGAGTAAGTCAAGATTTTTCTGATTATGTATCAAGAGGTGTTGAAGCTAATAGAGATGTGATGATGAAGTATACTAAAATGCTTCGTAACAATGAAATAAATTCTACTCAGTACAAAAGGTTAATGAACAGGGTTAATAGCGATTGGCAACAGTTTGGTCAGTTCTCTAAAGATTTCGAAACTAGATTAGCTGACATGGAAAAGAGGAGACAGGCAGGAGATTCATCAGTAATTGAAACCTGGAATGGAGAACGAATAGCTAGCGCTGCAGACTTTAAGAACAAGCAACTGGTTCCTAATGCTAGTAGTGGAGGTTTGTATTCAATTAGTTATGGTGCAGATGGAAAGCCTAAAAAGACTGAGATTATTCACATGAACGAGCTTAATAATTTTAGAGGTCAACTAGTAAACAGGGTAAATTTACAAGATCAGATAAAAAACATAACTGATAAGGCTGGAAATTTTAAATCTGTTATAGCTACTGGAAACATTAAAACAGCGGAAGGGCTATCTAAGCGTCTAGCTGAGGAAGACCCTGAGTTACTTACGGAATATAATAACTTAATAGACGGTGTGTATAATTCTGTCTTGACTGGACCTCCTAATCAAATAGCTAGTGCTTTAGCTGACAATAGTTTAAATTCCAAAGGTCAAGAGTATTTTATTTATAAAGAAGGTGACTTAGATAAAGGAGGCAAGTTCGAGGGCAGAGACGCTGAGGATGGTATAAAGATGGTTCAAGAAACCGATGGGACCTGGGGAGGTTCTTTAACTGACAACCAAAAAGAATTACTTAAGAAAAAGTCAAAAGAAATAGCTGATGTTCAGTTAGGTTTTGAAGAGACTTACACGAGGGATTATGAGAAAGAGCTAGAAAAGACACTTAAGAATAAATTAGAAGAAACTAAAATAAAAGGTGACATTGAGTTACAAAAGGTTAGGGCTGCAGGGTATTGGAGGAAAAAATTGAAAGAAGCAGAAAAGAAGAAAACAGGTACAGAACTAAACCCTTATACAGAGGTAATGAGTATGTTTGAAGATCAAGATGCTTCTCGTATCGAGGGAAACAAAAACGTAGAGCGGGCTAGTTTCAATGAAAATGGTGAATTAGAAGTTAAAATGAAAGGTCAAGACGGGGTGAAAACTTATTCAACAGATACTAATGAAGGACAAATATCTATTGCTAGATTACTGTACTCTGGTGAAAAAGTAAGCAAAGTAGATGAGCAATTTTATAGAGATAAGAAATCTTACAAGGGAGAAACGTCCGAAATAAAAGGTGAAGAAGTAATTGCAATAGGAGCAGATGACCTTAATCAAAAAGTGGGTGGTAGTGATTACAATTTTGAAAGATTTATAAACGATGATTGGGGTGATGATGCGGATAAAAAAGTAGGTTATCTAAAAGAAGTAGCTTATCAAACTGGAATTTTAAAGGAATCAGATATTGATAATTTAGATATAGAAGTAGTCAAAAAAGGTTCGGATGATGATTTTATGAAAATTACTTATACTATGTCTGATGGTAGAGTAATAGAATCTGAAACATTAGACAATGATCCAGGGTTGTCTAAGGGACCTAAAGAAGCTCTTAATGAAAAAAATCAAAAGGTGTTTGAAAACTTCCTACAAGAGTTAAGAACAGAGCTTTATTTTAAAGGGGATGAGACACAATCTGAAACTGATGTTGATGAAAATCTATAAAGCAATATGAGCGATGTTAATGAAGATTTAATTAGAAACTTGTATGCTAAGTATGCACCTGAAGTAGATGTAGATTCTAAAATAGAGCACATTCAAAACACTTATGGTAATAATCAAGATTCTTTTGTGGAAAATTTTTATAGAAAATACTCTCCCGACACAGATGTCTCTGGTAAGTTGGATTACATCAACTCAAAATACCCAGTAACCGAAGTAAAAAAAAAAGAAGAAACAGAAGAAACGCAATCAGTTTCAGATTCTCAAGAGGAAGTTACGGAGTCTACTACAGAAGTGCAAGAGACAGATGGTTCTTCGGTTTCAGTAGAAGAAAACCAGTTTGAATTTCCCACTACAGTTACTCCAGGAATAATAAAAGACCAAAGTATGCGTCCTGCCACAGAAGTAGAGCAGGAAGTGTTCACTGAAAAAATAAGTAAAGTAAACGCAGGTTCCGATTTAGAGTTTATTAAAAACACTACTGAGAGAAAGGTAATAGGAAGAGATCCTCAAGGAGAAGTGATGAGTGTGAACAAGGTGGGCGGGATAAGTAATCAAGAGGCTAAAAGAATACAAGAAAACAAAATAACAGACTTCGCTAACCTGTATCTTAGTGATAACAGAGATGAGGAGACAATCCAAGCTGACGTAGAAAAGGCTAATCTATATAAACAAAAAAGAAAAATCCAAGCAGATATAAAAGGCATTGACTTAGAAATGAGAAGTCTTCTGCAGTTTAAGTCTGGAGATAAAATAATACCCATCAAAGTAGAAGAACTTAGAGGTGAAGATAAAAGAAAGTACAATGAATTAGAAAAGGGAAGAGAATTATTAAATCAAGAATTGAACCAAGTGACAGGGGAGTGGACTATGACCCGTAACCCCTACTATAACGAAAAACAAGTTTACGATCCTTTCACTGGAAAATACATAGATAAAATAAATGCTCCTGAGTCAGTAATAGAATACAGTAAAAATGTAGACGCACAAGCCAAGAGAATGTCTGAAACTACAGCTGAAGATGACTTAATGAAACTTAGAAATGACTTGTACTACGATGTGTTGAGACTGAGTAAACAAGTTAAAAGAAATGTGAAGGATGTAATAAAAGAAACATCTTTATTAGGTGGTTTAGCTGCTAACTTTCAGCCAATTGCAGACTTCCCAGATGAAAAAGACAACACTATTAAAAATAGAATCCCGCTTGTAATGAGTGAACATCCTTTTGCTAAACAACTTAATGAAAAATTAAGAGAACTTGATGCGGTTAACAGAGCAGTGGAATTAAATAGGGGTGAAGCAGAAGCTAAGGATAAGCCAATGATTGATATATCTGCTATGGAAAAAGGATTCATAGGGACCATACTTGGTGATGAGTATTCTAAAAACCCTAACATAACTTTTTCTGTTGACCCAGAAAGCGAAGAAACAAGAATTAAAATAACTAGAAAGCAGCCTTTAGTAAATGCATTAAAAGAAGGTGGCTTTACCGGTGAAGAAATAGACAGATTAGAAAAAGAATCTGAACTTACATTTGGTGAAGAGACACAGGAATTAGGTGGTAATATAATGGGAATGGTTGCTGAGTTACAGGTAGGTGGAGGCGCTCTTAACATGACTAAAATACCTCAAATACTTAGGGCTTCTAAGATTATAAATGGTAGTAAATATGGAGCTTGGGGAAGAGGTGTAGTTGATGTTGTTGGGGGAGGTATTACAGAGGGAACTAAATTTGCTGCAACGGGAATACTTTTAGATAAACAAGAACAATATGACCCCTTACTTGGAACCACGTTTGGTGTCGTTAGTCCAATAGCTAGTTATGGTAGCTCACTGCTAAGTAAATTACCTGGTGTGAAAATTGCAGATGATGTACTAAGTGCTTCTGTGCCTGGATTTAATACTGGAAAAGTCATAGTTGGCAAAGGAACAGAGGCAGGGGTGGCTGTTAATGTTATTTACGCATCAGAACTCTTTGATAAGATAATTTTTAAAGGAGAAGAAGCTGGCATCGCTTGGGATGAAGTGGTTTATGGGAAAACTGCTGATGACCCTGAAGGAGTGGATCCTTTAAGAAAAGCTTCTCAACTATGGGGCGTTATGCTAGCATCAGGGTTGTCTCAAAAAGGAACTTATAAGAAATTTCACGATGCACTAGGTAAAGACATTTTAGAGTCTAGAGGAAGAAAAATAAATTGGAACTGGGTGAAATCACAGGCTCCTAAACCAAAGGAAGGCGAAGCTTACACCGATAGAATGCTTATTGAAGAAGGAATAAAAGAAGTTTCTGAAAAAGGAAGTGCTGCTGATAAAGCTAAGTTAACAGACATCATGAAAGATGTGGAGTATAACGAAAATTTAAAAGGTATAAAGGAGCAGATTGAAGATGTAAAAAGCCAAGAAGAAAGACAAGAGAAGCAAAACAGTGTTATTGAAAAAGCAACTAAAGAAGTTAAAGAGGGAGATGTGGACCCTACTGAAGTAACTTTAAATGCTGAGGAAATAGAAGCAATAGAAACTGCTACTCCTGCTGAAAGAAAAAACATTAGCAGGTCTGTTAAAAACCAAGTAAAAAATGGAAACCTAACTGCTAACGAAGGTCAAGATGTTATTAATAAGGTTTCAGAAGTACTAAAAAACAGTTCGGAAATAGGAGTCCAAAACAGTACTACAAAAGCAAAGGTAGCTGAAAAAATGAACGAGCTGGAGGGGATAAAAGCAGAAGCTGAAAATTTAGATAAACTAAAGTTTAGAGATGAAGCCACTCAAAAAGAGTTGGATAATTTAAATCAAAGAGCAAGTGAAATAGATGCTGAACTTAAAAATATAGCAGAAACTCCTGAGTCTACTTCTATGTTGTTGTCTGACTTAGCTAAAAATCCTAGCAGAAGAAATAAATTATTAAGAGATGAGAAGTGGCAAAAAGACAACCCTGAGCTTGTAAAAGAAATAGAAGACAAAACATCTCAAGGGCTAACTACTAACCAAGCTTTAAGAGAATTATCTAAGGAGTACGAAACTAAAGAAGTACCTGTTAAAAAAGAGGTTGCTAAAGAAGTAAGTTTAGAGGAAGCTCCAAAACCTAAGCAAGAAATAACACTAAAAGAAAATGCAGAAAGATCCAAAGAATTAAACGGAGAGGTTAAAGACATCATAAAAAATGGTGAGGTAGTAGGCGAGCTTATGGGGGCCACTGATCAAAGTGGGGGTTTCGAAGTGATGGACATTACTATAAAAAAAGAATTTCAAAATCAAGGAATAGCTAGTAAAACTTATGAAAATTTGGCTCAAGGCATAGAGGGTACTTTAACCTCAAGAGGTATGTTTGCTACAGAAGGAGGAAAAAATTTATGGGAAAGTTTAGTAAAGAAAGGAAAAGCTAAAAAAACATCAACTGGGTTTGAGTTTATAAAGAAAGCTCCAAAAACTGTAGAGGATGTGGCTATTAAAATTGATGAAGGACTAAAAGTATTAGAGGGGCAAACTGAGCTCACCCCTGAGCTAACAGAAAAAGTATTTGAAGCAGTAGGTGAGGAAAACTCTCAGCCTTTAAGTGAAAGCTTAAGTAAAATAAAAACAGTTGAAGACGTTAAAGAAGTATTAATTAAACAAAAACAAGATGCCGTTCAAAAGCCAAGCACAAAGGAAGTGGATGTACGCCAACAAGCCGAAGATGGCGGAACAGTGGCAAAAGGAGACAAAGTCGAAGTCACTACCGAAGAAGTTAAAAAAGAAAAAGTCGAAGCCAAGCCCGAAGCGAAAGAAAAGATAATAAAAACACTAGAAAAAGATTTAGCAAGAGAAGAAGCTAGTGAGTTTAAAAGTGAAGAGGTTGTTAAAGACTTAAAAGAAAAACTAGCAGGTTACAAGACACAAGCTCCTAAAAAAATAAAACCTACTCAAAAAGCTAAACCAAAGTCTAAAGCAAAACCAAAAACAGAGTTGCAAGAATTAGCTCAACAACTAAGAAGAGATTCTAAGATAGGTGAAAGAGCATTAAAGCTGAATAAAGAAACCATTACTAAGATTGACGAGATACTTAAAGACTTAGAAAAAGAATATAAAGAGCTAGGATTACCTAAGCAAAAGTATACGCCAGCTCAAGTCAGAAGAATAATAAAAAGCTCTATTGACACCAAACTTACTCAAGATAGTATTGGTAAAATATTAGAAGGTGTTAACGCCATACTAGATCCTATAATTAGAAAAGATAACGTAAGTTATTTAAAAGGAACTCTTTACTCACCTAATAAGTTAACTAATATTGGTATAGAGGCTCAGAAAAAACTAAAAGAAATAAGAGACGATTTAAAATTCAGCGAGTTAAAAGATAAAACTACTGAAGAACTGAAAGCTTTAACAGAAGTAGTAAATGAGATTATAAACGAAGGGAAAGCTAAAGAAAAAACACTACAACGTCAAGAGGATATTACTAAGTTTAAAAAACAAGCTGATGTTTCTAAGGACCTATACAAAAAAGAAAAGTTTAAAGAGTTAGAGACTGTAGAAGAAATAGGTGAATTCTTTAATGAAACTCCTGATGGATTTATTATACTTAATGACACGTATGAATTAACAAAAGGAAGTTATAAGAAGTTTTTAAATGATAATCCATTTATTCCTATAGAAGGCACCAAGGCATACAGAGCTGTTGATTTTGCACAAGTAAAAAGAGATTATGTAAGAAGTCCTATTCGTGTATTAAGAGGTAAAATAAATCCAGCTAATCAAATAGCTACAGTAGAAAACTTAATGAAAGTATTGTGGCGTGGTGCTCCGGAAATAAGAAAGGTTCTCACCCCTGTTGTAAAGCAAATTAAAAATGCTTATGCTAATAAACAAGTAGCTAGAAAAAAATACACCAATATGTATTACGATTACCTAGCTAGTAAATTCGGAAGCAAGAAGAAGGGCGTTAAAGAATTATCTAAATCAGCAACAGGACTTCTTAATCCTACTTCAGAAACAATAAGTAAAAAAGGAACTGTTATTACCAATGGAACTGTAGGAAGATTAGTAGCGCTGAGAAAGTTTTTCCAATCTAAGGCAGCTCAAATGCGTGAAGATGCTAAAGAACTAAAAGGAAAAGCTCAAGAAGACTTGTTGAATAAAGCAGATCAGTTTGATAAAATACTAGAAAGGTCTGGAGTAAATGAAAAAGAGTTTGATAAATACTTAGAAGCTAATCCTAAAATAAAAAGCTTTGGAGAAGATTTATTTACAGTATTTAAAGAGATGTCACCTGACTTCGCTCCTACCTATGAAAAATATACTAATAAAATATTCTTAGAAGATAATTATGTTCCGATAAATAGAGCTGGTAAAGGAGATGAAACAGGAATAAAAAATTCTCAAGAACGTTTAGAAAATTTAGAAAAGGGAGGGGATTTTATTGCTAGAAGCGCCTTATCAGATAGAATGAAACCTAGAACAGATAATGCTGATCCTATAGATGTATATTTAGATGCCACTAATATGTTTGTTTCTTATGTGGAAAGTATGATGCATGCCAAAGAAATGATACCTGTTTCTAAAAATATTAATGAGGTATTTAACAAATCTAACATAGGAGCTATCTACCAAAAACTAGGTGGAGCTAAATTTGAGTCTTTAATGGAGGCTTTGGATACTCAGATAAACCTGTATGCTGACCCTGTTAAAGGTTTAGAAAAAGCTATATTAGAACTTAATAGATTTGGTATTGTACTTACTTTAGCTGGTTCAGTTAAAAACATACCTAAGCAAGCAGTTTCATTTTTAAACTACGCTACTGCCGGGTATAAAGACGGTATAAATCCTATGGAATGGGCTGCAGGATATAAAAACATGCTTTCATCTAAAGAGGGTAGAGAAATAGCAGTAAGAACATTAAAAAGCGAATACTTAAGTGAGAGAATAAAGAAAACACAAGTAGACCCATTACTTAGCAAGGCCATTGATCAGTTAAGCGGGAAGTCTACTTACAAGGATATTACTAGGGTATTACAACAACTAGCTATGTCTCCTGTGATTATAGGTGATGCTATTGGTGTTGTGAGTGGAGGTGTTCCTTTTACAGTAGCAGTCCATAAACAAAAAATGAAAGAAGGAATGAGCTTTGAAGATGCTTGGGAGTATGCTTATAAAAGATTTGTAGAAGAGTCTAATGAATCACAACAAACTTCAGCTGATTACGCTTTAGGAAGAGTGTCTAGAAGTAAATTAGGAAAACTATTTGTAACCTATAAAACAGCTCCAACATCAGCCATGAATAAATTAATAGGAGCTTATGAAGATATTAGAGATTATAAAAACCTTAATAAAAACCAAAAAAAACAAGCAATATCAGATGCTATATGGTATAGTATGATTTGGTCTGTGCCTTTCTTAACGGTTAGTAACGGTCTACTAAATGCTGTTATTAATGATGAAGACGACGATGTTAAAGAAAGAAAATCCATAGAACTTGTATTAGACGCTGTAAATTCTAATCTTCAAGGATTGGGTGTTCCTGGTTATGTGGGTAATGTATTTTATAATATGTTGACTGATAAGCCTATAGAATGGAGTTTAATTCCTTCTGTGTCGTGGTTCTTAAATTCATTATCCGCTGTTGATACTATTAGTAAAAAAGGATTTGAAGACTTAACAGATTCAGAAAAGAAAAAACTGCAAAAAGCACTGGGAGCTAAAAATGTAATGGACCTGTATAAAAACTTGAGTGAAGATGAAAAAAGTGTATATGATGCCATTATGAACTATCAGGAGGGCCGTATGTATCCTAATAAGCTTAGAGACGCTATTTACGGTGAAGAGTATAAAGAAGATGAAAAAGAAGATGAATCTAAGTCCAAAGGTTATAAGTCTAGAAATCGCAAAATAAGAACAAAAAAAATAAGAACAAAAAAAATAAGAAAAATAAGAACAAGAACAAAAAATTAAAAGTGACTTTCTGCGTGGCATCTGGAACATAACACCTCACACTTATCTATTTCTTTTTTTATTTTCTCAATAGCCATTCCTCTCTGAACCCCATTACTTACTTCAAATGACTTATTATTTTCGTGATGATGAAATTGTAACGCTTGAACTTTAAATGATGGGTGAGTCTTTTTAGAATATCCGCACTTCTCACAACTTAACTTAGACTTATATTTAGACACCCATTCTTTATTGAAGTACCTCCTATGCTTCTTAGTACTCATAAAACAATACTTGCACTTTCTCCTTTTATAGCTTTTACCTTTCTTAATACCAGCGGAGTAGTAGTGCGTTTCAGGATAAACCTGTTTACATACCACACACTCTTTGCTGTTCACACTCATACTTTAATAGAGGAGCTTACTTCTTTTAGCTTTTCAATTAGAGAGTCGATGTTTGCTTGAGCAGTTTCATACTCCTCATCCATCAAAGATTCGTAGATGTCATCAGTTAGTTCGTTGATTTCCTTCATGACAAAATTGACATGATTTACTTTGTGGAAATGAACGCCTAACTTTTTCATACTAAATCTTAACTAAAGAATCTACATCCACCTTAAATAACTTTTCACTTACTTCTTCATTGTAAGAAACCAGTGCGTAGTTAGGCGTAAGGCTTTTTATATAGACTCTCTTACCATTGTGAGTTAGTCTTCGTTTCATTAGGTCATAATCAATACCCTCCTCAAAAGTAATAAATTTTTTGTAATGTTCCATTAATTCTGTTTTAAATAAACATTAATTTCACTTTGAGATAGGTCTTCCCATTTGTAAGTAGGAAAAAACCCGTAGTCATCTTCGTTGTCAGAGTAAGGTTCTGTCTTAGCCCCTAAACAAGTTGGTATGGGTTTGTGTTTTTGTGGATTCCACTTAGTAAAAAACATTCTAACTGCATTAACAGGTAGGTATAATTTTTTGGCTATCTTAGGTATAGGTACTCCTTCTTGAGCTAACAATATTATGTTCTTACGGTGGTAATCTGTTATTGTAATTTTGGTTCGTCTCTTGTCCATTATACTATTTCTCTTATTCTCGTTTGATCTAAAGTTACTTTTCTGTTGTCTAAGATTAAGTCTAGATACCTATCAGAGTCTATCACTTTATAATCATCTACAATATAATCAAAATCTTTAGATTCATTGGCTTTTTCAAAATAAATTTCTAAATAAAATACTTCTCCTCGTTTATTAAACACGTGACCTAAACTAACATCTTCATTAATGTCATTATTTATTCTTTCCATTACATATATAATATCATCCCAAGCCACGTGTGTTTCGTGGTCCGCTTCAATGTTATCAATGAAGTCAAAGGTTATCATTATGTGTTTAGGATCCTTTGCCGTTGTATATTTCTGTATTGCATCCATGTTGTTCTAGTTCTTGTAAACGATATTCCTGTAACCTTGACAACTTACCCTTCGGAGTCTTCACTTCTGAAAACAAAACATCCGACCCTGGTGGTATAGCTATCAAATCAGGAATACCGTTCTTGTTAGTTTTTATTAATTTAATTACGTAGAAGCCCTGGCTTTCTAACTCTTTAATTCTCTTTGCTTGTATCTGTTGTTCTGTCATTAACTATTGTCACTTTTTAATTTGTCTTTTAATCTTCTAGCTTCTTTAACATCTATTTGAACATGTCTAGTTAATTTGGTGCCTGGATTACTATTTGTCCAGAGAGTGTGAGCCTCTTCCATTTCTTTAACAACTTTGTTTCGTGATTCCGTTAGTGACTTGTTCTTTTCTTTGAGTTGTTTAATACGTTTTCTCTGTCCCTCAACCATTTTTTTAGCAGCATCAAGATCGTAAATTATGGATTCTTTTTCATTCTCAAACTCCTTTTGTTTTTTTTGAGCCTCATCTCTAAATGATTTTTGAATCTTATCAACTTCATTTCTTCTTAAATGTAATTCTTCTAACAATGAAGAGTACTTATATTGCAGTTCTAATACGAACTCGGTGTCTATTTTAAATTTACTTTTATTCATTTTATTTTATTTTATTTTATTTGATTTTATTTTTTCCACTTGTTACGACCAACCAGCATCCCAATGATGCCGTAGTTGGCTATGTCTATAAATGTATCTTCTTGGCTTTCACCAGGAACATAGTTCTTACCACTGACTACTAAGTTTCTTAACCTACTTATTTTATCAGTTAGTCTTATTGCTAATCCAGTTAGCGAAAACTTTTTATCATTATCATTGTTAAGATCACCACCCAGTGCGATGTTGCTTAACCCATAATCCATTTGCTTTCTCGCAAACAACTCATACATCTCTTGCTGTATGTTCTTAAACTCCTGAGATAATTCAGGATACTCTCGTTCAAATGTTTCTATATCTGTCATGTTTTTAAAATCTATATGTTATACCTACTGCCAAGAATAAACTACCCGATGCTATTGCAAAAGTATTAGGGTTGATTCCTAGCTGTTGCTTGTTCCAAAGCATACTTGTTGTTCCTGCAGTCATTAAACTTAGACCACCTATTATTGCTATCTTTTTCATTTTGTTTTGTTTTTATAATTTAAGTAAGCTCCTTCAATGTTAAATCCGCATCCGCATCTAGTACAATCTCCCTTGAAATAATTAATATATTCTTCCCTTGGTATACAGTACCAATTATTATCATAAGGGTTGAAGTGATATACTAAATTAAACTGTTCCATAATCTTTTTTAAAATGTCTTAGTGTATAATCTTTCTTATTGTTAACTGCTTTATATATTTTACTTTCAATACCGTTCTTTGAAAACACCCAGTATATTTTATTATACAACCTATCTTTAGTAGTCATACGGTCTCGACTCTGCCAATAACTAGTAGCACTAAAATCAATATTGTAATATACTAAATACTTTGCCTTTCTCAACGATATCCCTTCACGACCACTAACAATTTGCAATGCAATACTCTTGCGACTACTATTAAACTCATCTAAATCTGTAGTTATATCATCACCATAAACTTCTTTCAATGCTTTTAACTCAGCCGTGAACTTATAAAATATACCTATCTTTTCATACTTAAACCTCTTCTTAATAAACTTAGCCTTACTATAATCCAACACCACACTTTTCTTTGACTCAAATATAACAGTGCCGGAAGATATCTGATGTAGCTTCTGCATTAATTTAACTCCTGTGTCAGCTAACACCACCTCGTCAGAACCTTGTAACACCTTGTCTCTTTGTAGTCTATTGCATAAGTCATAGGTTCTATCTTCCATATCTACCTGCAATATTTCTTCATCAATAACAGATTTAAACCCTGCTTCTTGTTGAGTAAACGATATAGTATAAGGCTTCATTGCGTCAATAACTCTATTCTTATTGGCATTTGAGTAGTCTGTGGCTACTTTAAAACCATAATGAATCTGTTTCTTTTTGACATAATCATTAGCCCAAGCATAAAAGTTTTTATACTGACTGAATGGATTACCTTGACAACCATATACCTGATGATACATCTGTGAGAAACTCTCTGGTGTTGGCGTACCGGACATCAGTATTAATTTAGACTTCCAAGTTTTTAAATCAGCTCTCAATCTCTTCGCTCTTGATGATGGCTTAGGAAAAGCACCCAGTGAGTGAGACTCATCAGCAATAACTACATCAGGTGAAAAACCTAAGTTAATCTTATGTGAGCTCTCGTAATTAATAACCTGAAGTTCAAACGATGGGTTCAACATCTTATAGTCATGCTCAATACTAGATATTGCTTTCTTCTTAGTTAAAAATAAAACTCTTTCTGCTCCTATAACATCACACACCCCTAAAGATGTAAGTGTTTTTCCTGTTCTAACCTCCATTGATAAATAAAGTAAGCCATATTTTTTCAGTATCACTGAGCCTTTGCCAATGATATCAAGTTGATAATCTCTAAATTTCATTTTATTCTGTGTGTTGGTCTCGCCTCATTGCATCTAACAAAGCTTGACATTTCTCGTACTCTTCTTCTTCTTCATAGTGTTCTATTAGTAATTCATACACCCCTTCATTAAATGATGGATAACCTTCACTAGGGTCAAATAGAAACATAGGAATAGTATCTTCATCATCTAATATATCTTCTATATTTTTTTTCTTCACCAATATTTGATAAGTGTTGTCTATTATTTGTGTTAAATGATTATAAAAAAACTTCTCTTCTATTCCCATAGTTTTGATTGGCTTATTGGTTCTTTAAATAAAAAATAAACACCTGCCATGTCTCTACCTTGTTCAGCTTCACCACCAGTTAAGTGCTTACAAGCTATCCTCACCCATTTATTCCATTTGCTGTGAGATAACTTACTATAATCAGGGTTCTGTAATGTAAATTCTATCCTAACCGAGTTGCTGTTTATCTTTTGATCAAACGGAAACAGTGTTTTGTTTTCATGTATAAAGGTAACGAATTCTCTGCTAGTGGATGCTTCAAACTTTCTGTTCTTTAAATTCTTAAACGGAGCTGATATCAAACCTTTAGATAAGTATAACTGCAAACACTTAATCATATAATTATCAAACGCACACCACTCATCCTCATTCCATTGTGAAAAAAACAATTTACCAAAATCATCTTGAGGTGTAAACGCTTTAGAATAATGAGCATAAAACTCTAATTCCCACTTACGTCTCTCGTAAGAATTTCCACTTCCTTGTATGGCATAGTTTGTAGTGATTACCACTTTAGGTGAATTATCAAACGGTATCTTAATAGCATCTTTGTTTTTCTTCTCCAGTGTAATACCCTCAGTAATAATACTGAACAACCTCTCAAACTCAAAACCTTTTCTAACGTCATCAAACGTAAGTATCTGAGTGTCCACAGAAACCAACTGGTAAGCAAAGGATCTTTCAAAGAAAAAAGACTTACCATCTATAGTGACATTCTTCTTTAATTGAGAAACCCCTTGAACAAACAAACCTTTACCAGTTCCACCTTCAGGTTCTTCCGAATCATTCTCATCATGTATTATGATAGCTGGGCAGTAGCCTGCATTTTTATGACCTTGTAAAAGAAAGCCTATCGTACTTTCAACAGAGTCTTTTCTAATGTTGTCACCCTCACTTATGTTAGATATAAACTTAGAGTAATCGCAGTCAGTATCATCGCAATATTCAAAATTTCTTCCTATTACCTGTTCTTTCCACACAAAACCATCTAACACATCATACTCTATTTTTTCTATACTTTTTTTAGTAATCTTTAATGCTACATTTTTAAAATATAAATAAGACTCGTCCTCGGTATCCTCCATAAAAAATATGTCCTTGTAAGACAATAGAGATAAAAAGTCATCTTTAAAATATTTAGTTCTCTCAGCAAAGTGATTATAAATTGACAAATCCTCTAATGACTCTAAATAATTCAGTATGTAATCTTTAATCAAATCATCTGTGGTGTTGTCTATAATGTTTGACTTAATTACGATGAATATGTAGTTTTTGCTTCCATCAGGTGTGTATTTAAAAAACCCATGTGTCTCTAAGAACTGTTTAAATTTATATGGGATTATAGTTACCTTGCCCTTTTCTGATTTTACCCAAAAGTCTGAGCTCTCTGAATTCTCTTCTTCTTGCCTGATAACCTGGTCTATCGTATCGCCCTCGTACCCTTGGTTCTTGAGTAGAGAGCGAATCTCCTTTTTTGGCACACCAGTTTTTAATTTAGCTTTTACTTGATCAATAGCATCTGTATCTTCAAAAAACCTAGTATTAAAGTTAGATGTATTGGCATAAGCACTACTAATGGTAGTATTCATTTCATTAAAAGAAAACCCATCCGTTACATACTCACCCATTACATAAGAAGCAAAACTTTTATCAATACCAAAATCATTTAATGCTGAGGCTAGTATGTATATATTGTTGTTTCTCTGACCCTCCACCATTCCATACTTATTTTCCCACCACTTTTTCAACCTGTCTACTATTACATCCTGCTTAGTAAGTACTAGTGTGGGTGTGTGGTTCTGATAGTCGTGTTGTTCGTGGTTGACCACTTCCATACTTTCATACAAAACACTGTCTTGGTTGATGTAAATTTTACTGTCATAACTTTCGTAGCATACTCTTGAAATATTTTTACAAGTAATATCAAACTCTTTACAATTGTAGTAGTCCTGCAAAGACATGAAGTATTTTACGTGGTTGTCAATCTCCGCAGGGATCTTAACGAGTACCTTTAAACCGTTACCACTAGGAGATATAAACACACTATGAGTGTGAACATCATTCTTTAACTCTTCCTTCTTATTAAGAAGTTCTTTCTTTGTTTCAAACCCATCAAAGTCTAAACATATAATACCACTATGTACAAGTATGGACTTGTCTTTTCTTTCGCTAAACTCTCCACTAAAACATATAGCCGGAAGTAATTGCTTAATCTTGTTTCTTTCTTCTTTGTCTTTCTCTTTTCTTATTCTTTCTATTAGTTCCTTTGACTTACCATCTTTTATTCTCCTTAAGATGAAACCTATATCTCTATAGAAAGGAACAGATGTGTCTTTGACACTCTTAAATATTGTCACTTTCATTCGCTCTTGATTTAAAATAAGAGAGGTGTATGAAACATATAACGGTGTGGACCTCACGGAAACCACCACCTCTCCTTGTTATTAACTAAACTTAAAATGGTAAATCCTCAGTAGCTGGGGCAGTTGCTTTCTTTTGAGCATCTTCCTTTTCTGCTACTGTAATACTTCCATCTGTCCATACTACCTTTCCATTTCCAACATAGTTTCTTTTCTTGCCAGCGTCCTTCTCGTCTTTAGACATGCTCTCATAAGTCCCTACGTTATTCCCGTACTTAGTGGTATCATCAACTACAGTAGTAATCTGTAAAATTTTACCGTCTTTTAATCTTGACTTATCTACTTTAGTTAAATCAATGTAATGGTTTATTATTGAAGCCATATATTTGTTTTTGTTTTTATTGTTTATAATTGTTCTACGTGATAATATTGATTGATGTCTTCAGGAGCTCCCTCTACAAAGAACTTCTCATACACTTCAATCGCTTTGAATACTTTTTGTTTTCCGTATTCGAGAAATGTTTCCGAGCATTCAAACAACCCAGTCTTGTAAGTGTTTTTTTCTACTACTATAAATACCATAGGTCTGTTAAAAAATTGACCATACAACCAAGCTTGACTGTCGTAGTTATACTTACGAGCTGAGTATTTAAAATCGTCAATTTTAGTAGTACTTTTTAAGTCTATGATAGCATCAGATGAAACAATGTCAGCCTTACCTTTCCATAAATGACCACCCACTTCTTTAATAGCAGGTACCTCAAATTGATTTCCAGCCTTGTACATCATGTCGTAAAAATCTAAGTTCATTCTAACTGCCTTAGCCATGTTAGATAACATCTCCACTTCCTTAGTTAGTAAAGCCTGTTTACCTAGCTCTTTGTACGCTTTAGTAGTTCTAGTAGATGCATCTATTATATTAAACTCACTAAGTTTTTGTGGTTCTAGTAAATCCGTATGGAAATACCTGCCTAATAACATAGCTATCGTTGGTTTATTTTTACTTCTAAAGTCTTTAGGGTTGTTAAGTAATGAACCAATATCTGAGTTAGACAAAAAGTTTCTACCAAAGTCACCGTAATAATACTTGTCTTCTCTTAACTTTTCAATCTCTTTAGAGTGAGGTTTTTGAATCTCGTCCAATATCATGTCTTAATGAATTTAGATAATTCGTCAACTACTACTGGATCAATCTTATACTTTTGTGATAATACTTTAATGATACCAGGCATACCTAAATCTCTGTTGTCAATCATCCAAGCTATTACCTTCTTCCAATTGTCATCTTCAATCTCTAAATTAATTAACTTAGGTTTCTTTACTACCGGAGCAGTGTCCATTAAGTCTTCACCCGCATACACAGACAACCCTAAGCCATGTAAAGCTAGTGCCTTAACTGTTGATCTCTGAATAGAGGTGTTGACATCGAAGCTAGTAATGTTATTTAATAGTATTGACTTTGGTCTACCTGACGTATTCATGATAGGTAAATAATCAATGTACTCTATACCATCAACAGTTACCCCTACTTTTACCCACGCTGTTTTACCATCGCTGAAGTAGTTCATACCGTCTTCTGTTTCGTATACTGTTCTTGTTAATTTAGGATATAGTTTCTTAGCATAAGCCCAAGCATGTGCCCAACTTAAATAAGATAATTGTCCTTTTCTTTCTACTTTCGCTGAAACATTGACAGCCGAAAGCTTATCAAACGCTGATTTTTTCGTTTGTGTTGCCATAATTTATATATTTATTTGTTATTGATTTACAGGTCTCCAGTTGTCCACGTACTTAGCCAAGTCTGGGTCCTGTTTGATTTTCTTCTCGGTCTCTTTAATACCATAGATTATAGTAGAGTTTGTAGTTTCAAACCCCATTGCCTTCATACATCTTACAATAGAAGATAATCTATAGGAATTAATTTTTGCTAAGTAGTATATTAAGTATCTTGCTGAAGTGACATGATTGTCCTTCGTCTTATTGAATAGTTCGTCTGGATGTGTTCTTGTTGTTTTACATACGTCTGATACTATATCATCGAATATATCGTAATTTAACATAATTTGATTGTATTTTATTTGATTTTCTGTAGGCGGGTAATATACCTCTGCCCACATTTCTTTCGTTCTCGTCATTTTTTTAATAATTCTTCAAAACTACTATAATTTTACTTTAATCCAAATATTTCTCTAATATTTTTTCCTAAATATTGATCATTAGGGGATTCTATAGTAAGTCTGTGTATTTCGTTAATTAATTGTATACTTCCTATGGCTATTTGTTTTTCAGAGTTAGTTCCGTAATTTAATTTTTCATGACTTGTTTGCATGATTTCGTTGATCTTTTTATTAACTTTATCTGTTTGGATAATATTTTCCTGAACATAACCATAAGTTTTTTCTTGTCTGTACTCGTTGAGTGATCTATTTTTTTTCATGTTTAAAGTTTTAATACCTTCCCTCGTCCACACCTTCTCTAGGCACCCGTACCAAGATGAGTGTGAACAAGTTCTGGCACATGCAATGTAGTAAATTATTCTTTTGATTCATTAATATTATTCACTGTATTTGTTAAGTCATACAATATTGCAAAGGTCTCATCTATAGTTATCTTCGATGTGTCTACTTTTAATTCAGTAAGTAATTTTTTTAGTAATGTTATTTTTCTAGCGTATTCCATTTATATTTTTATTTTTCTTAATTGTTCTAATGACTCTGTCTCAAACACTTCTATAATTTGCTCGTTCGTTGAGTCATCTATATAATATGTGTATCCATTTAACTCAATGTATATCACGTTCTCTGAAGGTATATCTATTCGCATAACTTATCATCTTTGTATTCGTCATACTTTCTGTCTTCATCTTCGTATTCTTCTTCTTCTTCATCTTCAAACCTTTCTGTCAACTCTTCTATCAAGTCTAGGTCTTCTATCAAGTCATCACTGACATATATTTCTATAGGTGTTTTATCGTGTATGTATTCATCACACAACCTATCTATTAGATCGTCTTTGTATATAAATACATTTTCTTCTTCTACTATTCTACCAACACTCTCCTCTTTTAGTATATATAAATCGTAACCATCTGCTGATTCTGAGCTATACATCGTAATGTCTGGGTGTTCATAGTTATCTGTGACTGTTATAAAGTCTGCTATTTCTTTTATCATTTTATTTTATTTTAGTTTATCATTCTCTTGGTTCTGTGTGTTCTCCACACTCGGTGCATATATCCGTCCATTTGATTTCTGCACCACAACATTCTGATTCTTCCATTATATTTCTTTTTCTATATTTAATATCAACCATTCGTGATGACCTTCAATCATATATTCTTTTAACTCATCTTCTGATTCCAAATAAAAAAATATATCATCATCATCAGCTTCAATATCTCCTATTTTTAAAATCATATTGTCTTGAACATTTCCATTGTCAAGCCATTTTATTGTTGATACATATCTCATTACAAGTGTCTTAAATGTTCGTTATACTTTAGTAACCAATGTCTTTTTAAGTGGTTTATATCTCCTTTGTGTATGGCTTCCATACATATTTCATATCTAAGATCGGTTACTCTTTTCTCAACGTATCTTTTGTGTTTTAAGTATCTTTTGTAGTTTTTAAAATTCTTCATTTTTCACCTCCTTTATTTTAATGTCTGCATAATCACATGCGTTATCTCCTAATATACTGAAGTGTGACTCTACATAATTTGCGTATAATCTGTACCATTCCAACTCCTTGTTGAGACGATCTATTCTTTTTTTGTGTGCTGATATCATTTGCTATTGTTTTATTAGTTTATTTTCTTTTATATTCTTTCTATTAGTTCTATTATTTCTTCGTAAGTGTATTTATAGCTGAGGTCATCAGATAGGTTAACTAAAACTGTTTCCATTCCTCCCTCATCTATGGCATCATAAAGAGTTTCAAACTCTCCATACCTTTGTATTATTGCTTTTAAAATCATAACTCTGCTTCAAATCTACACTCATCCGCATTAGGGTGATTGTCAAAGAATTCTTTTAACTGCATTCCTAGTCTGTGATCTGCATACTCTGAAAGATTTTTAAGTGTTACATTGTACCTTGCTAGTATTTCATCATTCCAGCCATAAAACTTATCTAAATTAACGGTACTTGAAGCATCAAATCCATTTTCTTTACTAAACATTTTCTCTACTTTGTCAATATGTCCTTTATGTTTAATAGCATCTAACTCTGCACATATTTCTGCATAACTATCTCTATACACTACATAATTTATGTAGTTTGATTCTTCTTCGACTGCACCAAATCTCTCGTGTGCATCGCTACCTTGAACGGCAAACATAAATTTACCTTCAACATCTCCATTATAATATCTTCCCATTTTAATTTAAGTTTAAGTCTAGTTTATAATCATTAGCTACTTTCTTAAGTAGTATTTCTGTGTAGTACTTTTTATCTGTTGTCATTTCTTCAACAAATCCTTGTACGTGTAGGTATTCTATGGCTTCCATACAATCCTCTTTTGTTACTTTATTTATCATTTTATTTTATTTAACGTTAATACTTCTATTTCTAGTCCTCCCCAATAATCATCCAGGTCCCAATAAACATCGTGAGATCCACCCCACTCTAAGTGTTCTTCTTCAATATCGAACTGTTTTAAGGTTTTAAATAAATTATCATTGGCTTGTTCTAATGTGTCAAATACTCCTAAACACTCTCCGTCCATAGGTGTACCACCTACATAATGGTTTAATACATATACTATCATTTTATTTTATTTTATTTAATTGTTTTACTTTATTTTTCATTTGTTTTTTACTTCCAAAAAGAACATAACAGTTGCTTTGTTTACAGAAAATAGCCCATTCATTTTGATGGTTGCATAAATCGTAATTGTTCATCATGTTTTATTTTAGTGAAACTTCAATCCTACTTTGTTTGTCTTGTTGTACCATTTAGTAGCCATCAAGTCGTTTTGCGATGCGTTGACATAGCCAGCTTGCAACATCTCGTCAATACCTTCGAAGACCATTGAATGTCTCTCGGTTGTCTTGTCGATTGTGTGAGCTAACTTGCCACCATCTGAATATATCGTACAGAAATTGTCTGGAAGATCCTTCCCTCTAAACAGCGGTATACTGTTGGTGTAGCTGTAGAACTTTACGTCCTTGAATCTATTCATGAGTGTGAACCATTTGTCTCTGTACTTGTTAGAATAATAGTCCCCGCTGTCATGTACCCTGATAAAGTCTGGTTTCTTTCTGACTATCTCCTTAGATATTTCGTCTACAAACATATCTGTCTTGGTTAGCTCGTATCGTTTCTCAAACGCAGGCTTGACATTGCCCCACGAATAAGAACCTTTTTGAGCATAGCAATACTTGATACACTTGTCTGCAAATGGACACGTCAGTTTACCTGACTGTGACTTGTATGCAGTAATTCCAAAGTTGAAGAGTCTGACCCCCATTTCTTTGGAGGTCTTCTTCATTTTACTATTTTGCGTTAGTAGTTGCATATTCTTTTGGTTTTACTTTAGTTAATAATTCTGCTGGATTACCTACAAATATTGTGTCCTTCTTCCAAACATCATACACTGCTATTATTATATTGTCTTTCTTTTGGTCGTCGGTTACAAATATGGTGTAGATATACTCTTCCCAACAGCCACCTGGTTTTCCTTCGGTTGGGTGTAGGTATATACCCCCGGCACCAGTCTTGAAGTGTGCTACTATCTGAGCTGCTAAACAGCCTGCTCCGTTAGCTATCTTTCTATCTTCATCTAATCTCATTCCGTTAACTACAGTAAAAGGTAGAAGAAACTCTGCTAAGTCTATTCCCATTCCTTCTATGTAACCATCGAATTGTCTATACATATTTATATATGATTTCCCTACATTCTTTGCAAGGTGTCCTTTAGCGAATGATAAACCCTCTTGTCTATCAATTACTCTTGTTAGTGATCTCGTTCCCATTGTTTTATTTTATTTGTTTTATTTTATTTGTTTTAGTGATATGTTGGACATACTGTAGATTTGTTGTAGTGTCCTGTTATAAACGTTTTTTGTGTGTTGCATGAGTTTAACATCATTACAATTAATCCTATTGCAGTGGCAACGCACAATCTTAATAGTAGTTTTTCTTTATCCATAATTATTTAATTAAAATGTGCTTACTCTTGGTATCATATCGTAGTCATTGTGTAGCGCTCCGTTGATGTCGTGTATTAACGTTGCTCTTATATCATGTCTGTCAATGTCGTTCTCTTTGCAGAACTTCACAAACCTTTCTATCTGCCCGTGAATAGTCCCTCCAAATGCTACGTGTAGTTTGTAGCTCACGAAGTTGGAGCTGTAGTATTTTTTCTCTAGTATGTCCGATACATACTGGTCTAGTATTTCTTTAGTTTTTTTCATTTGTATTTGATTTGATTTTTAATTAACACTTCTCTCTTGAACCATCTCTCTGATTCTAATAGTTGATTCATTGTGAATCCTGCAAGTCTTTCTTTTGAGTAATGCATCTTAGCTACTTCCTTATTAAATAGTTTCCTTGCTAAGTGTTGCACGTCTTTAATTATTATTTCCTTTTCCATTATCCTATTATTATTTGGTTTGACTTGTACATAAATCTAGCTTTTGACTTTGCCTCTTCCCATGCTTTTACTGGGTCCAGGTGTGGTCTGTCTTTCATTATGTTTTCTTTGATTTTATTTGCTAATGGCTTAAGTATTGTCTGCCATCTGAACTTTTCGAGTTCTTGCTTTCTTTGTAAAATAGTTACTTCCTTCGCTATGTTTACTCTTTTTCTGGTTCTCGTTCTCATAGTGGACTGGGGGCATTCGATTAACCCCATACATCTAAATAGATCAGTCCCTGTCTGTTCGGCTTGCATGCTTTTACAACCACCACAGACAAGGCATGGCATTCTATTATATTTGTTTATACATCTCTTTCGTGTGTTGATACGTTTAGAGCCGTCCCTCAACTCGGTTGTCTGGACTCCGTACCCCTACTTTTACAGCCACCAGACTAGACACACCATGAGTGTGAA
>Ga0181394_1000034_pt1 | contig 47548 bp, 49 predicted proteins | sample 17SPOviralmetaG_FD_130123 | JGI IMG/M metagenome (GOLD analysis project Ga0181394, IMG submission 130123) | Marine viral communities from the oligotrophic San Pedro Time Series (SPOT) site, San Pedro Channel, CA, USA - 17 SPOT_SRF_2010-11-23 | ecosystem: Environmental > Aquatic > Marine > Strait...
ATTATCTTATCTACATGGCCAAGGTCTGATAAACTCAGCAAGCTTAGATCATCACCAGTCTTTTCAGAATAAAAATTTGCTCCAATCGCTACAGCTATGTCTGACATCAGTTCATGAGTCTTATACCCAAACGATGGTGGAGTTATATTACAAAGCTTCAATCCATTTCTAACAACATTAGCTGCAAGAGTATTGATAACGTTTGGTGAACACGGAGCTATAAGTAATAATTTTTTATTTTGCTTAATAATTGGTTTTAAAACATTTTCAATTTGTAATATGTTATTTATTTCTTGGTCACACACCAGAACCATTACATCCTCCAGAACACACTCGTCTTTTCTTTGGTTGTTTAAAAATAAATTGGATGTGTACCCTCTATCTATTTTAATTCCATTAGTAACCTCAGCGTACGTTTCGTGATTCATACTCTTCTCCACTGTAACTATTCCATCAGACCCAACTTTATTATACGCATCTGTTATTATATTACCAATTTCTTTATCATTGTTGGCAGATATAGTTGCTACATGGTTCAAACTTTTCTTAGTGACAGGTTTAGAACTTTTTTTAAGAATCTTAACAATCGTGTCAATCTGTTTGTGTATTTCTTTTATTATTTCTGTTATATTACATTCACCCTTAACATCATCTAAGAGTTGATTCGTCCCACATTTTACAATAGCTTCAGTAAGTACAATAGCAGTAGTGGTTCCATCACCCGCAGACGATGCTGTTCTAGAAGCTGCGTCCTTCATCATTTGAATCGCTAAGTTCTCTATAGGGTCATCAAGATATATTGAATTAGCTACTGTTACTCCGTCTTTAGTGACTGTAATACCTTGAAGATGATTGGTAGATTCTATAAGTACGGTACGTCCCCTAGGGCCGAGCGTGCTTTTTACTGCGTTAGATATAGATGAAATACCGGATATTAATTTATCTCGACCCATTTGATCAAAGGTGAGATCTTTGGGGATATAACCTTTACTGTTCATGTAATTAATTGAATTAAATTTATTCAAATATACAATAATTTAAACAAAAGATAAAGTGTCAAGGTGTCGACTTTTTGTCTGCATACTCCAAATATATTTTTTATACTTCTTTATTTTTTTTCTTATATATACCTGCGTAAACTTGACATTTTCGACACTATATATTTAATTATCTGATTAACAGTAACTTAAAGCGTGTCGACTTTATTTTTTATCGACATTTTAGTGTCAACTTTCGACACTTTTACATAAAAAAAGAGGATTTTGTTAAAAACCCTCCTTTTACAACTAATCAAAAACAGAACAAATCGTTACTAAAATTCTAATTCGTTAAAGTTTTTTTTATTTTCTGCAAGCTGTATACCTTCAGCAATCATATTGATTTTTCTGTCGTTATCTACAGCTCTTTTCATGTCAGCAATCTTTTGAATACCTGACACACTGTTAGGTCTGTCGTTAATTAACCTTCCATCTTTGATCAGTAGCCCGTTTACGTAATCGTTTTTATTTATCATGACTATTAATTTTAGTAAAGATAGTGAAATTATTTTTTAAGATTAGATATATAGAAGTTGAGGGTTATATATACTTCTGAGAGCAACTACCCTAAAAACGAAACTGATTTTTTTTTAACCGGAATTTTTAAATTTAAATTTTTCTTTCAGATTTTTTAGCTTTTTGGTCTAGGGTTGGCACACCCTCGCCCCCTCGCCCCCTGTTTCTCTCTGTTTAGCCCCTGTTCGTTTGTCGTTTATCGTCCTTCCCTCTCTTGCCTTCCCTCGCTTCTCGTATGTTTACACACGCGGAGAAAGAGAGTAAACACCCCACGCAATAAATAAAACAGAAACAAAACACCTGGAACAAATTGAATTTTATTTATCTCATTATTAGATATATAACAAATCAAAACAAGTGCAACAAGTAAAAAAAAATCTTAACTAAATTTCTTCCTGTTATTTAAACAAATTTTAAACATTTTGCGAAACTTATATAAAATATTTATATATTTGAGGCATGAAACAAAAATTTTATAAAATCATTGAAAAGATTGTGTTAAGCGATTTTTTCGTTCGCGCTTTCGTTTATGTTTGCGCGCTTTTATTTACTATTCTATTATCTATTAAAATTTAAAATTATGAAAAAAATCTATTTACCACTATGAAAAGAACAGCGCCAAAGGGGAGTATATTTCTCCTCTACTTTGTCGCCGTACCGATTCGAGACGGAAGACTCAACGCGCCACGAAATAACGCACGATGACACGCTAAACGATAGGCTAGAAGCTATCGCGACTGAAAAAAGGTTAAAGAATGACAAATTTTTTAACGGCTCTCAATTCAAATTTAATATAATAAGAACATGAAAAAACTAATTAAAACCAATTCAAAAGAGTATCAAACGCGCTTTAACAAATTTTTATTTGATGCGATTGATTTTTCAAATTATGACATTCCGAACCCGTCAACGCTTGGCGGTCGGGTTATTATGTTGTATAAGATTTATTTGGACGAGTACACAAAAAACGGCGTACCCTTCCAAAATAGAACGCACCAGGATAATTTTGCGGAGTGGCTCGCGGGCTTGCCTTCGTCAATATATATACCTTACAGAAATTATGAGATAGAGCAATTAATTGCTAAACTTTACGCCGTAGATCCTGCGGACATTCCAGCAAAAAAAATGGACAAAATAGTCAATAATTACTGGAGCTTTATTTCAGTAAAATTCTTTCAAATCTTAAATAAGTTATAATGGAAATAATATTAAATATATTAGAATTTCTTGGTTTGTGCGTGGGCGTTTTATCAGTGTTTTTATTCTACTTCGCGCTGATGCCGTACGCCGTCATTAAGATAATTATTTTAGTGGTTCGCGCCACTATAAACAGACATTAAGCGCGAAGCGTCCCCGGTTCGCCGGGGGGTTGTATAACATAAATAAATTAAAATTATGATTAAATTAAAAGTAATGAAAGGGCTTTCAAAAATTGACGGCACCTTCACACGCCAGCAAATCCAAAAACAAATTTGGATAGCGCAAGGCAGAAAATCAAAAGACTTTGTCAATAGACAAGGTTACTACGCGGACGCCATCCAGGAATGGACAAGACAAGGCTTAATCAAAAGACAATTGCATAAAGGCATTTATTGTATCACAAGCGACGGCAGATTGTACGCGTGTAACAAAAAAGAGTGGCTAAGAAGAAGAAGAGAAGAAAGAGAAAGAATTGAACGCGCTACGCAAATTTTAAATGGACTAAAAGACTCAATAGCAAACGAGTTTGAGCATCTTATTGGTAAGACAATTGAAAATGTGAGATATCTGGACGCTAAAGAGTGTGGGGATTTAGGCTGGAAAAAAGCGCCGATAGTGATTGAGTTATCAGACCAAACGGCATTAATTCCGCAGAGTGATGATGAAGGGAATGAAGGCGGGGCGCTGATGATATACGATTTTTATAAACAAAAAACAGATGTAATTGGAACGATATGAAATTATTAGAATTATTTAGCGGAAGCAGAAGCGTTGGCAAGGTTGCCGAGAAGAGAGGGCATAAAGTCTTCTCTTCCGACTTTGTCGATTTTCCAAACACAGATTATGTTTGCGACATCCTGGAGTTTGATTATAACAAAGTACCCTTCACACCGGATGTGATTTGGGCTAGTCCGCCATGTACGGCATTTAGTGTCGCGTGCATTGGTAGAAAATGGGTTAAGGGTGAACCCTTCACACCTAAAACAGAAGATGCGAAACTAGGCATTAAAATCATGGAGAAGACGATTGAGATAATACAATATTATATGACTCAAAATTCCAGGTTGATTTGGTACATTGAAAATCCGCGAGGGAAAATGCGTAAGGCTCCCAATTGGGCAGAGATTGACCACACTAGGCAAAGCGTTAGTTATTGCAAATACGGAGACAATAGAATGAAACCCACGGACATTTGGACAAACGACAAATCCTGGGAACCTAAACCCATGTGTAAAAACTTTAAGTACGATAGTGAGGGCAAAGTAATTGACAGACATTGCCATCACGAACCGAGTCCGCGAAGCACACAGACGGGCGGAACGCAAAGTCTGAAAGGAAATTTTGAACGAAGCAAAATTCCTCCAGCATTATGCGAAGAGATAATAAAATCAAGTGAAACATTTAACAAATAAATTATGAAAGTAAAAGAATTATTACCAAAAGTAAAAGCGAACAGATATACATATTATAATCTTGATAAAAAAAGCATACAAGATTTTAAAAATTTGTATAGCTATTTGAAAAAACATAAAGAAAAAAATGTTTCCAATTATTTTCAATATTGTGATGCGTTAAAGGGACAAGTAAATTTTTGGCTCAATAATAAAAATGAACTTCATTATATAAGAAAATATAAAGCTATGGAAATAATAAGTCAAACAATAAAACATTAGAGAGTATGGGAAATTTAAGTTATTGCAGATTTCAAAACACGGCTCGCGATTTAGCAGATTGCGTTGAAGCAATTGAGTGTGATGAGATTCAAGATTTAGATCCACAGGAATTAAACGGATTAAAAAAGCTCCTGGAGCTTTCGCAAGATATTGTTGCGTACGCGCATATAATTGATGAGGTTGTTGACAATAATTAAACTAGATTTGATCAAAACTTGTACAATTAATAAAAAAGAATTACATTTACAGAAATTAAATTTAATATTATGAGAAAATTATTAGGAGTTCAACAGAAAAAACAAGATAGGTTGTTTTTCAATAACGCGTGTCAAACACACGGCGTAAATCCTCGCTTAGTAAAAGAGGATATGCAAGCGCAAGGTTATAAAACCTTCACACCGGGAGAGGTAACAAACTTTATTCTAAACAATTATTAAATTGGAAAAACAGGAAACAATAGATGAGTTAAAACAATTAATTGCTGTGTTTAATTTCAGGCATCAATTTACAAATGATAGTGTGTTGATGGCGGGAGATTTAAAAAAGCTAAATGAATTAACAAATAAATTATAAATATGAAAGTAAAAGGAACTTACACAGAAACAGATAGTGCTTACGAGCTTACTATTGAGTACGAGTATTATTGGAGAGACGAGACTTACGATTCAAAATTTGAGGATGACTTAACTATCGAAAATGTATATCTAAACAACGAAAGTATAATTTGTTTTTATTCTGATTATTTGTCTGATAAATTTTACGACAGAGTTTTGGAATATGCAATGGAAAATAAATACGAATAATTATGACACGAGTTATTGTTAGGCTAAATCAACAATGTAATAAGGGGCTGTTTGGCGTGTCTCTTTCTCGTTTTTATAGACGGATGCTCGCATGGTGCGGGGAGTGTTTTAGGGTCGTTTCATACCCGTAAATTTGACACAACCTTAGTTAATACAAATAGCGGTTCGATTCCGCGTCCGTCTTCTAACTTTAATTTAATAAATATGAATGATTTAAAAATCAAAATCAACCAATTAAGTGCTGATAAAGACCAGCTACTTAAAGACTTAAGAAGGCTTAAAAAACCTGGGACAGACACAATTAGCGAGGAGCTGGCGGAGCTTCATGCTAAAGTAGAGTGGCATAATTTATTTGTAGACTATGTCTACGATCAAAACAGAAATATTTACAACGAAGCGTGTGAGTATGCGGACAATAACCAAATAAAAATTTAATCATGGGGCAATATTATAAAGTAGTCAACAAGACTAAAAAACAATACTTATGTCCATGGACATTTGGTAATGGTGCAAAGCTTATGGAGTTTGTTTCTGAAGGCAGAGGCGTACTCCAGGGCTTAGGCATTTTGTTAGCTGAGGGTAACGGCAGAGGTGGTGGAGACTTGCATAGCGACAATTATTTAATTGGATTGTGGGCTGGAGATGAGGTATTTATTTCTGGAGACTATGCAGATAGCGAACTATATCATGAAGCAGAGAATAAATATAAGGACATTAGTATAGATGTTTATGCTTGTCTTTGTGAGGACGATTGGTTTAGAGAGCAAGCAGAAAAGAGGTTTACAGAAGAAATAAAATCCGGGAGGTTTTATTTTAATGACATGGAAAGAAAATTAATAAAAAAAGTATTTCCTAAGGTTCACGGACTATTAGTTTTAACAAAAAAGGTTTAATAAAATGAGCAAGTTGAAAGAATTTTTAAAAGAAGATTTAACAGAGCTATACATTAATGTAAACGAGCTTGTAGATAATCTTTATGTTAGAGGTCAAGAAGACAATTTTAAAGATGAGATTGAGAGTATAGAAAACTTTTTTTCTTATTGGAAAGTACATTTAAAAAATATAGATAAAAAATCATGAAAGAACAAGAATTTAAAAAATTAATGAAAGCAACACTAGGAGACCTTCTTCTGTATGGAGAAGAAGAATGCGATAAGCATTTTGATTCTATTATGGAAAACAATAAAAAAATATTAAATGAAAGTATTAATAATAAACGGAGAGAGGTACCTAATAAACGAAAAAAGTAAAGGCGTGGATAAGAGATGCCAGGAAATTTTAAAAAATTATCCTTCTGATGCTACAATAGAGTTTGATGAGGTTAAGTTATCTGATGTGTTATGAAAGTTAAAATTATTAATGAACACACAATTGAAGTTTCAGGAATGAAACATAAAAAGATGGTTAAAGTTTTAATTAACAGAAAGACTGATCCTCTAGCGTATAATTATTACAAACCTTTTTTATATTTAGACCGATAATATTACAAATTTATACTATATTTGATAAGACTATGAAAAAAACTTATTTTGATCCCGAACATGAGGACTCCTACTACGAGGATAATGTCCATATGTTTATTTAGTTAGTTGTTTACGATCCAAAAACCCCCTTTCATTAGTTTGTCTGGGGGGTTTGGTGGTAAAAAACATATATGAAAAAAAGACAATACCGAAGTAATCAAGGGAGAAGCCCTGAAAAAGTCAAGGAGACTTTTAAATTATCAACATTTGTTATTAGTATTACGATAATTACTACTTTAGCATATTACATTTATACTATAATTCAATGAAAAAAGAAATATTTGATAGCTACACCAAAGCTATTGCAAAACAATTTCATCTCACACTAGACGAGATGTTTGAGAACTCTAAAAAGAGACATATAGTTGATGCCAGGCAAATGCTTTACTACGCGTGCATGGAGAGACCTATTAGACTTGCTTACATAAAAAAGTTTTTAGCTGAGTATGGTTATGATGTTCAGCACTCAACTATTTTACATGGAATCAAACAAGCAAAAAAATTAATTGACTCCGACCCAGACTATAAAGAAATACTCGACAAAATACAAAGTGAATAGTTTATTTATATTGTTTGATCAAGCTAGGAAAATTCCATCAGCCATATATAGTAAAAATTCTAAAATGGAAAGCGTTATGAATAGTGGTGCAAAAATACAAAAATTTCCTGATAAAATTGAGATACTAAATATGGGTAAAGGCGGAGATTATTTTAAAGAATGTAGCGAGGAAGAGTATGAGGTTTTTTTTCAGTATGGTTGGTCAATAGGTGCAGACAATGTTATGTTAAATAACTATAATTTTAAATTAACTTTAATCCAGGAAAAAATAAAACAAGAAGTAAATACTAGAAAGAACGATAAGCATATTCAAAATCTTAAAAATAGAAGAGAAAAAATATTACAGAAATACACAGAAAGAAAAATCAAATTCAATAATAAAATAAATCAAATTAAATGAAAGAAAAAGTCAAATTGTTAAAAGCTATTGCTGATTTTCAGCAAGAAGCACCTGTATTACTTAGGGACACTGATGGTTATGGTTACAAGTATGTGACCTTCGACCATATTGTAGCTAAAATTAAACCTTTACTGAAAAAACATAAAATAGGTTTTAGTCAAATAGTGGAAGGCAGAGGTCTTAAAACTATTGTGTTTCATATAGATACTGGAGACAGTATTGAGGGGTCAGCTGATATACCTGATATTGAAATGAAAGGTATGAATAAATATCAGTCTTTTGGCGCTGGAATAACCTATTACAGAAGGTATGCTTTAACCTCCATGCTAGGATTATTGTCTGACAAAGATGTAGACGCTGAGATATATAAAGAAGCTGAAAAAAACGAAGACAATGAAAAACCTAAAGAAAATAAATTAGTCACTCTTAATATTGATGATGGAAATTGGGAGAAAGTTATGAAGTTTATTGTCCGTAATAAGTCTAAAGGTTTAAGGTGGATTATATCAACGCTAGAAACTAAATACTCTATTGCTCAAGAGGTTGAAAAAGCTATCGGTAGTCATGTCAAATAAAATAATAGAAAAATTAAAAGATGATTCTCATTACTATGGTGTAGTAGGTAAACAATATTTATCTAGTTCAGATATAACCACATTATTATATGAGCCAGAAAACTTTAAGCAAGAGAAAAAAAGTCCCGAAATATTAATGGGAAGATATTTTCATCAAATAATTTTAGAGCCAAACAAACCTTTAACTATTCCTGTTTTTGATTCCTCAAGTAGAGCAACAAAAAAATTTAAGGACTATATACTTGAAACAAATCAAGACAAGCATGATGTATTGTTAGAGGTAGAAAGAGATTTAATGTTACAATGTAGAGATAAATTATTTAGTGTATTAGAAATTAGCGAATTGATTACTGATAGTAATAATAAATTCGAAGTTCCTTCTTTAACTAAACTATATGGTAACATTTGGAAATCAAAATGCGACATACTGCATGAAGATTTTGTAATTGATTTAAAGACCACAGGAAATGGCAAAAACTTTAGATCAAGCGGGTACTCTTTTTGTTATAATTCACAAGCATTTATATATCAGCTTCAATATAAAAAACCTATGATATTCATAGCTATTGACAAAAAAACTTTAAATATATATAAGTGCCCTTGTTCAGAAGATTTTATAAACAAAGGAGAAGAAAATGTAATTAAAGCCACTGAAATTTATGAAAAATATTATGGTAAAAATAAAACCCATGATGTATCTCAACATATTCAAGAGATACTTTTATAATAAATATAATAAAAACACACATTACGAGCTGAAAGTTCCAAAGAGTTGTGAATGTGTGAAAGATAAAGAAGATTTTATCTATGTAACTTTAAATTTTTTGGAACAAAATATAAAAATAATTAAATAATGGAAGAAAACAAAGAAAGCAAATACGAAGAGGGTAAAATAGTTTTATTTTCTAACACAGACAAAAAAGGTAAACAGCCTGATCTAACTGGCTGGGGTATGTACAAAGGAGAAAAATTTGAAGTAAGTATGTGGAACAATATTTCAAAAGCGGGTAATAGTTATAAATCTGGCGAAGTCAAAGCTCCTTATGTTCCGCCAACACAACCTGAACAAAAAGTTACACCTGTTAAAGAAGATAATACAGATTTATTCTAACTTTAAGCACCTAATTTGGAAAAGCCACACGTTTAAGTACGGAGGCAAGATTTACTGACGAGTAATAAAAGTTCGATTCTCTTATAGGTGCCAACTACTATTAACTAAATGACTATTACTATATTTAAAGATATTAAATCTACCAATCAGCCTTTTTTTAGAGAGGTTGAAGTGGTTTTAAATAGAATAAGAGAGGGTGCAAGTAAAGATCTAGTAAAAAAAATAAGAGCTGAAAAAGATAAAAACCAAAGAAATCTTTATAAACAAAATTTACCTGCGGTCTGTTTTAGTGGCAAGTTTACTAAAAGAAGTGATAACTCACTTGAAGAACACTCTGGTCTTATATGCTTAGACTTTGATGGCTACAATAGTAACAAAGATTTACTACAAGAAAAAGAAAGATTATCTAAAAACAAATACATATACTCTGTCTTTATTTCACCAAGCGGTAAAGGATTAAAAGCTTTAGTCAAAATACCTAATAATCCTGACAATCATAAATCTTATTTTTTAAGTTTACAATCTTTTTTTAACTCACCATACTTTGATATTACATCAAAAAACGTAAGTAGAGTTTGTTATGAGTCTTATGACCCCCTTATATATATAAATAAAACATCAAGTGTTTGGGATAAAATTGAAGAAGAGGAGTTTAATGAAATAAACAGAAAAGTTGATTTACCTACTATACCTATAACAGATGAAAATAAAATTGTAGATATTTTGACTAAGTGGTGGACTAAAAAATACCCCATGATAGAGGGTCAAAGAAATCAAAACGTTTTTATTCTTGCTTCAGCATTTAATGACTTTGGTGTTAATCAAACACTCGCTGAGTTTGTTTTAAATAATTATGCTACCAAAAGTTTTAAACAAATAGAAATTAAAAGAACTATACAGTCAGCTTATGCGCAAAAACAAAACTTTGGTACTAAGTATTATGAAGATGAAGATAAGGTCAATCAAATAAAATTTCGGCTTAGACAAGGCGGTACAAAAAAACAAGTAAGGCAAGAAATGGAAGATGATGTCGATCCTGTCATTATTGATAATGTTATAAATAGATTAGAGGAAGAGCAAAGTAGTCACAAGTTCTGGACTAAAAGTGATAAAGGCGTAGTCAAAATAGTTCATTTTTTTTTTAAAAGTTTTTTAGAAGAGCATGGTTTTTATAAATTTAATCCACAAGCTAGTAAAAATTATGTGTTTGTTAGAGTTACTAATAATCTTATAGACCATACAAGTGAAAAAGAAATTAAAGATTTTATTCTTAATTATTTATTAGACTTAGATGATGTTAGTGTATATAATTATTTTGCTGAAAATACTAGGTATTTTAGAGAGGAGTTTTTGACCTTGCTTTCATCAATAGACGTGTACTTTATTGAGGACAACAAAGATACTGCTTATTTATATTATAAAAATAGCGCAGTAAAAGTTACTAAAAAAGAGTTAATATCAATTGATTATTTAGACCTAGGAGGTTATGTGTGGAAAGATCATGTTATTGACAGAGGCTTTATTAAGTGTGAAACTACAAATTGTGATTTCAGAAAGTTTATAAACAATATATGCGGTAATAATGAAAGCCGAATACAATCTATGCAATCTACCTTAGGTTACTTACTACATGGCTGGAAAAACTTATCTTACTCTCCAGCTGTTATTTTAAACGATGAGGTCATATCTGATAATCCCGAGGGTGGAACAGGTAAAGGTTTGTTTATGAACGCACTTGCTCAAATGAAGAAACTGGTTGTTATAGATGGAAAGAGTTTTAATTTTGAAAAATCTTTTGCTTATCAATTGGTCTCAGCAGACACACAGATATTATGTTTTGATGATGTTAAAAAATATTTTGACTTTGAAAGATTATTTTCTGTAGTAACTGAAGGATTGACGCTTGAAAAAAAGAATAAAGATGCAATAAAGATACCTTTTAGTAAATCGCCTAAGGTAAGTATAACCACAAATTATGCCATAAAAGGTAAAGGTTCTTCGTTTGAAAGAAGAAAGTGGGAGTTAGAATTATCCCGATATTATACTAGGGACAGAACTCCTTTAAAAGAATTTGGAAAGCTTATGTTTGGAGAATGGAATGATGAAGAGTGGTGTCAGTTTGATAATTTTATGATTGAATGTTTACAGCTTTATTTAGATAAAGGTTTAATCAAAAGCGAGTTTGTTAATCTTAAAATAAGACAGTTGGCGGCGGAGACTTGCCATGAGTTTATTGAGTGGTGTGGGCTTGTAGATGGTGTGCAAGAAAATGAAAAATTAAAAGTAAATAAAAGATCTTATAAGCATGATTTGTATATGGATTTTATTGAAGATAATCCAGATTTTGCACCAAAAGCAAAAATGACTGTATCAAGAATTAGATTTTATAAATGGCTTCAAGCATACAATTTATATAAATATGACTGCGAGCCGGAGGAAGGAAGAGATAATAGTTCAAGGTGGATAATATTTAGAAACAAACAACACTACGAAAAAACAGGAGAATTTGAATTTTGATTAAATTAAGATCATATCAAAAAAATATAGTAAAAACAGGTTTACCTGTGTTAAAAAAACATAGGTTTTTGTATCTTGCCATGGAGGTTAGAACGGGCAAGACGTTAACGAGTTTGAGTATGAGTAGCCTTCTGCCTGTTCAAAACCTTTTGTTCATCACCAAAAAAAAAGCTATCTCAAGCATACAAGACGATTACGACAAGCTAAATCCCAGCTTTGATATTACTGTTATTAATTATGAATCTCTTCATAAGCTACCAGAATTAAAATTTGATATGATTATTTGTGATGAAGCTCATGGCATGGGTGCGTTTCCAAAACACAGTCGTAGGGCAAAACAAGTTAAGTCTTTGATTCTATTTCACAAACCTTTCGTTATCTTACTCTCAGGAACTCCAACCCCTGAATCATACAGTCAGATGTATCATCAGGTTTATGGCATATCAGACAATCCTTTTAAAAAATTTAAAAACTTTTATGCTTTTGCTTATGAGCATGTAGATATTAAAAAAAAATACATCAGCTCTATGCCTATAAATGATTATAGTCATGGTAAAGAATCTATCATAGATTTAATGAAGCCCTACACTATTTCATATACTCAAAAGGAAGCTGGTTTTAAAGTTGAAACCAATGAAGAAATAATAAATGTAGAGATGAACAAAATAACTTACATGATTATTAATAAATTAAAAAAAGATTTAGTTGTGGAAGGAAAGGATCATGTGATATTAGCAGACACTGGAGTAAAACTTATGTCAAAATTACATCAACTTTTTTCTGGCACAGTAAAATTTGAAGAAGGTGGGTCAATGGTCTTAGATTACAAGAAAGCCGAATCTATTTATTTTAAATTCAGAAATCAAAAAATAGCTATATTTTATAAGTTTAAAGAGGAATTAAATGCAATTAAGAGTGTGTATCGTGATGAGATATGCACAGAAGTAGATGAGTTTAACTCCACTGACAAGTCAATAGCGTTACAAATAGTCTCAGGTAGAGAGGGTATAAGTTTAAGAAAAGCTACCGCTATTGTTTATTATAACATTGATTTTAGCGCTACAAGTTACTGGCAATCAAGAGATAGAATGACAACTAGAGATAGAAAGTATAATAAAATATTCTGGGTGTTTGCAAACAAGGGTATTGAAAAAAAAATTTATAAGACTGTAATTAAAAAGAAAGACTATACCTTGAAACATTTCAACAGAGATTTATTAAGTTTGTAATATGACTGAGCAACAGATACAAAAGAAAAGAATTGATCAGTTAGAAAAGGAAGGTTACTATGTTTTAAAATTAATTAAAACAAATAAAAATGGTATACCGGATTTAATTGCAATAGGTAAAAACTCTGATGTTTTGTTTTCTGAAATTAAAGGAGCAAATGGAAGGGTTTCTCCTTTGCAACAATATAGAATGAAAGAGTTAAATAGTCATGGAATTAAAACAGAGGTATATAAAGGATAAAGGCTATGATGTAGAGGATGAGTTTATGGATGAGCTCAAATCTATGGATAGTGAAACTGCAATAGCTATTGCATATTTTATAGAAAACAATGTTCAAGAAGTCAAGCCTAATGAATTAGCCACATATATTTTTGGCGGATTAGTTTATGTTAAAAATCAACCTATAACATTTGCGTTAGAAATTATGAAAGTCAAATACAGGCATCTTACTTTTACTGATATAAATTTAATTACAATGGACGAGTATTTAGACTTAATACTTGAAAATTCTTACATCAAATCAAATGAAAACAATACAAAAACTAAATCAAATAGAAAAACACATAGAGTATTATAAGGATTATAAAAAAAGACTCTGTCAATTTATTATCCATAACTGTACTTATGTAAATAACGGCAAACTCCACCAAAGAATAAATTTAAGTGCTGACCAAATGTTAAGATTGCTTAAAGAAATTCAAAATATTGAACGCCATGTATTTAAACTAGAAATGAAAAATATTTACAAATATTAACTAATATTAATAATTTTACTATCTTTATATGGAGGGTTTTATTTTTTACAAAGTATAAATGCTTCAACCCACTACTATTATGGATATATAAAATGAGTAAAGTTTCATTAGAGGACGTAAACGCTATATCACATATTAATTATGTAACGCACACGTCTCACGACCTTGTAAATGATTTATACGAGGATTTAATGGAGCGTGATCATAGTCAAGCTAAACAAAAAGCTCAGAATATAGTAAAAATAATGTCTGAGCTGGTTCAATCCCTCTCAGATGACATCTAAGAAAAAAATTTATGGTAAACGCCTTAGGTTATCTAAATCTGAAGTTGAGTTAGTATACCAGCATCGTGCCTCCCATATGGATAATATTAATGACAATACAGCTTTGTCATTACATTTAAATGAAAGAGGGATAGATAAAGACGATGTAATAAGTGTAAAGCACTGGCAAAGTGCGAATGGAGAATATAGGTTCTCTGTAGTTACTAAAGAAAATTTAGGTATAAAAGAAAAAGAAATATTTGCTAAAGTACATAAATTTATTTCTGAATATTCTCCTAAATACATTTCTATTAAACACAAAAATAATACCAATAACCCACATCTTTTAGTAATCAATCCAGCGGATATTCACATTGGTAAATACGCAAATGCAAATGAAGCTGGAGATAAATACAATACTGATATAGCTATTAAACGTGTGCTTGAAGGTATAGATGGGTTACTAGAAAAAGCTAAAGGTTTTAATATTGAAAAAATATTATTTTGTATAGGTAATGATGTGTTACACGTTGACAATGTTTACAACACAACCACAAAAGGTACACGTCAAGATACTGACGGAAAGTGGTGGGAGCATTATGAAAAAGCTTTATCTCTTTATGTAAATTGTGTAGAGAAGTTAAGAAAGTTAGCTAAGGTTGATATACTACATAGTATGAGTAATCATGATTATCAATCAGGATTTCATTTAGCACACACCCTACAAGCATGGTTTAGACACGCAGAAGATATTACTTTTGATATTTCAGTAGCACATAGAAAGTATTATAAATATGGTACATCTCTTATAGGCTTAGAGCATGGTGATGGAGCAAGATTAGATAATCTTCCTTTGCTTATGGCTCAAGAACAACCAAAACTATGGGCTTCAACTAAAACTAGGTACTGGTACTTACATCATTTACACCATAAAATAAAATACAAATGGCGTGACGCTAAAGACTATATAGGTGTTACAGTTGAATACATGAGATCACCATCATCTTCTGATAGCTGGCATGCACGTAAAGGTTTTACAGGAGCTCCTAAAGCTTGTGAAGGATTTATACACCACAAAGAACATGGACAAGTGGCTAGACTAACTCACTTTTTTTAAAATGTTGATTAAGTAATTTACAATTTAATAAGTCTTGACATTTTTCATACTCTTCAATACCTTCAAAGTATTCAATAAGTATATCATAAACATCGTCTTCCATAGGTATGATAGGTTTGGTGGGATTAAATATTAAAGCCACATTCTCACCTTTCTCTAATAATTTTTCGTAACCTATTTTATTAGTCAGAACATAGTAACTAGTAAGCATACATTTATGTTCATCAAATAGTTTCAAAATTCAAACGCTTTTTCTAATTCACTTTTCTTTTTTGGTTTTGCAAGAGGGTTTACTTTAAGAGGTATAAATCCTAAGTCAAACAAAGCATCAATTTCTTTTTTAGAAAAACCTATTTTTCTACCTTGCAGTGTCCTTTTAACATTTTCAGGATTTGCTCCTAAAATTAAAGCAGAAATAACCTGGTCTAAAACAAACATCCAGCTGTCTTTTCTTGATTTATTTACTTGTTTATATGATTTTACGATATTATCTAAATCACTATCAGTAAATATTTGACTGTTCTCTAGTTTTTCTACCAACTTATAAATGTCTCCTCTATAACTACTTTCCCTTGCTAATTGCTTTCTTCTTTTCGGTTCTAAATTAAAATATAGTTGTTTTTCTATATCAATATCATAATCTCTATAACCTAAAAGTTTTAAAGGTTTAGCTTCTTTAACATCTCTACCGCTTACAACTCCTTTACCTACAGCATCTTCTATTTGTAATACCGCTCCTGGTGCAAAAGCTCTTGCTAAAAATGGTTGCAATAAATCTGTAAATATATCTTGTGATCCTTTTCTTTTGTAAGATTCATAGCTTTGTAAAGCAGCATCAATTACAAAATCAAGGCTTGCAAAAGTCTCCAAGTTTTCTATAAATGTTCCTTTAACAATATCTAAACCTGATTTAGATTGCATAAATCCATTAACCAATCTGTCTATCATTTGAAATGGATCAAATGTTGTAGCGTCTAAAAATTTTAATTTACCATCAGACGCTTGATAAACAATTAGTTTACTGTTCTTTTGCCAATCATACACAAACTCTCTTATAGCTTGCTCTTTAACTGTCAACCCTCCAAATGTTTGCTGTTCTTCATCTCTTGGTTCATCATCGTCAAAACCTCCGATACCCAACATAGGTAGTATACCTCCTAATAATTTACCTCCAGTAAATTTAGCAATAGCATAGAAGGCTCCATCTCTCATAGCAATATAGCCTAGCATATTAGCTAACTTTCTAAACCCTTCTTTTCTTAGCCTCTTACCTTTTGGTGTATCCTCACCTGCTTTGTTCCCTCTGTTTATTAATGATGCAAATCCTTGTTTACCAAACGCTACGTTATAAGCTGTTCTGTAAGACTCAAGTTGAAAAGAAATAAAGTTACCCACTATAGGAGACGCTTTTAATATTCTACCTATTTTAGGAATACGCGAATAGTTTGGATATTGATTCTTTACCATTTCACCCGCCTCTTCTTGCACTTGTTTTAACTCTGAATCAGTTAAATCATTTATGTCTTTATCAAACAATACTTTTGCTAGAGTTTTAGACTCTTGCTCGTAACCCATAATTTTCCAAAAATCATCCCCAACTCGATACAGCTTAGACGCTCCTTTAAATAATTTTTTAAATGGTCTTGTTAACGCGTTACCTGCTTGTTTTTTATACGTTGGTTCTTGTGTAAATCTTTGCAATAAATCCTCTTCGTTTGTTGACTCTTTAAGCATATCTCTTAACTCTCTTACATCAACACTCTGATCTATAATACCAAGGTCATAATATGTTTCTATAGTTTTACCTAACTCTTCATCGCTTTTATTAGTTAAAGTAGCTATAATTGCTTTAAGAGATTTTTTATACGAATCCATATCCATAGTTCCATTCATTATAGATATAGGCGCGTGTCCGTTAATTAATGCAAAATTAATATTGGATAAAAAGTTTATTAACTGTGTTGAAGGTGAAAGAACTGTCTTTGCAGCTCTTGGAAATGCCATGAAGTATTTTAAATAAATATCTGAGAGCTTGTTATTGAACATAAACTGTTGAGAGTTTTTAGGAAATAAACCTTCCACTAATTCTGGATACGTATACAAGCCATCAATAGGCCCGTAGTTTTCGTTATTAGCTGCACTTATTCTAACCATATCATCTGTTCTGTTGGGGTCGTTTTTAGTAAATAAATATCTACCGATTCCGTTTTCATACACAGATTGTAAGAAGTTTGCGCTTGACAACAATGAACCCATTTTGGACATGGTAGTAATATAATTAGCTACCGGGTCGCTAATCTCTCCGTATAGTTTTCTTATAGGTTCAGGTACCTCTTTCCTTTGTTGTAGTATGCCTCTTTTTTGTCCTGTGCCAACATATGTGTCTATAAAGGTTTGAGCAGTTGTTTTATCACTTAGTAAATCATTTATCTTCTGATCTACCATTCTTTCAAGAGTAGTATCAAAATCTTCTTTTACTTTTTTATTTTCTCTTTCAACTTCTTTTAAAAACTTTTTCTCTTTCCTAAAAAAATCTTTAGCGTCTTCTATCACATCTTCTTTTAATGTTTTTCTAAATTCAGCTCCTGATAAAGCGCCTTCAAAAAGTCTGTACGACCTGGTTACATACTTGCCTAATTGTGCTTCAAATTTATTTCTGTACACCTTTCCATCTATTTCAACTGGAGTATCCTTATCCACGATATTAGGAGCATCTAATATTTGTTTTGTCATTACATCAATGTCCTGTCTCATTTTGACTATAAGCTCTCCTAGTTTCTTGCTTATATTTTTTACCTCACCTTTTTTATTAGTATATTTTATGTCTTTCAAATCCATTTCACCTTTTAAAACTTTCGATAAGTCTTCGTTAAGTTTTTTAAGCTCCTTTTCAGAAATGTTTCCAGTGGCTCTTAGTTTGTCAAATAGATTTGCAAACTGCGCAGCCTTTCTACTTGCTCTGAATAATATTCTATTGGCTTGATTTTGTTTTTGTTCTTGAAATTTAAATAAGTTTCTAGGTAGATTACCTCGTGTAGAAAACAATTGTTTTACTTTTCTTTTTGCATTGTTTAAAAATCTAGAAAAGAAACTACCTTCCTTTTGTTCAGGCGTAAACTCCTCTTCTTTCTGAGCTTGTTTTACTTGTTCTGGTGTAAGCCTTGAATCTCTATCTAAATCTTCTTCAACTACTACTTCCTCTTCGGCCTGCGTTTCAGGCGGAGCTTGGTCTTGGGTTTTACCCGGCTCGGTAGGTTGCTCGGACTGTACTCCTTCTCCCACCTCTGTGCTATCTGGGGCAGATTCTGGTGCATCCACCTCCTTTGCGCTTTGCTTTTGAATGGCATAATTTATTATTTCGTTATCAGTTATACTTCGGTTAGGGTTTTGTTCTTCAAGTTCTTGTCTAGCTTCTTGTTTTAATCGTTTTTTTGTAGAGGAATCGAGGTCGCCAAAATTAACAGCTGAATCAATTCTTTGATTAGCCTCCTCTATTTTTTGATCCAATCTTGCTCTTACAGACCTTATTTTTGATTCTTGTTTTTGCTGCTCTAATTTATTTATCTCATAAACATCTTGCATTATAACAGAAGCTGTATCTGCATCTAAGTCCCTTGGTATAAAATTAATACTACCAGCGTAAACATCCATTTGATTAACCACATTATCTCTTTGTTCTTGGGTCATTCTACCATCAGCAACTTGTGAATCCATTAAAGACAAAGATTTTTCTCTGTTAGCGTTTAATAAACCTAACATTTGTAATTTATCTATATTACTATCTTTAAATAAAGAAACTGTACCGCTACTCACATCACCCAAACCTGGTATAAGCATACCTGCCGCAAAAGACAATATAGATGTGTTTACAAATTCTTCTCCTGTTATTGTATCAGCCATTATTTTCTGCGCAGCTCTTTCATTAATTCTAGGATTTACAACAAAACGTTCGCCAACCTGCTGTACATTTTCTTGAATAAATTCTTTAACTCCCTCTCCGCCATACTCTAAAGCTTTAAAACCTATTTGTTTAATTTGTTCTCCAAATGTTTTAGGATTTACTTTTCCTGCAACTTGTTTTGATTTGTTGATAGCTTCTTTTAATACTGATGAAGTATTAATGTTTCCAAATAAAGCTTCTGTAGCTTTGGTTTGTGGAGATATAAATGATGTTAAACCATATAGAACAGCCATTTCTCTTGCAGCTACTAAAGCTAATTCTTGCGCCTCATCGTTTGATAAACCAGCTACTTTAGCCTCTCTAAGTGTGTTTTCTAATCCGCTGGAATAACCTAAACTAGATTGAGCTATAAATGCGCTAGACATACCTCTTGAAATAGGTATGCTTTTTAATGTTTTCATAGTGTTGCCTAAAACCCCAGCTCCTCTTGCAAAAGATCCCGCGCTAGACAAACCTGTGGCAACATTTTTGGTTAAAGCTAAGTCTAATACAACAGCACCTAATACTCCTGTAGTATCAATAATGGCTCCTTGTGGACTCAAACTTGAAGATTCTACACCACTCTCTTCTGCCTCTTTTTTTATCAACTTTTCTTGTTGTGTATCTAGCAAACCTGTTACATTAGCTTTGTGATCTACATCTATTATGTTTCCATTTTCTTTAACTAAATAATTGACACCACCCACTTCTACTTCTTTCCCTTTTACATAAGTGTAATGAAGTGTGGGATCTTGAGTTAGTTTATCATATTCCTCAGCTAATCTTATGTCAGCTGCTGCTTTATCAGCCCCTGCCACATCTAGTATTGTAGCTGTAATTTGATTTAATCTATCATCAAACCCTCGACCAAATGATTTTGTTGCTTCCCATAATGAAAAACCTACTCCAGTTTTATCGTTTTTATATTTTTGATACAACGCACGAGCTTCTACTTGATTTTCATTTAACTGCTCAACATAATTTGGCATATTAAATTCTATAAACTCAGACAAGCTTTTGGGATCTACATAATTTGTAGGCATAAAATCAAAGTCTTCTGCCTTCATACTCAATCCTTTGTTTCTCTTTCTGTAATCTAATTCTTGAAATCTTCTATCTCTTTTTTGCACATCCTCTAAATACAAAGTCAACATTCGTAACTCCTCCATTTCTTTTGAAGTTTGTAGTCTGTTTTTTTTCTGACCTACAACATAATTACTTGAGGTATCAAACAAGCCTTGATTTAATTTATCTACATAATCTTTTTTTAGTCCGGTTGAAGTTATAAAACCATCAAAATCTGCTTTGTTTATACCTTGAAGATTATCTAAATTTTCGTATATACTGTCTATAACCCCATCCTCTTCTTGAAACTGTTCATATATAAAAGGAGTATCTAGTTTTTCTCTGTCAATTATTTCTTGAATTTCTTCTTCAGATTTTGCTCTAAATTCTTGCAGTTTATTTATAGCAGTTTCTCTTAATTTTTTTTATTACTAGAAGCATTTTGTATATCAACAACAGTAACTTTACCTTTTTGTAAAGCATCTATGATACCAGGGTCATTGTTAAGTGCGGTTATAAGCTCTTGATTAAACGTAACGTTACCACCTTGTTCATCTGTTTTATAACCTGTTGGCACCACGCCAGCTCTACTTATAAAAACATTCTGTTCTGCATCCGGTATGTCTGTCTGAAACTGTTGCTCTATAAAACTAAGCTCCCTTGGTGTCTGACCAGATACCAATGAAACATCTTCTGTTTCGGTAGTTGATGAAGACTCCGTATCTCCCTCTGGAGAAATAAGAGATGAGTCGGAATCGTCTTTTTTTTTTACCTTTTCAATAAAGGTGTCAACTGCGTATTTACTTGTAAAGTTATCATCTTTTGAAGAAATCCAATCATACATTTTTGTTGCATAATCTGTTTCGTTCATATTGGTTTTAAAGTCGTCTATAGTGTACCTGTCCGTGAAGGTATTATCTTTTGAAGAAATCCATTGATATAATTGTTCTAAGTATTCCATTTTTTATTCTATGGTGCACCATCATCAGACGTAGGCTTGGGTGCATTTATAGCCTCAGTTATTTTTTCAATTAACATTGAACCATTATTGTTTACTTGATTTAATGTAAGCCCTAGGTCAATAGTTTTATTGTCGTAATTTATTTTAATAGTCTCACCTTGTTCTAAAGGTTGTACTTTAAACATTCTTCTTCCGCCTAAAGCTGCTTTATTAGTAAAAGCCTGGTCTAACATACTAGATATTAACCCCCATTTATAAGTAAATAAGTCTTTATCTGCTTTCGCTATTGCTTCTTGTTTATTTTCATCGTCTTCACTTGCCTCCGCCGCCAATCTATCAGTAATTAATTGAGTCAATTTATCATCAGTATCAAAATCATTTTTAAGAACATCTGTAATTCCTTGGTCAACAGGGAATGAAGATTTACCTAATTTAACACTTATACCACCAACATTACCTAACTCACCTAAAGTTCTATTGAAAGATGGAATACCCTCAAAAGTATTAAATGACTTACCTGCGCCTAAATGAGCGTCTATATAAGATTGTACCTGTGCTGCTGGAACTTTTAATTTTGTAAGAATATCTCTAACTATTTCTTGTCCGCTTTTAGCTATAGGATTACCGTTTTTATCTAACACAAACTCACCTTGTGCATTTTTCTTTTTAGTCTCTACATTAAGTGGTGTCATCTTACCATCAACTAACATAGTAAACTCTATTACATCAACTTTATTAGCGTCAAAATCATCACTAGTTTTTTCAATTTGATTTCCATCTACATCTTTCATGATAATTTTTTCTACGTCTTTATATAAAGGATCAGTTTCTAGCATATTCTGTGCTGCTTTAGCGTCATCAAATACATTTGATATTAATCTGTTTGCAAAATCAACGCCTTTAAGTTTTTCCTCTTTTTGTACACCTCTTTGTTTATCATAAGCATCAGGCCTAAATGGCGGTGTCTTTTTAACTATACTGTCAAGTTGTGATTCTATAGCGCTTGCAGCAAAACCTTTAGCTTGTTGTTTTTGTAATGAAGTTAATTGTAGTTCTGGAGATCCTGAGCTTAAATCCATTTCAATAAATTTATCCATTCCTAAGTTGGGATATTTTTCAGCAAATTCTTTCTTAGAACTCGCATATTTATATCCTTGATTATATAAAATTTCAGCAATATCTGAATCAGTTGCTGTTAAAGTGTCTACTTGACTACCCAGCCATTCACTATAACTTTTACCACCTATGTCGTCCATTTGTCTAAAGTCTTCGATAGATGTAATACTTCCGTTATTTATACTCGCTGTAATTACGGAGGCTAAAGGATCAGTCAATTTTTTAGCTTCATCCATTAAGTTTTTACTTTGTTCTTCAAACCGCATAAGCGCATTTACACTCATAGGATTTTGGAATAACTCAGGATTTTTTTTTGGATCCGGCATTATAGTAAAGTTGCCATCCTTGTCTGGTAACATGGACACCACTTGTATTTGTCCTGTTGCGGGATTTGTGTAAGTTGACTTGTTTTTTAAATTACCAAACGCTTCTATAGACTCAGCTACACTTTGCGTCAAACCTGAAACCTCACCACTTTTTATCTTTTGCATCATCTCATTATAATATCCGTCGTAATTTTTAAAACTCTCAGATAAACCCTTGAATCCTGATAAAACATTACCTTGAAATATTTTATAATCATTAGGTTTTGCAATACCTCTTTTGACTTGGTCATAATAAGTGCGCATAGCATTTTTAGCATCATCTCCACCTTTGTAATATAATGTTAGTAAGGTTTGATTTTTTAAATCAGGCACCTCACTAAGCTTTTCCATAGCTTTAGTAGTGTTGTCTTGAATTTCTTGTTTCCTTTGGTCTCGATCTTTTTTAATATCCGTAAATGTGTCAGACAAAGTACCAGCGACCGTAGCCCAATCTACTTGAGATTTAGTAACATCATCAATTTCCTTACGAATTTGAAATTTAGAAGGGTCTATATTTTTTTGTATAGCCATAATTTTTACTGTGTTTTTCTAGGGGCAACGACAGAGGGATAGTATACACCTTTTTGTGAACCAGGGATAGCTATCGTTGGATTAAGTAAAAATTCATTAATTTGCATAGCTTGATCTGGAGGAATAACTGGATCAAATATTTCACTTGGGGTATAACTATCTCTTAAATCCATATTAGCTTTTTCAGTTCTGTATTGAATTTGATCCTCATAAAATCTACTCCCGGGTTTTAAATCTTCACCAGTAATTTTACCTAACTTTCTGTCTATTTTATTTTTAAAAAAAAGCGGTATTGATTCTGCGGCTTTAGAAAAACCCGATGCTAAACCTTGAAATCCTTGACCGGTAGCAGCGGTAGCAAACTGTCTAGCTTCTCTTGCTCTTATATCTTGACTCATTGCCTCACCTACATCTAAAGAAACTAATTGGTCGTTTATAGCTGACATTTCATCAGCTTTTAATTTTTGTAACTGAAACAACCTTTCAGCCATATCTTCCCTTATTTTTTGATTTTCAGCAACACCAACTGCACCTACTTTTCCTACACCCGCAGCTAAAGTTCTTGGGTCTGATTCTCTCAAAGCTTGTAAAGATTGTTGTTGTTGAGCTGTGCTTTCTCTAAATTGTCTGTCGTAAGCTTCAGTGGGTACCTGTAATTGCTCGTAAAATTTAGTTTGCAAATTTCGTCTAGCTTGTTGCATCAACCTATTGCTCTCACGTTCTGCTCTTTGTTGAGCTGCTTTTTGTTTTGCAGCTTGACCAAATCCTAGGGCGCCTCCCGCTACAGAAGTAAGCGCTCCTAAGCCTTGCATTACCGCTCCAAATGTTATTGGTTCTGCCATAATTATATTTTTTTGCTATCTAGCAAAGATAGTAAATTCTAAGGATAACTTTTCATAACACTACTACCCACAGAAAAAAGCTCAACTGCACTAGTATCATCGTTAGATAAAGTAAATTCCATATAGTAACCTCTAGCTCCACTAGATTCTGCCACACTGTTTTTATAATACAATATCATCTTACCTGTAGTTGGTATAGTTGCTCCTGCTCCTGAAGCATCTACTGTTACAGTTTTATTTGTCAAAGCAGTTACAGGCCCTGATATTACAGGAGCGTCAGTGTTACTTCCGGTGACTGTGGCTACATAAATTATATCTCCTATACTTATTATATTTCCAATATCTTTTGTGAACGTAATTACGGTAGCGTTTGCAGGCCCTGCTGTTGCAGCGCTTATTCCTAGTCCGCTTGCTGATCTTAATTTCCAATCCACAGCACCAGCGTTATTTCTTATATAAGAAAACCATTCTCCTTCTTTTTGTTCAAAATAAGTTTCTAACATTGAGCCACTATTCAAGTCTGTTTGTAAACTTGTTACAGCCCAACTAGCATTACTTTCAAACGACATAGTCTTAAACAACTTAATATCTATTGTTGGTCTAGGATTAAACACGCTTGTTATAGTAGATGCACCCTGCACACCATAATAGTTGTTTCTCAAACTATTAGTGTTATGCCTGTATAAATTACCATTCTTAAATGAATAAAAATACCCATTCATTCCAATCATCTTTTCAGGAAAAAACGTGTAAAAAGACGGCCATCCTGGCGTTTGTCCTTCTGGGTTATATGATACTGTTATCGCCATAATTAACAACTTTGTGGGAACGTTGAGGCTACTTCACCTAGTGTTCCTGTTATTTGTAAATATCTTCTATTACCTGCACCTGTAGACGATGGGTCAATTTGATAATAACCCGCCGACAATGGCCCTAATCCTGCTGAGTCTACATAACAATGATCAGTCGCTGCAGGATATGTTCCTGAACCATCATGATAGTATACTTGATTTATTGGATATACACTTCCATCTACAGCACACACTTGATTAAACACTGCACTTTGTGATGAATTGTAAGCTGTTAGACTTGCTCCACAACCTGTTATTGCACTGACTACACCTGAAGCCACTTCAGCTACTGAATTTGCGGTAATCTTATAGAAACCATCAGACAAAGCTGTAGCTCCTGTGCTGTTTGAAAATACAAAATTACCTGCTTGAGGTATAGTATTTGAGTCTACAACTGGGGGATTTGTTCCTGTTGTAGAAGAGTTTTTTGCAAAATAATATGTTTGATTTTGAGTTGCACTACATGCAGCTCCTGATGTTCCCTGTACTGCACTACTAGAAAATGAAGGTAAAGCCGTAGGGCATATAGCCTTAAATTGAAATGCTGTTCCAGAACATACTCCTACTAATTGCAATTGAACATTTGCAGGTGAAGCATTTGGTTTAGGTATTACTAAGGTATAGTAAATATTACCTGTTGCGTTTAAATTTACTGTACCTGAAGCCGGAATTACTATATTAGTATTAGTGCCTGTAGCTACAAAAGCCGATCCATTATATGTATAATTAGCAACAGAAGTTGTGCTTCCTTGTAAATCAGATGTGTCACAACCTGATGTTCCAGTTACACCAACAAAGTTTAGTTGACCCGCAGTGGCTATCTCTACACCATGACTGTTAGTAGTTAGGGTGTTGTATGTTGCTGAATCATATGTGCCTAATATACCATCTGGTATATTATAGGGTTGGAAATAAACCACGATTGCACCAACATCTGTACCTGTATTAATATCTACTATATAACTTCCTGTGGTTCCACTAGCTGAAATATCCGTTCCACAAGGCACAGCGCACTCACAATTTGCGGAAGCTCCTAATGTACCACCAGTTTGTTGTCTGTAAACTGTTGTGCTTTCTGAAGTATCTTGATACCAACCATCAGGTGCTTTACTCGTTAGAGCTGCATCTGACCAGACTGCGGTTGCAGTTGAAAACAGTGATGTGTCTATGTAGTATGTACTGTCTTGTGCCATATTTTTAACAAGTTAATAAATTTTCGACCATTCCATTTGAGTTTACATATATAACTGATGTAGCACTTAATGAATAATATCCTGCTCCTAATTTTGTAGTTGCATTACTATTTGAGTACACAAAGTTATATACCACTGGTGTTGCTCCTGTTCCGTTGTGATAATAAGTTGCTGTTTGTGCTGTACCACAAGCTTCGCTTCTAGTTGTTTTTACAACAGAAGAAGTATAACTTGTAAACGTGCATCCTGTACAACACACATCGTCAGCGCTTGCACTACTGTAACACAATCCTACTGCTGTACCACAAGCTGCACAAGTTTGTGCTGGAAGTAATGCACCAGCTGATTGTTCTCTAACACTATTACCTGTTTGGTAAAATTGATTTGCTGCTTTTACTTGTAATGTAGCATCTGTATACACAGCAGTTGCTGTTGCAAAAGATGTAGTGTCTATATAAAATGTAGCTACACTACCACTACAACAAGCAATACTTGAAGTTGCACCAAAGCGTAAACTAATAGATGTAGGTGTTCTATAGTCCCAAATTAAATACAAGTATCTATTATTACTAGGATTACTATAATTAAAAGTTGCTTGAAACAATCCAGAAGAAGGGTTTGAAATAGGTGAAGCAGTTGAAGCTGCTGCATCTATAGTAGCCCAATCAGCTGAGGTATAAGCAGTATTGCTAACTAAATATTTGAATTTATTTACAGTGCTGTTAAACACAAAATCATCAAAATCTTTTTTATTAGACTGGGGTGTCAAGGTTGACCCTGTTACAGGAAATAGACCTAATGAAGATTGACCATCTGTAGATATAAAACTTGTTACCGGATCCGTAGGGGTTACACTAAATGTTATTAGTTCACTTGCGGTAGGACTAGATACTGAGTCTTTTTCCCACAAATACTGGTTATGTATAAATTTATTTTCATCTGCCGAGCTACCCAATGTCATTTGCACAACAGTTAGTAAACTAGTTGCTGGACAGGATGGAGTAATATCATATGAAGCTGTGCCAGATGGTGTTATAGTTACTGTTGCTGTTTGTGGATTAGCTAAATTTTTATCAAATGTTAATGTGCCATTACCACTAATAGATTGGCTTATAACATTACTTCCGTTCCAATTTACAGTTAAATTTACTGTGCTAGTGCTAACATTATAGTTAAATGTAACAACTCCTTGAGCTAAAGTAAAATCAACAATATAACTTGCAGCTGCTGTTACATTTTGTTTTGCTATATTAACTCCACAGTTTGTGTTAGGAATAACTATTGGCATTGAACTGTCGCTTGAGCTTAAAACATACTCATCCATGTAAGGGTCATATCCACCTAATTTAAATTTATTAAAATTATCAATAAACAAATCTCTAAAATAAGACCTCATACCTATGTCAGACACAACGTTTAATTGTACTTTGTTTCCAATTCCATTTAACATTATCACAGAAGATCTTTTCGCATCAGTAAAAAATTTAAAAGCTCCGTAAGAAGCAAAACTTTCAGGATTAGAACTTATACCATATTCTTCTACTCTAGCCACTTGTGTGCCTAACACTAAATTACTTGCAGTGACTGCATTGTTTCCACTTGTTGTAGAAAGTAAATCTTTGTTTGCTAATACATAACTAATCTTATCTTCTTGTAAAACTAAAATATCTGTTTCTCTAGGGTGTAATATTTGTATAGGCCCATAAGAAACCTCTAAGTCTTTGAAATTAGCTAACCCTAAATTAAACTCATTAAGTCTATTAATATTTGTTTCTTCATTATATATACCACTGTATGTTAAACTAGCATTTCTATCTGCTTTTTTAAAATCTTGTTGCGATACTGATGTTACTCTCTGCCCTAAATTAAACGATTGGCCAGTTAATGAATCTTCTACCTTAAAACTTTCCACTCCATTACCAAAAGAAAAACAATCAAAAAAACCTAAGTTGACTAATGCTGGCACCGAAGCTGTTTGGTTTTGATCACCAGTAGCCGAGCCTGATATGTGAAAATTATTTGTTATATCATAACAAGTATCGTCTTCATAATATATATCTGTATCTACATCAACCGGAGTTGTTTCAAATATCATTATAGAGTCCGCAATTTGAACAACTATTCTTCCTTCTAATACTGAGTTAATACCTCTTATACTTCCACAACCAGGGGTACCAGAACTGACTCCTAAAAACAATTCATTACTGTTTGATGGAGTTGCTGAATCGCTTGTTGTAAACTGATACCTATTTTCATTCCTAACCTTATTAGGCACTGTACTATTACTACCATTTAAAGTGTTAATATAAACGTTTGTGTTAGCACCAGAATCATCCTGACTTGTATCAATACCGCCTTGAAAATCTATATTTTCTCCATTTACAAAATCAAATAAATTGTTATAATCTTGACTTGCTTGAAACGTTCTGTTGTAATCATATATTTTTGAACCACAACCACCAGACCCTGTACCAATTCTTGTAAACTTAATGTTAAATGTTATTAAACTTGACGCTGGTATAACTAAATTAGTTTTTGTACCTGTTGGCGAAGTTTCAAAACAAGGAATCAAAATAGCAGGTTGATTATTTCTTTTTACTGTTCTTGCAATAATATTTTGTGAATCAAAAAATGAACTAGCATCAGATGTATCTACGGTAAAACTTGTAGGTTTTATTTGCATATACAACCCAGCTAACTCAGATATGTAAGGGTCTTGACCAGAGGTAATAATATTTGCTGAAGGTGTTAAAAAGTTTTGTGCTTTTGCTTCTACTTCTAAAACCTCGCATTCAGACAATACAGAACGTGGGCCTTGACTATCGGCTTTAACTCTTAATATATCACCTACTTTTACTTTAGTTTGATTTTGTCCTTCAAGTTTAAAAAAGACTGAATTATCTAAAGTGCTTGAATAATAAAAATTACTATATATAGTTTCGTAAGTTGCCTCTGCTCTTTTTAATACAAACTTATATTTAGTTGCCCAACTAGGCGGCTTTTGTGTTACAGGTATTGTTACTTTAATTTTGTTTTGTAATATAGAATTACTTGCTGGCACAAACACAGTGTTATCAGGAGATACTAAAGCTGTTGTGCTTCTTAAATATTCATCCATATAAACAACACCTACCTCGTAATTTCTGTTACTGTGTAAACTTTGTATACTTGTGTTTCTAAGAAACTGAATATCTGCTCTTGTAAAATTAAAATACTCAAACAAAGGCGCTGCTGTACCTCCAGCAGCTTCGCTGTCTATAAATTTCATTGCAGGTATTTGAATAGTAACACTATCATTACCTGGTGTTGTAGTAATTAAAAATCCTTGATCTAAAGCTGTTATACCGCTGGCATTTTTTTGCCACATTACATTGCTATCTGAATCTGCAGGATTAGTTATACTGCAATTAAACGCGTCAGTATAAGATGTGCCAGTCGCACAATTAGCAACTGTTTGAAAGTATTGAATTTCGGTTCCTATTGCCGCTTTGAAAGCATCGCTTGATGCCATTTCATAAACAGTATTAAATGTTTGAGGTAATGTAAAGACATTTGTTATTTCTGTAGAGCCTTGTTGACCTGTGACTGTTCCGTTATTTCCTGTATATTTATTATGTACAAATTGTAAATCTAAAGATAGTAATGCACCAACTTTTAATTTTGTTTTTACTGTACTAAAATCAATTACTATAGCAGCCTGAGTTATTGACTGAGAACTGTCTATAGTATAGTTTACACCTGCTGAATAACTACTACTCAACTCAGTTATATCGACTCCTTGGGTGGTTAATTCAGCTTCAAAATTCATTTGACAGTCCGCACCGTTAGAATCTATTAAATCATTTCCATCTTCATAGTTACCATAAATAAGCCTATTACCCATTATGGTTTGACCTTTAGCTATTAAAGGCACATTATCATATAACCTTAACAATTCCGTATCAGGAAGAGTAGTATAAATTTTACTATTAGTAAACGTTTGTGTTTGAATTGAGTTGTCTGGCCAGCCAAAATCATCTTTATTGAATTTTTCAATAACATTAATTATGTTAGAATCAGAGAACTTAAAACATAAATCAAGTCCTTTTACCCTTGATGACCCTGTATTAAAACTTACTTCCACTGCATTAAAAATGTTTTTCATGCCAGCGTTTAAATTTGTAGACACATCTAAAGAAAAAACACCTGGAACAAAAGCTATATCACTAAACTGTGATAAAGCACTATATTCATCATCTTCATATTTATACCTGTAAGCAAAAGTAACCATCCTGGATTCTAAGTAGTTAGCTTCTGTGCTTTGAGTTAACATTGTAATTCCAGGTGAAGAAAGTGGTGGTTGTACTATTACATTAAGCTCTGCTGCTGTAACGTTAGTATAGTTTTTAGTTACATTTATTTTTCTAGGAGGATTTATATCATCTGTAAAAAATAATAAGTCACCAATTTTATTTACACCTGTAATTAAATATTGAGAATTAAAGTTTAACACGCTAGTAGATACTACATGGTATCTTAACAATTGAGAGTTTGTATCAAAAGATACAATCATATCAGCTGTATTAGAGGCTACAAACCAATATAAAGTTTCTTTTTCACCATCATCATAAGCGCCTATACATACACCGTCTGTTAATGGAGAATTGTTATATTTTAATGTGGTTAATTGAGAATTACCTTTTGAGTTTTCTACAGCCCCTATTTCTGTAGTTTCAGTTGAACCTAATCTAACATTAACAGCATCAACATACTCACCTGGTGGAAGAATCCTTTCATCCACACTTTTGTTCATTCTACCTGCTACAAAATTTGTTGTTACTATTGGCATGCTATTTTATCCATTTATTCTGGCCTCTTAAATTCATTAAAAGTCGACCAGGGTGTATATTACTTAATCTTATTTTTGCGTTTCTAAGCAAAGATGATTTATCTTTTCTTGCTCTGTTGACTATATACTCTTGTACCCCTAATCTACCATTCAAAATAGCATATTTAATATATGCGTAAATGTATTCTTCAAAAAGTTTATTTAGACTTATATTAGCGTCTGTTCCATTTTCCATACCATCTGATACGTATTCTAATACTATAGAAGAAGAAGCCGCTAAAGAACTAAAATTAATTACACCTCTTTGTTTGTCAATAGAAAAAGTAGGATTTGCGTTTGCTGTTTCTGTGTTTAGACCAAATCTTGAGCCAACTGCTTGGTCAAAATACCAACAGCCATCTACACACCATCCTTCATAACCATTGTATGGACTTTTTTTGTTTAAATAAATAGACCGAGCTCCACTTGCAAACGAAAAATCTAACTCTGAATCTTGAGGTTTAAGTACATTACCATCTTGGTCAAATAAAATATTAGATTGGTTGTCTTGTAAATAAGCTGTAGCCCATCCTGTTTGAATATTTTCTGTTAATGGTAATAAAATACCATTACTATAATAAGAAATTCTAACCCAATTAACATAATCAGGAGGTAAAATAAATCTAAGATCATCATTTAAGTCTAGTTGTAATATCTTGACCTCTTTCATGGCATCATAATTCAATTCTTGAATCCCTCTTTTAGCATGAAATAAAACCTGGTATCTATCTATATTGTTTATTAATTCATTATTTCCTTGATACATTAACATAAAATTATTAACTATATCATTCAAGGAAACAAATTGATAAGAACCCCAGTATTTATCTTTAGGGATTTGACCTGAATTTGTATAATATGCGTAATCATTTATATATGCCATACCCTATGATTGTGTTTGATTATCTTCTAATATTTCTTGTTTACCAAACTGATATACATCAGCTTCTCTAATTTCAATACCTATGTATTGACAAATTTTTGCTACAATACCTGGTTCATCTGATAATGGTAATTCAAAATCTTGGTAGTCAGCTTGACTTGAATCAAACTCTGGACTACCAGTAGTACCACCGACATTTAAATAAGTCCATTTAGGTGCTAGTGGGTATCTTACATATTCTGCACTAATTGATCCGCTTTGTATCAAACTTGTCGGATACACTGTTATTGTGTTACCTAACTGACCTGTTGCAGCATCACCACTTACTGCACTTGTAGCTCCACCTAATACATATGCTGGATAACCTGTTGATGGTGCTGTTAAAGTTGAATTGTTTAAATAAAATATTTTATTTTGATTTACTCTTTCTACTTCAACTATACCACTGGTGTTAAATATAGCATACGTATTACCCACAGTTCCAGCTACCCCAAAAGGACTCGCTGATAATGTTAATTGAGTTTCACTATCTATACTTACAACATAAGCGCTAAATCCACCGTAACTACCAGCAGATGTATTTACAACATACTGGCCAACTTTTACTACAGCTGTTGTTACAAAAGTTGCATTACCATCTATCAATTTATTAACTCCAGAACCTGTAGTTGTAGACCCTGCAATGTAATTCGGATAATAGTTTATTTTGTTTATATAGTAGTAGTCAGAAGGTAAATTGTAAAAATTACTAGCTTGTTGTTTTAAAGATTGTGTTACAGAAAAACTATCTATAACTTCTACCAAACTTTTAACTATGTCCGCATATCCTGTCCCTGAAACTCTTTGATTTTGTTTTGTAATCCAACTATTGTATTGATAAAAATAATCTTCAAATAAATCCATTTGAGCTTGTTGCGCATATAGATTAAAGTCTTGCGGAGAAACATAACCGTAATTATTTTTATTAGCTATAGCTAGGACTGTGTTTCGTACGCTATTTATCATTACACCCATGAGTAATTTTGTTTATACAAATATAAGTAAAAAAAAAGAGGCTTAATTGTTTAAGCCCCTTCTAACTGTAAGTTAAGTGTGATTATGCCCACGCTTCTTGTAATTGAGCTATTCCTGTAATAGGATATTTTGGCTCAAGCACATAGAAAGGTTTTGTCCAGCTTGTACTTAAAGCATTTTCAATATCATCAACGATGCTATTTAACTGCTCTTTTGTTTTAGCTGCGTCAGAAGCTGTTGAAGCTGTTAACTCAACACCTAAGACTTCTGCTGCACCTGTTGCGCTGTGTCCTACAAGGTTGAAAAGAATATCAACTTTTGTATTAGCACCAACCTCAACAGTTACAATGTCGTGAATAGGAATTAAATAATGAGCGTCACTTAAACTAATTTTTAGAAATTTTACCATAGTTAAAAATTTTAATGGGTTAAACAATCCAACAAAGATACGCTTTCTATTTGTCTTTTTTCAAGCGGTTAGATAGGTGTTTATATATCTCTAAACCTCCGTCACTTTGCATGTAAGCTGCTAAAGTATACTCTGGATCTTCACCAAAAGGTATAGTTAGTAGTTTTTTCTTATTACCCGGTAAATTAAAATATATATCCTTCTTACTGTTCTTAAATATCAAGTACCCATTAACCATAAATCTTCTGACCTCGTCTTGTAATTCAAGCATTGGGTCATTAACTGTGTCAATAAAATCTTCAGGGTTTGCTTTAGCGTAAATTAAAATATCTCTTTTTAATTGTGGTATAGTAAGTTTATCCACATGATTACCCATCAAGACTCTACATACTGATAATAATTTATCCACTTCTAAATCTCTAGCCATAACTAAAGCATCAACTTCTAATTCAACTGATATCAACTCTTCTTGAGCGTCTTTAGCTTCGTCTATTTCTTCAAACAAACTTCCGTTTGATGGATGGTAATGCAAAAATTGTTGCAATACTTGATTTTCTCTTGGGACATATAGCATGCCGTCTTCAAAAACAACAGGCTCTAAAATAGCGTTTCCATCTTGGTCATCTTCAAATGGTGTTTTTTGATTTCTTGCATATCGTAAAGGTCTATTAATTCCTTTTTCTTCGTCAAAATATAATAAGGGTGATCTTCTTGAGTGCCTTGAACTCAACATGTATGCTAATGGTGAGTTTCCGTTTTTAAGCCTATAAGCCTTGGCTTTTAGTGTAGTATTTTTTTTCATTTTATTTAATTTAAATTTTAGTAAAAATAAATTCTACCCCCGCTTTTGCAGGGGTAAAACTTATAATAAATATTAATCCTTAAATAAGAAGAAGTTGTTAGCACCTAAAGTACAAACAGCTCTCTCAGATAAGAAATTGACTTCCATCGCATCTAAGTCAGAAGTTCTTGCTCCACCGGCAGAACCAGTAATCCAAGTTTTGTATCTTCTATCTTCAGTTTCAGAAGCTCTATATCTTACATGTAAGAATGGTCTCTTAGCGTTTTTACCAAGAATTTGGTCATAAACAGTAGTTGAACCAGCAGGTACTAATAACCCATTGATAGAACCACCTACTAAGTCACCTCTCATTGTAGGATCGTTTAGATATTTCCAGTCAGACTTGTAAAAGTCATAACCTCTTCTAAATCCTGTAAATCCAAGATTTAAAGCCATATCTTTATCATTATCAAATAAACCATATGAAGAACCACCTGCTCCGTAAGAGTTTTGTGCTGCTAACATATCGTCAATGTCAAATGAAAATTCTCTATTTACGAAAATTACATTTTCTTCAATAGATCCTTGTTTATCTAGTCTTTGTATAATACTGTCAAACTGAGAAAGGTTTTGAGGGTTTCCACCACCATAAACATTTCCTCTATTTTCAACAACATAAAATACACCGTCAGACCCGTTAAGGTTAGCTGCTGATCCTCCTGCACCTGTACCTTGTAAGAAATCTCCTGCACCAGAACCTGCACCAGCTGGTACTGCTTCAAGCATAGAAGTTTCTAAATAGTCTTCGAATCTTAATCTAGTATCGTGCTCAGATTTTAGATACCATAGATATCCATTTACTCCATCTTCGCCTGTGATTTCAATCCAACCAATTTGAGCCATATCAGAACCTGATACAGAATATTTATCTTTAATGATAATTGGTTTGTTGTCAAAGATTAAGTCATCTGATTCGTTAGATCCTACCATTCCGTTTGTTCCTTTATTGAACTCAGAACCGTAGATCCAAATATCACATGCTACTGCTGCTCCCATAGCTTGACCTGTTGCTTCGTAATAAGCAATAGTAACTTGGTTAACACCCATACCTCCTGAGTTAGGAGCAACTGTTACAATACCTTTGTTGAAAAGGCTTGAACCAGCTGATTTATCAGAAATCATAACTGTTTGACCAACTCTAAGAACGTTAGTGTTTGATCCAGCTAAAGCGGGGTTAAAGTTTGTTAAGTTATTAGGAATAGTCCAGACTGCACTTCTTGTACCTGCACCAGCGGCTGATCCAGATGTACAATCTTGATATTTAACATGTAATCTACCTTGCTCTGCCCATTTGATAAGGTCAGAGTTTGAAGGCATTTCAGCGCCTACCATTCTTAGGAATGACGCTATTGTTCTATTACCATATCTTTCAAATTCCTTTTCATAAGTATCTGGTAGATACTGATTCAAGAAATTAAAATCGGTAATGTAATTTGTACTTACAGGCACTTGTTGTGCACTTGGTTGTAAGTCAAATCCTGGGACTGCATTTACTGCCATAATTTTAATTTTTTTAAATGTTTAACTTCTTTTAATACTCTTTATTCGAAGTCCTCTTCCACTACTTTGGTTACCTATGCTCCTTATTTTACGCCCATCTTTTATTGTAACTTGTGGTGATTGTCTAACATCCATGTTAATGTTTTTCGATTTTTTCGCAACATTATCCACGGCAGATGACACACCTTGGTCATAAAAATATTGGGCGAACTTTTCAGGATTCATAGCAACAGCTAAAGATTTATGATAACCCGAGGCATCTTTCATCAAACCTTTCTCATCAGTAAATTTCTTAATAAAATTATTAATATCAGACTGAGTGTTGATAAGCTCATCAGAAGTGCCTGGTTTGTATGTAAATTTATTTTCTCCTAATGTAAAGTCAAAACCTTTGAACTCATTAGTAAAAACTTCTTTAGTTTTTGTGAGGAAATAATCATAACGCTTGTCAGCTGCTTCCTGTATAGTTTTAGATTCGTCGATATATTTCTTGTAAGCATTTAAATTTTCTTGTTGATCAGCAGATAATCCATCCCGGCTTGACTCAAGCGGAACTTTATACTTATCTTTTTGTTCGGTCAAAAATTTTCTTGCTTTTGCAAGCTCACGTTTCTTAGATAGCTTTTTTCTTTTAATATCTTTTGGATCGTCTAGTTCTTCATCAAAACCAAATTTGTCATCCATAATATCTTGAATGTCTATAGCATCTAAACCTTCTTCGTTTTGAGCTATAAACTCAGCTAATAAAGAATCATCGTCCATGGTATCAAAATCTCTTTGTGTGTTATAGAAATCTGAAATACCACGGCCCGTTTCTTGTTTGTATTTTAAATACATAGAAACGTCTTCAGGTAATTCGGGGGCTGTTTCTTTTACAGCCAACAAATCATCTACTGAATTTATCTCCTTATCATACCTATTTTTAATATATGTAAGAACGTCTTCGTCACTTAACTCTGACGAGGGAGTTTTCTCTTCTTTTACTTCTTCAACAGGCTCTTTTGACTCTTCCTTTTCTTCTACCTGTTGTACTTCTTTTTGTTCTACCTCTACTTTTTCAGTTGAAGAATCTTGAACATCGAATTTCTCTTCATGTTTTTCAAGAAGTTCTTGTTCTATTTCTGCTTTAGACTTCTCTTCTTGAAGCCCAATGTCTTTTACTTTTATTTCCATTAGATTAAATTTTTTACAAAGTTATACAATTATTTATATTTATTTTAGAGTGTTTTGTAGTAGTTATACATATCCATACCTAACTGTTCTCCTACTTTTCTATCTGACTCATAATGAACATTGGCAAGTATTCTGCTTTTAGATATATTTTGAGCAGCTTTATCAAACTCTGGAATCATTTCAGGATACATATCACTTAACACTTCTTTTAATAAGTAAGCCTGTGCTGCATGCCCTGAAGGAAACGAAGGAGTTTGTGTTGAGTCTAATTTAACTATAGGAAGTTTTATACCAAACTCAGCTGCTGCAATATATGGTCTTTTTCGATTATGATAGTTTTTAATTTTTAATATTGGTTTTGTGCTTTCGTCAATTATCTCTTGCACCAATTCAGCAGGAAATTTTCTAGTCCTATTTTTAAATAAACTTTTGTATACATTAAAAATAATATCAAACTTATTTGCAAACTGAGCGTCTAAAGGTTTTGACATTAAAAATTTTATCTCCCCTAGTGTTTTTAATGAAGAGTCTGCGGGGTGTTTAATGTTTTTGTATTTCTGCCAATTAAATTTTTCAAACATTTATCTTGGTTCAAATTCAGCTAAATCAAAACCATCTAAACTATCTTCATTTGATTCAAAATTAACTGGAGGCAAGTTGTTTTTACGTTGCTCTATTAATTTAGATTGTTGTGTAGATTGTTGACTAATTCTACTATCTTTAGCTTTTTCTCTATTTTGTTCTCTTTGTTGAAGCCCAGATTGTTCGACACCTTTAATTTGCATTTGAAACTGAAACTCAGTTGACATTAAATTTCGTTTTAATTCTGCTTCAGCTTTTAGTTTCTCTATTTCAAAAGCTACATCAGCTTGTCTATACTGAATCTTAGCTTGTGACTCCATTTGAATTTTTTGCATCTCACCTTGAGATTTAGCTTGTTGTGCTTGCATTTGCATTTGAGCTGCCATTTGTTGTTCTTGCATTTTTTGTTGTTGCTCTCTATCCTGCTTTTGTTTTCTTTTTAATTTTAAAAGTTGATTAGCCATTTTTAAATTATGCAGTTCTCTAATGTCAATAGCATCCTCTAGGTTAATATCTTGTTTCGATAAAGCCATTTGAATATTTTGTTCAAGCATAGCTTTTTCTTCCTCATCAGGTGCCAGCTCAATAAATATTCCAAAATCATATATATACAATTCTTTTATATCTTCTAAAATTTTTAAATTGTATTTACCAATCTGCATTGCAAATTCATCTTTAAAATCAGCAAATTCTAATATATCAGCTGTTCTAATTGATAAACACTCGGCAAGTGTACGAGTAATATATAAACTACCTTGAAGTATATGCCTAGTGGCTGTATTACTATTCAAAGCAGCTAACTTCTGAACACCTACTAATGAATTAGGGTCGGGCGTAGAACCGTCTCGTGCTTCATTTAATCCAGTAACTGACCTTATCATATCCAAATAATGATTATAGTTAGCTATTAACATTTGCATTTTACTAGCGCCGCTATTGGCAGTAAGCTGCTGTATAGGAACTCTGGCGTTATTAAACTCTCCATCTTGAGTATAACTTCTACCTACTACACTACCGGTTTGGAAGTATAACCTCAAAGCATCTTCAGGATTATAAGCATTTCCTGTTCCTAAGTCTACCTCATTAAGACCATCTGCATCTATAAACACACCATCTGGTACAACTCTAGAAACTACTTGTTGAATTTTTAAATGAGTCATTTGTATTAAATCAGCAAATGGAATCATTCGTTTTACTAAGCTTTCAAAAATACCTTTATACATCCTAGGAGCACACGCTACATAATTAGGCATAGCAAACTGATTGGAAGATTTTGGACGAACCATGTTTTCTGACAACTCCCATTTTAACATTATATTAGTACCCATTACCATAACTCCATCGTACCACACGTCTATCTTTTTTTCTACTCTCTCAAAGTTTCCTTCGTCCATCATTTCTTGCGGAGGATTAAACTGATCATCTTTCTCTACTGTCCTAAAACTACCGTCCGCCATCTTTTTTCTTTTATAAACAAAAGAATGAGTCGTTTTATAATTAAAATATAATATAGTTGCAGTGTCTCTGTAAAACATACTGTTTTCAAAAAACTGCTGATTGTTATAATAATTGTACCAGGATTGGCTGTATTTAGCTATCGTATCTAAATCTTCATTACTCAAGCTTGGGTCAATTTTAATTAACTCTGTCATTGGAACAGTTTTAATTTCTCCCCAATAGAAACAATCTTTAAAATAAGGGTCTTCAGTGTAGCTATAAACTACATTGGCTGGATCTACATAATCTATTACAACACCTTGGCCAGCTAAAAATTGATGTTTTGTTATACCCACGCCTAGTGTGCAAATATCATAGTCTACACGACTTCTAATATCGTTGTAATGATTTTCATCCAATAGTGTGTTGATTGCTTCTTCTTCTGCTATTTCAATTGCAGGTTTATATTTTAATTGCATAAATAATTCTAACTCTTCATCACTCTCTGGTAATTCGTCAGTGTTAGTTGAAAACATATTAATACCCATGTCAGATTCAATTTGATTAAATAAAGGACGAGCAATCATATCGCCTTCAATCGTGTCTTGAAAATCACTTCTTTTTTCCGCAGACATTGCGTCTTGCGCATACGCTTTAACTTTAAACAATCTGTCGGACATTCCGTTTACTACTATATCTACAAACTTTGGAATAATAGCCACTGGTGTCCAATCAAGATTTAAATAAGATAAATCACCGTCTATAGCTAATTCGTTTTTATATTTTGCAATTGATTGTTCGCCACGCGCATACAGCCTTAATCGCATAAACTCACCCCACTGATTGTAAAATCTACATGAACCATTGTCTCTACGGAACCATTCATACTGAATAGCTTGTCCTATTTGTAAACCATACTCAACTGTATCTTTGACGGAATCCGATGCAAACTGATCAGGAAATGCGGCAGCTTGAATTTTTATTTCTACTTCTTTCATCTATTAAGTAATTGACTTAATGAGTTAGTGTTATTATATCTTGCAAAGTTAATGCTTATTTTTGATTGTTTTTCAATTGGGGTATATAGGTGTTTTTGATTTGCCATTATTGCTAGTCCTGAACTGATACTTGCATCAAACTTGGTACGATTGTTTATATCAAATTTAGCCCAGTCTTCTAAAGTTTTTTGAAAATACATACTCCCTATTTCGTCTTTATCCCTATAATTTGCTTCTAAATCAAATCCTATATATTTTTCAATATAAGACTCAATTGCAGAAGCATGAGATTGTTTTACATCTTCTGATGTGTTAGGTATACCTCCTAACTCTTTTTCTGTCTTTGATAGTTTGTTATATTTTTTATCTGGCCTATTCATACAAAAACCCCTGTATCCTCTGTTTTTAAAATGATACAACAATCTAGGTTTATTGTTTTCACACAAAATAGGCATGCCGTAAAAAATACAGGCCATCAAAACTTCTTCAAAAAATATCTCAGCAGTTTGTGGTCTAGCAATATATTGTAAAAAAAATTCATTACTAGGGGCATCATCCATGTTAAATTTAGTTAGCCCATGTAAAGCTCCATTAGAGCCCTTACCAACAACTACTCCAGAAATATCATATGAATCACAACCAAATGATCCTATATGTTCATTGCCTGGATATTTTTTACCACCTTTTAAAACAACATTATTTTGAAGGGTAGCTTTGGGAATGTAAGATACAAAAAATCTTCCTCTTTTATTAGGGCTCCAAATTACTTTAGAATCTTTAATTCCATCCTTCCAATAAAATCCACCTTGTGTAATGTGATGTGCAATATTTAATGAATCGTTATAATCTATCTGTTGATATATTTTTGTTAAATTAAATAAAGATTGTTTGCTTTCATCTCTAAAAGCATGAGATTCGGTTCTAGGAAATTGTCTGTAAAATTCGTTCAAAGCATCAGGATCAGACGCTAATGATTCTACTTCATTCTCCCAATAGTCTACAGCTCCTTGATAGATATATTCATCGTCAATCCCAAGTATGGGTTCGGTAGGATTTTTAAACACTGGCATACCATATTTGTCAATAAACCCTTCCATATTCCATTCCATAGGAATAAATAAATTATACAATCCACTTTTTGTTTGGCCATTTGAGTTTCTATTTAAACAAATCGAAGATTCAAATAAGTTTTTAAAATTTTTCCCACCCTTATCTAAAGCGTTAGATGTAGAGCCCATTAAACATTTACCAATAACCTTACTTCCTAATCTTAAACAAGTTTTGGTTACCCTCCAGTTGTTTAATATATTCTCTGGCCGTTCCCATTTACCACTTTCATCATGTATAAGTAATTGTAATTTTTCTCCATCATAACTATTGTCAGATGTATTTTTCCAGTCAATAGTTGTATCTAATCCTTCTAGCTCACTATCATTTACTTCATACATATTTTTTTTGGTAATTTTAGAGGCTGGCACACGATAAGCTAATTCAGTTTTAGGTTTATCCATACCATCTTGGATGGGTTTAAAAAAGAAAGGATAATTATTTGATATAGGAACTATTTTGTCTGTAAACATTTTTTTTGCATCTGCACCGGTTTTAGATAAAATTCCAATTCTTGAATCTTTGGTTATTGTAGCGGTATTAACTCCCTCACAGGAACTCATAAAAGAAAATCCTGAACGTCTTATTTTTAAATAACACATACCAAAAGATCTTTTATCAGCTCTACACGCTTCCCAGTATATATAAAATATTCTATTAGCTTCTCTAAAATCTGGATGTCCTACATCTATTTTCGTCCATTGTAAATACATATAATGGGTTCCAGTAATGTATGTAGGTACGCCATTGTTTTTAAACCAAAAACCTTCTTCCCTTCTATCAAACTCTGTTTCTATGTAATCAATCCATTTGGTTTTAAAAGAACCTGGTGTTTCATGCCATTGAAAAATAGATTGAATTCTTTTTAATTCTTTTGGTAATTCAGTTGCTTCCCAGTATTGATCAATTTTATTTTTACTTTTTTGATATATACTATTAGGGGGTTTAGGTAAAGCAATTCGTAATCCATTAATATTAATTATATCTTGTATTTGACCAGATTTAGAAATAACTACTATATCGTATTTTTCGTTATATCCATACTGCCATGTTCGTGCTTTATTTTTTGTAGATAAAACATTTTTAGGAACTACATCGTGTAGTTTTATATATAATTTATTTTGATCTTGATTCTGCAAATCCTTTCGGTGTATTTTTATTTTTTATTTCGTTACCTTCCAGTAAATCTTTTTCGTCCTCTATTCTTTTTAATATTTCAAAAGCGTCAAATATGGCTAGTTTTTTAGTAGCTGCTGCATTTTTTAATCTGTCCGCCGCTAACTCATCATCAGCGTCATATTTAATTATGTCTTCTTTAGCAACTTTAATTAATTGTAAAACTGCTTTTTCTCCAGCTTTTATTATTTGTTCTTTAATCTGTTTATTATCCATTATTTAAAACCATTGTTATATTTTCTGTATACATTCTGTATAATTTTTCTCCATCAACACTGAACTCATATTCACTATCTGGAGTAAATGATATTTCATCACCAACTTTAACACCTAATTTTTCTAGTTGATTGTTTATAAATTTCATTCTACCAATTAAAGGTTCTTCTTTTCCTGTTTTATTTAAATAAGATAATTTTACAGGAACAGGTTTTACAAAACAATATTTAGAATGAGAACGCCATTCACTACCGTTGTAATATAAAAAAAATTGGTCAGGATCTATAAAAAACAAATCATTTCTAAAAAAACTTTTACCACTTTTTTCTACACCCTGCATGTCATAATAAAATTTAAAAACATTATGATGTACTAATAATATATCTCCTATTTTTATTTCTCCTTTATAACTTATAGGTATTGAAATAACTTGAGCAAAACGGTTGGATGATTTATGGTCTTCTTTTGAAACACTAATTATAAAATCTATGTCGCCAATTTTTTTCTCATTATCATACCTTTTGCCTTTTAATGGACGTACAATAAATGAATATGGAGATTGCATTAGAAATTAATATTATATTCTAACGATATAGGTAGAGTCATTTTAAATTCTTTCCACAACAAAAGTTCTTTATTTTTTTCAATCCATATTTTATAAGATTCTTGCCCTTGGTCTTGTTGAATTAAATGTATTACATAAGTGCCACCTAAAACTTCCTGCCCTACGATGTAGTGCATCGCTCCCGACTTATAGTCAGCTCCTATGGAAATCTTTCTAATGTCCATTTTTTAGAATGAAGTATTGGCTGTAAGTATTCTATATAAAATATTAATTCTTAAAATACCGTTTCCTTGAGTTGGATTACCAATATTAGTAAGTAGTAATGGTGCGTTAGCTCCTAAAGCGCCAGCTGTAACACTTTGTTTTAATATTACATCTGTAACAGAGTTTATGGTGCTTGAAGTAATGGTTGTTATTGCAACACCATTTAAACTTACAGTTGAGTTATTTATAAAATTATAAGCAGTAGTGCCTACATCCATAAATACATCAAATGAAATAATATCATAAACCTTACCTGCACCAGATGCTGGTAAAAGAGTTACATCTGTTGTTCCTAAAGTAGTTAAATCTGAATCTTTAACTTCAATATTAGCAACGACAGTGTCTATGCCAAATAAAGTTTTTACATTTTGTAACTTACAAGTTTTAGTTAATAAATTATCATTTTCATCACTTAGAACAAAATAGTCGTTTAATGTCGGTGAAACATTTGGATACGCTACTGTGTTGCTAATTTTTGCCATAACTTATTTTACCTCTTCAGTTTCTACTTCTTCGACTTTTTCTTGTTGTTTTACCTCACCAGTCATAATATCTATCACTGCATCTTTACCGTATTTTTCTGCTAAAGATTTTTCATCTACAGCAAAAGCTTTACGTAAATCACCTATGTTTTCTACTTGAGCTAAAACTCTTAAAACATTATCAGCTATATCTATTTTAGCTTTTGTAAACTCTTGATTTAATCCTTGGATTCTTTTTAACTCTTCGTCGTTTAATTTAATTTGATTCATTTTATTTATTATTAAGATTTATTTTCAAATATACTAATTATATTTTATTCGACTGGAGGATTATTAAAAGTAAAATATAACATCTCATCCACCGGTTTCTTTTCTAAATCCACTTGTTCTTGTATAGTTTTTTGCATCGACACCACATCTAATCCTGCTTCTAACCATCCAATAACTACATTTTCAAAATCTTGATCATTAGCCCATGGTATAAAAGGGGTGTTGGGGTCGTATTGTATATTGTGAGTGGCAATAATACTAGAGCTATATTTACCCTCAGAACCAGTGTAAGTGTAATGTATTGTATAAATTACATTGTCATGACCTTCGTCATGTATTTTCGCATCCATTGCGTTTATTGTCCATTGATATGCTAGTGCCATAATTATATTTTTTACAAAGTTAATTATTTATTTTTAAGTTTTTCTATTTCTGCTTTTAGTTCTTGTATCGCTGCAACTAGTAAAGGTGTTATTCTACCATAATCCATTCCTTGCATCTCTTTACCATCTTTTTCTCCTGAAATAGCATCTGGAAATATTTCTTGTACCTCGTGAGCAATAAATCCTTCTGTTGATTCATCATTAAGTTTCCAATCAAACTTTACAGGTTTTAATTTACTTAATCTTTCTAAACCATTTTCTAAAGGTTTAATATTCTTTTTCATTCTGTAATCAGAAGATGTATTATAAACAACAGACGTTTGGTTTGACCCTTCAATACCTCCTGCAATATTACCACCACTTCTAAATCTTTGGTATCTATAACCACTAGCATATATAACATCTGCATATAAATAAAGCGCATAATTATTAGCATTACCTCCAATATGACACATTGCATCATTTGAAGTATTTGTATTGTTTATTAAAACTCGCCCCGCACTTGTAATACGCATTCTTTCTGCAGGAGTTCCAACACTATTAGTCCAAAAAGTTAAATCAGTTGGATTCCCACTTGCAGCAGTATTTATAGCTTGTATTCCTGCTCCTCCTTTAAATTCAGCATCTCCTCCAAGACTTGTAGATATTGCTCCAAAAGATATACCTGTTTTTTTAGGATAAGAACCACCTGTACCAGTATTTACATTTATTGAAACATCATCTGTAGCATGATATAAATTTAATTTACTTGAAGGCGAAGTAGTTCCAATTCCAACATTACCTGAGCTATCTATCCGCATTCTTTCATTAGAATTTGTAGTAAATAAAATTGGATGTGTACTTTTTTTGTTTTCTATATAAGCATTACCTCCACCATCTACACCGAAAACTGCTGTATCTGTATTACTGCTTGATTTAAATGCTAATGTTGAAAACGCTTGTGTTGATTCAAATAAAGCTACATCTGCTGCGGCTGTATTATAAACATGTAATTTTTTAGAAGGTGTAGAAGTTCCAATCCCTATTGCGCCTGTTGTTACTAGTGAAGTAAAAGCGGGATTACCTGAGCTTGCGCCAAGTGCCATCACTGAATTTGATACCACTGCAGACGTTGAATTAGGATTGTTTATAAAAACCCCGTCTCTAAAAGTATATGATGCGCTTGTATTAAAACTGCCGTCAGTAGCCACATGTAAATTCCCACCAAGCTGTGAATTACCAGCAACGTGTAATTTAGCCCCAGGCGAAGCAGTTCCTATTCCTACATTTCCAGCGGAAGTAATACGCATTCTTTCATTCCAAGTAACTGTACCACCTGCTGTTCCACTAATTGCGTTATAAAAGTGCATTGTTCCATCTGTATTATAATATTGCCTTGCTGCTGCACCAGAACCTATATATTCATAATCAGTACCATCGTAATAAGAATTGCTCATTAAATTCATATCTCCACCTGTTGAAGCTAAAGATGCTTTTTCAACTTGTAAAACAGTAAATCCACTCCAAGCACTTGGTATTTCTCCGATTCCTACATTTCCAGACGGAACTATAAAGTTTGTATTAGAGTTTAATGTAATAACATTACTAGTATAACCTGCTAAAGTATTTACATATAAAGTACCTGTTTCTCTAACATAAACATTGCCATTTACATCTAATTTAGCACCAGGCGAGGTTGTTCCGATTCCTACGTTTCCTGCAAAAATTGCATTGGAGTTTGAACCAAGCGTTAAAACAGGTGTTCCTTCACTTGTTGCTGTTGCACTAGAAGATTTTGATATAAATAAATCTCTATCACCACCATATACAATATGAGTATCTTTACCACTACCTGCACCACTTAAAAATAAAGTTGCATCATCATCACTTGAAATTGCTGAAATAATTTTATCGCCACTTCCAGTTAGAGCAACATTTCCTGCAAAAGTTGTATTGTTATAAATATTAACACTACCGTCAGACCCAATTCTTAATCTGTTTGTTCCATTAGTTTCATCCCTTATGTCAAATACACCATCATTGTTTTTTATAGAATAATCAGGATTAGAATTTGTATCTGTTAAGAATAAAGTTGGAACATCTTTAGATATTGTAATATTCCCTGCAAAAGTTGCTAAACCATCTCCTCTAATTGAAAACAACTCACTTGCACTTGTGTTTTCAACAAGTAAAGATTTATCAGATGAATTTGTTCCAGCCCTAAATCTTGCTCCGTAGCTTTGCCCTGTTGTTGTATTAGCGTCTAATCTCAAAGTATATGTGTTTGCAGCTCCAGCAACGACTAATTTAGCTGTTGTAGGCGATGTTGTTCCTATGCCTAGATTCCCACTAGACAACCATCTTCCTGCTTCATAAGCCGAACCATTGTTTAACCAAAAACCTATTCCTTGTGTTGCGCCACTAGCTGTAGCATAAATTCCTAATCCAACTCCACTATAATGAAACATACCATAACCTATGTTTGGTGTACTTGAAGCATTACCAAAACCAAGTAGACCGTCATTTAAAGAAACGTTTCCTGAACCAGATATAGTTAATCGTTTTGCAGGAGTTGCTCCAGTTATAAAATTAATATCTCGGTCTAATGATGACCTTGATTGAAAGTTTAAAGTACCTGCTAAATAATCTCCACTAGCACCTTGACCGGAGAATATAAATGATTTACTTTGACCAGTAAAAGGTGAATTTTTACCATTTAAATCAAATTGTATATAGTTATCAGTACCATCTGAAACAACAAAATTAGAAGATGTTACACTACCATTTATAGTTTCGCTACTTAAAAACCTTACTGCCATTATTTACTTTTTTTTAATTCTTCTATTTCAGCTTTTAAATCTTTTATTGCTTCTATTAAATATCCTGAGATATTTCCATAAGCAACAGCTTTAAATTCACTGTCATTATTTACTAACTCAGGTGCAATTTTTTCTAATTCTTGTGCTATTACACCGCTACTTTGTTTATTATCTTTTATAAAAGTAACACCTCTCATATCATAAACTTTAGAACCATCTAAGGTTTTGATATTTTCTTTTAATTTTATATCTGAAAAAGCTACAACATCACTCGATGCTAATATAGAACCTGTAACGTGAAGTTTTTGTGATGGGTTTGTATTTCCGATTCCTACATTGCCATCACCTCTAACCAAAAATACTGTACCATTTGTATTTTTTACTTCTAAAATTTCTCTACTGTCAGAAGTAGTAGCCGATTCAAGAAGTAAAACATTTCC
>Ga0181394_1000046_pt1 | contig 43139 bp, 54 predicted proteins | sample 17SPOviralmetaG_FD_130123 | JGI IMG/M metagenome (GOLD analysis project Ga0181394, IMG submission 130123) | Marine viral communities from the oligotrophic San Pedro Time Series (SPOT) site, San Pedro Channel, CA, USA - 17 SPOT_SRF_2010-11-23 | ecosystem: Environmental > Aquatic > Marine > Strait...
TGGCAATATAAGTATTCTGGGTTAAAAAAAGAAAAGACGACTATTGTCGTCTTTTCAAATTTATTAAAAAATGCTTTTAATTTAAAGCGTCTTTTAATCCTTTCGCAGCTTTAAAAGCTGGTGCATTCTTCGCAGCAATTTGGATTGTTTCACCAGTTGCTGGGTTCCTGCCTTGTCTTGCAGCCCTGTATCTTGACTCAAAGTTACCAAAACCAGCGATACTTACTTTATCGCCATTTTTCATACCATTTGTTATGCCATCGAACACGGCTTCTACAGCTGATTTAGCATCTGATTGTGACAACCCTACTTCTGCTGCTACAACGCTTGCTAATTGATCTTTATTCATAGCTGTTTAGCCTTTCTTTATTGAGTTTTTTTAAAACTCCCTTAAGAATATTATAGTTTTTTTTGATGATTTATCTTAAAATACACAATTTATTGACTTTTTTTAATAAAAGACTGAATTTACTGGTCAATTATGCTATTAAGTTCTTCAACCTTTGTTTTAACTGATTTAGAAGCAGCTTTTAATGCATCTAACTCATTTTCTTCTAAGTCTATTTCAACTACTTTAGTTACACCTTCAGACCCTAGCATTGTAGGGACACCTAAATATACGTTGTTTATGCCAAATTCGCCATCTACCCATGAACATGCAGGCACAATTTCATTAGAATCTGAAATTATTGACTTAACCATAGTGGCAGCTGATGATGAAGGTGCAAAATATGCACTACCAGTTTTAAGTAGACCGACAATCTCTGCTCCCCCATCTGATGTTTTTTGTACCAACTCTAATATTTCATTTTCACTTAGGAACTCACTTAGAGGTTTTCCTGAAACTTTACATTGAGATGGTATTGGAACCATAGTCTCTCCATGGCTACCAAGTGTTAATGCTTCTACTTCGTTCATATTTACATTCAACTTTTCAGAGATAAAATAAGCAAAACGAGAAGAATCTAAAACCCCTGCCTGACCAATAACTTTGTTTTTTGGTAGGCCTGATACCTGAGAAACTAATGTAGTCATTTGATCTAGTGGATTTGTTACCACAATAATAATTGGAGAATCAGAGTGCTTAAGAATATTTGTTGTGACGTCACTAACTATATTGGCATTAACTTCAAGTAAATCCATTCTTGTCATGCCAGGTTTCCTAGGCAATCCTGCAGTAATAACAACTACATCACTTTCAGATGTATCTTGATAATCATTTGTACCTACGATTCTGCTTGAAAATTTCTCTACATATCTAGATTGATTCATATCTAAAGCTAACCCTTGTGGAAGACCTTCAACAATGTCCGTCATCACAACTTGATCTACAATATCATATTCAGCGACTCTTAAAGCAGTCATTGATCCATATTTGCCTGACCCAACAATTGTTACTTTTTTCATAAACTAAAAGCTTTCTATATTATCAACCAAGTTATTTGCAAATTCTGATGAAGAAAGAGTTGTAGCGTCTGTCCTTCCTCTTGCTAAATCGTAAGTAACATTACCTTCAGAAATTGATTTTTCCATAGCCTTAATTATCAAATCTGATGCTTCGTTCCACCCCATGTATCTGAACATCATTTCTCCTGACAATATTAAAGAACCTGGATTAGCTTTGTCTTTGCCAGCATGCTTTGGTGCAGTTCCATGAGTAGCTTCAAAAACAGATTTTCCATTCTCATAATTAATATTACCTCCAGGGCTAATGCCTATACCACCAATTTGTGCAGCTAAGGCATCTGATGCATAATCACCATTAAGATTTGTTGTTGCGATTACATCAAATTCTTGTGGTTTAATTAATATCTGTTGTAAGAATGCATCAGCTATAACGTCTTGTACTAAAATTTTATCTCCTGAGTCGCCGTTACAATCATCCCAAGATATTGCAACATCAGAAAATTCATTTTTTACTAACTCATAACCCCACGCCCTAAACGCACCTTCAGTAAATTTCATAATGTTGCCTTTATGAACAATCGCTAAGTTTTTTTTATTGTTCTCTACTGCATAATTCAGCGCAGATCTAATTAATCTCTCTGATGCTGTTTTAGAAATAGGTTTTATACCAATACCGCTGTCACTTCTTATTTCCCAATCAAATTGATCTTTCAAAAATTTATTTAGTTTATTTACTTCATCAGAATTCATTTCTAATTCTTTTCCTGAATAAACATCTTCTGTATTTTCACGAAAAAGCGCAATATCAACATTTCCAGGGTTTTTAGTTGGTGTTTCCACTCCCTGAAACCACCTAAGAGGCCTTAAGCACGCATACAAATCTAATTTCTGTCTAATTGCTACATTTATAGACCTGATACCTCCCCCAACTGGGGTTGTTAAAGGACCTTTTATGCCAATGCCATACTCATCAAACATCTCAATAGTTTTTTCAGGCAACCATTCTTTTGTACTGTCAAAAGCTTTTTGACCAGCAAGAACTTCCTTCCACTCAATCTTCCTTTCGTTCGAATAAGCTTTTTGTACTGCAGCGTCGAAAACTTTTTGTGAAGCTGGCCATATATCTACTCCAATACCATCACCCTCTATAAATGGAACTAATGGATTGTCTGTATCAAAAGATTCTCTTGTTTTTTGGATTGCTAATTCTAAATCTTCTCTTTTTAAGTTTTCATTCATAATATATCCCTAATTGCTTGGCCAATTCTTGTTGGGTTTTTAACAACATTTGCCCCTGCTTCTGTAAGTGCTTCAATTTTAGCAGTAGCAGTTCCTTTATTTCCAGAAACTATTGCTCCAGCATGACCCATTTTTTTACCAGGGGGAGCTGTAAGTCCAGCTATATATGAGACAACAGGTTTAGAAACATTTTTTTTAATAAAATCCGCAGCTTCTTCCTCAGCACTTCCACCAATTTCACCTATCATCACGATAGCCTCTGTTTGATCATCATTTTGAAAAGCATCTAATACATCGATAAACGAAGTACCTGGGACTGGATCTCCCCCAATTCCAATACATGTAGATTGGCCAATTTTAAGATTAGTTAGTTCAAGAACTGCTTGGTATGTTAATGTTCCTGATCTTGAAACTACACCTACATTCCCTTCTAGGGTAATTTCATGAGGCATGATTCCAACATTAGATTTTCCTGGAGAAATTAAACCAGGGCAGTTTGGCCCAAGAAGTCTTGAAGATGTTTTTTCTTTTAAAAGATCATACATCTCTGCCTCATCTTTTGCTGGAATGCCTTCTGTAATACAAACAACTAGCTCACACCCAGCATATGCTGCCTCTAGAACCGCATCTTTTGCAAACGGTGGTGGTACAAAAGTCATAGCTGTGTTTGCTCCAGTTTCTTTTATTGCCTCTTCAACTGAATTAAAAATTGGTATTCCTTCTACCAATTCCCCACCTTTTCCGGGTCTAGTGCCTGCAACTACCTTTGTTCCATAATCTTTATTTCTTAATGCATGAAATTTTCCTTGCTCACCAGTAAGGCCCTGTACAACTACTTTTGTTTCTTTATCTATAAAAATAGACATTAACTTGCTCCCTCAACCGCTAACTTAGCTGCTTCATCCATAGAACTAGATATCGTGATATTCTCATTGGAGTTATTCTTCAAAATAGATAAACCTTCCTCTGAATTAGTACCATCCAGTCGAACAATAATTGGCCACTTCAAATTTTTACCCTTCGTTGCTTCAACAATCCCATTCGCAACGAGATCACACCGTGTAATACCTCCAAAAATATTTATTAAAACACTTTTAACATTATCTTCTGATTCTAAAACTTCTAAAGCAGCAGTAACTGTCTCCGCCTTAGCTCCCCCTCCAATATCTAAAAAGTTTGCTGCCATACCACCGTGTTCAGACACGACATCAAGAGTAGACATTACCAGACCAGCCCCATTGCCAATAATGCCAACACTTCCCTCAAGCTTTATAAAGTTAAGATTTTTTTCTTTTGCAAATTGCTCTGAAGCTGGAATTGGGATTTCGGTTTCAAATTCAATGAAATTATCATGCCTATATATTGCATTCATATCTAAAGAAACTTTTGAATCTAATGCTGAAACTCCCTTATCTGTAATTGCTAGGGGGTTGACTTCTACAAGGTCACAATCACCATCAACAAACAAGCTATATAACTTTGAAATCACATCATTTAATTCATCTATAAAATCTTCATTTAGTTTGGCATCCTTAATTGATTTAATTATTGACTCACTGCTGAGGCCTTTTGATGGAGAAATATAAAGCTTAATTAAATCTTCAGGATTGTTTTCAGCAACTTCTTCAATATCCATTCCGCCTTTAGCACTAAGCATCATTAGGTATTCTTTAGCAGATCTATCAAGAGTAAAAGAAATATAATATTCTTCTAATATTGTCGAGGCTTCTTCGATTAGTAAGCTTTCAACCAGATGTCCTTTAATTTCCATACCTAAAATTTCATTTGAAAATTTAGTTAATTCTTCATAATTATTTGCTACTTTGATTCCTCCTGCTTTTCCTCTGCCACCAACTTGAACCTGAGATTTTACGACGACTGGATAATCAAGTTCATGTTTTTCATCTAATTCAGAAATATTGGAAAGAAAAATTGATTTGGGTGCTGGAATAGAGAAGTTTTTGTATAGTCTTTTACCTTGGTATTCAAAAAGATTCATAATGTTACAACAAGAGTATAGATTACAAAAAAATAAAAATTATGCTGTCTTTTTATTGAAATTTTATTGGTGCCCATTCTACATCTAAATATTTAATTCCGATTTCTTGATTAAATTCTACTGTTATTTCATTACCTTGAACTTCTTTTATAAGTCCTTCCCCATATTTTTCATGTATGATTTTTTGACCAATCTCTGCAGAACTATTAGATTGATTAGATTCTTGAAATTCAGCAGAAAAATCTTTTGTTTCAAAATGGTTTGAACCCTCATCTAAAAATCTACTTGGCAAGTTGTAAGTAGTTCCACCCCATAATGTTCTTGACCATGCATGAGATAAATATAATTTTTTTTCAGCTCTTGTAACACCAACGTAACATAACCGTCTTTCTTCTTCTATTTCAGATTGGTCTCCTTGAGAACTTCTTTCATGTGGAAAGAGATTTTCTTCCATTCCAGTCATGAAGACGTACGGAAACTCAAGACCTTTTGCATTATGAAGAGTCATTAGTAGAACTTTATCTGAATCTTTTACATCATCTGCTTCAGAAAACAGTGCTATAGATTCAAGATAATCCCTCAATTTTCCGTACGGTTCATCTATTTCTTCTTCATAAAGGTTTTCAAAATTGTAAGCAGAATTAAGCAGTTCTTCAATATTTTCTAAACGCATTTGGGATTCCATAGTTCCATCTTTTATAAGATTCATTTTGTATCCAGTTAATTCAATAACTTTTTCAATGGATTTTGATGGACCTTCTAAAGAGAAAGTTTTTAAATCAAGAATAAGATCTTTGAATTCTATCAACTTATTTTTAATTCTTGGAGAAATGTTTTCAATTTGATCAATTTCTTGCAATAAATCAAAAATTGATATTTCTCGTTGATTTAAATGTTCACGCAGTTTTTTAACACTTGATTCACCAATACCTCTTTTTGGAACATTAACTATTCTTTCAAAAGAAATAATATCATTTTCATTTACAAGAAACTTTAGATATGAAATAACATCTTTAATTTCTCTTCTGTCGTAGAACCTGACACTTCCAATTAATTTATGATTTATATTTAATTTTCTTAACTCTTCTTCAAATAATCTTGATTGACTATTAGTTCTGTAAAATATTGCTATTTCTGCCTTGGAATCGCTTTCAATAATTTGTTTCACCTCTTCTGCAACCCACCTGGACTCATCTTTTTCAGATCTAAATCTTAAAGAACTTATATCAAGCCCATCTTCATTATCTGTCCATAGATTTTTATCAATTTTTCGAGGATTGTTAGATATAATTGTATTTGCCAAATCAAGAATTTTTTTTGTTGACCTATAATTTTTATCTAATTGAATAATTTTTGCATTTTTAAAATCTTTCTCAAATTCAATTATATTTCTTATATCTGCTCCTCTAAATGCATATATACTCTGATCGGAATCTCCAACAACACATACATTTTGGTTATTTGAACTAAGCAATTCAACAAGTTTATATTGTACATAATTCGTGTCTTGATACTCATCTACCATTACAAATTGAAATTTATTTGACCAGTAATGTAATATTTTTTCATTTGTCTGCAATAGTTCAACTGTCTTTATCAATAAATCATCAAAGTCCAATGAATTTGAAATTATTAATTTTTTTTCATAGCTTGAATAAATTTCAGCTACTTTTACATCAAAAAATGATTCGGCATTTTGCAATGCCTCACCCGGTGATATCATATTATTTTTTAAATTAGAAATATGAGCCTGAAATCTTTTTGGTGAATACTGCTTTAGATCTACATTATTTTCTGACATGCAGTTTCTTACAACTTTATTTGAATCTGATTGATCATATATTGAAAAATTATTCTTATAACCTATTTTGTCACCATGAATTCTAAGTATTTTTACACATAAGCTGTGAAATGTTGATATCCACTTAGGTGAAATTTTTAAATTCAGTAAAGCACCTATTCGTGATTTCATCTCTTCAGCAGCTTTATTTGTAAACGTTATTGCCAATATTTGCTCAATATCAATATTATGGTGTTGAACTAAATGAGCATATCTATGAGTTAACACTCTTGTTTTACCTGAACCAGCTCCAGCCATAATTAAAACTGGCCCATTTATTGTTGTAACTGCTTCTATCTGGCTTTCATTAAGTATTTTCTTCCACTCATCTGGAATTTGAGATTCTATTGACATTAAAAACTGTGCAGTGCTATTTTTGTAAAATTCATTATTAACTAATACCTAATGCATCTTCTACTTCTGTTATTGTTTCTTGTGCAGAGTCTTTTGCCAAATTTACATTTTTTTCAACTATGTTGTTTATATCCTCAGATGTTAATTCATCAAATCTTTTTCTAATTGGAGATAGATAATCGACTACTGTTTCTGCGACTGCAATTTTAAATTCTCCATATTGTGCATTTTGAAATTCTTTTTCAGTATCTGATATTTCTATATCATTTACAGATGCATAAATTTCAATTAAGTTGCTGATTCCAGGTTTTTTAATTTGGTCATATTTGATAATATTTTCAGAATCTGTAACAGAAGATTTAAATTTTTTTACAATACTATCTTTTGAATCATTAAAATAAATGGTTCCATTGACATCATCAGAGCTTTTAGACATTTTATTTTCAGGATGCCTCAAAGACATCAAACGAGCTCCTGACTTCCCGCTTGTTTTTTCAGGAATTGGAAATATTTCTCCATAATTAGTATTAAAACGTTCTGCTATATTTCTTGTTAATTCTAGATGCTGTGTTTGATCGTCGCCTACAGGTACCTCATTAGCCTTGTGAATTAATATATCTGAAGCCATCAAAATAGGATAAGTTAGAAGACCAGAATGTGTTCCAAATGATGATGCCTTTTCTTTAAATTGTGTCATTCTCTGTAGTTCTCCTACTTGGCAAAAGTTAGACAAAATCCATGAAAGATATGCATGTTCTTGAAGATTGCTTTGTGTGTATATCACTGAAGTCTTTAAATTAATCCCCGAAGCAATTAAAACCTTTAATGTGTCATTAATGCTCTTTTTTAAATCATTTTTGTTTGGAAGCCCTGTTAGGGAATGTAAATCTACTATACAAAAGTAATTTTTACTACTTCCATCTGATAGCTTTACCCAATTATTTATTGCACCAAGCAAATTTCCCAGATGAACTAGGCCACTTGGCTGGATTCCTGAAAAAACTGTTTTCATATCTGCTATTCTAATAAACTTAATCAAATTGGAGAGTTTTTATAAAATCTGAATACAAATTATCTGCGTATGCAGGATTAGGAAATATTATCTTAATAGGAATATTATTTGGATTTCATGGTCTACTTAATCGAAGTTTGTTAATTGATGGAGTAAATGAGATATTTATTGTTACAACACGAATAACTCTTGTTACCTTTTTATTATCCGTATATTGTTCAAAAGAATTTGTTTCTAAAATAAACAGAGATTATTTTATTAAAGGAGCATTCACTGGATTTTTAGCAATAACTATTCCAGGGTGGACATTTATTTATGCCTTAAAAAGCATTTCCTCTGGCTTGCAGAGTATTTTTATTTCTACAATTCCGATGTTTACTGTCTTTTGGGTTTTTCTTTTATACAAAGAAGAAAAAATTACTCGCCTTAAAATAATTTCGGTTTTAATTGGCCTTTTTGGACTAGTTCTTCTTTTTGCTTCAGGAGCTACCGGACTGTCAGGAGATGGAGACCTTTTTAATGGTGGTCTACTTGCCTTAATTGGTGTTCAGGGGCTTGCTCTAAGTAATATTACAAACAAAAAAGACTCTCAAGTAATTCCTGCTAAAACCTATCTTTTAGTGCAATGGATTGCAAGTTCAATTTTTTCCATAATATTATTTTTTATTCTCGGTGGTGAAATAGAAGTATTAAATCAATCTCAATCTTTAAGATTGCTAGGGTTAATATTTATAGATATTTTTAATTATTCTTTATTTTTTTACACAATTAAAAGACTTTCAGCAACATTTACAACTTTAGTTGATTATGTTGTGCCAATAGTTGGAATTTATGTCGGTTATATTTTTCTTGATGAAATAGTAACTAATATATTCTTTATTACTTTGGTACTAATTTTTATATCACTGTATTTGGCAGTTAAGGATGAAGCGAAGAGTCAGAATTAGAATCTAAATTCAAGACTAATATACTCCTTATCATTTTTGCTGTTGCACCCCACAAAATTTCGTTCTCAAATTCATATATCCAATCATTAGAATATAGACCTCTATAATACCAATTTTCTTTTTTTCTAAGACTATCTATGCTTACATAAAGAACTTTTTGTACTTCATCTTTGTTAAATTTTTTTGGTTTACTTTCTAAGTGACACAATATAGGAAATACTTCAAATTTATATTCAACTGTGTCAACAGAATCTATATACCCAAATGGATTAATTAAACTATCTGAGATTAGAAGCTCCTCTGTAACCTCCCTAACTGCAGTACTGACAATACTTCTATCAGATTCTTCTTTTTTTCCGCCTGGAAAAGCTATGTGTCCTTTATGCGTTGGCATATTTTCAGAACGCTTAATAAATAATATTTCATTTTCTCCAATAAAAAGAGCTGCTACAGCTGCATAATTTTTTTTTGATGAAAGTATATATTCATCTATTTTTTTATACTTTATCTTGTTTTCTAACAATTTACTTTTGTTTTGCAACCAGATCAACCGTGATACCGATTGGATTTAGCACTTCCCAAGCATTAAATTTTGTAGGAGCATCAAAACCAAACCATGTAGTATCAACTTCAGTAAAACCACTTATACGTATAATTTCATTTTCTAGAGATGCTGTTATTGAGAATGGGGTGTCGAGTTCTACATCTCTTATTGAAAGTTGTCCTACAATTGTATCCTCAACCTTTGAGTCGAAATTCTTATTAGGAATAACCAATTCATTTATCTTAAAGACTGCTTCAGGGAAAAGTTTTGATTCTAACCATTGAGATTTTATTGCAGAGTCCCTGATTGAGTTATTACTTTTCAAAGTAGAAATATCAACACGTATTATAAGATTGGTAATGTATAAACACGAGTCAGACTGATCGCATTCCGAAAGTTCAAGAGTAAATTCACCAATTATCTCACTTGTAGTCCCTTCAACAGTTTCCAGGCCTGAATTTAAAAATTGCTTGGGAGCTAAATAGCCGACTCGACTTTTATCTTTCTGAATGACATAAACTGTTCCTTCAAAGGCGTCTAATTGAACCATTTCTGAAGTAGTTGTTGATTCAACATTGTTAGCAGTTGAACTATTAGTTGAAGAAGTTTCGGATAATTTTTCCTGATTTGTTGCTTCATCATTGGCACTGCAAGCCACTAATAAAAATAATATCAATAATAAGAATTTTTTCATTGTTGTAATTTTAATAATATTTATTTTATTTATATGATATCTATCTGAATCTTTTTTTAAAATACAATTATGAAAAGTAAAATTACTTTATCAATATTATTGAGAACTTTATTTCTTTTCCCAATATTTATGATTTTCGTTTTAGTGCCAATACTGGCATCAATAATTTTTGTTTCTTTTTTACCTTATGGAAAAATTATGGCAACCAAAATTTATGAATTTTTTGGATGGATTGGTCTCAAATTTGTTGGCATAAAACTTAATGTTAATGGAAATGAAAAAATTGATTTAAATCAAAGTTATGTAGTAGTGTCGAATCATCCATCAACACTAGACATATTCACACATATAACCGCTTTGCCTATATCCATAAGATTTCTCACAAAAACTGAGTTATTTAGAATACCTATATTTGGACGAGTCCTCAAAGTACTGGGCCTACCGAGAATTGACAGGAAAAATGCTAGTGCAAATTTTGATAAAATTAACAAATCTATACTTAAAGTTATAGAAAATAAAAATTCTATAATGATTTTCCCAGAAGGAAAAAGAAGCAATCAAAAAGAGCTTTTACCTTTTAAAAAAGGAGCTGCATATATTTCAAAAGATTTTAATCTGCCCATCATTCCTGTTGTAACTCATAATGCACACAACCTAATGAGAAAAGGAGAAGTCTGGTTAAGGAGTGGGGAAATAAATTTGGAAATACTGGATCCCATTACTAATACTGAAGAATACTCAGTAGAAGAATTGACTACTAATATCTACAACTTAATTGATACTAAATTAAAAATCTAAAAATCTGAAAACAAACTTCTTAATATCATCAAAAATTTCTTTATTATCTTCTATTAATTCTTCATTTTGATGTTCTTTATTGGTTATCAAATGAAACTCATCAAATACCTTTAGGCTATAATTTGATAATTGAGCACTTAATAATTCAAAAGCAGCCTGTGCATTTCCGCCTAGCCCTCTAACAGAAGTGATTACGGCTACATTTTTATCTTTAAAAAGAGCGTTATATCTTTTATCAGAATAAGAAAGAGATAGCCAGTCTAGAGTGTTTTTCAAATGCGCTAAAAATCCACCATTGTAAACAGGGCTAAAAATAATTATTTTGTCAGATTGCTCCAAAGAAGATCTCATAGCTAAGATTTGTTTTGGTATTTGATCTTGATTGTCTAATAAAAATGGAATATTGTCATAAAGGTTGTAGTAAATCTCATTAGATATGTCATGTTCGTTTAAAAAGTGATTTAATTTTTTAGCCAATTTGGTGTTATTTGATTCTTCACTAACACCAGCACTAAAAATTAATAGTTTTGACATGGTTTAAGTATGTAATTAAGTTTGTTATATGGAAAGTGGTAAATCAAATAATTTTTTCGAACTTGATATAAGGGTTGGAAAGATAATAAAAGTAGAAATTTTTGAAGAAGCAATTAAGCCAGCCTACAAACTAAATATAGACTTTGGAGAAAATATCGGTATTAAAAAAACTAGTGCACAAATAACTAATTATGAAATTAGTGAGCTTTATGAAAAATTGTGTATTGCAGTTCTGAATTTAGGAAATAAACAAATTGGACCGTTTATTAGCGAATGTTTGGTTCTTGGTTCAATTTGTGAAAATGGAGATGTATTGTTGCTTCAGCCTTCAAATAAAGCGAAACTGGGCGATAAAGTTTCCTAATTTATTTTTTCATCAAAATATTTTGGATAAAATGTTCCGACTCTTCTTCCAATTTTTTCACCGGTACTATTTATGAGTACATAAGTAGGAGTATTGTTTAATTTGTATTTCTCAATAAATTCATGATCTTTTTGTTTACTAGCATTTATAGAAACAAAGTAAACATCTGGATTTTTCTTTTTAAACTCATCAACTATGAATTTTGAAGCTGTACAACCTAGTCAATAATCTGAATAAAACTCAATTATCGAAAATTGATGATCAGAAATATTATATGAATCATCAACCATTTTTCTGCTCGAAGTGTAAAGAATCAAAAATCCAAATATACCTAATACAAATAAACTAAGAAAATATAAAACCGTTATAGGTTCGTAAGCGATAAATATTATTGCCAAGCCAATAACCCAACCAACAGGAAGGTAGAGTAAACTGTAACGATTTAATATTCTAAGAAACTTTGTTTTCATAATTCAGTGGTCTAAACATATAATATACTTGAATATGGATTTCGTTACTGAATTGCGAAAAAGAGGAAATAGAATAACTAATGCAAGAGAAGTGGTTTGTAACATCCTTGAGACCTCTGGACATAGACATTTTACGGTGGAAGAACTTCACCTCACTGCTCTAAAAAAAGACAAAGGCATTGATCTTGCTACAGTTTATAGAACTCTTGAGTTACTAGAAGATTTAGATTTAATTGAACACTCTCATCAAGTACATGGGTCGGGATTATATTTTGTTAAGGATGTACACTCAAACATACATGTAGTTTGTGAGTTATGCGGAAAAATTGAAGATATAGATGAGCAAACTTCTAAGGAGATAAAAAAGCTTATTTCAAAAAATTCAGATTTTCGTGAATTAACAAACCATTTTGTATATTCAGGATATTGTAAAAAGTGTAAATAAATATGTTATTGCAAATTATTTGCATTAACATATTTCTATATGGAAACTACTCACTCACATCATTTAGAAATACATAGTGACTCATACTTAGTAAAAACAAAACCCGAAATAAAAATTGTTTCTTTCTTTTTCATTATTCTTTCTATTGCTTTCCTTAGCTTGGAAAATACTCTAACAATTAGTTTGCAATCATTGATCGTCCTTGGCTTCCTAAAAGCTTCAAAATTAAAATTTTCAACATACTTAAAAAGGCTTTCTATTGATATTCCATTTATACTTTTTGCTTTATTTTTACCATTTATGAGTAAGGGTGATGGAGAGGTTTTAACAAGTTTTATGAATTTACCTATTTACCAAACAGGTGTTGATGAAATGATTACAATTCTAATTAAAATTACTCTGTGTGTGACTTTGGCAATAATCCTGACAGCAACAACATCTAATATCGAGATAATTTACGGACTTCAAAAATTAAAAGTTTCGCCATTACTTATTTCAATATTTTCTTTTGCAATTAGATACATTGATGTTTTTATTGATGAAGTTAAGCGTGTTAGAGTATCCATGCGTTCACGAGGTTATGATGAAAAAGGAATAAAGAGTTTAAAACCTTTGGCTTTTGCATCTGGGGCATTGTTAATAAGAGGATATGAAAGAGGGGAAAGAGTATACAACTCAATGCTATCAAGAGGTTTTAGAGGTACTTTGGAATTAAAGGAACGTGAATTCATATCTTCTAATATTATTTTATTTATAGCAATATTCTCAATTACAATCAGTGCGTTAGATCAATTTATATTATGAACAAACAATACCTTCGTATGAATAACTTAAGTTTTGAATATCCTGATGGTTACAAAGCTCTTTCAGAAATAAATTTAGAATTATCTAAAGGTGAAAGATTGGGGGTCTTGGGCCCAAACGGAGCTGGTAAAACAACTTTAATTCTTCATTTAAATGGAATTCTTGGTGAATTAAAAGGTGATATAAATTTAAATAATATTTCATATACGGAAGAAAATATATCAAAGATAAGAAAATCTGTAGGTTTAGTTTTTCAAGACCCAGATGATCAACTTTTTATGCCAACAGTTTTAGAGGATGTTATGTTCGGACCTAAAAATTTTGGTTTTAATGATATGCAAGTTCAAGAAAACTCAATTAAAGCTCTAGAGCAAGTAAAAATGATTGAATATATTGATAAGCCTCCTCACCATCTCAGTTTTGGACAAAAAAGAAAGGTTGCAATAGCTAGCGTGCTTGCCTCAGAACCGGAATTATTGGTTTTGGATGAGCCTAGTTCAAACTTAGATCCTGCCTCAAGGAGAGAACTAATTGATATTTTAAAAAATCTTGAGGTATCAATTATTCTTGTTACCCATGATTTACCTATGGCATTAGAGATTTGTAGTAGAAGTATTATTTTAAATAATGGAAAGATTACTGCAGATTCTGAAACTTACAAAATTCTCAAAGACGAAAAAACCATGTCAGACAATAGACTAGAATTACCTTTTGGGTTTGCCCTTCATCACTTAGAGGAGTGAAACTCAGAAGATTTAATATATTCTGATATATTATCTATAGCTTCAAATGCTTCCTTTATTGGAAAAAAGTGCCAAGCATGCCAGACTTTATCCCATGTTTGAAGCTGAACATTAGTATTTTTATCTCTTAATTTTTTAACAAACTCAACAGCGTCATTAAATAGTAATTCATCTGTGCAGACTTGAATTAGTGTGTCTGGAAAATTAGAAATATCAGCATAAACAGGAGAAAGAATAGGATTAGTCGTACCGTATTCGCCAGCATAAAATTCTCCAACTTCATACATTCCCTCAATAATTATTGTGACATCTCTGTTCTTTAAAAACTTTTTATCTTGTTGCCCGTCTGATAAATCAAGCCAAGGTGAAAGTAATACAAGATTATCAGGTTTAATCATAAAATCATTATCAACTGAAAGGCCAGTTGCTAATCCTCCCCCTGCTGACTCTCCAAGCCAAATTGACTGTTCCTCATTATGGAGTTTACTAATATAATCAACAGCTGATTTTGCGTCATCATGAGCTGCAGGAAAATTATGTTCAGGACTAAGTCGGTATTCAAAAAAGTAAATAATCAAATTAGATTTTTCTGAAAGTATAGACAAGAAATTTTTATGGGAAGTTATGCTTCCAGCAAAATATCCTCCTCCATGAAAATAAATTCCATACTTACCAATATCTGGATTTGATGGAGTGAATTTATATAAAGCTACTGGACCATCTTGAATTTCTTCTATATCTACATTTTCATTAAAAAAAAGAATTCTTTCGCCTGAGTTATTTAGATTTGCTCTAGAGTCAATAGCGTAGTTTAGACGATCTTGAAATGTTGGATTGTTCTTAGTAACATTGAGTCTGATTCTATCTCGAACTTTTCTCAACTTTAATATGTTTACATAAAGTGGAGTTCTAAGAAAAATTGGCAGTTTTGGAATAATTTCAATCGTAAATTTTTCAAGAATTAATGCTAAAAAATTTGCCATACTTAAATTATACACCTTTAGATGTGTACAAATAAAATATATAATAGATTGATGGAAAATCCTTTGGGAACTATTGCAATTCTTGGCTCTGGTGAGACAAGTCCAAACTTAGTTGGTGTTCATAGAGAGCTTTTAGCTGATATTAATAATTCTTCAAATGTTTATATGATCGACTCCCCGTTTGGATTTCAAGAAAATGCCAACCAATTAGTCGAAAAAATTATAGATTTTTACAAAATTAGTTTAAATGTTGATATGAAATTAGCTACCTACAGAAAAATTGAAGAATTACATTCAAAATCATTCTATAAATCAATTAAATTATTAGAAACCGCTTCATTTATTTTTGCTGGTCCAGGAAGCCCTAGTTATGCAAGCAAGCTCTGGAATGGTAATGAATTTGAACAAACTTTAAAAAATCATCTTATAAATGGTAACAACAGCTTATTTGCTAGTGCAGCGGCCTCTACCCTCGGAGAGTATACCTTGCCTGTTTACGAAATTTATAAAGTAGGTCAAGACCCTTATTGGGAAAAGGGGTTGAATATTTTAGATGTTTATGGTCTGTCTTGTACGGTAGTTCCTCACTTTAATAATGCAGAAGGTGGAAATCATGATACAAGCTTTAGCTATGTTGGTGAAAATAGAATGAAAACTCTTTTAGATATCTCTTACACAAACATTCTTGGTATTGATGAACATACTGCATTAATAATTTCTGGCAAAAAAGAAACATTTAAAGTTGTTGGATTAGGTAATGTAACTGTATTAAACAAAGAAGGAACTCATATTTTTGAAAAAGATTCTGAAGAAAGTTTGAATACATTACAAAAGCTATTGATTTCTGACAAAAAGAGCTCTGTCAAAAAAATAGACAGTATTACAACTGAAGTAAATTCTGCAGACAAGGCTACTTTAAAGGAAATTGCTAATTTGGAAATTCAAATAGAGTCTAATAAAAAAAATAATGAGCGTTTTGAAATGTTAGTTGAAAATCTAATATTACTTAGATCAAAGTTAAGAAATGAAAAAAATTATGAGCTCTCTGATCAAGTTAGAGATATATTAGAATCTTCTGGTTTGCAAATAGAAGATTCTGAACAAAGTATTCAATGGACAGTTACTGAATAGCTTTTGGATAATGCCCCAGTAACTTAAATTCTTTAGAAACTTTACTTAATTTTTCCTCAAGCTCAGATTGTTTCTCCAAGTTTTCTAATTCATAATCTATATAAAATTTGTACTCCCAAGGTCTTCCAAGTATTGGTCGTGATTCAAGTTTTGTAAGGTTTATATCCAGATCACTAAAAATATTCAAAGACTGTAATAACGAACCTGGCTTATCATCCGATATGAGTACTGATGAAATCTTATTTTTAACTTGTTTCTGATCTAAATCTATATCCCCAATGAGCAGGAATCTTGTATAATTTTCTTCATGATTTGATATATTTTTTTCTAAAATCAAAAACCTTTCATCGCTTTCAAAGTGTTCTCCAGCTATCGCAGCAATAGTAAGTTCATTTTGTTCTAAAATTTCAAATACACTTCCCGCTGTATCAAAGACTGGAGTAATTCTAAACTTATGCTTCTTTATAAACTTGCTGCACTGCTGTAATGCCTGTGGGTGGGAAATAACATTTGTAATATTTGCTATATTTGAACCAACTAAGCCAATTAGGCTATGGTTAATTCTATGCACGTATTCAGCAAATATTTTTAAACCACTGTCTATTAGCTCTTCATATGCTTCATTCACAGTGCCTGCAATTGAATTTTCAACAGGTAATAATCCAATGCCAGAATCAGATTTTACATAAGCAATTAACTCAGTAAATGTCTCTGTTGGATGATACAGATAATCTGGATATTCCTTTTTTAAAAGTTCCTCTGAATACGAGCCAGATGAACCTTGGTAAGCAATTGTTTGTTTATTGTTCATTAATATACTCCAGTGCTTCAATATATCCCTGCACACCTCTTCCAATAATTGATTTATTACAAATATCAGAAATTAAATTTGTTTTTCTAAAGTGTTCTCTTAGATTTATATCTGAAATATGGACTTCAACTAATCCATTGTTTTGTGCATAAGTCTGCAGAGCGTCTCTAATTGCAATACTTGTATGTGTGTATGCTCCAGGATTAATCACAATCCATGATTTATCATTATTAATTAGGTTTTGTATATAGTTTACAATTTCGCCTTCAATATTTGACTGAAAAAAATCAGTTTTGATTTTTAACTTTTTAGCTCCAGAATTGACTAAATTTTTTAACTCATCATAACTTGTAGAGCCGTATTGTGTAATTTCTCTTATACCTAAAAAATTAAGATTAGGACCATTGATAAAGTATATATTTTTAATTTTGAATCACCTCAATCAATTCATCAAAACTTATACTGATTAGATTAGGCTGTGATATATCTGACAATAAAACAATGTCTACAGAATCAGATTTACTTTTTTTATCATCTTTTAAAATTTCTAATAAGTAATCAATACTGTTTTCAAATTCATATGATTTTTTGTAATCAAGTTTTTCTAGATACGATATATATAAATCAACTACTTCTTGTGGTAAACCAAAATGTTTTTTTGATAGTCCGAGTTCATAAATTATTCCTATTGCTACAGCTTCACCGTGTGATAAAGTGAACTTTGAATCTTGCTCTATTAAATGACCTATTGTATGTCCGAAATTTAAATATTTTCTTTTTCCAGTTTCTAAATAATCTTCTTTTACAATATCTTCTTTGATTTGTATCCCTTTTTTGATTATCTCAGTATCTATTTTGAAATTTTCTGTAGAAACCAATTTATTAAATATTTCTTTACTTCCAATTAGTCCGTGTTTTACAAGCTCAATTAATCCATCTTTATAATCATTGTCTTTCAATGTGTTGAGAAGTTCAAAACACACAACAACACTTTTTGGTAAATTAAAAGTTCCAATCTGGTTTTTTCCATATACATTATTAAAACCATTTTTCCCTCCATGAGATGCATCAACCATAGCTAATAAAGTAGAAGGAACTAATGTAAAGGCAATACCCCTTTTATATGTACTTGCAGCAAAAGAGCATAGATCGAGCATAACCCCACCTCCAATAATTACTACTCCATCTGATCTATTTAAATTTGATAAGAACATTATTTCCCAAATTTTTTCAATTGTTTCTAAATTCTTTGTTTCTTCAGAAACTTCTAGATAGACATAGCTTGCATTAAAGTTCATATGTAATTGCAATTGTTCAAGAGCAGAATCCAAAATAATTAAGCTCTCATTTGGTAAATCTTCATTAAGATGTTTGATTAATTCTTCAGTAGTGTTTAAGTAAATATTTTTAGGCATTTTGAGTTTCCATTATTTCTAATACTTTACTTGTAGTATCTTTTACATTTTCATTGGAAATATTATATTCCATCATTTCGTATCTTTTTATTCTATTTTTATATCTACTTTCAAGAACTTCTCTTCCATTACTAACTAGTGGTCTTTTACTATTTTTAATTCTTTCCCAAAGGCTTTCAAAGTTAAGACTTAAATAAATAGTTCGGTGACTTTTAAGTAAATTCTCAAAAATATTGTCATTTTCTACCACACCACCACCTAAAGAAATTAAATCAAATTTGTTTTGATTTGCAAAAAATTCTTTTTCTTCAATTTCTCTAAAAAAAGTCTCTCCTTTTTCTTCAAAAATATTTTCTATTTGACCATACTTATTCTCTATTTTTTCATCCAAATCAATACACGTATATTTAGTTTGTTGTTTAATGTTATTTAAAATCGTAGTTTTACCAACACCCATAAACCCACATAAATAAAATGAATTATTCATTTTCATATTTCATTGACCATGTTTTATTTGCCAAATTAAAACTATCAAGAGTTATATCTTTTATTTCATTAACTCTTTTAAAAATTACTTCTTTATTATCTCCACCTGTATTTTCAATCAGGGAATTTAAAAGATCTATAGATAATACACTTTCAAAAATAGGTACAGCTCTAGGCACAGCACAGGTGTCAGACCTTTCATAGGTAGTTTCCGTCTCTTTCTGTGTTGCAAGGTCAACACTCTTTATAGGAGTCAAAGTTGTACTTATAGGTTTTAAATAAGAAGTTATCATAATAGGCTCTCCAGTTGACATGCCTCCCTCAAATCCACCTAAATTATTTGTAATTCGTTCAACATTTCGTTTGTTTAAAACTATTTGATCTTGTACGGCAGTACCAAAATCTTTAGATGCCTCTATACCACTGCCAACCTCAACTGCTTTAACGCTCTGTACAGACATCATTGATGAGGCAAGTTTTGCATCTAGCTTTCTATCAAAATGAACATAGCTACCGCACCCTGCAGGAAAATTTTTTGCAACTAATGTTACAGAGCCACCTAAAGTGTCTTTTTTCTTTCTTGCATTTAAAATTTCATTTATCATTAATTCACTTATATCTTTATCTGGACAGGAAACTTCAGATTCATCAACAAGTTTTTTAATTTGGCCTATTTCTTCTAAATTAATATTTTCTAACTTTTGAACACCGATAGATGAAACATAACCAACAACTTCAACTCCAAGTTGAATTAAAATTTGATGACAGATAGCTCCAATTGCACATCTAATTGCAGTTTCACGAGCACTTGCTCTTTCAAGTGAAAGCCTTATATCATCATGTTGATACTTAAATGTCCCGACTAAATCAGCATGTCCTGGACGAGGAACTACGAAAGGTTCTATTTCTTTATCCTTCCAATTTTTCCAGTCTTTATTGATTATTTTTATTGCTATCGGACCACCAGTTGATAAATTATTAATGACTCCAGAAGTAATAAAAACCTCATCTTTTTCAATATTCATTCTTCCGCCAGAACCTAAAGATTTTTGCCTTCGTGCTAGAAACTCGTCAATATAACTTTTACTTACTTCAAAATTTGATGGAATGCCTTCTATAATTGCTGTTAATTCTGGTCCATGACTTTCACCAGCAGTCAGATATTTAATTTTCATAATCTATCCTTTCTAAAATTTCTTTGTAAGCTTCGTTAAATTTTATACTTTGTCCTGTCCATATGTTAAACGATGAAATTGCTTGAGCAATTAACATTATTGTTCCATCAATGGATGTTACATTTTTAGGAAGTTCACTTGTTAATTTCTTTGATACACCATATCCAAAGTTATAGAACAATTCTAATTTTGAGAAATTTAGATGACTTATTGGAAGTTTTTCGTTTTCATATGGTGGCATTCCCAGTGGAGTAGTATTTATAATGACCTCAACATCACCAGCAATCTCATTAAGATCTGAATAAGTTAAGTCTCCATCCTTTTTATTTCTAGACACTATGTAAACCTTATTATTTTCTGATAACGTATACTTTGCAGTTTGAGCACTTCCTCCACTGCCAAGAATAAGAACGTGTTTGTCATTAATATTAAAATTTATAAATTCAAAAGTTTGATTAATACCATCCACATCTGTGTTTGATAATGAAACAATATTGTCATCTACTTTTACAGTATTTACAGCTTTAATATTATCAACTGCTAATGACCTCGAAACATTTTTTAAATCTTTAGAAATGTTATAAATGTTTTCTTTATGAGGAATTGTTATGTTATATCCATCAAAATCATTATTTAAACTTTCAAAGATATCTAATGTAAAATTCTCAATTGGTAATTTTTTATAAGTAATATCAACATTAGAAATCTCAGAAAGAGTTTGATGTATATTTGGAGAAAATGTCTTTATTAATGGCCAACCTATTATTCCTAATCTAATAGTCATAATTTGCTCCAATTTTTTCAAGATCTGAAAAAAAACTAGGGTATGAATCTGAAATACAATTTATGTTATCTGGTTTAATTCCCTCATTAATTGCTAGGTTTGCAATTACACCAGTCATAGCTATTCTGTGATCTTCAAAAGTTTTAATTTGTCCTGATTTGAATTTTTGAGGGCCATTAATTTTAAATCCCTCAGGGTTAACCTCTATTTCTCCACCAAGAGTTTTAATAAATATTTCCATAGATTCTATACGGTCGGATTCTTTTAGTCTCAACTCACCTGCACCACTAACGGTAGTTGTTCCTTTTGCTTGAGTTGCCAAAAGGGTAAATATTGGAAATTCATCAACCATGTCCGATACATCTTCTTTACTAATTTTGATAGCAGAGAGATTAGATTTTGAAACATGTATATCTCCTACTGATTCATTATTTTGAACTTCTAAATTTTCAATTGATATTTTTGCGTTCATTCTTTTTAGTATCTTGAGGAAACCAATTCTTCTCTCATTAAGTAAAACATCTTTGATAATTAATTTTTTACTTTTCATAAGCCCAAGAGCTATCAAAAATGCTGCTGAAGAAGGGTCTCCAGGCAAAGTATAATCAATACTTCTTAGGCTTTGTACAGGCTCTATTGTTATAGAGTTACCAAGTCTTACGGTATTTACTCCCATTAAATTTAACATTCGTTCAGTATGATCTCTTGTTGGGAACTCTTCGGTAACAGTTGTAGGAAATTCATTATGAAATAGTGATGCAAGAAGAAATCCACTTTTAACTTGTGCACTTGGTTTATCTGAATGAATACTTTCAAATTTATAATCTTTTGGTTGAAAATTAATTGGTAATTTACCATTGGAATCTTTAATATCAGCACCATTTGCATTGAGTGGCTTAACTATTCTCTCCATTGGGCGTTTAATTAATTGAGAACTACCGGTTAATTCAGAGCTGAAGTTTTGTTTTGACAACAGACCAATAAGTAGCCTTGCAGTTGTTCCTGAATTTACTGCATCAAGTGAATCTTTAGGTTGTTTTAAGCCATGTAACCCTACTCCGTGAATCTCAACTTCATTGTTGTTTGTTTCATTTATTTCTACACCTAATTGTCTAAAAATTTGAATCGTAGCTTTAGTATCTCCTGACAATAATATATTTTTGATCCTTGAAACTCCAGTTGCTAAAGAGCAAAGAATTACGGCTCTATGAGAAAGAGATTTATCACCAATAATACTTAAAGAGCCTTGTATCTTCACTATGTGAGATCTCTCTCTCCAAATTTGTCTGCTAATGCCCTACGCCAATCAACTGTGTCTGACAAATAATCTAACATAATTTTCTCATCACTAATTTTTTGAATTTTTTCAAGTTCTGATATTAATTTATCTATTAAATCTTTGACATTGTCAACATTTGTTAAGTACATATCAGAAATCATATTTGGTGAAGTCCTAGATAGACGAGTAGCTCCATCAAAACCGCCAGAAGCTAAATTTATCAATTCGTTTAAATCTTGTTCTTTCATAGCAAGTGAAACTAAGGCCGAACTTAGAATGTGCGGCAAGTGACTTGTCAAAGAAATTAACTCATCGTGTTTGGATTGTTCAATCCATATCTGTTTAGATTCAATAGCTTGCACAAATTCCGAAACTAGTGCTTTGCTTTGTTCATCTGTTGACTTTGTTTCACAAAGTAAAAATGGAGCCCCTTCATACATTTCAGGAGTCGGTACCCATGTACTATTATCAGCAATACCACATAATGGATGTCCACCTATTGAGGGAATGGAAGATGTATCCATTTTTTTACATATAAGTTCTTTTGTACCTCCAAGGTCAACAATAGCTTTTGTTTTTGGAAATAATTTCGAATCAAAATAGTTGATAATTTCATTTATAGGTGTAGCCAAAACGGTAAGATCATAATCTATTGATTCTTTATGGTCCAACGAAAGAGCACCAAGTTCTTTTGCACGCCTTATATTTTGTTCTGAAATATCAGATCCGCTTACTTTAAAGCCACTATTAACCAACTTGATTCCCAAATTAGTTCCCATTAAACCAAGACCAACAATATGAACTTTTTTTAGCATTAAAGTGACCTTCCTACCGCCTTTGCAACAATAGATGCTTTGTTTATCAAAGTTTCTAATTCGCTAGGTAGTAATGCTTGTGGACCATCACATAATGCTTCATCCGGCCTAGGGTGGATTTCAATTAATAATCCATCTGCACCAGCAGCTATAGCTGCTAAAGCAACTGGCTCAACTAAAGTATTGTCACCAGTTGCATGACTAGGATCAGCTATTACAGGCAAATGACTATTCTGCTTCAAAAAAGGAATAGCATTTATATCAAATGTATTCCTTGTGGCGGTCTCATAGGTCCTAATACCTCTTTCACACAACATAACATTCTCATTTCCTCTAGATAAGATGTATTCACTTGCAAGTAGTAACTCGTCCAAGGTTGCAGACAATCCTCTTTTTAACAAAACAGGTAACTTTGATTCACCAACAGCTTCAAGGAGTTTAAAATTCTGCATGTTTCTTGCACCAACTTGTAAAACATCAACATATTTTTCCATCATTGATAAATGTTGAGCATCCATAATTTCACTAAATAGAGGTAATGAAGTAATTTCGGAGGCCTCTTTCAGCATTTTTAATCCATCTTCACCCAATCCCTGGAAACTATATGGTGAAGTTCTTGGTTTAAATGCACCACCTCTCAAACCATTTGATCCTGCATCCTTTGCAGCCATTGCAGTTTCAATTGTTTGTTCCTGAGTCTCTGCACTATCAGGACCAGCAATAATTGCGATTTCATCACCACCAATACTTAAATTTTGTATTTGAATTATGGAATTTTCTTTTTTGTAGTTTTTACTTGCAAGTTTATATGGTTTTCCTACTGGAATAACTCGACTTACATTTGGTAAAAGCTTCATCACAGCACGATGGTCATCATTTACTTTACCACTTACTGCTACAACGCTTCGCTCCACACCAAATATGACTAGTGGTTCATGTCCCTGCTGTATTGCCTTTTCCTTTACCTTCTCAATATCTTCATCAGTATGAGACTCTTTCATTACTACTATCAATTTTCCTCCTCAAAATAAAAAAATCGGGCTTTTGCCCGATTTCACAATATACACTTTAGGGCAACTTATATGTGCTCACTAAAGTAAAAGTATGTGTTATTTAATTTCATTAAAGAACATGGTAGCACAGAATTTAGTTTTGCAAATAATTTTTATCTATCGGGTCTTAAATTTTTTGCTTCGCCTAAATAAACATGATTAACCTCTGCTAAATCATTATTTAAATTAATTAAGACACGGATACAACCTTCAAGATCTCCATCTATATCAGGTGCAAGTGTATCTATTGCAGCTACAGAAAACATTCCAAGCTCTCGAAAAGCTTTTGCTGGAAATGCTTTTGTTAGCTCTTTAGTAACAGTAAAAATAGCAGATTCTATATCATCTTCCAAAATTGAATTTTGTTCAAAAATCTCACTAAGTAGTAACTTAGATGAGTCTAAAATACTATCTTGATTATTCTCTACAACTGCGATTGCTCCACGAATGCTTTTCATAATATTTGTTTACTATATAAAAAGAGTGGAACAATGTCCACTCTTTTTTAATTCTTAGATGTAATTTAATTACATCATACCTTCCATGCCACCCATTCCTCCTGGAGGCATTGGTGGTTCATCTTCTGGCTCTTCAGCTATCAAAGCTTCAGTAGTCAATACTAAAGATGCTATAGATGTAGCATTTTGAACTGTTGATCTTGTTACTTTTGCTGGATCTATGACACCTTCTTTTACTAAATCAGTTGTTTCACCAGTTGCAGCATTAAGACCTACATTCCCTTTTTCAGACTTAACTTTTTCAACCATAACGCCGCCTTCATAACCTGCATTGACAGCAATTTGTCTTAGTGGAGCTTCTAAGGCTTTTTGAACAATATTTCTTCCAACTATTTCGGCTTCAGTTCCACCTGAAATTTTATCGATTGTGTCCTGTGCTCTAATTAATGCGACACCTCCACCAGCAACAATTCCCTCTTCAACAGCAGCTCTTGTTGCAGCTAAAGCATCTTCTATTCTCATTTTCTTTTCTTTAAGTTCAACTTCAGTTGCTGCACCAACTTTAACTACTGCAACACCGCCGGAAAGTTTGGCTAATCTTTCTTGAAGCTTCTCTTTATCCCAGTCTGAGTCTGAGTCATCAATTTCTGCTTGAATTTGTTTTACTCTACCTTCAACATCTGCTTTTTTGCCCTTACCATCAACAATTGTTGTAGCATCTTTTTTTACAACAACCCTTGCTGCTTCACCAAGCATATCTACAGTAGTGTTTTCAGTTTTTAAACCAAGCTCTTCAGATATGACTTCTCCGCCTGTTAATATAGCAATATCTTGAAGCATTGCTTTTCTTCTCTCTCCAAATCCAGGAGCTTTCACAGCAACAGAAGTAAATGTTCCTCTTAATTTATTTACAACCAAGGTTGCAAGAGCTTCACCTTCAACATCTTCCGCAAGGATTAAAAGTGGTTTACCTGAATTCATAACTTTTTCAAGTAATGGTAACAAATCGTTCACTGCAGTTATTTTTGAGTTAACTATTAAAATATATGGATTTTCCATAACAGCTTCTTGTCTGTCAGCATCTGTAACAAAGTAAGGAGAGATGAAACCCTTATCAAATTGCATACCGTCTGTAAAATCAAGTTCCATTCCAAAGGTTTGCCCCTCTTCCACAGTGATAACTCCATCTTTACCAACTTTATCCATTGCTTCAGCAATTGTTTCACCAATTTCAGCATCTGCGGCAGAAATAGAAGCAACTTGTGCAATCTCATCTTTTCCACCAATAGACTTTGAGAAACCTGCAATAAAATCAGTTACACTTTTTGACGCCTCAAGCATTCCTCTCTTGACTTCAATTGGATTTACACCAGTAGCAACTGCTTTCATTCCTTCATTCACCATTGCTTGTGCAAGTACTGTTGCAGTTGTTGTGCCATCACCAGCTACATCATTTGTTTTCGATGCAACCTCTTTTGCTAACTGTGCACCCATATTTTCATATGGATCTTCTAAATCAACTTCTTTTGCTATTGTCACTCCATCATTTGTGATTGTTGGAGCTCCCCATTTCTTCTCTAAAACAACATTTCTGCCTTTAGGTCCTAGGGTTACTTTAACTACATCAGCTAGTTTATTTACACCAGCTTCGAGTCCTTTTCTTGCTGCTTCATTAAAAACTAATGTCTTTTTAGCCATTAACTTCTCCTCTTATTAACTTACTTTTGCAAGAATATCTCTACTTGAAAGAATAAGATATTCTGTGCCTTCAATTTTAATTTCTGTTCCACCATATTTCGAATAAACGACTTTGTCGCCTTTATCAACGTCTGGTTTTATCTTTTCGCCATTATCATTTGGCTCGCCTGGACCAACTGCTACTACTTCACCTTCTTGAGGTTTTTCTTTTGCAGTATCAGGAATATAAATCCCTGATGGGGTCTTATTGTCTTCTTCTGACAGAGGTTTTACAATAACCCTGTCTCCTAGTGGTTGAAGATTCATATATATTTACCTCCTAAATAAATATCCACATTGTGAATTTAATACTGTCTTGTTTATATATGTAAAAAAATTTTCTAAAAATTATACAATTATTGAACTCAAACGCACATCGTCAGTGTTTATATCGTTTGTTATCAAATTGTTTTGTGCAGCTACACAAATCATTGCAGCATTATCGGTGGACAATTTTGGTGTTGGTAAGTAAATATTTAGGTCTTTTTTTTCTGCAAAATTATTCATTTTTTCTCTAAGTCTTGAATTAGCCATCACTCCACCTCCACCGGATATACTTTTTACGCCAGTATCTTCAACAGCCTTAACAAAGTTTGATAATAGCGAGTCAACTATAGCTTCTTGGTATGAAGCTGCAAAATCAGATCTTGTTAATTTATCTTCAGGATCTAAATTATTTAAAAAATTTGTAGCTGCTGTTTTTAAACCCGAAAATGAATAATTATATTCATGTTTTGTTTTTGGCCTGGGGAGATCTATTTTTGTTGGGTCTCCACCTTCACTTATTTTTTGAATTGCAGGACCTCCAGGAAATCCGAATCCACAAAACCTAGATAATTTGTCAAAAGCTTCACCCGCTGCATCATCTATTGTTGTACCTAGTAGTTGGTAATTACCCCACTCTTCAACTAGAACAATTTGTGTATGGCCACCTGAAACTAAAAGTGTCATAAATGGTGGTTTCATTGTTCTATTTTCAATTAATGGTGCTGCCAAATGTCCTACCATGTGGTCAACAGTTAGAAATGGTTTATCTATAGACCAAGCTACTGACTTAGCAAAATTATACCCTACTACGAGACTTCCAACGAGACCAGGGCCATCTGTAGTTGAAACTATATCTATATCAGAAATTTGTAAATTTGCATTATTTAAAGATGCATGGAAAATATTTCTTATCATCTCAGCATGTGCTCTTGATGCAACTTCAGGAACTACTCCTCCAAACTTTTCGTGGATATCAACTTGTGATGAAATTGTATTTACTAATAACTCATCACCTTTTAATATGGCGATGGCTGTTTCATCACATGATGTTTCAAAGCCAAGAATTATTTTTTCATCAAGCATATATTTTCTCCAAATGAAATAAGTTAGCATCTTCGTTTACATAATAATTTTTTCTTACACCATATTGTTTGAATCCAAATGATTTGTACAAACTCGTAGCTATATCATTTGATTGCCTAACTTCTAATAAAATTTTGTTAAAATCAGATACCTCAAAATAAGAAATTAGTTCCTGTGTAAGTTTTTTTGCAATTGAATTATTTCTATGACTTTCCAAAACTCCAATTCCTAAAATATGAATATCAAAGAACGTTTTTTGAATTGCAAGATATCCAACAATTTGATTATCTTGTTCAAAAACCCAATATACAAATTCTCCATTATTAATTTTGTTGTTAATGACAACACTATCCCAAGCAGTCTCAAATAAACTTTTTTCTAATTTTGCTAACTTGTCCGCAAAATCAATTGTAGATTTTTCAATTATCTTAATCATAGAAGTTAACCTTACCTTCTAGACTTTTTGTTGAAAATGATACGTCTGGTTCTCGCATATACTCAAGCCTGACTTCGTTAAAATTTGGATAATCATTATTCTTAAATAATTCTTTTCCAATATTAAAAATATTTTCAGACGACACATGTTCAGGAGATCCAAATTTAATATATGAATTTTCACCAAATAAATTTTCATTCAAACTGTGCCAATCTCCTACTACTAGTTTTTTATCATTATCTTCTTCTAATTTAATCTTTAGGTTTTCAGCATTTAGAACCTCTGGCTCGGAATCTCTCACAACACCACCCGGTACTGGCTTATATAAACAAAAAGCGTATTCCTCTCTCTTAATATCAATAATTGTGGTAATTTTTCTATGGCCAGTGTGCGCTGCAAAAGCTAATGCGTCTAGTCCATTTACAGGAACCAATGGGATTCCTAGACTGCCACATACTCCCTGTGCTACTGCAAGTCCAATTCTAAGACTTGTATAGTAACCAGGACCAATATCAAGATATACTACATTAATGTCAGACTTCTCTATTCTTGACTTCTTGGTTATTTCATCGATTGATTTCATCAATAAATTCGTAGTACCATTTTCTGATAAAACAGAGCTGCTAGAAATCAACTTATCATCGTGAATAGCTACAGAAATATATTTTCCTGAAGTTGAAATGGATAAGCTATACATTTATAAAAATCTCTCTAGTGTGTTCATCGACTATATTAATTTCAATCAAATCCATTATAGGAATGTTTGCTTCAGCCATTAAATTTGCCCACTCAATTACTACTAAAGTATTTTCTTCATTTAAAGGTAAATCTAAATCAATAAACTCAGACCAACTACTAAGGCGATACAAATCTACATGAAATATTTTTATTTCGCCAACTTCATAATTTTTGACAATGTTAAAAGTTGGTGAAGTGACAACATCATTACATCCAAAGAATTTTATAATTTTTTTTGCAATAGTGGTTTTACCTGCACCCAGAGGACCTGACAACCCAATAATTTTTGGAAGAATTAAACTTTTTAAATAAATGTCAAGAAAGCTATTTAAATCATCTTTTTTAACTAAATTACTCAACTTCAACTCTTTCAAGTCTTTTAGACATGTTTGTCAAAATTTCCCACTCAATTGTTTTATTCCATTGGGCAATGTCAGAAACAGAAATATTCAACTTACCATCCATCGAATTACCTAAAACAGTTACTTCATCATTAATTTGAACATTTACATCTGTAACATCAAATAATATTTGATCCATTGTGACCCGGCCAATTAAATTGCAAAATTTATTATTTACAATGACTTTTCCATCAGGAAATGAATTCCATGGATACCCATCACCATATCCAATAGGTGCAGTCGCAATAATTGAGTCTCTGGATAGTCTTTGAGCTTTTCCATAAGAAACTGCCTCACCTTTTTTTCTTACTTGCAAATTAGAAATTCTTGTTTTGATTTCCATAGTTGGGATTAGTTCGTTTTCTTTATCAACCGCTGTAATTTGAACACCATATGCAGCAATACCAACTCTTGCCATGTTAAAAGAATTATCGAGTTTGTATAAAGATGATGCTGAGTTGTCTACATGTAGGATTATATTGGTTGTATCTATATCTGAAATAGTCTTTTCAAATAATTCAATTGATTTTTTCGTCTCGGCTTCATCAGTATCTGCCAAAGGAAAGTGAGTACAAATTCCTATTAGATTTAAATTTGAGTCTATTATTTTTTTACATAGGTCATAAAACTTCTCTGGAGAACATCCTAGTCTGTGCATTCCAGTATCAATTTTGAGATGAACGCTATATTCATCTTCTGTCTCAATCAAAGTGTCAATAAAGCTTTCGTTATACACCGTAAGATCGATATCATTTCCATTTACGTTTTCTAGCTGAGATATTGAAGGTTCAGCAAGTAATAATACACTTGATTCTCCATGTACTTTTTTAACTTGAATTCCTTCGTCAACAGAAGCAACAGCAAACCATTTGATACCAGATTCTTTTGCGTTTTGTACAGCCCACTTTAGACCATGGCCATAGGCATTTGCTTTGACAACTAAACAAAGCTCTTTTCTTGATAAATTTTTAAGTACTTCTATATTATGAAGATAACTTTTTTTATTAAGGTATATATACCCTCTATCCATTTTTATTTTCTATCCTGAATCCTTTTGCCCTTTTGGTTTTCGTATACCAAGCGCTGCTCCAATTGCAACCCCTACAGCTAACCATGTTGGTTCATTTGTAGCAGCAAAAAGTGCGGCTCCTATTGCTGTGCAAACACCAATCCAATTTCCAGCATTATTATGATTCGTTGATTTATTATTCATTTTTATTCCACTGTTACAGATTTAGCTAAATTCCTTGGCTGATCAATTGACTCACCGTTAAGGTTAGCAACATGATATGCAATAAACTGGAGTGGAATTATAGATATAACTGTAGTTAGAATTTCATTACTGTCGGGGAGTGTGACATATTCATCAGAGATATTTTCTAATTTTTCTGATTGATTATCACCGATTGCTATGACATATGCTCCTCTAGCAATAACCTCTTGTACGTTACTAGTTGTTTTGTCTAACAAGTGATTTTGACTAGCAGTTACAATTATTGGAGTTCCGTCTTCAATTAAAGCTAGAGTACCGTGTTTTAGTTCTCCAGCTGCTAACGCTTCTGCATGTAAATAGGAAATCTCTTTTAATTTTAAAGCACCTTCTGCTGCAAGTGCATAATCTAGCCCTCTCCCTATAAAATAAATATCATTCTTTTTATAAATTTTTTCAGATATATCTTTTATTTGTTTTTCACAATCCATAGTCTCTTCAATCAATTTTGGTAGTTCAGCAATCTCATCAAAAGAAACATCTAATTTATTTGTAGAATCCCAATGTTTAGCTAATAGTAATTGTCCAACTAACATTCCAAGATAAGCTTTAGTTGAAGCTACGCCTATTTCTGGACCAACATGTAAGTAAAAAACACTATCAGCCATTCTTGCTAACGAACTGCCTACAACATTTACTAAAGCAAGTACATGGGCACCATTTTCTTTCAAAAGCTCTGTCGCAGCAATTGTGTCCATAGTTTCACCAGATTGTGAAATTACAATGCCTAAATCATTTTCGCCAACTATTGGTTCCCTATATCTAAACTCTGATGCAAGTTCAACACTGACCGGAACTCCTAGAACTTTTTCAAATAAGTCTTTCCCAAATAAACCAGCATGGTAAGCAGTACCACATGCAACTATCCAAATTTTTTCATACTTTGATACTTCATCTAACTTAATTGGAATTTCTTCAGAATTAGATTCAAGTCTTCCAGAAATAGTTCGTTCTATTACTTCTGACTGTTCGAGTATTTCCTTGTACATAAAGTGGTCATGCCCTAGCTTTTCTGCCTCAGAGACTTCCCAGTCTATTACTTGAATTTCTCTTTCAATCTTATTCAAGTCAGAATCAAACAACTTATATTGACCGTTTTTAATTTCTACAAAATCTCCGTTTTCGAGAAATATCATTTTATTTGTGTGTTCTAAAATAGCTGCTGAATCAGATGCGAGAAATACCTCGTTTTCTCCAACCCCTAAGACGAGAGGGCTCATCAAACGTCCTGCAACTATTGTTCCTTCTTCTTTTGTAGTAGTTACAACAAGAGCATATGTTCCGTCTAAAGTTTTTGCTACATCGGTTACAGTTTTCAACAATTCACCATTCCATTTTCTACTTAATTCAACTGCAACGACCTCTGTGTCAGTGTCCGATTTAAATTCAAAACCTTCTTCTAAAAGATCTTTCTTAATTTCTGCATAATTCTCAATTATTCCATTATGAATAATTGCAAATTCTTCACTATTGTCAGAGTGTGGATGAGCGTTGACGTCATTTGGAACTCCGTGAGTTGCCCATCTTGTATGACCGATGCCTATATTGCCTTTTATATTGCTTTCTTTTAAATGATTTTTTAAAACGTTGAGTTTACCTTCTTTTTTTTCAACAGTAATTTTGTTTCCATCAGAAATTGCAATTCCAGCAGAGTCGTATCCACGATACTCTAATCGTGATAGACCATTAATTAGAATTGGTAATGGTTCTTTTGGGCCTGAATACCCTACTATTCCACACATTCTATCTCCATTCCAACGAGCAGGTTAAAATAAAGACTGCTGTAAATTGTCTCTGTTCACAGATTTCTCTATGTTTTTAAACAATTTATTACGACTGCAGAGCCGAGTATGCATCCGCCGAATGTTTCGATAACATACTTCCTCGTCACCTTTTTCGAGTCCTGGCGCTAATTGCTCGTTATTATAAGTATAAGAAACTTATTTAAGTTTGTAAGAACTTTTTAATATTGTTGATTAGATTATTACTAAAATTATCAACTAATTCTTGATTACTTGCTTCAACAAGCACCCTAAGCATAGGCTCCGTACCGGAATTTCGTATAAGATACCTACCATCTAATTCATTCTCTTCAGATAATTTTTTTGCAATTAAATCAAGTTCTAACAACTGTTTATCATTAGGTTTGTCTTCAAGTTCTAAATTGACAAGTTTTTGTGGATACTCTTCAATATTTTCTACACGAAACTGAGCTAATGTTGTATTGAAAAAAGATAAAGCTTTTAATACATAAACTAATGTAAGAAGTCCATCACCAACTGGAAGTTTATCTGAGATTATTATATGGCCAGATTGTTCACCACCTAACGATGCATTGTTTTCACCCATTGCTTCAGCAACATACTTGTCTCCAACAGATGTTTCTACATTTTTAAAACTATTTTTTTCCATTGCATTTTTAAATCCATAGTTTGACATTACAGTAGAGACAACAACATTATTATTTAGTTGATTGATTGCCGATAAATATTTAGCAATTAAAAGGATGAGAACATCTCCATTACAAGGACTACCCTCCTCATCAACCATAATTAATCTATCTGCATCTCCATCAAAAGCAGCGCCAATCTGTCCTTTTTTTAATGTAGAAATTAAATTGTTGGTATATGTAGCACCACTCTCAAAATTTATATTTTCACCATCAGGTGTGTTTGCAATCATATTGAATTTGCTTTTATTTTCTCTTAGTAAATGATCAATAATCTTATATGCAGATCCATATGCACTATCGATAACAATATTAAAATTAGCAATATCGAAGTCTAGAAGTTCATCTAAGAACTCATAATAAACTTTATATCCTTCATCAGAATCTTTGAAGCTGGTGTGACTTTTTGGAACATCTATATTTTTAAAATGCGATTCGATTTCTATCTCTAGATTGTCCTGTAGTTTTGAACCGTTTTCATCAATTAATTTAATTCCGTTGTACTCACTAGGGTTATGAGAGGCAGATATAATAATTCCAAGATTGTGGCCAAAATGTTTTAGTAGTATCGGCATAGATCCAGATGGAAGGACTCCGTAATTCACTACTTCGATATTTTCGGAAAAGCCTTCGCAAATCCAATTTAATATCTCCAAGGATGAATTACGTGTATCCAGGATTACAGCAACTGAGGTTGGTTTTAAAACCTGTTCTACAGATGAAGAAATCTTAGAAATTATTTCATTGGTTAAATTTATGTTTGGAATACCTCGGATTCCATCAGTACCGAAATATTTCTTCAATGTTTTTTTATCTCTTAGTAAATTGCTCAGCTCTTCGAGCTTTTTTAAGTCCGTATTTCTTTCGCTCTACCTTGCGAGCATCTCTTCTAAGAAGCCCTGCTTTTTTAAGTTTGGGTCTGAGTTCTGGATCCATTTTAATTAAGGCTCTAGAAATTCCTAATGCTACAGCATCAGACTGAGCAGATAGACCACTTCCATTTACATTTACAACCATGTCAAATTTACCATTAAGATCAACAACGTTGAATGGCTTTTCTATAGTCATTTTCATTGATGGGCTTGGAAAATATTGTTCAAAATCTTTTCCGTTAAAAGTAAATGTGCCACTTCCTTTAGAAATTGTAACTCTTGCTACTGAAGACTTTCTTCTTCCAGTTCCATAAAATTTTTCAGCCATTATCTTCAACTTTCTTAATATTAAAAACTAACTCTTTTGGATTTTGACTTTCGTGCGGATGATTAGCATCTCGATAAATATGTAATTTTTTTAATACTGCTCGTCCTAATCGATTTTTTGGAAGCATTCCCCAAACTGCTCTTTCAATAATTTTTTCAGGTTTCCTTTGTCTTAACGAATTGAAACTTTCAGACTTTATCCCACCAGGGTACCCAGAGTGAGAATGATACATTTTTTGCTCAGCTTTTTTAGAAGTAATTTCTATTTGACCTGCGTTTATGACGACAACGTGATCTCCAACATCTAAATGTGGAGCATATTGAGGTTTGTGCTTTCCTCGTAAAATTTGAGCTATCTCACTTGCTAAACGACCTATAGGAAGTCCAGCAGCATCAACCAAGTGCCATTCACGCTCTGAGGCTTTTATCCCATTAAATGTTGTTTTTGTGTTCATTTATCAATCTTTAGAATTGTAACGAACTACTAGTATAAAGTGCATATATATTTATGAAAACTAGTATTTAACATTCCAGAGAACTAGTCCATGCGGTGGTGCTATGTGGTTAACTCTTTGTTTTATTGGATTATCAAGATACTTTATAATTTCGTTATAAGAAATTTTATTTTCAATGTAAGCAATTTGGGCCCCAACCAAATTTCTTATCATATTGTGCAAAAATGAATTGCCAATTACTGTATATTCAAAATAATCTCTCTTTTTTGTCCATTGACTCTTATATATCTCTCTATTTGGGTTTTGATTTGCAGTGGTTTTTGAAAATGCAGAAAAATTATGCTTGCCAAGAAATAAATTGGATACTTCATTAAGTTTTTTAATATCTAACTCTTTTGAATACAGAAAGGATTGTTTTTTTAAAAAAGGATAATTTTGTTTAATGTCTGAAACAAAGTATTTGTAAGTTCTCTGAATTGCATCGTACCTTGCGTGGAAAGAATTAGTTGAAGGTTTAAACGAATTGATTGAAATTTCATCACCTAAAATTTTGTTCATTGAATTGATAATTTTATGATTGAAGTTTAAATGTGTTTTGACACCTAAGATTTGTGCTTTTGCATGAACACCAGCATCCGTTCTACCTGAATAGTTTAATTCATAATCATCAGTAAATATGTCTAAGACTTTTTGAAATTCTCCCTGTATTGTCTTCTTATCATTCTGGATTTGAAACCCATGAAAATTACTTCCATCATAAGAGATGCTTAACTTATAGTTTTTCATTTAAACAAATATACGAATAGGATCAGAGAAAAATATTAATATAACTAAATAAGTTACTGATGAAATACTTGCTATTCTCTTTTCAAGTAGAAAAGCTACTGAAAGTGCTTTTGTCAAAACAAAATACATCCACCCAAAAATAACTAAAGTTAAAATTTGTAATACATTTTGAGGAATTGAAATATAGTTATTTACTAAAATAAACAATCCAAAAAAACCTAATATTCCATGTGTGTAGCCCGTAAAAACTAAGAGGTTCGTAATCTCAAGTATTGTATTAAAAGCTCTAGTAATTAAAAACCAGGCAGCCAAAGTTGCAAATAGCCACGCAAACACTCCGTCAACTAAACCATAAAATACGATATCACTTATATTTACTGAAGTAGAGTTAAAAATAAATGGAATATAGATGCTCAATAAACTTAATAGGACAACAATAAGTGCATTTCCAGATTCATACCGGTCATTACTAAATCTAATAAAGACATCTTGGTTCATTCGGATAAACTTTTGAAATTGTGACCAGATGTCTTTTAATGAATTCAAATCTAAACTAGTTCTAATACAGCTAGCTCTGTGCCATCACCTTGTCTATAAGTTGTTCTTGTGATTCTTGTATATCCACCGTTTCTATCTTCATATTTTGGACCAATTTCATCAAATAGCTTTGCAACTACAGATTTATTTTGAATCATTTTTAATACTTGTCTTCTATCATGAAGAGTGCCACTTCTTGCTTTAGTAATTACTTTTTCAGCATAAGGTTTAACTGTTTTTGCTTTTGTAACTGTCGTCTCAATCTTTTCATGCTTAATTAAAGCACTAATCAAATTACTTATAATTTGATCCTCGTGTGATGAGGAACCACCAAGTCTTTTTCCTTTAGTAGGTTTAGGCATCAGCCATATCTCCTGAATCAAGATCGGAACTTGTAGGTAGGCTGAGACCCAATTCATCAAGTTTTGCAACTAATTCATCTAAGCTTTTTTGACCAAAGTTAGTTAAGTTAAGCAAGTCATCTTCTGTATATTCTAAAATTTGACCTACTGTTGTGATATTTTCTCTTCCAAGACAGTTTCTTGGTCTCTCTGAAAGATCTAATGCGTCTACAGATAATGATAAATCTGGAGAACTTCCCTCAGAGATAGTCAATTCCCCTAGTTCTAGCCCAACACCTTCGTCAATATCAGCAAATAGCTTCCATAACTCACCAAGTGTTTTACCAACTGAGGATATAGCTTCACTTGGTTCAATAGAACCATCTGTTTCTACATCTAATGTTAATTTATCGTAGTCAGTTACCTGACCAACCTGGGTTGGAGATACACCATAGCTTACTTTTACAATTGGAGAAAAGATAGAATCAATAGGTATAAAGTTTGAATCACTTGTCTTATTCTTGTCAGCAAGTCTATATCCAACTCCATGTGAAATTGATACTTCCATATCTAAAGTTGAGCTATCTGAAAGAGTACAAACTTTTAAATCTGTATTTACTACTTCAACTCCAGCCGGACACTGTATTTGTGCTGCAAGAACATCTCCAGGGCCTTTTGCTTTTACAGTAAGTGTGTGGTTTTCTTGATCATCAACTTTGAGAACCAGTCTTTTAAGGTTAAGTAGGAGATCAAGAACGTCTTCAACAACCCCAGGTATGGATGTAAATTCATGATTTACACCATCGATCTTGATTCCTGTGACAGCAACTCCAGGAACTCGAGAGAGCAAAGCCCTTCTCATTGTGTTGCCTAAAGTTAGACCAAAACCTGGCTCAAGTGGCTCAATTACAAATTGTGTTCTGTTTTTTCCAAGATCTTCTTGGGTAATTTCCGGCCTTTGCAGCATTAACATTTTATTCTCCTCTCAAATGCTTACTTAGAATAAAGCTCTACTATTAATTGTTCTTCAATCTGCGAACTAGCATCTCCTCTTGAAGGTTCCGCATTAATTTTTACAGATTTCTTTTTATTATCTACATCTAGCCAGCTAGGTATTACGTTGTCCTGCCCGGTATCTATAGTATGTTGAATAATTATTAAATCTTTACTGGCATCTTTTATTTCAATTGTATCTCCAGGCTTAACTTTGTAAGAGGGTACATCTACAAATTTGCCATTAATTTTAAAATGCCTATGTGAAACAAGTTGCCTTGCTTGAGGTCTTGTTGATGCAAAACCAGCCCTATATATGACGTTATCTAATCTTGACTCTAAAAGTATTAATAAGTTCTCACCAGTAATACCAGGCATCCTTGTAGCTTCTTTATAATAGTTTCTAAATTGCTTTTCTAAAACACCATACATATAGCGTACTTTTTGCTTTTCTTTTAGTTGAGTTCCATAATCTGTTTCTCTGACTCTTTTTCTACCATTTTCACCTGGTGGATATGGCCTATCTTGTAGTGCTTTATCACCTTTTCTATTTTCAAAAACGTTAAAACCTATTCTTCTTGAAACTCTTACTCTAGGTCCAGTGTATCTAGCCATTATCCTCTTCTTCTTTTCTTTGGCCTACAACCATTATGTGGTGTAGGGGTAATGTCTTTAATAGTTCCAACATCCATACCCATATTTTGCAAAGTTCTGACCGCTGTTTCTCTACCTGCGCCTGTACCACTAATAATTATGTCTAATTTCTGAACACCATACTCTGTAGCTCTTCTAACAGCTTCTTCGGCTGCTACTTGTGCTGCGTAGGGTGTTGATTTTCTTGAGCCTTTAAATCCTACAGACCCACCGGAAGTCCAAACAATTGTTTCTCCGGATGGATTAGAGATATTGATTATTGTATTATTAAAACTTGCTTTAATATGAGCAACTCCTGAAGGTACATTTTTTTTGATTTTCTTTTTTGTTTTTTGCTCAGCCATTATTTCAACGCTTTCTTTTTACCAGCAATAGCAAATCTAGGACCTTTACGTGTCCTAGCATTAGTGTGGGTCCTTTGGCCTCTAACAGGTAGGCCTTTTCTATGTCTTAAGCCTTGATAAGTTCCTATTTCAGTTTTTCTTCTAATATTTTGTGATACATCCCGTCTAAGATCACCCTCTACTCTGAAGTTAGCTTCAATATATTTTCTTATTTGAGCAACTTCATCATTTGTTAAATTACTTACTCTAGTACTCGGATCTATTTTTAAATCTGTACAAATGTCTTCAGCTCTTTTTGCTCCAACTCCATGAATGTAGCGAAGTGATGCAATAACTCTTTTTTCTCTAGGGATGTCTATGCCTGAAATACGTGCCATTAAAAGTTAACCTTGCCTCTGTTTGTGACGAGGGTTTCTTTTATTAATAACATAAAGCTTGCCTTTTCTTCTAACGATCTGATCGTTTGGGCCTCTCTTTTTGATGCTTGATTTAACTTTCATTTATGTCTCCAAATTATCCTACCTCTTGTGGGATCATAAGGTGAAACTTCCATTTCAACCGTATCTCCAGGCAAAATTCTTATATACCTCATTCTCATTTTTCCAGACACATGTGCCAGTATTTCTGCACCGCTTTCAAGTTGCACCTTAAAAGAAGCGTTTGGCAGTGTCTCCATAACTGTTCCTTGAACTTTAATTATGTTTTTTTCGTTTTCTACCAAAATTAGCCCTGATTATGTGACCGATTTACTAGATTAGTGCGATTTGAAACTATTACAAACACAAAATTAAAATAAGTTTTCAGTAAAAACACATGTTCCTTCCTCAGTCAGTCCTATTGTATGCTCCCAGTGTGCCGATTTTTGACCATCAATAGTCTTTACGGTCCATCCATCTTCATCAACCATAGTGTCCTCAGAACCTAAATTAAACATAGGCTCAATACAGATCGCCATTCCAGTTTTTAATTCAAACCCTGTATTTTTTTTACCATAGTGAGGAACCTGTGGTTCTTCATGCATTTCCTGACCTATACCATGACCAACATAATTTTTTACATTTCCTAAATTTTTTTTTGTAGCTATTTTGTCAATTTTATGTCCTATCGTACCTAATTTTTGGCCATCTTTAACAAGCTTTACTGCTTCACCTAATGCATATTTAGTAGTTTCTATCAGGAATCTATCTTCATCTGAAATTTCACCAACACCGTAAGTAAAAGCTGCATCAGCATGATACCCCTCATAAGAAACTCCAACATCTATTGAAATAACATCACCATCTTTAATATGAGTATTGTTTGGTATCCCATGAACAATTGCATCATTGGGGGAAGCGCAAATGTAGGCGGGATACGGATCATGCCCAGGCGGTGTGTAACCAAAAAAGCTAGATTTGACATTTGATTTTTCTACTATAATTTTTGCAATATTATCTAAATCTTTCAGCATCATTCCTGGCTTAGTTTTACTAAATATTTCATAGTGAATATTTGAAACAACTTTTCCAGCTTTAATCATTTTTTGGAAGTCTTCAGAGGATTTATAAGTAAGCATATTTATGTTTAAAACTCTCCTGAAATTAAGTTATAGATATTATCTACATCTCCAATGGCATTAATCTTTACAACAAAATTTTTTTGGTTGTAATAGTCAATTAGAGGAGCTGTGTCTTGTTCGTAAACTTTAAGTCTTACATTTATAGATTCTTCTGTATCATCACTTCTACCACTCGTTTCACCTCTATGAAGAATTCTTTTCACAAGCTCTTCGTGATTTGCCTCAAATACAATTACTTTAGAAATTTCAAATTGACTACTAATTTCGTCAAGACTTTTTGCTTGAGCAAGTGTTCTAGGAAAACCATCAAGTATTGCACCATTCTTGCATTCGTCAGAATTAAGTCTTTCAATTAGCATTTCAATTACCAGAGAATCTGGCACAAGCTTACCTTCGTCTAGTAAAGTTTTTGCAGTATTACCTAATTCGGTTCCACTACTCACATGTTCCCGAAGCATATCTCCTGTAGATATGTGAGCAAGAGATTTTTCTTCAGCTATTTTTGATGCTTGAGTTCCTTTTCCAGCTCCGGGAGGACCTAGAAAAATTACTAAATTGCTCAATCAATAAATCCTTCGTAATTTCTCATACTTAGCTGACTTTCAATTTGTTTCATTGTCTCCAATGCAACACCAACTGTAATAAGAATTGATATTCCACTGAAACCAAGAGGAATATCCCAAATTACTGACGCAACTGAAGGGAGTACAGCGACTGAAGCTAAGAAGACTGAACCAGGAAGCGTGATTCGATTAATAATATGTGATAAATAATTTGTTGTAGATATTCCAGGCCTTACACCAGGAACGAATCCTCCCTGTCTTCTAATCATATCTGACTGACGAACTGGATCGAATTGAATAGTTGTATAGAAATAGGTAAAGAAAATAATTAATATTCCAAGAAAAAATACATAAAACCACGTAGTACCTTGAGAATTGGCCAAATTGACATCAATCCAATTTCTGATAGCGGCTGTTACATTGTTGTCTTGTGGCAAAGATGTAGCAACTAAAGCTGGGAAAAATAAAATACTAGTTGCAAAAATAACTGGAATAACTCCAGCACTATTTACTTTAAGTGGAATGTACGTACTTTGACCTCCCATAACCTTTCTGCCTCTTACTCTTTTAGCAAATTGTATAGGAATGCGGCGCTGGCCTTGTTCAACATAAATTATTCCTACAATCATAAGAAAGAACATAACCATTAGAAAAGCAAATTGCCCAACCCTTCCTTGTCCTGCAGTAACCTGATAGGAGCTTCCAAATTGTGATGGCAATTGGCTGACAATGCTTGCAAATATAATCAAAGACATGCCATTACCTACTCCTCTTTGTGAAATAAGCTCACCAATCCACATAATAAATGCAGTACCAGCTGTCATTGTTAACACTATTAGTCCGACCCTTGATGGTGTATAGTTAGGAATTAATGAAATACCACCCGTCAAGCTACCTCTTGAGAAAAGATAAGTTAATGCAGTAGATTGTAAAAGTGCTAAAACAACTGTTATATATCGTGTCCATTGAGTAATCACTTTTCTTCCAGATTCACCTTCTTCTTGAAGTTTTTGCAATCTTGGAATAACGACGGTTAATAATTGAAGAATAATGCTGGCTGTAATGTAGGGCATGATCCCTAAAGCAAATACTGAAAATGTCTCTAAAGCACCACCGGAAAATAAGTTTAATAATCCATAGATTCCAGCTTGAGATCCAGAATCAGTAAGCCTTTGAACTGCATCTAAATCTACTCCAGGAACAGGAACCGCTGCGCCCAATCTATAAACTGCGAACATAAAAAGTGTAAAAAGAATCCTTTTTCTTAAGTCAGGAATTTTAAAAATATATCTAAAGATAGATAATTGCATAGTTACTCTTTAATAATTTCTACAGATCCGCCAGCGCTCTCAATTTTACCCTTAGCAACTTCGCTAATAGCATGGACTTTCAAATCAATTTTTTTAGTTATCTCACCATCACCCAGAATTTTTACCAAACCTTTTTTTCTTGTTAATCCCATTTCCCTTAGGATATCAGGTGTTACTTCTCCCTCTAAACTCTTTTCCTCTAATTCACTAACATTTACAACAACATAAGACATTTTTGCTGCATTTCCAATACCTCTTACCTTAGGTATACGTCTATATAAAGGTATCTGACCTCCCTCAAAGTATGCTGGTACTGTTTTTCTTGCACCAGTACCTTTAGTTCCTCTGCCAGCTGTTTTTCCTCTTTTTCCTGATTCGCCTCTACCTTTGCGGAGTTTTTGTTTGGTAGAACCAGGGGTAGGTTTTAAGTGATGGAATCTTAATTTTTTCATTTAATTAATTTCCTCTATTTCAACAAGATGTTCTATTTTACGAAGCATACCTTCGACCATTGGATTAATTTCTCTTTCTGTTGATGAGTTAATTTTTTTCAAACCTAAACTTCTCACTGTTTCTCTAGCTTTAGGCTTTTGCCCAATAAGGCTTCTTTTGAGGGTAATTTTAACTTTCATCGTTTACCTTAACTTTTTTTTCAGCTTTAGTTTTTTCATAAGCTTTTACTAAGCCAGGAGGGGCAACTTCAGAAGGCTTTTTACCTCTAAGTCCTGCAACTAAATCAGGTGTTCTTTGGCTAAGTAAGCCATTAATAGTTGCTTTTGCGACATTTAGATGTGTTGGTGACCCAAGTGATTTTGCTAGTATATCTTTAACCCCTGCTACCTCTAAAACTTGCCTAGCAGCACCTCCTGCAATAACACCTGTACCTGGAGCAGCAGGTTTTAAAAGAACTCTTGAAGAACCATGTTTACCAATAATGGAGTGAACTATTGTTGAACCAGCCATTGGAATATCCTGTACATTCTTTTTTGCATTTTCGATAGCTTTTTGAATAGCTAAAGGTACTTCTGAACCTTTACCGTAACCAATACCAGCTCTTCCGTTGCCGTCCCCAACAGCAACAAGTGCAGTAAAGGCAAAATTACGACCACCTTTTACTACTTTCGCAACTCTGTTTATATGAATTACACTTTCTTGAAGTTCTTGTTCAGCCATTAAAATTCTATCCCTTTTTCTCTAATCCCATCTGCTAAAGATTTGATTCGTCCATGATAAATATATCCACCTCTATCAAATACAGCTTTAGAAATTTTAAGTTTGCTTAATTTTTGACCCATTAGCTCACCAACTTCCCTGGAAGCTTCAGTTGATAGTGTTTTTGTTTTCACTTCTTTAGAAAGTGTACTCGCAGACGCAATTGTAACTTGATTTAAATCATCAATAGCTTGGACATAAATATTGTTATTACTTTTAAAAA
>Ga0181394_1000047_pt1 | contig 42067 bp, 41 predicted proteins | sample 17SPOviralmetaG_FD_130123 | JGI IMG/M metagenome (GOLD analysis project Ga0181394, IMG submission 130123) | Marine viral communities from the oligotrophic San Pedro Time Series (SPOT) site, San Pedro Channel, CA, USA - 17 SPOT_SRF_2010-11-23 | ecosystem: Environmental > Aquatic > Marine > Strait...
AAGAGGTTGTAGAAACAATAGAGAATCCATTAATAACAAAAGATAAACTCGATCGAGCAGCTGCGCAAGATGTTGTAGACAATACTCCCAAGGCAGTTAAAGATCACGTGGATGGGGTATAAATAGAAATATGGCATATACACTAAACAGAAGACTGGCAGAACTCATTGATAGTAATGGGCAGTTAAATACTGGTAAAATACCTAATTCCTATATTACTACAGCGCATTTGGGAACTACTCTTACACCAACATTTGGTAATACTACTGTAGGTTCAAGGTTAACCTTTAGTTCAAATTCTCATTATTTAGAAACAGGAACAAATGCAGTAGCAATTAAAAATGGTAGTGGTACTGTTTATTTAAATGCTACAAATACTGGCACTATAGTCCATAATAATTTAACCGTTAGTGGAGATATTTTAAAGACATCTGGAAATCTAGTACTAAACGTTGCAGGTGATATAAAATTAGATGCTGACGGATCAAATGTTTATTTGGCAGATGCCGGTACTGATATCGGTCTATTATCAGTTAATGGTCAAAATTTAAATATACGAAATTTAATTTCCGATAAGGATATTTATTTCCAAGGGAAGGATGGAACAAGTACCATTACTGCATTGGAACTTGATATGTCAGATACCGGTAGGGCAAAATTTCTTTATGCTGCCAATATTCCTAATCTTGCATCTGCAGATGGTACTATCCAAATTAATTTAAATAACACAGGTATCCCAACATTTCCTAGTGGGTTTACTTCAAGTGCAGCAATAGTAAGTACAGCAAGTAATAGTAATTCCCTAGGTGGAACAAACTTTACTGGAATCATTTCAGTAAGTGGAAACACTCTTTCAGATACAAGTAGAAACGTATATACAAATAATTTAACAGTAGCTGGTAATTTAGACGTTCAAGGTAGTACAACAACTTTAAATACTGCTACTCTACAAGTAGAAGATAAAAATGTAGTCCTTAATTATCATGCTTCTAATGATACATCGGGTTCAGCTGACGGCGCAGGTATTACTATCCAAGATGCTGTTAGTGCAGGTAATGACGCCTCTTTATATTGGAGAGCATCAGATGATAAATTTATTTTCTCTCATCCACTAAGAATGTTTGGGCAATTTGAACTACCAGATAACGTAAAAATGATTGCAGGTGATAATGCTGATTTACAGATTTATCATGATGGTTCTAATAGTTATATTAAAGACGCTGGAGATGGTGACCTTAAAATAGAAAGTACAGGTGGCCATGTAGAAATTAAAGGAGTAAACAGCACTTCTACCTCTGATTGGGGTAATAAAATTATAATGTCGAGTGTTCAAATTAATACAGCCAATAGAACATATGGTGGATTAGTATTAAAAGACCACGGCACTAGTGGAGAACATGCAGGTGTTGGTTTTAGATATGATGGAACAGGATATAAATTAGAATTAGGAACTGCAGCAACTACAAATGCAGGAATTACTACACACTTAACAGTAGACAGACTTGGAGCAATAGTAACTTCAGGCCATCTAGACGTGGGTAATGAATTAACTGTACTAGGAACAACTATTCTAAAAAATTCTGGAGTAGTAACAATTAAGGCCGCTCCTCTTGGTAATACCTATGGTGGTGGCTTTAATGCTATTACCGTAACAGGAACATCCAGTAGTCCATATACAAGTACTATTGGTTTTAGTAATTATGGTGAAACAAATGCCATGGTTATACAAGGCACCAAAGTAGGTATCGGAGAAACCTCTCCTGATGGCAAATTACATATTAAAGGTGCTACAGCAACAGGCGATCTAGCTCATATCTTATTTGAGAACACGCAAGGTAATAAAGTATTTGCTATCGGCGGTGGTTCAACAGGTGTAACTAATAGTCATCTATATTTTAGAAATGTAACCGATAATACAAGACCAATGGTTATCACTGATGCTGGTGATGTTGGTATCGGAACCGCCGGTTCGTCCTCAGGAATTCAACTCCAGATAGGTAATACTTCAAATAATTCAGCCATAACACGTGTTACAAATGGTACTACTTCTGTAGACTTAACAGCTTCTTCAAGTGGTAAGGCCTTCTTAGAAGTCGGTACAGCACATCCTTTAATTCTTGCAACAAATGCTCAAGAACGTATGGTTATTGAAGCGGGTGGTGATGTTGCAGTTAAGGCTGGTAAAGAATTAAGACTTTACCGTAGTGATAATGCTACTTACGGCTCTTTGGAATATATGTCCGGAGCAGGTGGATTAAAATTACGAGATGTTAATGGCGATGGCATGACATTTGCCGGTCACAGTGGTAATGATTATATTAATATAGTCGGGTCCAATGGTAACATTGGTATTAACCATGGATTGGGTGGCGGTGCCATGAATTCTAAATTTAATGTTTTTGCCGATGGTGAAGCATTTAGAGTAGATGGTACTTCAAATACATCACGAACAATTAGATTTAGAAATACTGGAACAAATGGGTCTTCTAATGGTATTATAGAGTCTGATGGTACTTTACAGTTAAAAAATACAGATGCTAATGCTGCAATTTATATGAATTCTATAAGAGATATGGAGTTCCAAGTAACCTCTGGAAACGGTAGTGCAGGACACATGAGATTCTACTCTTATAATACACAAATTATGCATCTTGATGGTGCAAATAATAGAGTAGGTATTGGTACTGATCAACCCGGCGAGGCATTAGAAGTTGATGGCATTGTTGAAATCAACAGAACAGGAGACCATCCAGCCTTAAGATTTGCTGAAGGTGGTACTACTAGAGCTTATTTTGGTTCAGGCGACTGGGCAATAAATGGCGGTGATGCTGATGATTTTGGTATTTCTGGAAGTGGTACTGGGGATTTACTTTTGGGTACTACTGCCGGTGTTGAAAGACTGCGAATTAAAAATAATGGCCAAGTTGGTATTGGTTGTACCCCAACTAATAAACTTCATGTTAGGAATGCAAGTAGTGGTGGAACTGCAACTACAAATTCAGTGGCTGTTTTCGAGGATAATGACAATACAGAAGTAAGTATCCTAGGTGGTTCATCTTCAATACTTGCACTTAACTTTGGTCACAGTAATAATAATGATGAATTTTCAATTAAGGCTAATACAACAGCAACTGATAGGTATCTACAATTTGATGTTAGTACAACACCAGTTGCAAAATTAGATATTGAAGGTCTACATTTCCAAAGAGCAGATGGACAAAAGATTTCAGCCAAAGAATCTATAGTTATGACTGTTGATGCAGATAACAATACTGCGTCAAGAGTATTTCAAGTTAATCATGGGAATGGCAAAACATTACTTAACCTGCATGATGACTACAGGATGGAAGTTGGAACTCTACAATTCAGCTCAACTAGGAGTGCGGGTTATAGTAGCTCTAATGGTTTAGGAGCAAGTGCTGGAGATTGGGTAGATATTGCAGCAGTTCCTTATGGCAGAAATATTGCAACAATTAAATTATTCTGGGATGCAATTTATTCCCCTTCTAGTTCTCACCATGGTAATATGGAATTTGATATTGGTTCTCACTATGGAACATCATACTATTATGGATGGGATTCATATATTAATTTAAAGGCATCTTCTGCTCATAATAGTTTTCACATTACAGAAGCTAGAATTATTACACCAAACGGATCTGGAGCAACTGGTTATTTCCAAGTTAAGTTTGGACAAGCAACTGGCACCCAAGGTAATCTACGAGCTTATGTAACGCATAGAGATGAGCAATGTTCTATAGACCCAATAACACCTGTTGTAAATAACAGCAGAAGTGGAACAACTATAGCAGCTGTAAATTTAGAAACTAGACCAGGACAAGCAGTATCAAGAGACTTTATAAGTAAAGGAAGTATTAGAGCTGAAGGACAACCAGGATTTTTTGCTAGAGGAAACACTTCACAATGGTTAAATGGGCAAGCGGCCTCTTGGGCTATCATCAGAAGTGGTATTGCCCATGGTGGCAGTGGATATATAGGAGTAAATTTAACCGAAGGGTCTACGGGCCACTTAAATTGTTACGATACCCAGGGTAATTTCAATACAGGTAATGGAAGATTTACAGCTCCAGTTGCGGGTAAATATCATTTACATGGTAGTCTTTATTGTGCAAAAACCGGTTCGTCTTTAAGCGATTACATGCATTTCAATCTATTTTTAAATGGGTCGAATGTAAACCAAACATACACTATGGGCGGCCATCAGGAAGATAACCAACATGACTTTGATCTAAAACAGTCAACTATTCTTTATTTAGAAGAAGGGGATTTTGTTGAATGGAGACTTTACTCCACTACCACTAATATGAGAATTTATGGAGACCATGTCTCTTTAGGTGCGGCACTCATCAGTTAATTATAATAGGAGAAAAAAATGGCAGATTTAAAAATAACACTTACCGATACAGAACTTAGCGCCTTAAAATCGGTAGCCTTAGACCCATTAAATTTGATTCAAAACTTTGCTAGTGAGCGATCACGAATAGCAATTAATAATATATGTAATCAACTAATGGTACATTGCAATAATAATGAAATTGCAATGAAAGTAGGTAAAGAGGCCCAAGTAAAACAAGCCTTTGATTTAGGTCTAGTTTATGAACTAGACTCAATGGAAGATATTCTTCCAGCGGATCTTGAAACACCCGAACAAGCTTAATTAAGGTATAAATAGTACTATGGCACTTACAAAAATTACACAAACACTTGTAGAAACTGGAGCAATTGGATCATCTCAAATTGCGAGTGGTGCTATAGGTGCAGGACACCTCACCAATATTACTACTAATCATATAACTGAAGGTAACAGTAATCAATTCTTTACTACTGCCAGGGCTAGATCGAGCTTATCTGGTAGTACAGGAGTTACATATAATTCATCCACTGGTGCCATTTCTATAGGGCAGGCAGTCGGAACATCTGATAGTGTTACATTTGGCCAAGTCACAGTAGATACCATTACAATTAACGCATCAGAAATTGCCACATCTGGCAATATGATATTAAACTCTGCCAGTGACGTAATCTTAGATGTTGATGGCGGTAACGTCATGCTAAAAGATAACTCAGTGTGGTTTGGTAATTTTAACCATAACGGCAATAACCTAGCAATAGATGCGAAAATACAAGACGGCGATATAAAATTTAGAGGTAATGATGGTGGTACTGTTATTACTGCTCTTACCCTTGATATGTCAGATGGTGGTGCAGCAATATTTAATAATGATATTTATTTATCAGATAATCGTGCAGTACGGTTCGGAGATCAGCAAGATTTCCGAATTTATAATGATGGAAACCATACTACTTTTCATAGTGCTAGTACTAATCATGATATAATTTTTAGAGGGAATGATGACGGAAGTTCTATCACTGCACTTACCTTAGATATGTCAAATGCTGGTAAGGCTACATTTGCTGGTATCGTAAGTTCAACAACTGGACTTGAAACTGGAAACATGTTTATTACGGCAAATGAAATTGATGTTTCTTCTGGTAACCTTACTTTGGATGTTGCAGGAAATATTATTTTAAATGCTGATGGAAGTTCAGTAAGTCTCATGGATGACACTGTCAATTTTGGGCAGTTCTTTAGTACAGGCGCAGGTAACTTTAACATTTACTCTCCTACACTTAACCAAGATATTAAATTCCTTGGTAATGATGGTGGTAGTACTGTTACTGCTCTTACTTTGGATATATCGAATGCAGGTAAGGCAACATTCAATAGCGATGTTGTAGTAGGTGGTGACTTAATTGTTAATGGCACACAAACTGTTTTAAATACTGCAACTTTAACTGTTGAAGATAAAATAATTACAGTAGCTCACGGTGCATCGGATGCTGCAGCCGCGAACGAATCAGGTATAAATGTTGGTGGTGCAAGTGCTCAAATTTTATATAAGTCAAGTGGAGATAAATGGTCCGTTAATAAAGATTTAGAAGCAGCAAATAGTAGTGGCGCAATGATAATGGTTGACGACACTAACGGCAGATTTATTAAAATACGTTCAGCAAATAGTGGTTCACAAAATGCTAACATATCATCTTATTCGGGATTATATTTAGGTGGTGCTGATAATGCCAGTCATGTTATAATTGATAATACCGGTGATGTTGGTATCGGAGTAACTCCAGCAACAAATACAAAACTCACTATAGGAGGAACAACATCCTCTTACAGTTCTGTCTTATCATTTGATAATAATACCGCAGGTGGTGCAACATTCTTTATGCTTGCTTCTGATAATACTTGGAGTGCAGGAGCAAATAAATTCTTCATGGGTCATGGCTCTCCTTCCAGTTCGGCAGTTGATATGACAATTGATGCTGATGGAAAGGTTGGTATTAAAAATACTGCACCTGCTGCAACTTTAGAAGTTGGAACATTAACGAGTGGATTAACTGGTAATGTAATTATTAATTCAGAAGGTGGAAACCCTCCCGCTTTACAAGTTAAATCACGAACAAATAGAGCTCGTATAAACATTCAGGACAATGATACATCTGGATATATTATTGCAGAAGGTAGTGTTATTAGTATTGGATTTGCTGATCAAATAAGTGATAATAACATTAATATTAATAGTTCACATAATGTTGGTATTGGCACAACTGCTCCAGATGCAAAGCTTTCTGTAACAAGTTCAACAATTAATAGTGAAGATATCGTTTATTTAAAATCAGGTGCAGATAGTGTCAATGATTATTTAGGTATTGCATGGGAACTTGGAATTGGCGGTAATGGACCTCATGCCGCAATTAGAGTAGCAGGTGGACCAAGTGCACAAGATTCTCGTCTTGGTTTATTTACTACTAGTGATGGAGGCAGTAATCTTACAGAGGGGCTTAGTGTAGCTCATAACGGCAATGTTGGTATCGGAGAAAATTCTCCACTTACTCCATTACATATTTCTGCAGGTACATCAAGTGGCACGATGTATAATGCCGCAATATTTACTGGAGGTCAAAATTCTACACAAGGGTCTGGAGTTAGACTGTATTTATCAGGCACAGAAAATGATCCTCTTGCAAGAGGTTCTATTATAGAATCAGAGATGATTGATAATGGAAATTCTCATGTATTGAATTTCTATACCAGTGGTAATTCTCAAGCACCTCGTTTAAGAATGAGAATTGATAATAGCGGTAATCTCTCACTTAGACAACATGGGGCAGCATCCACTAATAGTGTAAATATGCCGCCACATTTTGAATTTAAAGGACAAGGTTGGGACAGTAATTCTGGTTCCGATGATATGAATGCCAAGATTGAAATGGCAGCAACGTATGGTAAGGTTGGAGCTGGTGCAACCTCTCCTGAATTAGTGTTCTCACTTCAAGGAGCAGGAGGATTGGATTCTTCATCTGAATCTTATGTTGAAGGAATGAGATTAGTAGGTGCAGGGGCATACAATCATAACCAACCTAGACTAGGTGTTGGAATTGCTAACCCCTCTAAAACACTAGATGTTTATACGGCAGTGAATACGGGCGGTATGCAAATTACTGGTGGCACTGCTGCCACAAATACCTCACTCCATATAAACAATACTGGTTCTGGTGGTGTAAACTGGAACATAACATCAACGGCCGGTAACCATGGTTACGGTGACGGCCAGTTACAATTCGGTGTTGCTTATGGCGTACCAAAGATGAAAATTATGTCAAACGGTAATGTTGGTATAGGTCCGTTTGCAGGAGATAACCCAATTACACCATTACACGTACTCGGTAATGCAACAATAGAAACGGGAAGTCCTGATTTATATTTTGCAACGACGAGCGCGTCTCATAATAATTGGAGAGTGGCAGCTCAAGAAGCTATTGATAAAGGTTTTGAAATAGCAAGTGGTACCCAGTCTGCTGGATCCAATGCGGTAAATGATACTTATACGACAAGATTTGTTATTAAAGATTCTGGTTTTGTAGGTATTGGTGCACATGTTCCAGATGCAAAATTGCACGTGGTTGATGGCAATAATTATGCTATGATTGGAGATTTAAATAGTAACTCTACAATGTCATTAAGAATGGCAGACTCTACTAATTACCCAGTAGAAGTACAAGCATTTGGCAGTGATTTAAAACTTAGAACTACAACAAATTCTGGCGGAACTCCGGACGACAGAATCATTGTCATGGCTGTTACAGGTCATGTTGGTATTAATAATGTTGACCCAAATTTCTTAATGCATATTAATAAGAAGGCCGGTGATTATGATTTACCAACATCGACAGGTGTTGTAAAAACTTATTTTGGTGTAAATACTGATTACAATAATAATGGATCACAGGGAATATATTTATCTCATCTTAACGGCAACTGGATAGATGGGACATCAGGTGGAGACTCTCAATATGGTATGCTTTTTGGTTATGAAAATAGTGTTAGAGGTGGTTTAATTTACGACCATCGTGGCAGTGAAATGATGTCTCTTTGGTCAAGTTATGCACCTATAAGGTTTATGACACCAGATAATGCAGATGGTAATGGTGTACCTCTTGACAGTAATATAAATGATAGATTACATATTGCAGTAGGTGGTAATGTAGGTATTAATGAAAATTCACCACAGAAAACACTTCATGTTAGTAGTGGATCTACTAACGTAGTCGCAAGATTTGAAAGTACGGATGGAATTGCAGCAATAGAATTTAAAGACCCAAGCGGAACTGCAGAAATAGGGTGTTCAGGTAACGATATTAAATTTATGCCAGCTGGTGTGGTAAGGTCAACTATTGATAATAGTGGTAATTTTACTACTGAAGGTAATATTACTCAGAGTGGTGGGAACAATCATTATATTAATACTGGCGGCAGAGTCACTGCAAAAGTACAGGATATGATTAATATAGGAGGTGATAATTGGCATCACTTACCTAGGTATTACACTAATTTTGGTACCGGTACTGGAGGTCAAATAAGTGGTTATTCAGTTTCTATGCAAGATGGCCAGAATTCTAGTTGGTATGCTGGTCTTACCCTTAGTGGATATGTCACCTGGATTCCTGATGTATATATTCCTTATTCATTAGGCCAAGTTTACGGGTTGTCTGCATCATTTTTCCAACATGCAAATAACACTGCGGGAACTGCAGTTCAATATGTAGGATGTATCGGATATGATGCAAGTTTTAATTTTATGAACCATGATGCTATTGGAACATATCAATATAATCTGGCATCTTCGTCAACTTTTAGTACAGGTACTATAACAGAACTTGACGTTACATTGAAAGGTTGGCAAGGAAATGGACAATCAGATGGAAATAAAATGGATAGAGGAACGGTTTATATAAGACCAATGATGTTAATTAATTATCCCTGGAGTACTTCTATGGGAGGAACAACCCCTTCAACTACAGTACTGTCTTTTACAATGGGACCAAAACATACTTTCTCAGATAACGATTCAAATGCAGGAACAAATTACTAATGGCTACAATAAGTGAAGTAACGTATACATGGAATATCCCACAAATTATATGGGATGAAAACGGTGTTATTATTAGTGTAAAATGGGAGTATATTGGAACTAAAAATCCGCATACTTCTCTATTGCATGGAATACACCATATAACAGGAGACCATACTAAAGAGGATTTTATTGCCGAACCCGAGGTAGTAAAGGCAGATGTGGTTAGTTGGTTAGAAAATGACTTTGGAAGAGTTATTGCATTTACAGATGAGATAAAAGAAATGATTGCTGGACCCGATCAAACTGTAGATGATATACCAGATCCAGAACCTAGATTAACAACAATGAAAAAACAAATTGCAGATACAATTACTGCAAAAGAAATGGCGCCTTCAAGGGAAAGTAGAGCACTAGATTAGAGAGTATAAATAGTACTATGGCAAAACCAAATTCAAGACAAACATTTATAGATTACTGCCTCAGAAGTTTAGGAGCTCCTGTGGTTGAGATTAATGTGGATGATGATCAAGTAGAGGATAGAGTTGATGAAGCTCTACAATTTTATCAAGCATATCACAGTGATGCTATTGAGAAGGTATATCTAAAACACGAAGTAACCCAAACAGACATTGACAATGGATACATTGCAATTAATGATCTGGTAACTGATGTTGTTCGTGTAATGCCATTAAGAGATACTAAGTCAACTAACAGTTTATTTGATGTCAAGTATCAGATACACTTAAATGATGTATATAATCTCGGATTTTTAGGTTCATTGGTAGATTATGAAATGACTCAACAATGGTTATCTTTATTAGATAGAATAATGGATTCTGATGATAAACATATATCATTTGAAAGACATAAAAATCAATTACGAATTGACATGGATTGGTCAGCCGAAGTTGCAATAGGTCATTATTTGGTTGTTGAGTGTTATAGAATTATTGATCCTAATACATATACTGATGTGTATAATGATTATTACTTAAAGAAATACGCGACTGCACTTATTAAACAGCAATGGGGTCAAAACTTATTAAAATTTGAAGGTATGACTATGCCGGGTGGAGTTCAGTTTAATGGTCGACAAATCTATGAAGATGCACAACAAGACATAGAAAAATTAACTGAAGAAGTCAGATTGAATTGGGAACAACCAGTCGATTTCTATACGGGGTAAAAGATGCCTAGAAATGTATATTTCAGTCAGGCAGTCAGATCAGAACAAAATCTGTATGAAGACCTGGTCATTGAATCACTCAAAATTTTTGGGCAAGATGTCTATTATATCCCTAGGACTTTAGCTGATAGAGATAATATTCTAGGAGAGGATCCTGCTGGAAGTTTTAATGATGCATATCTGATTGAGGCATATATAGAAAATCAAGATGGATTTGAAGGTGCTGGTGACCTATACCAGAAGTTTGGTTTAGAAATTAGGGATGAGGCAAACTTTATTATCTCTAAACGTCAGTGGGAAAAAATAATAGGTTTATATAATAATTCTATATCTACTGTAAGACCTCAGGAAGGTGATTTAATATTCTTACCTTTATCTAATTCATTCTTTGAAATTACATTTGTAGAACACGAACAGCCATTCTATCAATTATCTAATTTACCTGTTTATAAATTGACTTGTTCTCTCTTTGAATATAGTGATGAACAAATTGATACGGGTATTACTTCAGTAGATAACCTAGCGGCATTAGAGGCTTACCAAACTAAACTCACTGTTGCAGTTACTGATAATAAACACTTCACCAAGGGAGAAACCATATCCCAAGAATTGGTTGGGCCATCTGCAAATTATTCTGCCGGTCCTCCTGTAGTGGGAACACCTGCCATTATTGTAAGTGGAGAAGTATCTTCGGTTGATAAATTATCGTCAATATCTGCAGATATCACAGTTATTAATGTAGGCGTAACTGGTACGGATGGAGAAATGAGAGAATTCGTGGCCTCAAATCTTCTGCCTGTTGTGGGTAATGAAAGTACTAACGAATGTATAATTACTAATGTTCATGGGGTAGAAGAAGCAGGTTCTTTTGCACTAGATGGAAATGCACAAAACTATTCATTTGAAATAGAGGCAGATGGGTTCTTGGACTTTACTGAAACCAATCCATTCGGCGACCCATCGGAGACTTACTAATGTTTGGATCACATTTTTATCATTCAACCATGAGAAAGGCCGTAGCGGTCTTCGGTACTATATTTAATAATATTAATGTAATTAGAACCAAATCAGATGGTTCGGTTGTAAACCAAATAAAAGTGCCACTCGCATATGGCCCAAAACAAAAGTTTTTAGCTAGACTTGACCAGAGTTCTGGCGCAGATGCTTCTATGGCAATTAAATTACCACGTATGGCATTTGAAATTACATCACTAGAACTTGACTCTACACAGAAACTTGCAAAAAGAAATGTGATAGTAGAAAGTCATGCATCGGATGTAACAAAGAAAAAGTCAATTAAACATCAAGTAGCATATAATATTAATATGTCTTTATATGTTATGGCAAAGAATCAAGATGATGGTTTACAAGTAGTAGAACAAATTCTGCCTTACTTTCAACCAGAATATACAGTCACTATCACGCCAGTAAATGGGTTTGCATATAAACAAGATGTGCCTATTATATTAACTAGTGTTACTATTAGTGATGATTATGAGGGAGATTTTTTAACAAGAAGAGCTCTTATATATCAACTTGATTTTACAATGAAAATGAAATTCTTTGGACCTACAAGTAACCAAGGTGTCATTAGAGAAGTTAATATAGACTTTAATGGCGACTTAGGCGGTTCGGAGATATTAGAAAATATGGACTTTACTATTACTCCAGCAAATGCAGATGAGGATGATAATTTTACAGTAACAACTACTATTAGTTAACTGTCATGGATATAATTATGGAAAAGAAAGATAAATTAAAAGCCTCTTTGGAAAAGAATTTGCCTACTATTAAGAAGGATAGACCTTTAAAAATAGATAAGGATATAAAAGATGATTATGAATTCTCGCGAGATACCTATAGAGATTTAATTAATACTGGAGTACGTTCTCTTGATGTCCTATCTGAATTGGCAAGAGAATCAGAACACCCTAGAGCCTTTGAAGTATTATCCACTACCATTAAGAATTTGGGAGATACTACAGAAAAACTCATGTCTTTACAAAAAAGTAAGAAAGAGTTAAATAAGGAAGAGAAAGAAGAAGAACAAAAACAAGTTACTAATAACAATGTGTTTGTTGGTTCTACTACTGATTTACAAAGGTTACTAGCACAAGATAATGAGAAGATTATAGAACATGCAGAGGATAAAGAATAGCGAATTTGGGTATCTAGGTAATCCTTCTGTAAAACGGGACGGCGTAGAAACACAATTCACTAAAGAAGAAGTATTGGAATATGCTAAATGCATGAAGGATCCTGCATACTTCGCTCGTACGTATATCAAAGTTATATCTTTGGATAAGGGTTTAGTGCCCTTTGATCTGTATCCGTATCAGGAAAAGATGTTTCATCACTTCAATGATAACAGATTTAGCATAGTTTTAGCGTGTAGACAGTCAGGTAAATCCATATCTTCGGTAGTATATCTTTTATGGTATGCGTGTTTTCACCCCGAAAAGAACATTGCAATACTCGCCAATAAAGGTGCAACTGCAAGAGAAATGTTGGCCAGAGTCACACTCGCACTAGAGAATTTACCATTCTTTTTACAGCCTGGGTGTAAGGCATTAAATAAAGGCTCGATCGAGTTTTCAAATAATTCAAAGATTATGGCAGCTGCTACTTCTGGTTCATCCATTCGTGGTTTATCTATCAACTTACTTTTTCTTGATGAGTTTGCCTTTGTAGAAAATGATGCACAATTCTATACCTCAACATATCCTGTTGTATCTTCTGGTAAAGATACTAAGGTTATTATTACCTCTACTGCAAACGGTATCGGTAATGTATACCATAAAATATGGGAGGGAGCATCGCAATCAACCAATGAATATAAACCCTTTAGGGTAGATTGGTGGGACGTACCAGGGCGTGATGAAGCATGGAAAAAAGAAACCATATCGAATACTTCTGAATTACAGTTTGAACAAGAATTCGGTAATACTTTTCATGGCCGTGGTAATACACTTATTGATGCAAATCACTTATTGGCTCAAAAATCATTAGACCCTATTGAATATAAAGAAAATATTTGGATATACGAAACTCCAATAGAAAGACACGATTATGTAATGACTGTTGATGTTGCCAAAGGTAGAGGTCAAGATTACTCTACATTTAACATTATAGATATTACAAAACGACCATTTGAACAAGTAGTAGTGTTTAGAGATAATAATATATCACCTATGTTATTACCAGATATTATCTACAAGTACGCAACTCACTATAATAAGGCATATGTAATTATAGAAAGTAATGACCAAGGTGCTGTGGTGTGTAATGGGTTATATTATGATTTAGAATATGAAAATATGTTTGTAGAATCTAGTATTAAGGCAAATGCACTTGGTGCCACAATGACTCGTAGAGTGAAAAGAATTGGATGTTCTACAATTAAGGATTTAATAGAACAAAAGAAATTATCAATTAAAGACGCCAACACTATTGTAGAAATGAGTACATTTGTGAGTAAAGGCAATTCGTATCAAGCATTGGCGCCAAACCATGATGACTTAATGATGAATTTAGTAATGTTTGCATGGTTTGTTACTACGGATATATTCGAAGGCATATCAGATATTAATATGAAAGATATGTTATATAAAGAAAGACTTAAAGCAATACAAGACGATATGTTACCATTTGGATTTATACCAGATAACGAAGATTTACCTATACCAGAGAAACTGGGCGACGATAATTTATGGTTTGAACATGATGCATTTGATAAGTTATTGCGGTAGGATACTGTTATTTATAAATAAAAGTAGTGAAAATTCGTATAATGATAAACATATTAACTAACTCAATGAGAGGATAAAGCGATGGCATTTCAAGTATCACCAGGAGTTCAAGTCAATGAGGTAGATGCAACAGGTGTAGTACCTGCAGTATCAACTGCAATTGGTGGAATGACTGGGTCATTTAATTGGGGTCCGGTAGCTGAGATTGTGACTGTTTCTTCGGAGAAAGAACTAGCAGAAACTTTCGGAACACCAGATTCTAATACTTATAAATATTTCCTCACGGCGGCATCATTTTTGAAGTATGGTGGCGCTCTTAAAGTAGTTCGAGCCAAAACTGGGCATGACAATGCAACAGTTGGAGGTGGTGGACTCTTTATAGGAAATCAATCTGATTATGAAAATAGAGGTAGTGTATCTGAAGGAGCTTGGGTTGCTAAATATCCAGGTGAATTAGGAAATGCTATTAGAGTATCAGTATGTCCTGCTAATGCAACAGCATATGCAGCATGGGCACCAGCTGATGCATCACACCCTAAGTATAAGGACTTATTCACAGAAGCTCCTGACACTTCCGACTATGCGGTAGACTTAGGAAAATCGGCTGCAAAAGATGAACTTCATATTGCAGTTATCGACATTACTGGAGCATGGTCTGGTAAGAAGGGTACAATCTTAGAAACTTTTGAATTCGTTTCACAAGGTTCTGATGCTAAAAAGGCAGATGGTACTTCTAACTACTATGTTGACGTAATTAATAATCAATCAGACTACATCAGATGGTTGGCAGCTCCTGCAGGATTGACAAATGCAGGTAGTACTATTGCAGCAACTACTGCATTTACAACTGTAACTGCTCCGATTGAAAATACTCTATCCGGAGGAACAGATGATAACGCACCTACTACTGGAGAAATTGAAACAGGTCTTACCCTATTCAGTGATTCAGATACTGTAGATGTTAATTTATTATTTGGTTATCCTGATGCAAATGGACAGAGTGCAATTGCTGGACATCTTATTTCTGTTGCAAACGGAAGAAAAGATTGTATGGCCTTTGTATCACCTCCAATTGAAGATTCTAGGGATGGAACAAACCCAGAAACTGATGTATCAACTTGGGCCCAAGGCCTAACTTCAACATCATATGCAGCATGTGATTCAACTGCTGTTTATGTATATGACAAATACAATGATGTGTATAGATGGATTGGTGCAGGCGGCCATCAGGCTGGTCTGTGTGCTAACACTGATGATGTGGCTGACGCATGGTTCTCACCAGCTGGTGTAAATCGTGGTCAATTACTAGGTATCACTAAATTAGCATTCAATCCTACTAAAGCACATAGAGATACTCTTTATAAGAGTAGAGTTAATCCAATTGTTTCATTGCCTGGTCAAGGTACTGTATTATTTGGAGACAAAACTTTACTTAAAAGACCTTCTGCTTTTGACAGAATTAACGTCAGAAGACTATTCATTGTATTGGAAAAAGCAATTTCAACTGCAGCAGAGGCGCAACTATTTGAATTCAATGACGAGTTTACTCGTGCACAATTCAGAAACTTGGTTGAACCATTCCTTAGAGATGTAAAAGGTCGAAGGGGTCTAACAGACTTTGCAGTTGTATGTGACCAAACTAACAACACAAGTCAAGTTGTTGATGCTAATAGATTTGTGGCTGATATCTTTATCAAGCCTGCAAGATCTGTTAACTTCATCACTCTTAACTTTGTGGCAACAAGAACCGGAGTCGATTTCTCTGAAATCGCTGGTGTATAAGGGAGAATAGAAAATGGCAATTTTAGGCGTAGACGATTTTAAATCCAAATTAGTTGGAGGTGGTGCTCGTGCTAACATGTTCAAGGTAACATGTAATTTTCCTTCATACGCTCAAGGGGATGTTGAACTAACATCATTCTTGTGCAAAGGTGCTCAGATGCCCGCATCAATTATTGCTCCTATCATGGTTCCTTTCCGTGGTAGACAATTACAGATCGCAGGTGACAGAACTTTCGAGCCTTGGAGTATTACTATCATTAATGATGTAAACTTCAATGTAAGAGGAGCATTTGAGAGATGGATGAATGGTATTAATAACCATAATGAAAATACGGGTCTATCAAACCCTACTGACTATCAGGCTGACATGATTGTAGAACAATTAAATAAAGCTGGAGAAGTCACTAAGAAGTATGATATCCGTGGCACTTTCCCTACTAACATAGGTGCAATCGACCTTTCTTATGATTCAGAAAATGCAATCGAAGAATTTACGGTTGAACTACAAGTTCAGTATTGGGAGTCAGACACTACATCATAATTTGATGTATAAATATAATAGACGGAGGGATTTATTCCCTCCCGATATTATTTGAGGAAAAGAATATGGCAGAATTTTTTGGTTTTGAAATTAAAAGGAAATCTGAAGAACCTATTAGGCCTTCATTTGTCCCTAATACCGATGAAGACGGCACTGGTGTAATTACAACCGGTGGGCACTTTGGTGCATATTTAGATTTAGATGGTGATAAGGCCAAAAATGAAGTTGACTTAATATTCAAGTATCGTGACATTGCATCTCAACCAGAATGTGATGCAGCGATTGAGGATATTATTAATGAATCAATTGTAGGAGATAATGACGAGGCTCCTGTTAATCTTATTCTTGATCAATTAGAAATTTCTGATAAGATCAAAGAATCAGTTAAGAATGAATTTGAAACAGTATTAAGGTTATTGAATTTTAATTCATACGCACATGATATATTCAGAAAGTGGTATGTTGATGGAAGATTACCTTATCATATTATTATTGATGATAAGAACCCTAAAAACGGGATTAAAGAATTAAGATATATTGACCCAACTAAATTAAGAAAGGTCAAAGAAATCGAAGAAGAACAAGACCCTAAGACTGGGGCGAAACTTATTAAGAAGCAAGAAGAATACTTTTTATTCCAAGACACTAAAATGAATAGTGCTGGCCAGGGATTAAAAATACATCCAGACGCAATATGTTATGCGACTTCTGGGATGTTGGATCCTCAGAGAAAGAGAATACTATCTTACTTGCATAAGGCAATTAAACCAGTTAACCAACTTCGCATGATGGAAGATTCATTGGTAATTTACAGAATCAGTAGAGCGCCAGAAAGAAGAATCTTTTATATTGATGTCGGTAATTTACCTAAGGGTAAGGCAGAAGAATACCTCAAGGGTATTATGAGTCAATATAGAAATAAGTTGGTATATGACGCAAAGACTGGTGATATTAAAGATGATAGAAAACATATGTCAATGTTGGAAGACTTCTTCTTGCCACGTAGAGAAGGCGGAAGAGGGACTGAAATTTCAACACTGCCTGGTGGAGAGAATCTTGGCCAGATTGATGATATTATATACTTCCAAAAGAAATTATATAAGTCATTAAATGTTCCAGTAAATAGATTGGAGCAAGAGCAACAGTTTACTTTAGGTAGAAGTACCGAAATTACTAGGGATGAGATTAAATTTAAGAAGTTTATTGACAGACTTAGAAAAAGGTTTAGTGAAACCTTTAACCAATTACTTAGAACTCAATTAATACTAAAAGGTATTATAACTGCTAATGATTGGAATGAATGGAAATCATATATTGCATATGATTATATTGAAGATAACTACTTCTCGGAGTTAAAAGAATCAGAGATGATGAGAGAACGATTCGAGATGTTAGGGACTGTGGATGAATATGCTGGCAAGTATGTATCCATTGAATGGATTGCTAAGAATGTACTTAAAATGGATGAGGATTCTATGAAAGAAATGGAAGACCAGATTAAGGCAGAAAAGGAATCCGGTGCTCAAGGCGATGATGACGACCTTGACTTTTAATTTTTTATAAATATATAATAGGAGAACTTAATAATGACTACAATTAATGATTTGATTGACAATGTTGGTAAAGGTGATAACGTAGCGGCTGGTAAGGCCTTTGATACTGTTATTGCACAGAAATTACAAGCAGCACTTGATGCAAGAAAAATTGATATTGCATCAAGTATTGGAAAAGAACAATCTTCGGAAGACGAAGAGGTAGAATAAATGCAAACATTTGTAGAACTGCGTGAAAAGTTAAAACTTGCATCCGGCGAGAAACAAGTTAAGACTATGAAGGGCGGCAAAAGAAAGAATGTAGATATTGTAATTGCACAGAAAGGCAAGAATTATAGTGTCTATATTAACGGTGATAAACTGGATGACAGTTTTAAGAACGCCAAAGAAGCAGAAAAGTCTGCAAATGATTTTATCAAATTAATGGGAGAAGAACTAGAATGAGGCTGATATCAGAGTATCATGATAGTAACCTTCAGGTTATTACTGAAAGAACTAAAGATGGCAAGAAACAGTATGTCATCGAAGGCGTGTTTATGCAAGCGGATAAAAAGAACCGCAATGGACGAGTATATGAAAAGTCCATTTTAGAAGGCGCCGTAGACAAATATGTAAAAGAACAAGTAAAGACTGGTAGAGCGGTTGGTGAATTAAATCACCCAGAAGGACCGACTATCAATCTTGATAAAGTTTCACACAAAATTACCGAACTAAATTGGAACGGTACTGATGTTGTGGGAAAGGCATCAATACTTAATACCCCTATGGGAAAAATAGTCGAAGGACTACTTGAAGGTGGAGTTAAGCTTGGTGTCTCTAGTCGTGGTATGGGAACTCTTGTGAATAAACAAGGTGCATCGTATGTAGGTAAAGATTTTATGCTTTCTACTGTCGATATCGTTCAAGACCCTAGTGCTCCAGAGGCGTTTGTCAATGGAATCATGGAAGGTGTTGAGTGGGTATGGAACAACGGTGTACTGAAACCACAAGAAATTGAAGAAATTGAGACTGAAATAAAAGAAGCTCGAGGCATTGGATCATCCGATGTTGAGATTAAAGCTTTTAAGAATTTCCTCTCTAAACTTGTAAATTCTTAATAGAGGAGAATACAAATGTCAAATGACGAAATTAAAAATGAAGATTTAGTTTCTGAAGACATTCAACAAGATGCTGAAGAGCTTGATCAAGAAGGGCTCGTTGAAGACGAACAAGTTGAAAACGAGGAAACTCTTGAAGAAGGCAAACACAAGAAAGGTAAGTACGAGTCAGAGTCTGATGAAGACGAAGATGAGGACGAAGTTAAAGAAGAAGCTGATGACGAAGACGAAGAGGACGAAGAGCCTGAAGTCAAAGAAATTAGTGTTCCTAAAACTAAAGCCGGTGTTATCTCAGCAGCAGTTGAAATGTTGAAGAAAGCTAGAAAGGAAGATGCGCAAAAACTTTTTGCAAAAATGGCCAAAGTCAGCGAAGGCGAAGAGGAAGACTCTGTTGCTTCAGTTGATAAGGCAGTAAAATCTGCACCTCAAAAGAAAAATGAGCTCAAGGCGAAAGCTAAAGTAGAGTCCATTGATTTTGAAGAGGATTTAGATGCAGTGATTGCTGAAGAGGCTACATTGTCTGATGGGTTCCGTGGTAAAGCTGGTGCAATTTTCGAAGCTGTACTTACAAGTAAGTTGGCTCAGGAAGTTGAAAGGCTAGAAACAGAATACGCGCAAAACTTAGAAGAAGAGGTTACAGACGTTAAAGGCGAACTGGTTGAGAAAGTTGATTCTTACTTAAACTATGTTGTTTCTAACTGGATGGATCAAAATGAAGTTGCAGTAACAGAAGGTCTTAGGACTGAACTTGCTGAAGAATTCATGGCTTCTTTACAAACAGTGTTCAAAGAACATTACATCGATGTGCCTGAAGGTAAGGTAGACTTGGTAGACGAATTGGCTGCACAAGTTTCTGAACTTGAAGAATCATTAAATAAAACCACAGAAGATAATATCAAACTACACGAATCAGTTCAAACTTTAGAAAGAGCTGAGGTAGTAAGAGAACAATCTTCGGGGCTTGCAGACACAGAAGCTGAGAAGTTAGGTTCTTTGGTTGAAGATATTGAGTTCGATAACAAGGATAACTTTGAAATGAAAGTTAAAGTTGTTAAAGAGTCATACTTTACTAAAGAAATTAGCGAATCAACTGATGAAGTATCTGACGTAGTAGGAACTGACGAGGCTCCGGCTGAAGTTAGTGACGTTATGAATAGATACTCACAAGCAATCTCTAAATTTAAATAGAAATCTAATAGGGGAAAACAAAAAATGTTTAACGCAGATTCAAACTTAATGGAAAAGTGGTCTCCAGTACTCGAGCATTCAGATGTTCCTGAAATTCAGGACAAGCACAAAAAAGCAACTGTTGCAAGACTATTGGAAAACCAAGAAGTAGCTCTTAGAGAAGAAGCTGCTCACGCTGGTGGTAACTTCTTAGGTGAAGCAGCCGCTGCAAACGCAACAGGTTCTAATATTGGAACCTTTGATCCTGTTCTTATCTCATTGGTAAGAAGAGCAATGCCTAACCTTATTGCATATGATATCGCTGGTGTTCAGCCAATGAATGGTCCTACTGGACTTATCTTTGCAATGAAGTCTAAGTACAGCACACAAGGTGGTACTGAGGCATTATTTGGTGAAGCTGATACAGACTTCTCAGGAACTGGAACTCACTCTGCAGACGCAGGTGGAGTAACTGGTCTTGGTGGAGTTACTGATCAAACATCACCTGCAAATAACAGCATCATCGACGAGACCGATACAGTATCTACTTTCGGTTCTGGTATGGATACAGATGCGGCTGAAGCATTGGGTACACCTGCTCCAAATGCTGGTGGATCTTTCGGTGAAATGGCATTCTCAATCGAGAAAGCAACAGTAACTGCTAAGTCCAGAGCACTTAAAGCTGAGTACACAATGGAACTAGCACAAGACCTTAAAGCAATTCACGGTCTTGACGCTGAAGCAGAACTTGCTAACATTCTTTCTGCAGAAATTCTTGCAGAAATCAACAGAGAGTTGGTAAGAACTGTGTATCAAAAAGCTATCATTGGAGCTAGACAGGACTCTGTTGCTCTTAAAGGTGTTTTCAACATGAAGACAGATTCAGATGGCAGATGGTTGGCAGAGAAGGCTAAAGGTCTTATCATGCAAATCGAAAGAGAAGCAAACATTATTGCTAAGCAAACAAGAAGAGGAAAAGGTAACTTTGTACTTTGTTCTTCTGATGTTGCTTCAATTCTTGCTGCTTCAGGTATGTTGGACTACAGTCCTGCTCTTGCAACTAACCTAACTGTTGATGATACTGGTAATACTTTTGCTGGTGTTCTTAATGGTAAGTTTAAAGTATATGTTGATCCATATGCGACAGAAGACTTTGTATGTGTTGGTTACAGAGGATCTAATCCTTATGACGCAGGTCTATTCTATTGCCCATACGTTCCTTTAACTATGGTTAAAGCAGTGGGTGAGGAAGACTTCCAACCAAGAATCGGTTTCAAAACTAGATACGGAATGCAACAGAACCCATTCGTGGGTACTGCTGGTGGAGCTGGAGCGAATCGTTCTAACCCATACTTCAGAGTATTTAGAGTTGACGGAATTATGCTTGACTAAGGTATAATCGTTAATTCGGTTCGACTAAAGGGATCCTTCGGGGTCCCTTTTTTTATGGTAAAGATTTTATCCTTATAAATAGTTATATGGAAGAAGAAAAGAAAGAAGACGGCCGATGGAATTGGTGGGGTTTAGCAGATATAGACGAGGAAGAAGATGACACTGACGACGAATAAAAACTTTTTAAGTCCTGTAGGATTTCAATTTAAAGTAAATGCACAACAGTTTCCTAATGTTGAGTACTTTTGTACTGCTGTAACACTACCTAGTATTTCTATGTCGGAAGCCACTGTTCCCTATAAAGGTGTTAATATAGGAATGAGTGGTGATAGAATGACATTTGATGAACTTGCTATTCGTTTTAATGTAACAGAAGACATGGATAATTATATAGAAATGTTTAATTGGATGCATAATGTTTTAGGTGATCCTAAAGGCGAGTCATATAAGTTTGATGCTACTCTTTCTATTCTTACATCACATAACAATGTAAGTAAGGAAATATCATTCAAAGATTGTTTCCCTACATCACTATCTGCAATAGAATTTTCTACACAGCAAACCGACATTGAATATTTGCAAGCGGACGTTAGTTTTAAATATACATATTTTGAGATTAAATAAAGGGTTTACTTTTGTCTCGTTTTGTAGTATAATAGTACTTAAAACACATTATTTTTAAACCGGTGAAATTAGATTATGAATAACTTAGAAAAAATTTTAGAAATGTGGAAGAAAGATTCACTCATTGATGAAATGAGACTTGATGAATCCTCCCGCGACTCTGCCAAACTACACTCGAAATACCTAGAATTATATAGTGTCAATAAAATGAAGTTAAAGAAGCTCGATCTTGACTTCAAAATTATCCTTAGAGATAAATTCATGCACTATAATGGTAAACTATCCAAAGAAGAAATGGACTCCAAAGGATGGGACTATGATCCACTTAACGGTTTGACTGTGCTTAAAGGCGATATGGATAAGTGGTATGATGCCGATCCTGTTATACAAGAACATCAAGCCAAGATGGAATATCAAAAAGAGATGTGTGATACCCTTAAAGAGATAATGGAAAATATTAAATGGCGACATCAGAATATCAAGAATATGATTGAATGGAGAAAATTCACCAGTGGTATTTAATGACTTTCTTACGCATAACGAGCTAAAGAAAATATTTGCAATTAATCCTAAATGGGAAAAAGGTTCTACTATTAAGAATCAAGATGCTCGTATAGTTGATACCTATGATATAACCGGCAAGTTTGCATGGTTGGATCAGAAAGTAGCCAAACTTGTGCAAGAAAGAAATAAAGGTTTCAGTTATAAAATAAAAAGAATTAACGAGACCAGATTGTTACAGTATAGACCAGGTGGTAAGTATGACTGGCACCAAGATGTAATATGGTCTGAGCCAGAACATAGAAAATTTACATATATAATACAACTATCTAAACAACATGAATACACAGGCGGTGATTTTGAATTTAGGGATGCTGATAACATTGACCTTTCAACCTTTCGTAAGCAAGGGTCTATAATTGTGTTTCCTTCTATTATGCATCACAGAATAACACCACTTACAAAGGGAATTAGATTCTCTATTGTAGGGTGGGTTGTAGGACCACAATGGACGTAATAAAAATAAAAAAGAAGAACGAATCCTTCTTGGAAATACTCACAGAGCCATCCATAGAGCAAGAGTTGGCTGAACATTTTTGTTTCTATGTCCCTGGTTATAAATTCATGCCAGCATATAAAAATCGTATGTGGGATGGAAAAATTCGTTTATATGACCTAAGGAAGAAAACTTTATATACTGGGTTATTCCAATATATGCAAGAATTTGCTAATGCTAGACAATATGATATAGAACTAGATAATGGCGAATATGGTATGCCAGGAGCCAAGAATGTTATAGACATACCAGCACTGCTAAATGAATTAACACTCACTGCTGGTGGAGATAAAATTACCCCTAGGGATTACCAATTAAATGCATTAGAACACGCGCTTTCTAACAGTCAGTCTTTACTTCTATCACCTACTGCATCAGGTAAGTCACTTATTATTTACATGGCTGTTAGGTTCTTTTTAGAAGCATCTGATCAGAATGTCCTATTAATAGTACCCACAACATCTCTTGTAGAACAGATGTATTCAGACTTTGCTGATTACTCCCAGTTTGATGAGTGGAATGTAGATGAAAATTGTCACAAAATATATGCAGGACGAGAGAAGTATAACATACCTAATAGAGTAGTTATCACTACATGGCAGTCAATATATAAAGAAAAGTCAACCTGGTTCCAACCCTATGGTATGGTTATAGGAGATGAGGCACATTCATTCAAGGCAAAATCACTTACTGCTATTTTGGAAAAATGTACTGAGTGTAAATTTAGAATGGGCACTACAGGAACTTTGGATGGAACACAGACTCATCAATTGGTATTAGAAGGATTATTTGGGCCTGTACATAAGGTGACTACCACTAAGAAATTAATGGATAGTAATGACTTGGCCAAGTTGGATATTAACATATTACTATTAAAATATGCAGATGAATACTGTAAAGAAAAACGCGACTATCAGGCTGAGATGGACTTTATAGTAAAGTATGAGCCAAGAAATAATTTTATATCCAATCTGGCCATGGATTGTGATGGGAACACACTCATATTATTCCAATATGTCGATAAACACGGCAAACCTCTACATGATATGTTAAAGAATAAGTTTGATAAACTCGATATAACACAACGAAAACTGTTTTATGTAAGTGGAGAAACCGATGTTGATACGAGAGAGGAAATTAGGGCTATTACCGAAGAGCAGAATGACGCAATTATTGTGGCGAGTATGGGTACTTTTTCTACTGGCATTAATATTAAGCGCCTACACAATATTATATTTGCTTCACCAAGTAAGAGTCAGATTAGGGTATTACAGTCCATAGGTAGAGGGTTAAGAAAGTCTGCTGATGGCAAGAATACGAAGGTATACGATATAGCAGATGACTTACATTGGAAGTCCAGAAAGAATTATACACTAGTTCATGCGGCAGAGCGCATTAAGATATATTCAAAAGAGAAATTTGACTACAAGCTATTCGATATAAATATATAATATGGAAGACCTAAATATAAGAAACTTTAAATTAATCAACGGTGATAACATCATTGCATTGGTCAGTGCTAATAATAGGGATAATTATGTAGTAGAACGACCAGTTTCAGTTTACAGCAGTATGGTGGGTGGCTATCAGTTCACTCCTTGGTTTCCATTTTCAGAACAGAACAGGCATTCTATTGACAAGCATAATATAGTAGGTGATTCTAGTGTAGTGGAAGACATTAAGAGAGAATACATAAAGTTTGCATTACAGAAAAAGTCTTTCGCCCCTCCCGAATCACATGAGGTATTACTAGAAAGAATCACTAATGAAATTGCCAACCGTTTTGAAGTTACAGAAGAAATAACAGATGAGGACTATGAACCCGTACCGACTAAGGAGACAGTACATTAATGTGGTATACCTCTACCCCCTCGGGTTACTATATTATTATATACCATTTAGCCGAATTTGTCAACACTTTTGTTAAAAATAATTAAATCTTTTTTACAGATTTTTGTTTACATTTGATTGAAAGCATGTTATAATATACTAATTATGGAGGAAACCCAAGATGGCAAAATTAAAGCCTAAAGAAAAACCACATTATGTTAACAACCGTGAATTCTCGGAAGCAGTCTATGACTATGCAAAAGAAGTAGCAGTTGCACGTGAAACCAATACGAACCCACCCAAAGTGACAGATTACATTGCAAAATGTTTTATTAAGATTGCAGAGGGATTATCACATAGACCTAATTTTGTACGATATACTTACCGAGAAGAAATGGTAATGGATGCAGTAGAAAATTGTTTAAGGGCCATTGGAAATTATAATATCGAAGCATCAACTAGAACCGGCAAACCTAATGCATTCTCTTACTTTACACAGATATGCTATTTCGCCTTTATTAGGCGAATAACCAAAGAGAAGAAACAACAGGATATCAAGTTTAAGTTCATCGAGAAGATGGGCATCGAGGACTTTGTAGCTATGGGTATGGACAATGAAGGCGCAGAAATTACTATGCAATATGTCGATACACTAAGACAAAGAATTGATCAAGTCAAGACTAAAGATGCTAAGATTAAACAGTTCGCGAAAGAAGAAAAGGAACGCGAAAAACTAGAATTATTTATGGTATAATATATGAAAGTAGCTATTTTAAATGACACCCATTGTGGGGTAAGAAATTCATCGGATATATTTCTAAAGTATCAAGAGCAATTCTATGAGAAAATATTTTTCCCGTATCTAAAACAACACAATATCAAAAATATCCTGCACCTAGGAGACTATTATGAGCACAGAAAATTCGTTAACTTTAAGGCGCTCAATGCTAATCGTAAGCATTTTCTTGAGCCTATGCGTGATGCAGGGATTACCATGGATATTATACCCGGAAATCATGATGTGTTCTACAAAAACACCAACGAACTTTGTAGCCTCAAAGAACTGCTAGGGTATTTTACCAGCAACGTAAATATCATAATGAAACCTACTGTGTTGGATTATGATGGTCTTGGAGTTGCAGTTATTCCATGGATTAATAATGCCAATTATGAAGAATACACTAAGTGGGCAATGACATGTGAGGCACCTATCCTTGGAGCTCATTTGGAGTTAAAGGGGTTTGAAATGATGGCAGGTATGCCTAATCCTCACGGTATGAATGCCGATGTATTCTCCAGATTTGAAATGGTATTATCTGGTCATTTCCACACTAAATCACATCAAGGGAATGTGCACTACCTTGGTTCTCAAATGGAGTTCACCTGGGCAGATGTAGATGATCCTAAGTATTTTCATGTTTTAGACACAGAAACTAGAGAGATAACTGCTGTCCGTAACCCTATTACTATGTTTAAAAAGGTAATCTATGATGATACTAAGGTGGATTATAATGAAGTAGATGTATCCGAATTTGAGAAAAAGTTTATTAAACTAATTGTTATAAATAAAAATGACTTATATATGTTCGACAAGTTTGTGGATAAATTGCAATCCATTGAAACTTACGAATTGAAGATTGCAGAATCTTTTGAAGAGTATCTGGGAGAAAGCGTAGATGACGAGAAAATATCCCTAGAAGATACTACAGAACTGCTTGATTCCTATGTTGAGGCTGTAGACACAGAGCTCGATAAAGAGCATATAAAGGTTGAACTGAGAAAGCTATATACTGAAGCACAAAATCTAGAGGTAGTATGATACATTTTAAATCATGTAAGTGGAAGAATTTTCTATCCACTGGCGACGAATTTATTGAAATAAAACTTGACAAATCCCCCACCACTCTTATCGTAGGCCAAAATGGCGCTGGTAAATCAACCTTGCTAGATGCATTATCGTTTGGTCTCTTTGGTAAACCCCATAGAGATATAGGTAAATACCAGCTTATTAATTCCATCAATGAAAGAAAAGCTCTAGTAGAAGTAGAGTTTGACATCGGTAATGCTGAATTTAAAATTGTAAGAGGTATTAAACCTAACAAGTTTGAAATCTGGCAGAATGGTAATATGATTAATCAAGCATCTAATGCAAGGGACTTTCAAAAATTCTTAGAAACCAATATTCTGAAACTTAATCATAAGAGTTTTCATCAGGTGGTTGTTTTGGGTAGTAGTTCATTTATTCCGTTTATGCAACTACCAGCATGGAGCCGTAGAGCAGTAATTGAAGACCTACTTGATATACAGATATTCTCTAAGATGAATATGCTATTAAAAGAAAGGAATTCAAAGATACGTGATGAACTGACCGATATTAACCATCAGATTGAGTTATATAAGACAAAGATGGAATCGCAAGAGAAGTATATCAAAGATCTGCAGTCTATTAATAAAGATATGATAGAACAGAAGCGATTGTCTATGGAAGAACATAAGGTTGAAATCGGTAAACTGTTTGAAGAATCAAAGACCGTAGGGAAGAACCTAACTGCACTATTACAGGCTGAAGAGAAATCACAGACGGTATTTATGGACAGGATGTCAGATATCAAATCTGCACAAACTCAGAATAATAGCAAGATTAAGGCGTTAGTCAAAGATGCAAGATTCTTTGAAGATAATGATAATTGTCCTACTTGTGAACAAGAAATCACGGTTGATATCAAAAAGGCAAAACTGGACGACATTAAGAAAACTGCCTCAGATGTCCAAAGTGATATTAAGAATATAGAGAAAGAAGTTGCCATTGCAGAAAAGGAAGGCAATGAAATCAAGAATAAATTAAATGAATTAAGACAGAGACAGCAACGCATTAATTCAAATAATGATAAGATATCAGTCATTCAAAAAGAAGTAGATAAGATACAAAAAGAGATTACAAATTTATCTGGCCAGTCTGGTGACCTTAAAGGTGCTAAAAAGGAACTAGAATCTATCAGAAATTCTAAGGATAGTTCAACTGAAAAGAAACTAGCATTTGTAGAAGAACGAACCTATAATGAAGTTATTGGAGAGATGTTAAAGGATACCGGCATTAAGACCAAAGTCATCAAGCAGTATTTACCAGTAATGAATAGGTTAATTAATCAGTATCTACAAGTACTGGACTTTTTTGTGGCATTCCATTTGGACGAAAATTTTAATGAGACTATCAGATCAAGGCATCGCGACTCGTTTAACTATGCGTCATTCTCGGAAGGTGAGAAACAAAGAATTGATTTATCTTTGCTGTTTACATGGAGACAGATTGCAAAGATGAAGAATAGTGCTGCAACCAACCTTCTTATCCTCGATGAAACATTTGATTCTAGTTTGGATGTGGATGGGGTAGAAAACCTAACCAAAATCCTAAGTACGCTAGATGATAATTCTAATGTCTTTATTATATCACATAAGGGCGACCTATTAGAGAACAAGTTCCGTAGCAAGATCGAGTTCTTCAAACATAAGAATTTCAGCAAAATACGTTAAGTTATATAAAATCCCCCTTATATAACAAAATATTCTTAAAATGTTACACAATTGTAACAAAAAAGTGTTGACAAATACGGCTAATTGTAGTACAATATACCTATATTCAAAGATAAGGAGTGGATATGACAAAATCAACATTACTACCCAAACTACTCGCAAAAGAGAATGTTACCATCAAGCACGGTAACTATAAGACTGCGTGGTTTGATATTAAGAATCGTGTCTTAGGACTACCACTGTGGGAAGATATGCACAAGGATGTATATGACCTATTTGTTGGTCATGAAGTTGGACATGCACTGGAGACACCCTTCGAAGGATGGCATGATAGTCCCGAGAAGTTAAAGGGATGTCCTAGGTCTTATATTAATGTTGTAGAAGACGCTAGAATTGAAAGAAAAATACAAGCTAGATATCCTGGTCTCGTCGGATGTTTCAACAGAGGCTACAAACAACTTCTTGATAGAGAATTCTTTGGTCCACTTGATGACCTAGATTGGGATGAAATCAAGTTGATTGATAAAATTAATCTTAAAACCAAACTCGGCACTAAGTTGGAAGTACCTTTCAGTGTTGAAGAAAAGGTGTTCTTGGATAGATCACTTAACACATCAACCTTTGATGAAGTGCTCGATTTAGTCAGAGACATCTTGACATGGACAAAAGAAAATCAAGAAGAGCTTATTCAGAAACCAGAACCAGCCCCTGCTCCTTCACTAGACAGTGATGATATAGAACAAGAACAAGAACAAGAACAACAACAAGGTCAAGGAGGACACGATGATTATGAACAAGAAAATACTGAAGATGAACAATCCTCAACTAATGATGAAGTTGGTCAAACTGAACAACCAGAGCCAGAAACAGAAGAAACAGTCTCTGCCGCCCCTATTGAACCTACGCATTCAGAAGACGATATTTCAATTACCGATACTATTTTTAGGGAAAAAGAAAAATCACTAGTTGAAGTAGATAGACATGGCAATCAGCCAGTTTACTTGGATGATGTTAATAAGGATATCATCTCTAAGGCAGTAATTGATTTCTCTACCCTTAATGAGGCAAGAAAAACCCATGAATCCAAAAGAAAAGAACTAGACGGAGAGTGGTACACAGAATTCGATTATTCGGAATTCCCACAACATCTTAAAAATATCAAGAAGAATGTTCAAGTTGCTGTAAAGGAATTTGAAATGAGAAAAGCGGCATACAGATACACTAGAGCACAGACTGCAAAAACTGGCACAATTGATGTGAACAAGTTATGGTCTTACAAGACTAACGAAGACATCTTCTTTACTGCTACTAAACTGGCAGATGCAAAGAATCACGGAATGATGCTTCTAATTGATATGTCTGGCTCCATGGCTAGTTCTATGCACCATGTAATGGATCAAGTCATGCACTTGGTAATGTTTTGTAAGGCAGTTAATATCCCGTTTGAAGTTTACGGTTTTACTTCAACCAATCCTAACCTAGAGTGGGATCAATTGCAAGGTATGGACGTTCCATTTGAAATCGATGGATTATCAATGCCACTTATTTGTTCATCAAGTCTTAATAAGGCTGACTTTGCCGAGTCAATGAAACATATGTACAAAAGGGCATCCACTTCAAGAAATTCATGGGGTGACCTATGTAAATTTGAAGAATGGGGTTCAACACCTTTAAATCAAGCATTAATTGTTTCACATCACTTGGTTAAGAAATTCAAAAGAAAGCATGGTGTTGAAAAGATGAACTTCATCACATTTACCGATGGTGATGCAAACAGAATTTCCCAGTACTATGGCAGAAACGAACTCGTGGAAACATTCTACCCCGACAGACACAACGCTGTGATTATGGTTGATGGTAGTAGAGTGAAGACCACAACTGGTTCTAGGCAAGTAACCAAGAGTCTGCTAGAGAACATGAAAAAGAAATATGGCACTAACAACATCGGATTCTTTATGGCCGATGATTCCAGTGCATGGAGACAAAGACTTTGGATTGTGTCAGAGGAATTGGGGATGTATTCGGAAGAGTATAAGTCAAATGCTAATAAAGAATACAGAAAGAACAAGTGTGTTCATGCCCAGAGTGTATTAGGTTATTCCGAATACTACCTAGTCAAAGGCGGTAATCATCTGGCGACAGAAGAGGACGGGTTCGAGGTAAAAGAAGATGCTTCAAATGCTAATATCAGAAACGCATTTAAGAAGTTTGCCAAGAGTAAGAAACAGAACAAAATTCTAATGACCAAGTTTGGTAAGGCGGTTGCTTGATAGAACATTTGGTTATAAAATGTTACACAATTGTAACAAAAAAGTTTAAAAAAAGTGTTGACAAAGGTGTGTTTTTTTGATATAATATACCTATATTAAATGATAAGGAGTTAAATTATGAATGAAGTGAAAATATCAACCCAAAATATTATCAAGAAATTGGTAACAACGTATCCAGACCAAACGCAGTTCAGGAAGAATGTGATTGTGGATACAGCCAAGGCCATGGGTTATAGAGGCCCAGATTGGTATGACCTAATCGATGGCGAGAATAGAGTCAAGATCGGTACTTACGATTTAAGTGCCATGATTGATACAGTTAAACCTACAATGAGTACAGAAGTGGTGAACACTATGGATCCGGCACCAACAGTTGCCAAAATGCAATCAATTGTAAACGATGAGAAGTCATTTGCCAAAGTTGACCCAACCTTTGTACCTTGGGGCGCTTTCGGAGATGTTGTTAAAATCATCAAGTCCGAGATGTTCTACCCTGTGTATATCAGTGGCTTATCTGGTAACGGTAAGACATTCATGGTCGAACAAGCGGCCGCTAAATTAAACAGAGAGTTTATTAGGGTTCAGATTAACCCAGAAACAGACGAGGACGATTTACTTGGTGGATTCAGACTTATTAATGGAGAAACTATTTTCTCTAAAGGCCCAGTTCTTAAAGCTATGGAGAATGGGGCAATTCTACTGCTCGATGAAATTGATAGAGCTACAAATAAAATTATGTGTTTACAAGGTATCCTTGAAGGCAAACCTGTCCTTGTTAAAAAGACGGGTGAGACAATTACTCCAGCGCCTGGATTTAATGTAATCGCAACGGCCAATACCAAGGGTAAGGGTTCGGAAGATGGCAGATTCACCGCGGCATCAATTATTGACGATGCCTTCTTGGAAAGATTTACAGTGGCCGTTGACCAACAATTCCCTTCACAGGCGATTGAAAAGAAAATCGTTTCAAAACATATGGAAAAGTTTGATACGGTTGACCCATCATTTGCAGAGAATCTTGTGGCATGGGCAGATATCATCAGAAAGACATTCTATGATGATGGCGTTGACGAAGTTATTTCAACAAGAAGGCTCTGTCATATTGTGCAAACCTTCTCTATCTTTAAAGATAAAATGAAGTCCATCGACCTATGTATTGCAAGGTTTGACGATGATACTAAACTGGCTTTCTTGGATCTCTACTCTAAAGTGGATCAGGGAGTCACATTTGATGAACCTACAACTGAGGATAATAATGAAGAACACCAAAACGAATTTTAAGTTTAATGAGGGAGCTCTCTGTGAAGAGCTCCTTAATTATATAAGTAAGACCTATGACGGGCACTACAGCAAGAATAAATTTCAGTCAACTGAGTTTATTATTGATTGTGGTCATGGCATGGGATTTGCTCTAGGTAATGTACTAAAGTATACACAACGATACGGCAAGAAGGACGGATATAATAGGGCTGACCTATTAAAGATACTACACTACGCTATCATTGCTCTTAATGTACATGATGAACATCACAAAGACCTTGACAAATAAGGTATTGCGTGGTATAATATAACTATTGAAATGAAGGAGAATATATGATTATTTCAGACGATACCCTAAAGGTATTACAAAACTTTGCTAGTGTTAATCCTAACCTAGTACTAAAACCTGGCCAAAAAGTGAAAACAATATCAGAGGCTAAAAATATTATGGCCATTGCTGATATCACTGAGGACTTTCCATTGGAGTTCGGAGTCTATGACTTAAACGAATTTCTATCTGTCCATGGCCTTATCGAGAATGCTTCCTTATCGTTTGATGACAAGTCTTTGACTATGTCTAATGGCGATCAGAAGATCAAATACTACTTTGCTGAGACAGAAATTCTTACACAACCACAGAAAGACATTACTATGCCTAATGCGGAAGTTGGGATTACACTAAGTGAACAAGTACTTGATCAAATTAAAAAGGCCGCCTCTGTCCTAGGGCATATGGAATTATCCCTAAGTGGAGACAATGGGGTAGTCACAGCAAGTGTCTTAGACGTTAAAGACTCTACTGCTAATACCTTTGATATTGTGGTAGACAAAGATAATACTTGTAAAGATACATTTAATTTTGTGGTTAATATCCCAAATCTAAAACTACTGCCTGGTGATTATTTTGTTTCAATCAGCTCTAAGTTGATTTCAAACTGGCAAAATACTAATTACCCAGTAGAATATTTTATTGCACTAGAAAGAACTAGTAGCTATGGTGTATAAATATAATATACACAACCAGAATTCTCCATATTATTATGGAGATAATAAGGGAAGTGCCGAATGGTCGGGCTTCCTTAAATTAGTCTAAACTTTGCAAAGGAGAAGAAACATGACTGAAGAAGTAAACGCAGTTGAAACTGCAGAAACAGAGGCACCTCAACTGTCTCTACAAGACATCGCAACGATGGTACAAATTATTGATGTTTGTTCCAAGCGCGGTGGCTTCGAAGGCCAAGAACTGGAAGCAGTCGGGTCGTTGAGAAACAGAGTTGTTGCATTCTTAAATGCAGCTGCTCCTAAAGACGGTGAAGCACCAACAGGTGATATGCCAGTCGAAGAAGAAGATTCTGATTCAGCCGAATCTTAATCTCACGGGGCCTTCGGGCCCCTCACTTTTTATTATTAAGGAATTATATTATGGATCGAAATGAAACATCTCGCCTTATCGAGGCACTCAAACGTGGTACTGTAACAGTTACCTTCAACAAAATCAACACTGGCGAAGTCCGTGTAATGCCATGCACTCTGAATCAAGTAGTGCTGGAAGCGCATGGGGTTAAGACAGCAATTAATGAAATTAGTCCCGAGTCTGACCATTTGGCAGCATGGGCTCTCGACAAGGAGGCTTGGAGGTCTTTCCGACTTTCCACAGTTACTGGTTGGGAGGTACTCTAATGGATGATTTTCTATGGGTAGAGAAGTACCGACCTCAAAAAATTGACGATTGTATATTACCTAAATCAATCAAGAAAACTTTTGAAGATATTGTTAAAGGAGGTGACCTACACAATATGCTTCTAACCGGTACGGCCGGTACAGGTAAGACTACAATCGCCAAGGCTTTATGTAATGAGCTCGATCTTGATTACTTACTGATTAATGGATCAGAAGAATCGGGTATTGATACACTCCGAAATAAAATTAAGAAGTTTGCCTCATCGGTCTCCTTACAAGGTGGCTATAAAGTAGTGATACTTGATGAGGCCGACTACCTTAATCCACAATCAACCCAACCTGCTTTACGTGGCTTTATTGAAGAATTTAGTGCGAACTGTAGGTTTATTCTGACTTGTAATTTTAAGAATCGAATCATTGAGCCTTTACACAGTAGGTGTTCTGTTATTGAATTTAATATGTCAAAGAAGGATTCCGGCACACTCTGTGCGGAGTTCCTAAAACGTATACAGTTAATCCTAGATACAGAACAAGTATCATATGAAGTTCCTGTTATTGCAGAACTGATTATGAAACATATGCCAGACTGGCGTAGGGTATTAAATGAATTGCAAAGGTATTCAGTATCTGGCACAATTGATACAGGTATATTGGTTACCCTATCAGATGTATCAGTTAACGAATTGATGAATTCACTTAAACGCAAAGATTTCAAAAAGATGCGCCAATGGGTTGCAGATAACATTGACACAGAACCAGCTGCTGTATTTCGTAAGATATATGACAATATGGGTGAACATGTTGAACCTCAATCCATTCCTCAGCTAGTGCTCATACTTGCTGACTACCAGTATAAGAATGCCTTTGTGGCCGATCACGAACTAAACCTCGTGGCTTGTTGCACAGAAATTATGGCTGGAGTTAAATTTAAATGAGCAATCCATTTGATTATGTAAACAGCATTAATATCACTAAGAAGGATATAATGCCAGATGATATAGCAGAGAAAGGTTATCCACCATTCATGGTTAATAGAGCCTTATCCTATTTTACGGATACGGTTCTCTTTGCCAATGAAATGAATATAAACCATCACATAGACAACAAGCTTCAATATCATTTTCTTATAAATATAATTAAGAAGAAGAAAAGGTTTTCCAAGTGGCTAAAACCACAAGAGGTTGAGAACCTAGAGCTCATTAAAGAATATTATGGATATAGTAATGAAAAAGCTAAATCCGTTTTACCATTATTTAATGATGAACATATTGAAACATTGAAACAAAGGATTTATAAAGGTGGAAAACGAAAATATTGAAATCAAAAATTGGGTACCAGCCGATATGCTGGAGATTACCCTCAACGAACCAGATGACTTTCTAAAGATACGTGAGACGTTAACACGTATTGGAGTAGCATCTCGCAAAGATCAAAAACTGTATCAGTCTTGCCATATTCTCCATAAGCAAGGCAGATATTTTATTGTACATTTTAAAGAACTATTTTTGTTGGACGGGAAACCATCTAACCTAATAGAGAATGACCTAGAACGTAGGAACACAATTGCTACTTTGCTAGCGGATTGGGGTCTAGTAACCATAATCAATCCTGCAGCTGCAAAGAATTTGGCTCCATTGCGCCAAATAAAGGTCATTCCATACAAAGAGAAAGCGCAATGGGAACTGTGTCCGAAGTACAATATAGGAAACAGTAATGGAGAAAAAACTTAAAAAGGCATGGAAAAAATTTCATAAATTTATGAAATGTGGCAGACTCAATAAAGTTTGCAATAAGTGCTTAAACTAACATCGAAAGATGTATAAATAAATGTGGATGCCGAATTATCGGGTCCACATTTTAACCTTGCTAAACATATAGGAGGAAGCTATGGTAAGAAATACTATGAACGTGCCGCGTTCTTTATTCATTGGGTTCGAGCCCATTCTAAATGAACTTGAGAGAATCCACTCTGCTGGAAGAGCTCAAGATAACTATCCACCCCACAATGTAGTGAAGGTCGATGATGAAAATTTTATCATTGAGCTGGCTGTTGCAGGATTTTCTGAAGAGGATATCCAAGTGGAAGTGAAAGATGGTATTCTGTTAGTAAAGGCAGAACACTCGGAGAAGGATGAACGTGAGTATGCACACAAAGGTATCTCGTCCCGCAAATTTGAGAAGTCCTTCCGACTCTCTGAATTTGTTGTAATAGACGGTGCCGATCTTGTGAACGGTATACTTGTGGTGAATGCCAGGGTAGAAGTTCCCGAAGAAAGGCGTCCTAGGAAGATCGAAATAGGGTCTGCTGGGGCATCAAAGAAGAAAGAATACCTGAAAGGGTAAACTGGCGAGCAGCGAAACCCAGTGGATTGTAATAATCAATTTACTGGAGAACAACATGAAACATATAAATCATTTACTTGACAAATATGATGACGTTGCCGAGACCTTAAAAACCGTTTTGACTTTGACTATTATCACTGGAGCTATCTTAGGACTAGCACCAATGTTAATTGTTTTACAGACTGCTTTTTAGGGCCAACTTGACATAATCATGCGGGGGTAAGAAATTACCCCCAACCTTATGTACATAAAAGTGTCGACAAACTACACTTTTTCGTACATAAAAGTGTAATGTGTACACAGCATGTACATAAAAGTGCATAAAACACTTTACTTTTCCCAAAAAATGTGATATAATATACATATTATAAACAGGTGACTTACTCGTTATGAAATTTTACACAAACGTAACTCGATATGGCAATATGTTGCTCTATCGTGGCTATGAAAATGGCCAAAAGAAACAAGAAAAAATCAAGTATCAGCCCACCCTATTTGTTAATACCCCCAAACCAACCCCTTGGAAATCCCTAGACGGCGTACCCGTGGCTCCAGTCAAAATGGATTCAATGCGCGATGCGAAAGAATGGATTAATGAAAACAAGAATACTGCAGGTCGCCTCATCTTTGGCAATGACCGTTATATTCCAGCCTTTATTAATGATGAATTTCCTGGCATTATCGAATGGGATAGAAACAAGATTAACGTAACCTCATTTGATATTGAGGTGGCATCCGACGAAGGATTCCCAGAACCAGAAGCGGCTGAATACCCAGTCATATCAATTGCCCTAAAGAATAACATAGACAATACATATTATGTTTGGGGTCTTAATGATTATGACGTTGAAGAATCCCTAATGAAAACACATCGTGTAGTCTATAAGAAGTGCTCATCAGAGGCAGAACTCTTATCGGACTTTATCTTGCACTGGTGTTTACCTTCTAACTGCCCAGATATTATTACGGGGTGGAACATACGATTCTTTGATGTGCCATATCTTATTAACCGAACACTTAAAATCCTTGGCGATGATATGGCCAAGAAATTTTCCCCATGGGGTCTAGTAGACCGATATGATGTCAAGATTATGAACCGATCACAGGCAACGTATGACCTGAAGGGCATATCAACTATTGACTACCTAGAACTATTCCAGAAATTTGGCTACTCTTATGGTAATCAAGAATCATACCGACTCGATCACATTGCCAATGTAGTACTCGGCGAGAAGAAATTGTCATACGAAGAACATGGCTCTTTGCATACACTATACAAGTTTGACCATCAAAAATTCATTGATTATAATATCAAAGACGTAGAGTTGGTTGACAGAATGGAAGACAAGATGGGACTCATTACATTATGTCTCACTATGGCATACCAAGGTGGTGTAAACTATTCCGACACATTTGGAGTTACTGCGATATGGGAATCTATCATCTATCGTTACCTATATGAGAATAAAACTGCGATACCATTCTTTGATCAAAAAGTGAAGACCAACTATCCTGGTGGTTATGTAAAAGATCCAGTGGTTGGACTACATGAAAACGTGGTATCATTTGACCTTAACTCTCTTTATCCTTCACTGATTATGCAATACAATATGTCAACAGAGACTATTGCAAGCGGCGAGGTGATGAACCTAGACATTGAAAAGATCCTACAGGGTTATACGTTTAAGAACCCTGGCAAGTCCATTGGTGGTAACGGCCAGATGTTTAGAACGGATAAGAAAGGATTCATGCCAACACTTGTTGATGGTATGTATAGTGAACGTGTTGGAATTAAAAAAGAAATGCTCTCGGCACAAAGAGAGTTACAAAAGGTGGATAAAAATGATAAACAAAAACTTTATGATATCGAAAGACGAATTAACATTGCAGAGAATAGGCAAATGGCTATTAAAATTCTCCTTAATTCTCTTTATGGTGCTATGGGCAACAAGTACTTCAGGTTCTTCGATCAACGCATCGCTGAGGCAATCACATTGTCTGGCCAACTCACTATACGATGGGCAGAAGAGTCCATTAACAAGTACCTTAACAAGGTGCTGTCTACCAAAAATAGAGACTATGTCATTGCCATCGACACCGATTCGTTGTATGTATGCTTAGATGATTTGGTTAAATTGGTCAATCCCGTTAACACTATTGACTTCTTGGATAAAGTTGCCAGTGAGAAATTAGAACCAGAACTGGCCAAGTCATATGATGAATTATATCAAATGATGGGTGGCATTGAAAATCGCATGGTAATGAAACGAGAAGTTATTGCAGATCGTGCGATATGGACTGCCAAGAAAAGATATATCCTCAATGTATTTGATAACGAGGGTGTTCGATATTCCGAACCCAAACTCAAAATCATGGGTATCGAGGCAATTAAATCATCAACTCCAGAGCCATGTCGAGATGCTCTAAAAGAAATTTTTAAAGTGATTATGACTGGCGATGAAGTAAAGACCCAACTATCAATCAAACAATTTAAACAATACTTCTGTTCACTAGGTGCAGACAAGATTGCATTCCCACGCGGTGTATCCAATGTTTCTGAATACCGAGATGCTGCAACCATATACAGAAAGGGCACTCCTATTCATGTACGTGCAGCACTACTACACAATCACTTACTTGATAATTATAGTCTAAATAAAAAGTATGAATCGATTAAGAACGGCGAGAAGATTAAATTTGTATACCTTAAAACGCCCAACAGTTTAAAAGAAAATGTTATTGGATTCACTCAGTATTTGCCAGAGGAATTTGCCCTGTCTAAATATATTGACTATGAATTACAATTTGAGAAAACCTTTTTGGCCCCGATTGAACCTATACTCAAATCAATAGGGTGGTCGGCCGAAGAACAATCATCTTTGGAAAGTTTTTTTGGCTAAACACTTTACAAGCACGTCTAAATATGATATAATATACACATTAATGGAGAAAATATGAAATTAGTTAGATTATCATCCGGTGAAGAAATTATCGGAAATGTAGAAACAAAAACCGGCAGTATTACTATTACTGATGGTTTTAGCCTTATTCCAGCAGGAGAAGGTAAGATTGGGTTTATGCCTTTTATGGCTTATACCGAGGCAGATAAGGGTGTTAATATATCCGAAAGATTTGTTATGTTTGTGGTAGAACCTAAAGAAGAATTAGTCCAACAGATTAAGACTATGCAGACTGGTCTTGTCGTACCACAGAAACAAGGAATTATTACATAATGCAATCACGATATCCAATTTACATTATATCTAAGGGTCGTGCAGATTCAAGGCTTACAGTAAAGTCATTGGATGATATGGGCGCGATGTATAGAGTTGTTATTGAAGAATCAGAATATGATGCTTATGCAGCAGTAATTCACCCCAGTAAACTTCTCACTTTGCCTGAAGGGTTTAGAGATAACCCACAATGGGCAAGACGTTGTGAAGATACTGGATTGCTAGGTGGTTCTATTCCTGTAAGAAATTGGGTATGGGAACATTCTATCAATGAAGGGCACAAACGACACTGGATTCTTGATGACAATATCCACAATTTCTATAGGTTACACAATAACCGAAAGACCAAAATGACTACCCCAACATGTTTTAGGGTATGTGAAGATTTTACTGACCGATATACTGACGTCAAAATGGCAGGTATGAACTATGCATTCTTCTGTCCAGCCTCTACTAAAAGGCCGCCATATTATCATAATACTAGAGTGTATTCTTGCATTCTACTTTCTAATGATGTATATGGTGAATTATATTGGCGCGGAAAGTATAACGAAGATACTGATTTATCACTGAGGGTAATTAAAGGTGGATATCACACTTACCTATTTAACCAAATGCTATGTGGAAAAGTTGCCACATTGACTATGAAAGGTGGTAATACAAAAGAGGTATATGGAATTGACCAAGTAGGTGGTGTTGATACACGTGCTGGTGAGGACTTTGATCACAGACGAGAGTTTGCAGAATCACTACATGCACAACATCCAGACGAAGTAAAGATTACACAAAAGTGGGGCCGTTGGCATCATCATATTGATTACAGCCAATTTCAACACATAAAACCTACAAAGAAACCAGGTCTAAATATACCTAAAGGTAATAACGAATACGGTATGAAATTAGTTAAACTAAAATCAGCCGATGCATTAGATGAACAGGAGGAATTAAATGTCGAATAATAGAGATAAGTATGTCAATTACGAGCCACAAAATTTGTTTGTGCTAGATGGTAGTGAAGAAGAAACTACCCCTTATGATTGGGATGGTATGCCATCGTTTAACCAACCACAAGATGAAGCATATAAACTAATTAAGGTTCGTTTCAGAAATGAGGCAGACTATAGAGAATTTGCAGAACTCATCAACCAGCGTAATATGACACCCAAGACCAAAAGTATTTGGTACCCAGTGCTAGATAAAAAGGCACACAGTTTGGATCGTTATATTGATGAGGGTCAGATGGATGAAATGGACATTGATGAAGTATTAGATTAATGAAGGTATTTATTTTACCATATACATTTAGGTCATTCTTTTCGTTTCACAAACGAGCATCTGGTATTGACCAAGGAGCATTATGTCAGTTAAGAGCACTACAAGGTGCTGGACATGATGTAAGGTTATATACTGCATTCACAGACTTACATGAACACCTCGACGGAATTGATTATTTCAAAAGTGAAATACCAGAAGGTGTTGATGTAAAGGACTATGAGAAGTCTAAGAGAAGTGCAATTACCAATGATATGATCCGATCAATTAAAGAGTTTAATCCTGATGTGATATTCTCTAACTACTTGTTCAATCATTACCCATACGAGAAATTGATGAATTTGGATATACCCATGGTATTCTCATCAATGACAAACCCAGGATTCTGGTCTGACCTAAACTCAGCAGGTTTGATGAATGACTTCTGTTTACAAGGTCACACATTTATTAACTGTTCAGACTATCATAAATCACGTACCGAAAAATTCTACCAAAGATGGCCAGAGTTTAATGTTCCTATAGAAGATACACTATTCTGTTCCTATTCTGAAAGAGAAACTGTGCAAGAGTCTGATGGGATTATCCGTCATTGTTCTGCGGCCAATAGTGAAAAATCTACATTCTTTATACATGAGGCATTTGATAACACAGACATTAAAACTGAAGTATATACTGCGTTTAATTACCTTAACAAGAATAGTAAGAACGGCAGGTATATAGACAAGAACATGACGCAGTTTAAAGACAATCCAGATCGAGCCATTAGACTTAATATAGACCATGGTGAAATGGTTAACGAGATAGGCAAGTCATTGTGCACGTTCGTAGGTCTTGCTACTTATGATACCTTTACTATTACCTCATTGGAATCCTTGAGTAGGGGAGTTCCAGTGCTGGTTAAAAACTATAAAGGACAACACCCCGCCAAAGAAATGTTGCCAGATGATATGAAACAGTTCGTTCATATATTTGAAAATAAAGCAGACATGCACGCCAAGGTAAAAGAATGGTCTACACTTACCTTATCAGATAGACAATCAATTGCAGATGCTACTTACAG